>SDBT01001226.1_pt1 | contig 44471 bp, 35 predicted proteins | sample 2277101 | NCBI WGS metagenome assembly SDBT01 (sample SAMN10404973, study PRJNA504765) | marine sediment metagenome | isolation source: marine sediment core GS10_PC15, 103 cmbsf | place: Arctic Ocean: Southern Knipovich Ridge | collected 2010
TATCTCAACTCAGAAACGGCATAATTTTATGTATCAAAATGAAACATTAGCCAGCAATCAGCGCATAAGCTTATAACCCATCAGCCTATAAATTGATAGGCTTGTCACATAATAGGGATGATAGCTCGATATTGATAATGAGGATGTTTTTTGACCAAACAATACTGCAATTCCGAGCAGCAAGATTCTATCCTGGCTAATACCTATAAACTCATAGACTAATTGACTAATTGACTAAAAAATAAAAACCGTTAAACTTTATTAAACTTTTGTTCAATCACCACAAGCTAAACTCAGTCACCATCAGTGTTTACGGCTCCCAGACAAAGTTGACTCTTCAGAAGTAGGTGTAGAAATGAGGCATTATTACCACAAATTAGCGCCAGATTAGCGCAAAATCAGCCCAAAATAAGCAAAAAGTTTAACGGCGTTATATTTGCTTTCCCCTTAAGTCAGCGCCATTCGGTCTATGAGTCTATGAGTCTATGAGTCTATGAGTTTATGGGATTATGCAGGCAAGATGCCTGCGCTCCCAGGGAGATAGCAAAGATACCGTGTGTTCTAATGGAATGCGTTTGGAGGAGCAATGAGATTTGAATCTGCATACGTCCGACTTCATGAAGGTGGCGAATTGGAAAACCGCGTGGCTGCGGGCAACGAGATGCTGAAAGAGTGTAAGCTGTGCGCCAGAGAGTGCGGCGTGAACAGATTGCAGGGCGAAAAAGGTGTTTGCAGATCTGGCAGCCGCTTAATGGTCTCCAGCGCAAGCCGGCATTTTGGCGAGGAGCCGCCTCTGGTGGGGCGTCACGGCTCTGGAACTATATTTTTCACAAACTGCAATCTGGCATGCGTGTTTTGCCAGAATTACGAGCTTAGTCAACTGGGAAACGGCCAGGAGGTGGAAACAGACGAACTGGCTGACGTTATGCTTGCCCTGCAGAATATGGGATGCCATAACATCAATTTCGTTAGTCCTACTCACTATATCCCACAGATACTCGCCAGCCTGCTTATTGCCGTGAAGAACGGCCTCCGTATCCCGCTGGTGCATAACTGCGGCGGCTATGAGTCAATGGCTGCTCTGAAACTGCTGGACGGCGTGTTTGACATCTACATGCCGGACTTCAAGTATGGCGATAACGATATGGGGGAAAAATACTCCAACGCGCCGAATTACTTCGATGTCGCAAGCACCGCGATCGCCGAGATGCACAGGCAGGTGGGCGATCTGGTGATCAACTCGAACGGTATAGCGGAGAGAGGCTTGCTGATAAGGCATCTTGTCCTGCCGGATGATCTGGCTGGAACCGGTAAAGTGGTAGAGCTTATATCCGGGCTGTCGAAGAATTCATACGTAAATATCATGGCTCAGTATCGACCGGCGCATAAGGCATCCGCGTACCCAGAACTCCGCAGGCGGATTAGCTCTAAGGAGTTCACGAATGCTATCTCACTCGCCAAAAAAGCGGGTTTGAGCAGAGGATTCCCTCATGATCAATGAAGGCAATTCTGAATTCAGGTTCATCGCGGACGAAATGCTGGGCAAGCTTGCCAAGTGGCTGCGGGCTGTCGGCTACGATACAGCATATTTTGAGGGTGATGGGGATAGCGCGCTTGTTCAGCAAGCCCTGAAAGAGGATAGAATAATCCTGACCAGAGATTCGGGCCTGGTGGAAAGAAAACTGGCTAGAAAAAGCCTCCTTATCAAGGACGATGAACCCCGGAAGCAGTTCAGGCAGGTAGTGAGTGAACTGGGACTGGATGTGAAAAACGGGCTGTTCACACGATGTCTTATATGCAATCGAGAACTGTTTTCCGTTGAAAAGGAGGCTGTTCGGGATAAGGTACCTGTATATACGTATTCTACCCAGAGCAAGTTTTATGAATGCCCGGATTGCGGACGCGTATTTTGGCCCGGTACGCATAAAGACAGTATGCTGGAAGTGATTGACAGCATGACTGACTGAAGGGAGAGTAAAGATGAAGAAAAAGATGACGCCAGAGGAAAAGGAGCAGCTTCAGGCAATGCTGGATAAGCAGAGCATGGAGCAAGCGGAGAAGGAGCAGGAATTCCTGAAACATAAGATGAAGATGAAAACGATCAAAAACCTTAAAGATGGCTCGGGTGCGGTATCAGCCTTACTCGGCGGGGTGGCAGGAGCGGCGGCACACCACGATATGTCACTTCCAACGTCGGGAAGTAGAGCGAAGGAATTGGAGCGGCGAAAGCGGAAAAATCGGGCTGGCAAAGGCCCGGGACTCAGACAGATGAAGTTGACAGAGGAAGAAAAGAGAGAATTGGAGGCCAAAATCCGGGGGAATAAATAACTTTTCCACTTCGGATATCACAGTCTCAGCATTGGGTGAAGCGGTGAAGAAACACCTTGACAATGAGATGACGTTGTGGTAATATAGCTGACATATTATCAGCATAGTTCAGGATGAGGTAGCAGTCCTGGATATAGTGCATAATTGCTGGCAATTGACAAACCCCCATAATTCGGGAAATCATCTTCAGAGGGAACTTGTAGATCGTGATAATGACAATGCGCCAAAAACCAAAAGGAGGTGAAATCTGTGGATAAAGACAAGAAGAAGAAAATCTATGAGAAGCCCGCCTACAAAGAACAGGAGATCTTCGAGAAGTTGAGTCTGATATGTGGCAAGGCTTGAGCAGTTACCTGCCCAATGATGATAACTATCAGTTAGCATTGGTTGGGTGACCCTCGGTTCGAGGGAAATTGGTTATTCCGTGGTGACTTCTGGTGGCTTATCCCTCCTTGTGAGAGATAAGTTAGATATTGTTGGTTTGCCAAATCACCATTTTGAATATATTGTATGATATTGTAGAACTTACCCTTTTCAGATATTTGATGGCTTTTACACCTAACCCAAGTCATCAGTTAGCCAAGCACAAAGACACGATGGCACAGAGGCTACAAACCATTTGCTTGTGGCTTCTTGGTGTCTTTGTGTCTTGAAGGAGAAATATGGAAAAAGCAGACGTGTCTTTGATTCAGAAGTCTAAAACGGCCTGTAGGGTTATTAAAGGGGAGGCTGTTGTCATTGATCTGGATACCAATATGCTCTATTCCCTTAATCCTGTTGCCAGTCTGATCTGGGAAATGTGCAGCGAGAAGGCGACAATGGCAGAGATCGTGGATAAAGTGGCAGAGGAGTTTGAGGTCGAAAGAGCTGTTGCTGAGGAAGATTGCCTGGAGTTCGTTTCTTCTTTTGCGGATAAAGGTCTCTTGATCGCTGAAGGAAGTTTAAGATGAATACACTGTGGCGTGATCTGTTTCAGATGGCAGAGAGAGAATCCATCCCTCTTGGCGTGCATTTTGACCTCACCTATAGATGCAATCTTCGCTGTATCCATTGTTACCTTCCTGAAAGCTCACGACATCCTTCCGCTAACCGCGAAGAGGAACTTACGACTCAGGAGGTATATGGCATTCTGGATCAACTCGCTGATTCCGGGACACTGTTTGCCACTTTCAGCGGAGGTGAGATCTTCGTTCGGCGTGATATTCTGGATATTATTGAGTACGCGAGGAAAAAGAAATTCCACGTGTCCCTCAAAACTACAGGTACTATTGGGTTCGATGAGCAAGCGGCAGACAGGCTTGCTGACGCTGGTATGCGAGGTATTGAGATAAGCGTCTACAGCGCTGAACCTGAGGTTCATGACTCAATAACTGGTGTTCCCGGGTCGCTTAACAGGACGATAAGAACTATTGAATTGCTCAATGATAGAGAAATAAAGGTCAAGCTTAATTGCCCTCTTATGAAGAATAATATCGGAACTCTCAGGAGCGTGCCGGAACTTGCTGAGTCCTATGGAATCCCCTGGGCGTTTGACCCAAGCATTACAGTAGGTAAGTATGGGGATAGAAGGCCTGCACGTCTCAGAATGAGCGATGAAGAATTGGCGGAATATTGCACTTTTGAGATGGAAATTGCCAGAAGTAGAAATACAGAAGAAGCGGAGGAGATGAAACCACCGTTGCGTGATAAACATTTGAGCGAAGGTCCTTGCGGCGGCTCTCGCTTTTCCTCCTACATTTCCCCGTATGGTGACGTTCAGCCCTGCATTGAGATCAACATGATTTGCGGTAACCTCAAGGAAAAATCATTCATGGAAATCTGGGAAAACTCTGAAGAAATGTTGATGGTGAGAGCAATAAGTCGAAGGGATTTGAGGAAGTGCCCGGACTGTCCTGAACCTGACTTTTGCTTCAGATGTATGGGACAATCATATATTGAGTCAGGGGATATTCTTGCTCCTGCAGAAGAATTTTGCAGGACTGCAAAGATGCGGCGTCAGGTTAGGAATCAGGCCGCTAAAGTTCTATGATTTACTCAATTGGTGATATACAGATTGAAATATCTTCCGATGGGGAGGATTTCCTGGGAAGGAAGTTCCATTCTTTCCTATCAGAGCGGAAAGACTGCTCTCCTGCTCTGCGTATAAGCGCGCGTAAAGGGAATGGATCGCCTGTTTTCAATTCTTCTGAACCAGCGCCAGTGAATGTCTATTCCAAAGATGGCAGGATAATGATTGAGCGTCAGGATTTCAATGGTTATTTCGATCCTGACGCCTTTGAGGCAAGTGTTGAGCTTACCGCTAAATATTCTCTTGAATCATTTATCCGCATTCTCTACTCCCTGGTTTTGCCCTGCATGGATGGGCTTTCTATCCATTCTGCCAGTCTTGTGAGGAATGGAAAAGCCTATATCTTTCCGGGTAAGTCCGGCGCGGGAAAGACTACCATTGCCAGATCATCTTCTGATGTAACCCTTCTGTCGGATGAAAACTCCATCGTCAGGGGAATAGGAGAAGCTCCCCTGGCGTATGGAACTCCTTTCCACGGAGATCTGGAAATACCCGGAGAAAACGTTCGCTTCCCGATTGCAGGTCTTTATTTTCCTGTCAAGGATAGTGAGAATTTTCTTGAGAGGCTGGATACCAAGTCCGCCCTGGAGAGATTTCTTCGCAACGTCAATTTCTTCGGACAAGATCAGACTCTAATGCGAAAGGTCTTTAGCCTGTCTTACGATCTTGTTGCTTCCCTGCCCTGTTACGATCTTCACTTCCTCCCGGACCCGTCCTTCTGGAGTTGTATTGATGCACAGCAAGGAAGAGATTGAGGAGATTAAAGAGGAACTCTGGTGCATGGCCCTGCGGGATGGTCATACCATGCAATACAAGGCTCTGGGATGGAGTATGTGGCCTTTCATCAGAAATGGGAGTATCCTGACGGTTAAGCCGAAGGAGCGAATAGCTATAGGCGATGTTATCCTCTACAAAAGCAGGGGAGCATTGATCGCCCATAGGGTTATCGGCAGGCAGAGAGTTAATGGGCGATCTGTTTTTGTCACAAAAGGGGATAATTTGAGCGGCAAAGATGCTCCGGTGGACGCTTCGGAACTTCTGGGAAAGGTGGTTATAGTGGAAAGCGAGAAGAAAAGGATCCAGATGGATCGCCTTCTGAGAAAATTCCTCAACTATGCTATTGCAGTTGCGTCGCCTCTTTTCCTCTCCCGGATGCTGTCCTTTCTCAGAAAGATTAGAGCGATGGCATCACTAAAAAGGGTTGCCTGACACCCAATGCCTCTTCCCAAACACTACGATAACACCACCCGCCATTTCCTCTTACTTCGGCCAGATGGGAATCCGCAGTTCTCAGATGAAGATACATTGCTGGTCAAGTGCGCCAGAACATGGGCGACGCCGGAGGAGATCAAAGAAGCCCTAAATCCCGATCTTGATTGGGACTATATAATAGAAACGGCTACCCGTCATTACATATCACCTCTACTATACTACAGTCTGGAAAAGATCAGCGATGGCGGAGCGCCGCCGGAAGCCATGAAAACGCTTCAAGAAATGTATACCCAAGCTTTGGGACGTAATATAATGGCTTCACTGCAACTCAGCGAGGTACTGAAATCCGCTTCGGATGCACAGATCCGAGTCGTTGTCCTCAAGGGGATGGCGTTGGCTGAAACGGTTTATCCAGATGTAGCCATCAGACCATTCGGCGATATGGATCTGCTGATCCCTGAAGAAGACCTGCACAAAATGGAGGAAAAGCTTAATAAACTTGGGTATAAACAATCTGAGATCAGTAAGGGCTTCTATGAAAAGAATGGCAATGTGTCAATAGACCTCCAATGGCAAATCGCCAGTATCAACTTTGATCTGTTCTGGAAGGACGCTGTTCCGGCAAGTATAGAGGGCGCGAACGCTTTCTTTCTATCCCCAGAAAGCCTGCTGATCCACCTTTGTCTTCACGTTTCGAGCCATCAATATTCTCGCCTGTCCTGGCTGGTGGATATTTCGGAAACTATCCATAAATACAGTGAAGCGCTTGACTGGGAGCTATTTCTGAAGGAGAGCATACAGCATAGAATTCACCCGCTGGTGCGGCATGTTTTGCATCTCGTAAAGGAAGTCCTCGCGCCACCCATTCCTGAATATGTATTAGATCGGCTGGATTCCTGCAAGCTCTCGTTTTTTGAGGAGCGGCTTTTTAACTCTCTGGCAAATCCTGACATGAGTGAAGTTAAGTGGACGGCTATGATTGGGTTCTTGACGCAAGGCGGAATAACGTCTAAAATAAGATACATATTGCGCCTGATCTTTCCTGACAGGGATTTTATGTTGGTAAGATACCCGAACAGGAGCGTCTTTGTCTCATATTGCATACGGATATGCAGCGGTTTCTGGGAACTTGCGAGATCGTTATTGCAGTTTCGTATAAAGCGCGGCAGAAAAAAACGGGCATAAAGCCCTTGGCTATGGTGACAACAGGAGAACACCACTTTATTAGGAGGATCTGACATGCCTATAATCAAAAGAGAAGACTTCGGTACAGACCGCGCGCCAGCATGGGCGAAAGTTACTGGTGGCATCAATGCGATGGGCTGCTCGACGCGCGATGAGAGCGGATCAGTGGAACTGCACTTCCACGATTGCGAAGAGTTCTGGTTTGTGCTGGATGGCAAAGCAAAGGTGGCGACTGATGGCAAAGAGTATATAGTGGAAAAAGGCGATATTGTCTGTACTCACATGGGCGAAGAACATGCCATCCTTGAAATCGTAGAGCCACCATATACGCAGGTCTGGATCGAGTGCAACCTGCGCGGCCAGAAGCGGAAAGGGCATCTGCATCGCGGAGAAGATGACTGATACGGTTTGCAGTTAGAAACGAGACGATTGGATTGGGGCGACAGTCCATGTACGGCTGATCAATATTACCTCGATAATGGGAAGTTATTCTTTTACAACTACCTAAGTTGTCCATGCACTATAATGCAAACTAACACCTGATGGGCAAAGAACAGGAGACAATTATGAGCGCGGGTTTCGCAGTTATGATCACTCTAATGGGCATGTATGCGTCTGTAGACGCTCTCACGGAGACAAAAGTTCCGGAAGTGCCATCCGGCCATCCCAGAGTTTATGTCAGGCCATCTGATCTACCCTCGATCCGAAAGAAGATAGAAAGCCCTGAATTCAGCAAAGCCTGGAGATTGGTAGAGGAATCGGACTTTATCCTCTGTAGAGCTTTTGTCTATATGGTTACAGGGGATACCGAGGCAGGGCGTCAGGCCATTGATGGTTGGTTGAGCGATTTCGACGAGCATAAAGATAATCCTGATCGGTTGGGGCGTGTGTTCTTTAATCTCATGCACACCGGCGCGTGTATCTATGACTGGTGCTATGGTATGCTAACAGAGGAAGAAAAGGCGAACTTCATAAAGCGGTTTGAGGAAGCCGCATCTTCGCACGGGCCTGGATACCCGGCGAATCCTGACGGTCACGTCGTAGTGGGTCATGATACTGAGGGATGGCTTCTCACCGGTCAGCTTCCTATTGGCGTGGCTATATACGATGAATCCAGAACCATGTATGACGCTGCCGCGATACTGTTCTTCCGGAAGTTCGTGCCGCTGCGCGATTTCCTGTTTGAATCACATATGCACCACCAGGGCGATTCGTATTTTCAGACGCGATTCCAGCATGATCAGGCTGTGAGTTGGCTTTTTAAACGCATGGACGCCGGGGATGTTTTTACACAGGAGCAGCAGTTTGTGCCCTACCAGTTCATATACCAAATACGCCCGGATGGTCAGCAGATGCGCAGCGGCGATAGTTTTGATCACGGTGGCAGTGATGCCCGCAAGCGGCTGATAGCTATGATGACTGCCAGCTACTACGATGATCCGTATCTCATGACCATGACGGATTCTGGCTTCTTTAGACATTATCGGGATGTTGGCAGTGTGTTTGAGCTTCTATTCCGGGAGCCGAGTGCGGAAAAGCGCCCTATCAGCGAACTCCCGCTGACCAAATATTTCGCAAGCCCTATGGGAGAAATGGTGGCGCGCACAGGATGGAATATGGGCGTGGATAGCAATGATGCAGTTGTCCACATGCGGATAGGCGAGTATTTCTTCGGGAATCACCAGTGCAAGGATTTCGGCATCTTCCAGATCTATTACAAAGGACCATTGGCCATCTCAACAGGAATCTATAATAACTATGGAAATGCCCACTGGACAAACTATCTCCATCAGACCATCTCCAAGAATGGACTACTGATATTCGACCCGTCGGAGAAGCTTTCATCCAGGAAGTTCAGAGAAGGAACTGCTAACGATGGCGGCCAGCGATGGCCTAAAGGGAGTGATCACCCTAAGGATCTGGACGTGCTTCTGTCAGAAGACTACAAAATGGGTGAGGTAACTGCTCATGATTTTGGCCCAGATGCCAGTATCCCTGATTACAGCTACATCGCCGGGGAGATTACAGATGCCTATTCTGCCCACAAGGTAAGTCGGATCACGCGCTCAATGGTTACATTCAATACACATAATGAGAAATATCCGTGCATATTCGTCGTGCTGGATCGTGTGGTTGCCACTGATCCTGAATTCAGGAAAACGTGGCTTCTCCATTCCATCCAGGAGCCGAAAGTGGAAGGTAAAACCACTACCGTTATCCGCGATGGAAAGGCATATAGGGGCGGGGAATATGGTGGAAAATTGATCGTGGAAAGCCTGCTTCCTGAGGAGGTTACCATCAATAAGGTAGGCGGCCCCGGCAAAGAATTCTGGATCGAGAGCACGCAGACGAACTATGCAATCAAACCTAAAGGTGATGGCGCGGAGCCGGGCGCATGGCGGATTGAGGTCTCACCTGTAGCGAAGAGCAAATCAGATGTATTTCTGCATGTGCTGTCTGTCATGGATATAAGCACAAATGATGCCCCAAACGCGCAGAAGATAGAGGAAGGCGATCTGGTCGGCGCGAAGGTGCTGGATGTGGCTGTCCTCTTCAGTAAGAGCGGGCAGATGTTGGAGACTGCCCAGTTTGATATAACTGGCGGCGGGGAGACAAAAATTCTGGTGTGCGATCTCAAACAGGGTACTTGGTCTGTGAAGCGGGATGATGCCGAAATCAGCAAACTTCAGGTAGGAGAAGATGGCAAGTGCATCTATCTTAGAGGATTGTCAGGTCGGTATTCTATGGAACTTGCTCAATAGCTCGTCCCCAAATGGCACTGACGGATTTGTCATTCCAGCGAAGGCTGGGATCCAGTCCAGCAAAAGAATGCCATTTTCTGGATTCCAGCCTTCGCTGGAATGACAGGCATTTTCATATCGAACTCACGTTAATACTACCTCATTAAGAGGCTATTGAGATACTCCTCCAGGTTAGTATATCCATCGCCATCGCGGTCGTTATTGCGATCCTCGGGATCGGCGAGGTCAAGCCCGTGTGCCGTTTCCCAGGCGTCCGGCATGCCGTCGCGGTCGGTATCAGTCGGTGCGGTCTCGCTTCTGAGATCAGGCCAGCCGCCTACCTCAGCTTGACTGTCGATGCGCCGGTGGGTGCGGTTGCGCACTCCCTGGATTATGCGCTGGTCAGCAGCGTCTCGGTGCAGCGAAGCGCCTGCATATTTCAGCACTGATTTGTATGCTTCTTCAGCCGGTTCGGTGTCAGGCAGATAGGGATCCAAAACGGGAACCTCTTGTAGAATGAATTCCTCTCTTGTGACCTCAGCGTCGTAGCTGCCACCGCGTATTCCCCATTCCATCGCTGCGTAGTTGTCCTGTGTCCACTCTGGATGTCCCTCGAAGACATTGCCGCTCATGTAACCTACTGTGACATCCTCGTCCCCTGTCTTAGGCGCGATGGGGTAATCAGAGGTGTTGGTGTTAGGGCCTGGCCGATAGTAATTGCCAACTAAGATAAACTGCCCGGCGCCCAGGTTAGTATGCCCCTCCCAGTTATAGATGACATTGTTACGGAAATCATGTATGGCCTTGGGATCATACTGACTTCCGCCTCCCAATGTGGGATGACGATTCCGGCTGCTGGCCAACAGGTTGTGATGGATGGTCACAGGTCCTGCCGCCTTACGGAACGACATCAGCATCGCATGTGCCCCTTTATGGTGCGTACTGTTATGAAGCGCTTCACCGTAGATGGACCACTGGAGCGTGAAATTTGAGATGAACTCCGTATCCATAGTGCCATCAACTCCCCAGGTCGCCGTGATGTGGTCAAAGATGACGTTGCGTGCTTTGCCAAGCCCAATGGTGTCACCGGCGGTCTTGCTTTCATCACCCAATCGGACCCGGATATAGCGAATAATAATATCCGATACACGATTGATTTTGAGGGTGCGATTCTTGAGCGCGATCCCGTCACCGGGGGCAGACTGACCAGCGATTGTCAAGTCAGCTACATCTTCGATCCTCAAATCAGATTCCAGCGCGATAGTACCACTAACATCGAATACAATGGTTCTTGGGCCGTTGATGGTTTTAATACCATAGCGCAGCGACCCTGAGCCACTGTCATTCAGGTTGATTACGTGATAAACATCGCCGCCGCGGCCACCGCGAGCAAAACGCCCATAACCCTCAGCGCCAGGAAAGGCGGGAAGTTTCCTAGTGGTTTGAGCGGCAGCGTAACCACCCAGCAATAGCATATATACTGCACAGAAAAGCAGCAAGAATCCAGTAAATGCAGAGAATCGAATGGATTTCACGATCTTCCTCCTGAAGTTGATGCTGGATAGAACTCTGGCTTAGACATCAGTTCTTCCCAAATTTTGCCACCCAATCGGGGAAATCTTTCCTGAAGGCGGCAATAAGCTTCTCACCATCATTCTCCATGAAATAGATTTTTGCACGGGAGCGAATCTCATTGCTTGCTTTATCGTATGATTCTATAATCTGCGGTCGGGGATGCACACAATGGTGCCAGACTTGCCCCAGTGACCCAGTCTCCGGCCAGGCTATGGCGCTCAGATATTTGCCGTCGCGCGATGTGCATCCGATGATGGGATAGACAGGCCGATCCGGGCTTCGTCCTCTCTGTCCTTTGGTCTGTCCCGGATGCTTTCGCCAGATGGGGAAATACTCCTGAATCCACGGATTTGGGAGATCCGCTTTATCATCTTTCTGTCCTCGCGTACCGGGTATCCTTCTCGTATCTTTCATCAGGGTGAGGCCGCCTTCGAGAATGACAAAACATCGCGCGACGAAATCCTCCACGTACTTCTCCCTGTCCCTGCTGGAGAATGTTGGTGACTTCTCGAACTGCCAACATGGGTTTAACCCTCCGACCGAGCGTATGTCTTTTTCTGTTGGTCCCGTGACTGTGACATGGATATCGACTGCGCCGGCCGAAGGTACGAAACGGCTGGTCACGGTTGCATTGCCGTTCCTGTGGATCAAGATCAGAGCGCCAGTGTCCTCTGTGCGATGTTCGACAGCCGTATTCATTTTATCCTGTTCGTAACACCACATCTCGCACTCCATTCCCTCGATGGCCGGAACCCTGATGTTGACCAGGCCGCGCCCATCCCGCTCAATGTATTTCAGAACAGGCACACCATCCGATGCTGCTTTTTCTCTGTGTTCCTGCCCGATAATCCCGGTTGCCGAGAGTGTCAGCAGAAGAGTAATCGCCAATCTCATTTGATAGACTCCTTGTGAAAATGTGTCTGTATAATTTTCAGAAAAGTTGGTCCTATTGTATAGCTGGAGAGACAAAAGGTCAAGAGAGTTCTGAAACAGCTTTGCTTCTCTCCAGGGAAAGGGTATAATTCAAGCAGGACTAAATTAGCGAAAAGCCTGGCGCAGGCCAATGGTGAACCTCCTGCCCAGGTCAGGATACCCGACCGTTGTAGAAAATTTCTCGTCAGTCAGGTTCGCAATTTCCATATAAACCCGCGCCCGATGCTTCTTGCCGAAGGAGTAGCCAACAGACGCGTTAAGAGAGTGAAAATCACCAATCGACTGAGGTTCTTCCCCACTGGGCAGGAATCGACTGCTTTCGTATGACGACATGAACTTCCAGAGGATACTGAGGTCGAATCCTGATTTTGTCGCGTATATTCCGCCGCTCATGATAAGCTGAGGCATTTCTTCGTTGGTAATCATCTCATCTTCGGATTTCGCGCGCGATTTCATTGCTGTGACGTTGAAAAAAGGTTCCACGATACCCAACAGCGGCACAGTTCGTGCCTCGAACTCCACGCCGAGCTGATCCTGATCCTGGTTCTTGTAGAGTTCCATAATCCGGCCATCTAATTCCTCAGTTTTGCCACTGATGGCAATAGCGTCTTTCTGCTGGACAAGGAATCCCACTAAGGAGGCCTGCCCCATTCCCGCACGCGCCATACGAGCTCCCGCGTCCAGCTTGACGCGCCTCTCATTCTTCGGTTCCTCGTGGTTTACATCCAGAGTTCCCGTCCTGGGCTGGATTTGTCCCGCCGCCAGATTGAGATGGAGCGACAATTCTTCTGAGAGATAATATGCTGCGCCAACGTTGCCGTTGAATATGGACGGTTCCCATTCATCCTTCACCGGGGTTACGTCAGCGAATTTCTTTGAGCTTCCGTTTACGTTGAACGCGCCGTAATCTTTCATATAAGTTTTTACCCAACGTATTCCTGCATCCACACTCACAGGCCCAAAGCGATGTTCATCCACAGCAACCGCGGAAAAGGTCTCCAGATCGCACCGGTTGCCCTCATAAAATCGCTTCCCATTAGGCGCAATCCAATGGTTATAGTATCCACCCACGCGGAGAGTATTTCTATCCGTAAGCGCCAGGGATTGGATGAGGTTCGCCCCCCATTCGTAATCCCGGTCGTGAGTGCTTTGATGAGGATCTTCCGGCGCGCTGAGGAAGTTATGGTCGCGGTCAATGTAGTGCAGAACAAGCTCCGTGGAAGCTCTATCGCTGAGGCTGAAATGAGTCTTTATGTTGCCGAGAGTTGTCCGAACAGGGTCGTATCTCTCTGACGTCTCCTGAAGTTTGGTGGATGCCGGCGGCTCCGCTCTTCTCAGTTCCCGCTTGCCATAGAGGTGAGATAAATTGACTTTGATAGACAGGGTCTCCATAGGATGCCAGCCCACGCTCCCCAGAAAATTTGACATATTTTCAGCGGCATTCTTGTCTTCCGGGCCATCAGTGTGCTCAGAGCCTGCGCTGACGGCATAGGACACATCCCCGGCAGTTGCGCCGTGAGACAGGTGGAAGCGATAGCTGTTGAAGTCGCCATACTCCATTATCCCTGACGTTTCCGGTTCCTTATACTCCCTGGGAACGATGTTGATTATGCCCACAAGCCCTGAGAGACCTGTCAAAAGAGCGGCGCTGGATCTGATAACCTCAATGCGCTCAACGTTGGCGGCTGAGAAAAAGTAAGGTGTCTCATGAAACTCCCGCTGCCACGCACCGTCTATCGCGTATTCCGGATAGGGATACTTCTGACCACGGATGGAAAAAAACTGCTTTACTTTGCGGCCGCGCGTCTCAACCCATGCGCCGGGAATGTATTCCAGAGCATCAATCACAGTTTTGGCTCCCTGTCTTTCGATCTCAGCGTGATTCACAACTGTGGTCGAGAGTTCCAGTCCCACTGACTCTGTCATTGGTTCTGCGATCACATCGCGCGGACGTTTGCCCTCCACTTCAATAGGCTCCAGAACGTATGTATCGTCCACCTGCTCGTTCTCTTCCACATCATTTCCTCGCGCACTGATATATATAGACAAAATCAGGATGAGAGAAATGAAGATGGCTCTCCAAATTATCCCTGTTCCTCTAAGCATCAATACCTCCTCCTTCTAAGCAAGTTTAATAAAAGGTTCTCAAGTTTTTCTCTCTTGGGTTCGGGACAGGAATGTCCCGACTATCGTCGATAAGCGGGGTTTTCTAACCCCATAAGCAGACACCAATTTTCAGTGTTCAGTCAGTTCCTGGTGGATCTTCTCATTAAATTCCGCGATCTGGTCGAGTATCCAGGTGTATTCGTTGTCCCTGCGTATAAGACCAGGCCCTGTGCGGTCTCTGGAGTAGTCAAACACCCAGTAGGCTGAGAGATCAACCTTCTCCTTCATAAAGGCGGCCAGAAGTCTGGTCTGGAGAGCGCGGAATTGTTCCATAGTAAGATGCTCCCCCTTATCATGAGCTGACGCGGAAAACTCGCCGATGAAAAGCGGCTGATCGAGCCTGGTTGAGAATTCCTTCCATTGAACAAGTATACTCTCAATGCCGGTGGCTTCAGCATAAATGGGTTCTTCACCATGCTTTGGATAGAAATGTACGGACACCACATTCATCGGTGATGGACTCATCCACTGGAAAACCTGGAATGCCTGCTCTCTATTGTCGTGCGTCCAGCTCTTCTCTTTGGCATTGTACCATGCAGATTCCCTGGGATGTGAATTTCCCGTCGTGATGAATCTATAAGGGTCGTATTTACGCACCTCTATCGCAAAAGCTTCCCACGCAGCGGAGGCGATCTTATAGGTCATCAGGTTGCGCTCGTGCTTCTCCATATTCACCTTCAGATGCGGAATCTCCCGACCGAGAAATTCCATACCGTTGGGCAGATCGCAGGACAGGTTCAGTTCGTTGGCGAACTCCCATCCCCAGATTGCCGGTGAGTTAACGTACCTGGTGACGACTTCCCTCACATAATTCGCCATAAAGGCGCGGCACTTGCTCTCCGGATTTGCCCACTGATCCTGATATTCATCGAACAGGTCGGGATATGTCTGAGTGCGCCAGAATAAACTGGGGATGAGGCCGACACCAGCCTCCTCTGCTGTCTTCACCACCAGATCCAGGCGTCGAAACCATTCATCCTTGTCACGAAAATACAAGTCCCAATCGCTGGGCCAGAAACCGCAGCCCCAGAAGCGCGCGAATGGAATATTCTTCTCTCCCAGGAAACGCAGTCCCTTCAGCGTGCGCTGGTCTTCAGGATGGTGGATTATGTCCTGAAACAGGTCGCAGTAGTTCACGCCAATACCCCGGTAAAGCCTGCCATCTTTATAGAGTCTGCCCTCCCTGACGGTAAGACCATACTGCTCCGCGCATCCAGCGGTTGTACTATATGCAACGATAAGCGCTCCTATAATTCCCATAGTTATTGAGCCTTTCATCTGTTTCTCCTTAATGCCTTGCGTGCATCCGTCATTTATCTCTCACGCGCTTGCGGTGGTATACGAAGATCCGCCGGCGGGATCACCGGCATCTCTTCAGGCTCTCCCAGAGCTTTAGTCTGAGGACAGTAATCATAAGGGTATCGATACACCCTGTTGCTCCTTTCAGCATACTCCCAGACTATATCGCCCTCTTTGGTTACCTCAAAGAATCGGTTTCCAGCAGCTTCGCATACTATTGTATTACCGTTCTTGACTCTCTGACAACTCGAGGTGAAATTGCTGTGAAACCTTTCCCTATCTTCGTATACCCACACAACCTCGTTGGTTACCGGGTTGATTTCGAGGACAAAAGAGCAGCCAGCATGGGCGAGATCCTTATTGGGAGATGCACCATTATCAAAAACCAGTATATTACCCTCGCCTACGTATCCTTTCTCAATCATGTGAGAATCATGCTGACCCGACATACCACCTTTGTAGTCGCCAGTGTAGCTCCAGGTTATCTCTTTTGTTTCTTTGCTAACTATCAGTATGGTATCCAACTGGCGCATGCTTATCAGCACGTTACCAGGTTTAAATCTTTCGTCTCCCTGGTGGTCATACCACTTATTTTCAGGAAGCGCCTGAACCGTGTTAGTATGCGTCCAGTCGGTTATAGTATTGTTATCAGGCCCCGCCCACCAGTCGCGTGATGCTGGTATAGGGTTGCATTGATTTATGTCCAGATATTCGTGCTGATGCCATTCCCAAACTATTTCCTTGTTCATTGATACTTCCAGGATAACGTCGGAATAAATAGGTACATTTCTGCGTTCCGGGTCCTTTATTTCTCTTCTGTAATCTTCAGGCACTTCTTCTCTGCAGATCAACAGAGTATTGCCATCTGGCTTCCTGAAGACATCGTGATGGGAGTTCCATGATTCCCTGGGTATATATTCCCAAACTACATTGCCGTCCCAATCATATTCCTGTATTCCCTGTGATCTGGCAACGATGACATTTCCATTCCTGAGAAGCCTGGCTCTTGGCGTTCCTCCCTTAATCTGTGTGGAGACTATCGCCCATTCGTGGACAACTCTCCCGTTCATGTCAATCAGGTTGATCTTTCCCCTTCCGATGAATATCGTATAACCATTATAGCATCTCTCCGGGTCATATATGGTTGTACCCCTGGGGTATACCGTTGGGTATGCAAAAATATGGGCAGTAGCGGTCGAGATCAAGCTAAGATCGATCATCATATCTTCCTTCCATTATATGTAATACCATTTCTGAGTTCAAATACGACACAAACTCAAATGGGAGCGGGACAGGAATGTCCCGTCTATCGGTAATAATAGAATTCCCAATAACCGATAGTCGGGGTTTTCCAACCACGACCGAATAGCAATTCCGAATTCGCCAACAGTATAACGCTTTACGACCTCTTCGTAAAGCGGAAACAGACCAGAACGAGAGTGTGGTGGTATAAAATGCGGCCAGCATCAAGCAAGCAAATCCAGAAATGAGTTGGTTCTCCAGTAGAAGGGAGGTATACTTCAGACAGGATCTTTTGCTCAAACAAAAGGAAAGTGGGGCGAAGTAAAGGCTCTAAAACACGAATATTGATTGGAAGCTTAACTCAATATGCTCTTGTAACGGGGGATATTGTGACTGTTAGCGCCGCCGGTGGGAAAACTGGAACTGGAAAGGTCATGCTGGTTCTCTACTTTGTATTAAGTGCGCAGTAAAGTGGCGGAGGCCATCAACTTAAACCAAAACTTTATGCCTGGCAACTACACAATGAATGGCCAGGGATGAAAGAAACAGGATATGGAGGACCTCAGCCTTGGCTTGCCCCTTGGGATGCATAAAAGGTCTCGCCAGAGTCCCGAATATATACCTTCCCTTAGAATTTTTACATACGCGTCAGACTGAGGCCCTCCAATAAGAATAAGGGAACTCTAGTAATATCAGTAATATCAGTAATATCAGTAGTATGTCTAACTACATGAGTAAAGATGAAGCCCTGGATTATAAGCCAGATAACATCCAAGGCTCCAGAATGGAAAAGGCAAAGAACATATCTTTTATACATCAATATATTATACATGCCATATATAAGTTATATATATCATACCTGGACGCATTTATCAGTTGGGGGAGTCCTCCAGCGCGAATAATTCCTGGAATCTCCCATTGACCTACCTTCAAGAGAAAGAACCAACATAAGCGGAATTCACCTGCAATTCAGCAATTGTTGATAGAGAACAGGAGACAGATAGAAACAACCTTCTCCTCCATGGATCCATGTATCCATGGATCGTGTAGAAGGCTTAGAGGATCAAGGTGCAAAGACAGTCCTGGGTTTGGTGACAAGAACCATTGCCAAGATAACTGCATATACATTTCGTACGTATTTGCTTCGTTTTCATGGCATTGATGGTCTCGCTTTGCAGACTGTCAACACTTCATAATCATTTTATATCAAAGGTATCATATATAACCACAAAAGTCAAGGGAAAAAATATCAAAGAACTTCAGTCGCCGCCATAATAGCATTTGGGTTCGTCGTCTGGGGCTGTTTAACCTAATGCTTATGGGGTTGGTGGGATTTTCGATGATAATAACTTGACTTTGTCACATTAGATCGCGATCCAGTGGTAGCCTAAGGTTTCGATACGCTTTGCTACTCAACCCGACGCTTTCTAAGTTGGCATTCTGGGAATCCGATGTAGGAAACCAAGATAGAATCTTGTTGCTCAGGGAAATGTGGCAAAATCAAGCTAATTTTCAAAGCGATATTTACCCCGGCAATATACGGTACCCTACTTTTGTGAACAAGCCGATAATGATCCAGACCCCGCCGATGAGCGATTCTCCCAGCACGATCCCCAGGAAAAACGGACGCATCTGCCTGTATAGCTTCAGTCCGCCAGTTTTCAGGATCACAAATTTCGACAGCCAGCCCAGAAAGATGGAAAACCAGATGGTATACGGCGCCCAACTCGTAGTCATAGCATATCCCAGGGGATGCACACGCCACCAGAAGAAAGTATAGCGCATGAATATCAGGAAGGACATCACAACCGCGCCCACGAGGATGAATGACAACTCCATCCAGTTTGTGCCGCGCGGGTAGTTCAGGAATGAGGTGAGCCGGTTGAACGGTTCAGGGTCATACCAGTAGCCCATTTTTGAGCCGCCCACGTGATACCACGTCATCAGACCCGAATAATAAGAGGCAGCTACCGCCACGACCATAGTGATAGCCAGGACACCCATCAGTTGCCGCCGTTTAAGCCGCACAAAATCCGTTGCCTTAAAGCTGTTCATTATGTGAGGCATGATAAACTCCCGCAGGTCGAACATGAGCGTCTTCTCAAAGGCGAGGATCGTGTGACTGGCGGCGCTAAAGCGCGCAGACCCCAGACTGACCATAATGTAGTCCGAAGGCCGGAAGATCGCCAGAAGAAAAAGGAACCCGCCATCCGCCACCATCCACGTGAGCACGACAGCCATAATGTAGAAGAAGATCATCACGCCAAACGCCAGCCAGAAGGACATTCCCGCCATCCACGCCATACCAGCGATGGCAAATGTTCCGAAGACAAATCCAATCAGCGCCCAGCGATAGGGTATCGGCTCGTTGGAGTCATCTATCTGCTTGAGTCCCAAAGTGACCAGCACCACGGTTTTTATATGACGCCTTGAAAGCCACATCACAAAGATAATAAGAGCAATATATCCGCCCATTTCCTGACGGTTAGCCAGCGTCCACCCACTTGCCGGGAACCCGGAAGCATAGGCAATCACACTTTGAACCTTATACATGAGATAGAAGAACCAGAAGCTGAAAGAGACGTCCAGCGAAAGCAAATACGAAAAGCCTATAATGGACGGATAAACGTTCAGCATCATGGAGCGCATTGCATTCCACGGCCTCTCGTTCAGGTAGGGATTCAGATTGAAATACATGGGAATACTGGGAACGCTGGGGAGATATGCGTGCAGTCCATTGATTATGTGCAGAATTATCGCAAGTCCCGCGCCGATCCACAGAGTTCTGCTGCGCAGAAAATCATTGAGGCCAGTTTTCGGGTCTGCATTTTCCACCATCTCGATGGGAAGCCGCACCAGCGGGAAGGAGAACCGCTCATGCTCCACCCATTGGCGGCGGAGGATGGTACTCAGGCATACCAGCACCAGGTAGGTCATAAGCAGATAGCTGGACCACACCAGCGCCGGTTTGAGCCACGCTCTCCAGGGAACAGATCCGCCTGAGGGTAGGCCTTCGTAAAAGTATCGAACTGCCTTGGGGTCTCTGACTACGAACCATTCCGGTAGGTGCTTATGGAACAAATCAGCCCATTCGTTTTCCGGCGACGCGTAATAGAACGGCGACACCAGCATAAACAGGTGGTAGCGTATGAACCCGGCGGAGGGTATGCCAGCGGCAACGATCATCATACACCAGACAGTCACCATTTCCGAAGGCTTAAACGCCCATTTGGGCTTCCATCGACCAAGCCCGATGAATCCGATCAGCGTCAGCAGGATGTAGAGGAAAAATGAACCGATAGGAAAGTGATTCCCGGACACAAATGTCCCGCGAATGTAGTAATCGTTGTAGGGTGTGATCAGACAGAGGAAGATGGCAAAAAGTAGACCCACAATGACGGAGCGCAATGTTACAGAATGCCAATCTGAATTGTTGATTTCTTTCATATAAAATCTGCTGGATCAGTCCAGTAAGAGCCTGTCTGAAAAGTACATTTTCATTCTCAGAATAGAACGCTGATGACGCGGATTCTACGGATTTCCGCTGATTTCAGGGCATTTCCCGTGGATTTCCTTCTTTTTCTTTTTTGCTCAAGCTTTTTCCAAAAGCTTGATCCGCGAGTATCCGCCCAATCCGCGTCATCAGCGTTCTATGATCTGGCCTTTTCAGACACGCTCTAAGTCCGGCTGTATTATTAGACATTATTGGAAATAACACGATAATACAAATTCTCTGAATTCATTTAACTCTTATGCCAGAACTGGATTCCAGCCTTCGCTGGAATGACACTGCGCGGTTCTGTCATTCCAGCGAAGGCTGGAATCCAGACTAAGCAATCCACTATTTCCAATAATGTCTATTGGTTTTGCAGAACTTCCATCATCGCCGCGATGTTCTCCGGCTTTGCATCTGCTGGTATGGCATGTGCAGGCGAAGCGACGTACCCGCCGTTATGCCCAACAACGTCAATTAGCCGCTTAACTTCATCTTTCATCTGACCGACAGTCCCATAGGGCAACGTCCGTTGTGTGCTAATGCCGCCGTAAAAGCTCAACGTGTCGCCATATCTTCGCTTGATTTCAAATACATCTATCACCTCTGGCTGAAACGGATTAAACATATCCAGACCACATTCTATCAGGTCTGGGAAGATTTCGTCCACCTTGCCACAGGAATGGATAAAGACATATTTCCCCTTTGATTTAGCCAGGCCATACATCTTCCTGATGCGCGGTTTGATGAATTCCCGCCAGAGTTCGGGCCCCATAATAAGGCCATACTGCTGCCCCCAATCATCCCCGAACATCATAGCGTCAATGTCATAAGAGCAAGCATTTTCAATAATTCTCAGATTATAATCCAGAATCCTATCCAGAAGAGAGTGAACGAAATTCGGGTTGGTTCCCATTGCTATCAGCAGGTCTTCCATGCCAGCAAGCGTCCAGGCTCTCTCAAACAAACTGAATCCCAGGCTGCCTACGAAAAACCCCTCTTTATTGGCTCGCAGAACTCTGTCATAATTGCGATATCGCGACGGATCATCCGGATCGGGAAATTCGTAATCATCAATATTGTCCGGAGTCACCAGGCAATTACGAACTATACCTATATCCTTATCTATACTGCGATCCCACTGTACCCCGAATTGGTCTTCCCAGACGTCAGGGCTTACCTCTTTCCATCCACCTTCTGGATCGCAGCCGAGAGTTGTGAGACAGTTTCCCAGCTTCGATGCAAAACCGGGGTCGCCGTAGAACTCTACCATCCTGGCATGGGCCTTCTGCGTAAATCCGATGTTGTAGGGGATGACGTCAGGCTGACTATGATTCAGCGTAGCATAAACACGTTCTCGATTGTTCATCATAAATCTCCATGTACATTTTTGGGGTATTGGCAGCGCACCTGGTCAAGTTAATCGCCTCACAATTTCCTGATTCTGCTCCTTATCCGAAATGCTATCACAACTGTCAAACAAAACATCCATAATATCCCGCCAATAATTGCCTCCATGCTATCTCTATTATTGATGATTATAAGTATACCAAGTCCGTAGGCAACGGAAAAACCCACTATTATCTCCACTATTATTAGCTTTGACACAATCCCTCTCCCCTTTCTTGCCATCCGTGGCGAGCACTTTCCCACGTTGCCAAAAAGATATGAATTACCGTAGTATCAAGGCAGCAAACTGGTCGTATCCGGCGTTAGTGAGCCAGCGTGTATGCATAAAATCAATCTATGGAAGAAGGGACTGTATTTCTACAGATGGATCCAGAAGCTCCCAATATTCTGGTGGTTCGCCAAAATCTGGAATCTCCAACCTTTCTCCCTCCCTCTCGGCGGACTGATGAGCGACTAAGCCCGGGATGCAGTATCGTGCTGCGGCCCAAACGTGATTTGGCGGAAGCGTGTTCGTAGCCAGTGCCTTAACGAAATCATCAGCGAGGAATTGGTGTGAGCCTTGATGTCCGTTTGACAAACCAGCGTATTCCTTCGGCAATCGATCAACAGGATGGACTCTGGATACGCCGGAATAGAACTCCTCCAGAACGACCCTGTTCTCATCCCTTCGGAGTTCATCGACTGGTATCCTGCCACACTTCAGCATGTTGGAAAGATCTTCCATATCCTCTGGGTTCTTAGTCACCCAGCTTTGACTGTTGGAATTTTCCTCATAGGATCCGGATGTTCCATAAAGGCTCATAAGGACTGAGCTTCTACCTTGACAACCGATGCGCCTGAATTCGTTGATCCGTGCCGTGCTGCCGTCAGACATGCGCATAAGGGCTGTTTCATTGCTGAAAATATTATCCCACAAATTAGCGCCAACGCGGAATATGGCATCCTCATGTGAGTCCTCAAATCCCAGGCAGGATACACTGGTAGCATGGGCGCCGGTCACTGACACTATCATGCTAACGCTGTGCGTGGGATAGTGCATAGGCGGAATGCCAGCAATTTTTTTCCAATCCTCTCCACCAGAACGCTGGAATGGTTCGTAGAAATGCAGCATATCGTGGAAATACTGACCTTCACCGTAGACCACCTGTCCGAAATCGCCTTTTCTGAAACGCTCGCGGCAATAGATCGAGCAGGGATAGTAATAGCTGGTCTCGCCCGTCATGTAGATCAGCTTAGTTTCCTCCACTGTATTGACTATGGCACGCACTTCGTCTATGGTCTGAGCAATGGGAACTGCGCTATACACATGCTTTCCAGATTGCAGCGCCTGAAGTACCTGAGGTCCGTGAAGCTGACGCTGTGTCATGATAGCGATAGCGTCCACATCACTTTCGCACAACTCATCCAGTGACCCGAATGTGCAGGCAATTCCAAACTCCGCTGCCCTCTCCTTTGCACGCTCCTCTATCAAATCCGCCAACACGACCTCGTCCACCAATGGATGAGCCTTAAAAAGCCGGATAAAGCTTCGGGAAAACGCGCCTGTTCCACAGACACCAATCTTAATTGACATGAAAATATTCCCTTCTTTTAGTGGAGGTCCTACTCCCTTTCAGAGGTATCTACTGATACTGTTGGCGAATTCATCTAACGGGACTGGAAAGTCCCGTCTATCGGTAATAATAGAGTTCCCACTGACCGATAGTCGGGGTTTTCCAACCCCGACCGAATAGCAATTCCGAATTCGCCAACAGTATCGTCTACTGCAAGCGAAGCACGAAGCGATCCTTCTCCAATATTTTATCTGTCTGTTTGATAATCCCTTCAAGGTCTGATCTGGCATCGAAATACCGTCCTGTAAGCGCATCAGCTTTGCCGCTGACAAGTTCCACAGCCATCTTTGCAGCTAATTCAGGCGGAATGTCGCGATTCCCCTCAAAGGTATTCTTAAACGTCGGACGCCATTTTTTCCCTTCCGGGCTTTCCATTATGAATTCGGTCATCTTGGTAAGTACCGCCCCGGGAACCAGAGCAAACGTTTTCACTCCATATTTCTTTGCTTCTTTGGCCAGGGCTTCAGTCAATTTAACAACCCCGGTTTTTGAGGTGTCGTATCCTGTGGTATAGAGGTGAGGGCCACCCATGCTGGTGGTCAAATTGATAATGTATCCCCCGTTGTTCTGGATCATATCTTTTACCACAGCCTGACAGCAGAGGAAAGTTCCATATAGGTTGACTGTAACATCCCGAAACCACTTTTCGCGATTCACCTCCCATATCGGACCGAGAGCGGAAAGGCTACCTGCATTGTTGACCAGAATATCAATAGAACCCAATTTGTCCTGTACCTTCGCAACCATATCATCTACCTGGGAAGGTATAGTGATGTCCGTATGTATGGGCAGAACAGTCGCACCGGATTTCATCATCTCACTGGCAGTAGCCTGTACCTGATCCGCCAATATATCCACGATGGCTACGCAAGCCCCTCGGTCAGCATAAGCCTCGGCGATAGCTTTACCAATACCACGCGCTCCGCCTGTAACAATGGCCACAGCTCCTTTCAAATCCATATTTTTCTCCTTATTATTAGACATTATTGGAAATAGCGGATTGCTTAGTCTGGATTCCAGCCTTCGCTGGAATGACATTGAGCGGATCTGTCATTCCAGCGAAGGCTGGAATCCAGTCCTAGCGCAAAAGCTAAATAATCTATAGAATCTCTATTATCGTGTTATTTCCGATAGTGTCTATTACTCCAAGCATAAAGTTTGTGTCCCAAAGCCGTCGGGACAGGAATGTCCCGACTATCGTGGTTATTGAGAACGTCACTACAACCGATAGACGGGACTTTCCAGTATGGCAGAATGAAGTATTCCATCATGCCATTACGCCAGATTCTGGACGAAAAGTTTATGCTTGGTCTATTACTTTGTCATTTGACATACTGCCAGTCTTCTGAATTACCAGGGCTGTTCAGCCTTTGCAGCAAGCTCCTTAATCAGTTCCGCCAACGGCCTCCGCGTGAAGAAGAGCAGCCCAAGTGCCGAACGGGATTCTCCCGGCGACAGATCACCAAAGTATGGATCAGCATGAATACAAGGAATGGCAGAATTCGACAACAAGTTCTTTCCCGGTGTCCAGAAAACGATCACTTTTCGGTTATCCCCTGAAGCAGTGAGCGCCGTGAATGCCATATCCATTTGCTCCTCAATGAGTCCACCCATCTTTTCCGCCCACCAGTTGTGCTCATCTGGACACCCCTTCACCTGAGCCATGCGCGCATAAGCTTCCGGGCGCTCCACTGTAAGGTCCTTCAATGCAACCGGTTTTCCTTTGACAGCAGTAAAGACGTTGGCGAAATTGCTGCTCTTCATCTCGTGAAAGCCTTTCAGATTGTAATACTGGTAACAGATAAGCGGACGGATACTCTTGAGCGTGGTCTGGGAGCGATTCTTGATGGTCATCTCAAATAGAGCCTGTTCGCCTTCCACATAAGCCCTAACGCTAAAGAACACGCCCGGCTCTGTTATGCTCTCTACTTCGTACCATGCCTTTGAGCCATCCACCGATACCTGCCAAACATTCCCACGCTTGTCGTGGTGCCGTGCAATTCCCCTGGTGCCAGGCATATACTCCAGATGTTCCGGGAAGTTGATGAAGAGCGACCCACCGTCTGCCCAGGGAGGTACCACGCTTAAGCCATACGCCATACGCTTCTCCGGATCATCCGAATTAGTCTTCGGATCAACGAAAAAACGAATCCTATTTGCCATCTCTAAGTTCCTTTGCTGCGCTGAATCGCCTCCATTTCCACCAATCAGACATGAAACAAAAATCACAAAAACGCCTAACAGCAAGCTCATTTGTTATTCCTCCCACGGATTTTGTAGAACGAGGCTGCCAGCCCGTTGGTAAACAAGCCAGCGGCAGAATGACAGCGATTGGGGTGCCTCCTTTAGCACGAACCTTTATTACCCGAATAATTATTCAATGTTCATAATTGCTGGGCTAATTTCAATTGTCCTAACGGACAAGGAAGCGTCGTCCACCAGGAGCATAAGGAAGCTGGCTCTTTAGGTGGACGATCAAGCATCGCCATTGTACCCTTTCCATAACGGAAACATAGACCTATTCTCAGGTGTTCTTGAGTGGCTTCAGTTTGATATTGCGAAACCAGGCTTTGCCGCCGTGATCCTGAAGGCCAATATGCCCTTTGCAGATCATGTCTTTATAGGCTTGCCTGAACTTATTTTTTGTCCCGTCAGGATTTTTGCCCGGCTCAGTCCAGAGGTTCAGATCTATATCAACTATCTTCTCACCATTCAGCTCTACTGTGATCAGACTATGGTCACAAATGAGCATCGTGGTATTCCACTCATCGGCGGGTTTGCATGTGTTCCTGGTGGGAGCCATTATGTCATAGATTGCGCCGCAATCATTCTTGCGCGCAGGCTCGCGGCCGTAGGTGTCCAGTATCTGCATTTCAATGCCAGTCTGGACGGGATCTTCCAGGTCTGTCCATCGTAAGAAAACGCCGCTATTTGCACCTTCCTCAATCTTGAAGTCAATGGACAACATAAAATCATCGTATTTATCAAGCGTATAGAGATAACGTCCGCCTTTGGCTCTCAAAAAGATGCAGCCGTCCTCTACAACCCAGCATTCTGGGTCGCCCGTTACACCCCAACCATCCAAAGTCTTACCATCAAACAGCGATATCCATCCTTCAGCTTTCTCTTTTTCACTTAACATGCTATCTCCTAACATTACCTAAACGTTTGTCTTATACCTGTTTCAGTTAGAAACGATACCCATTAGCGTTGTAGTGGCGCACCTGTGTGTGCGCCCTGTATCAGGGTTTTGGCGCATACGGACAGACACATAGGTCTGTCACTACAGTCTCATTTCTAACCGAAACAGGTATTATTTCTGCCATTCATTAGTTACAGTCACTAAATTGGGACAATCCCAACTATGGCCATGCCAATATCATACACTATTGCTACAGCATGATCAATACAGAATTACTCCATCCAAGCATAAAGCTTATGTCCCAAAGCCGTCGGGACAGGAATGTCCCGACTATCGTGGTTGTGGAGAATATCAATCGTGTTGTGGAGAATATCAATCGTGTTGTGGAGAATATCAATCGTGGTTGTGGAGAATATCAATCGTGTTGTGGAGAATATCAATCGTGTTGTGGAGAATATCAATCGTGTTGTGGAGAATATCAATCGTGGCTATGGAGAATATCACTACAACCGATAGACGGGGCTTTCCAGTCCCGTTTGGCAAAATGAAGCATTCCCTCATGCCATTACGCCAGATTCTGGACGAAAAGTTTATGGTTGGTTACTCCATTTGTGATAACAGGTATCCATGAGCCTGTAGATTCACTCTTGGCGGCACAAGTTCTGTTAGTGCCTCGAAAAAAGCCGAAGATTACTAAAGTTTCCAGCAATATGTGACGATAGTAGCCATAGAACATGAAGAAAGCATAATAGACTGCACTATCCCTAATGCAATCACTTCAGTGCCAATATGCGAACAAGGGTTATTGAACCTCCATTGAGAAATCCATGATGACTATAGCACCGGGGTTGTAATATCATGCGCGATATTGTTCAGAAAATTGAAGACCTATCAATGGCGATCGTTATGGTTGATCTCACTGATCTTCAGACTCTCGGAGATCTATACAAGAAATTCAATGAGATTTCAACCCTTGCTCTCAATGAATCACAAAAACTGGCGGCATCAGCGGCAACAGCGGCAGGCAAGCTCATAGAAGACATGATAATGGGCGAAGTACCCGATAAACAGGCTGCGTATGAAATTGTCTCCCAGATAGCCTCCGGTATACAAGCCATTATAGTAAATAGAATGTTGCCTAAAGACGTGAGGTTTCCAGCGGGGCTGGGGATTGAGGATATTGATGGGGCAGAACCAACTCAGAAGCCTGTTGCTGAGTCAGGTGGAACCAGTCAAAAGACTCCAGACACCGTAACGGATGTGCCTGAGATTTCTAAGGAACAATTGACTACCATAAGCGATCCGGAGCTTGCTGCCGATTTTGTCTCCGAGGCGAGGGAGCATCTACATGAGGCTGATGTCCAACTTCTCACGTTGGAAGATGACCCCAAAAATAAAGATGCTCTTGACTCCGTGTATAGAGCTTTCCATACCATCAAGGGCGTCGCTGGTTTCCTCAGTTTGGATGAAATCACCAAGCTTTCGCATGTGACCGAGGATTTGCTGGATAATGCACGCAAAGGAGACATCATCCTGGCTGGCCCAGCCATTGATGTGACGTTTGAGGCTGTGGATGGCCTGAAACAAATGATTGACGACGTTGAGGAAGCTCTTTCCAGCGGCAAGCTGGTATCTCGTAATGAGTTACTTTCCACATTGCTACCCGCTATACACTCAGTAGTTTCAGGTACTGAAGAAGCCCCGCCTGAGGAAGAAGAGGACGCCGAGCAGCCGCTCGTGCTGTTAGATCCAAAAGACACCCGCCCGGAAGAGAAAGAAGAAGAAGAAATCGAAGTCAAAGAGACGGAAGTAACGACTGAGGAACAGGAGATACAGAAACAGGGAACGCAAGCTCCTATTCTGGAAGTCCCGGATACGACCAAGCCCGCAACTACTGCCGCACGCGTCAAAGAAACACTAAAGATCGACGCGGAACGCATGGATATGTTGGTAGATATGATCGGTGAGCTTGTCATCGCGGAGTCCATGATAAGTCAAGATGGAGAAATATTGGAGACGGCATCCCCGCGGGTTTCACGCAACCTGTCTCATTTGAATAAAATCACTCGTGAGCTACAGGAGATCGGCATGTCAATGCGTCTGATGTCAGTTCGTCCTGTTTTTGAGAGAATGGCAAGGCTGGTACGAGACCTCTCCAAGAAGGCCGGAAAAAAGGTTCATTTTGCCATGTCTGGGGAGGATACGGAAGTCGATAAAACTATAGTCGAAAAAATCAGTGACCCGCTTACTCATATGATAAGAAATGCTGTGGATCATGGGATCGAATCTGATCCTGCTGATCGACTTAAAGCCAATAAACCTGAGACGGGAAGCGTCGAACTCCGCGCTTTTCACAGAGCCGGCAATATCTATATCGAAATAGAAGATGATGGTAAAGGATTGGATAAGGATGCGATCCTTGCTAAAGCCAAAGAGCGCGGTATGATAATGGATGGCCAATCAATGACCGATCAGGAAGTGTTTAATCTGATCTTCGCTCCTGGTTTTTCTACAGCGAAGGTGGTGACGGATGTGTCCGGCCGCGGTGTGGGAATGGATGTGGTGAATCGGAATATCCAGGCACTGCGCGGTCAAGTAGACATCAGTTCCGTTCTTGGCAAAGGAACAACATTCAGCCTACGCCTGCCACTGACTCTGGCAATCATAGACGGAATCGTTGTGCAGGTGGGAATGGAGCGGTATATCATCCCAACCCTATCGGTGGTAGAATCACTTAGACCTTCAGAAAGTGAGCTTCCCACAGTTCTCAACAGCGGAGAGATGGTTTCCGTCAGAGGGCGATTGCTACCGCTTTTCCGCATTTCCTATCTGTTTGGCATTGATAGCGCGGAGGAAGACCCCACCAAGGCACTGATAATTATTGTGGAGGATTCGGATAGGCAAGTAGGTCTACTGGTGGACGATCTTATCGGTCATCAGCAGGTAGTTATCAAAAGCCTGGGTGGAATCCTCCGCAATATTACAGGAGTATCTGGTGGAGCAATAATGGCTGATGGCAGAGTGGGTCTTATACTGGACGTCGGCGGAATAGTGAGGCTGGCAACAGGAGCAATTGATGTGATGGCTGTATAAATACCCATAGATAGCTGTGTGAGCTTTCCTTACAAGGAGGTAAGAATAAAGATGGTAGATGCACTTCAGGAACAGGTTGTTGGTGCAGATACAGTCCAGGAAGAAAAGGAATTGTCCGAATTAGCGGGGAAATATCTGACCTTCAAGTTGGCAGGCGAAGAATACGCCATCGAAATACTAGAAGTCAAGGAGATCATCGGTTTGATGCCCATCACTGACGTCCCGCGGATGCCCGGTTACGTGAGAGGCGTTATCAATTTGCGCGGGAAGGTCATCCCTGTGGTGGACCTGCGGGCTAAGTTCGGCCTGATGAGCACTGAAGATACTGTTGAAACGTGCATAATCGTCGTAGATGTAGCGCGAAACGGAAAATCTACCCAAACAGGGATTCTGGTTGACACCGTGTCCGAGGTGCTGGATATTGCCGCCGATCAAATCGAGGAAGCGCCATCATTTGGCACGGTCGTCAATACGGACTTCATCATGGGAATGGGGAAGATTGGTGAGAGTGTTAAGATACTTCTGGACGTAGTTAAGGCACTGCTATAGCTCAACGGATCTGCAATAAAGGCAATAGAAAAAAGACTATAGAGACATACCAATTATAAGCTTCGCAAGACAAGAGCGTAGGTACTCCGGCAGTAAGGTACTCCGGCAGTAAGGCGATGGTAAATGCTGTGAGCTTCTGTATACGTTCCTGTATCGAGTCCAGAGGAACTGATCCCATTGGATAATGGTGGTCTCAGAAATTCCGGGCAAATTCAGTAAAGGCTGGCTGTAAAATTGAATACTAAGACATTTCGCGCCTTCAGAAACCTGGTATACGATAAGAGCGGCATTTCATTAAAGGATGGCAAAGAAGCTTTGATATACGCCCGCGTGGGAAAACGTATGCGCGCTCTGGGGATAGCTACCCATAAGGAATATCTGGAACGTATAGCTCAAGACGAAAGCGGGGAAGAGGTTGTTCATCTGCTGGATGCCATCTCTACCAACGTCACCAGCTTCTTCCGCGGCCCTGACCATTTCAAATTCCTGACGAGACAGGTGAAGGAATGGCGTTCAGCAGGCCAGGATCGACTTCGGATCTGGTCAGCGGCTTGCTCCACTGGTGAGGAGCCGTATTCCATCGCTATGACTATTCTGGATGCACTCGATGAAGCCTGCGACACCAAAATACTGGCAACGGATATTTCAACGCGTGCTCTTGATACCGCACAACTTGGGACATATGGATCGGATAGGTCCGAGCAGGTACCTAAGATATTCAGGACGCGTTATTTTGATAAGGTCTCTGAATTCGATACCACGTTTTATACAGCAAAGCCAATGCTACGGCAGATGATCACTTTTAGGAGGCTCAATCTCTCGACCCCACCTTTCCCTATGCGGGGTCCATTTGATGTAGTTTTTTGCCGGAACGTGATGATATATTTCGATAATCACATCCGGTTGGCATTGATCACAGAGATACATCGTTTGCTTAAACAACACGGGTGTCTTATATTAGGCCATTCAGAAAGCCTGCTTGGTATGATGAGTGGTTTCAAGTCTGTTCAGCCTTCAGTATACCTGAAGCTGAACTAAATTTTCCATGCGGGTATTTACAGGAATTCCTAATGAGTGCATATTATCGGAATGACAATTCCGCCAGGTAACGCTTATGAATTACATTGTTGGCATATCAGAGTTAATGGTTTCAAATCTGCGTGAAGACGTGATGGTGACATATTCTCTGGGTTCATGCGTTGGAGTTACTATATATGATCCTGTTGCCTGTGTGGGTGGGATGATCCACTGTATGCTCCCCCTTTCTAAGATAGATCCGGAGAAAGCACAGAAGGCTCCGGGCATGTTTGTTGATACAGGTATACCACTATTGTTTGAGAGAGCATATCAATTAGGCGCTCAGAAGGATCGCATCATACTCAAGGTGGCTGGCGCCTCACGGATCCTCGATGAAACAGGGACATTTAAGATAGGTGATCGAAACTATGCAGTTCTCCGCAAAATACTCTGGAAAAACGGCATACTCATCAACGCCCAGGATGTGGGTGGCTCAATACCTCGAACCTTATATCTCAGAATGGATACTGGTATGGTCACCATCAAGACTCGCGGTAATCAAAAGGAGCTATGAAATATTGTAGTCCAAAAGATGCTTAATACTCCTATCCAGTGTTGGAAGTGAAGCCTGGAATCGGGGAACAAGCATTGAGAAACTTTGGAGGAATTATAATGTCATACAACATTCTTATTGTTGATGACTCTCGGACCACCAGGGCAGTAATTGCAAGAACGCTGAATCTCGCCGGCATACCCATCGGTGAGTTGTATCAGGCCGAAAATGGTGAGGACGCGTTGAACATTCTGAACGAGAACTGGGTCGATCTGGTACTGGCAGACATTAATATGCCAGTGATGGATGGTGTCGAGATGATTAGCAAAATGTCAGATGATGGTTTGCTGCAAACTGTCCCGGTGGTAGTCGTCTCAACCGAGGGAAGTAAAACCCGGATTGAGGAAATGCGGGCAAAAGGTGTTCGAGCATACGTGAGGAAACCTTGCACGCCCGAGGCCATCAAGAACATTGTGGAAGGTATCCTAGGAGATCAAGATGCAGAGCGAATATGATACAACTCTGAGCGAAGTATTTTGTGACGTCCTGATAAACTATGGGTTCATGTTTGGGGATCCAGCGCCAAAGGATGAACTCCTCACCAGTGATACTGATTACCTGCGAACAACAGTGTCTTTCGCGGGTCATCGAGTTGGGGTCATTGGCATATTGACTCCAGCGGATCTGGGTGTCCAATTGGCAGCGAATGTTCTGGGGCTGGAATCAGACGATGATGACTCCATTGAAAGCGCTTTGGACGCCGTCAAAGAACTTATCAATATCGTATGTGGGCAATTCCTGACGTCAGCATTTGGCGATGAGCCGATCTTCGATCTGTTGCCTCCTGCCTCATTAGAGATAGATAAAGCAGAATGGGATAGACTGTTGGAAAGCGAGGAAACCATGTGCTTTATGATCGAAGATGAGCCAGCAATCCTATATGTATCTATAGAATCAGAAGACAAGGAGAAGGATGATGATCAGGGTTCTGGTGGTAGATGATTCAGCAGTCGTAAGGGAGGTTTTTACTGCTGAGCTTTCCAAAGATCCCGAATTGGAAGTGGTAGGCACAGCAATTGACCCTTACATCGCACGCGACAAGATTGTCAAACTGAAACCGGATGTTATTACATTGGACGTTGAAATGCCCCGGATGGATGGCATCACGTTCCTGAGAAAGCTCATGCGCTACCATCCGCTTCCGATTATTATCGTATCTTCCCTGACGCCCAAAGGCGGACAAATAGCAATGGACGCGATGAACGCCGGGGCTGTAGAGGTTATGTGCAAACCGGGAACTTCGTATACCGTTGGGGATATGTCGGTGGAACTTATCGACAAGATAAAGGCGGCAGCATCCGTGAACATGGCGCGCTGGGCTTCGTCAGCAGCATCGGTATCAGCTAAGAAGCCAGTGGTGCGGTCGGCTATTCTGCGCACATCAAACAAAGTGATTGCCATCGGCGCTTCTACTGGTGGAACTCATGCGCTTCTCAATGTGTTATCTTCCCTCCCAGCCGATGCTCCTGGCACGGTCGTGGTACAACACATGCCAGAACATTTCACCACCTCATTTGCTCAAAGGCTCAATGATCTCTGTGGTATGGAAGTTAGAGAGGCCGCAAGTGGCGATTCCGTTTCCTCCGGAAAGGTGCTAATTGCGCCCGGGAACAAACACATGCTTCTCCGCAGATCCGGAGTCAGATACTATGTAGAGGTGAAAACGGGGCCGCTCGTGCGTCGCCATCGCCCATCCGTAGAGGTTTTGTTCAGTTCCACCGCTCAGTATGCCGGACCGAACGCCATCGGAGTGATCATGACCGGTATGGGTGACGATGGAGCTACTGGCATGTGGAAAATGAAGCAGGCCGGAGCGACAAACATAGCCCAGGACGAGGCAAGCTGTGTGGTCTTTGGTATGCCCAAGGAAGCTATAAGGCACGGCGGCGTGGATCATGTAGTTCATCTCGACAAGATCCCAGATGCAATCCTGAAAGCTGTACAGGAAGATTAGGTATAAAGCTGCGTCCATCTTTTACTCCGATCAGAAACAGACACCAGTATTACCTGCCAATTTTGGCTCTTCTGACTTAAGTGTGGTAACAAAATCTGAAACCTCAGGAGCGGGACAGGAATGTCCCGCCTATCGGCTGTTTGACTAGCACCCACAACAATAGTCGGGACATTCTTGTCCCGATTGCCACTGATTACCCGCTTAACCCTGAAGAACCCCAATTCTTAAAGGCAGCTAATCCCGCCATACCATTTGACAACATATCTTTCTCACCCAGAATTCCCTATCACCAGCCCACAAGCCTGTAAATCCACCTAAAATTCAACTTCACAAAGCCGCCTCTTCGTGTTATCATCATGGAAGAATTTTCTCCCCTTTCCGTTACCTTATTCTTCCTCCTATGAGTTCGACACGTACCGGCCAGGTGGAGATGGCGGAAGTCGGAGAAATGCCTGTGGAGATGCTGAGGATGTCCCGGGTACCCGTCTCCTTCGGAAAACAAGGGAATAGCTATTCTGGAGGCCCGCAGCTTCCCGACCAGCAGAATGCTGTCCTTATGGCCCCGCGAGGTGAAGGAGATGAATGGCCAGAAGAACCGGCAGCGCGCCTGGGCAGGGGAAGTGTTGAGCAGATCGCTTATTCGCCTGATGGCAAGCTATTGGCAGCAGTGGGCACTCGCGGCGTCTCGCTGTACGACGCAGACAATCTGAATGAAGTTGGGCTACTGAAAGGACATATAGGCGACCTGATTTCCGTCGCCTTCAGTCCTGATGGGAAAATCCTGGCATCGGGAAGTTCTGACAAAACAGTTCGCATCTGGGATGTTGATACGCAGAAACTGGTAGACATATTGCAGGGACACACAAGTGGAGTGTCCTCCATTGCCTTCAGTCCTGATGGAATGACGCTGGCTTCGGGAAGCTGGGACAATACAATTCGCTTCTGGGATGTTGATACACAAAAACAGGTAGTCATGTGGAATGCACATACAGACAGGATATGGTCTGTAGTTTTCAGGCCAGATGGGAAAGCTCTGGCTTCGGCAGGCGATTGGCCAGACGCAACCATTCGCCTATGGGATGTTCAGACTCAGGAGCAGGTGGGGTCGTTGCGGGGATATACAGGCACAGTGGTTTCCGTCGCTTTCAGCCCTGATAGTGAATTGCTGGCATCAGGAGGCTGGGACTACACAGTTCGCCTCTGGGACGTTGAGAAAAACAAACATGTAGGGATATCTATGTGGCACCAAAGCTGGGTGCGTTTCGTTGCCTTCAGCCCTGATGGTGAGATGCTGGCATCGAGCGGCGATGACAAAGTAATTCGCCTATGGGATGTGGAAACACAAAAACCGCTAGGCGTTTTGCAGGGACATACTGGATGGCGGGTGCTTTCTATTGCTTTCAGTCCAGATGGTAAGTTGCTGGCATCTGGAGGCGATGACAGCACAATTCGCCTATGGGATGTTGAGTTACAAAAGCAAGTGGGATTACTGCAACATGCAGGCGGCGGGGGCGAGGTGTGGTCTGTGGGCTTCAGCCCTGATGGTAAGACACTGGCATCGGGAAGCTGGCATGAGAGGGCAGTTTACCTCTGGGATTTTGGTAAAGAAAAACAGGTGGGTCTGTTGCAGCACTCATCTCATATAGGTGAAGTTGCCTTCAGCCCTGATGGGAAAATACTGGCTTCTGGAAGCGATGACAAAACAGTTCGCCTATGGGATGTAAAGGCACAAAAACAGGTGTGCTTGTTGCGAGAACATACATCCAGGGTGTCATGTGTCGCTTTCAGCCCTGATGGGAAGTGGCTCGCTTCTGGAAGTGCAGACGGCACTGTGCTTCTATGGGAAGTGAACCTCGATGAGGCAGGCATATCCGTGGAGCCTATGGGAAAGCTACCGTCAACATGGGGGAAGGTGAAAAAGACAGAGCTGTTTCAGAACTTCCCCAACCCATTCAACCCCGAAACGTGGATTCCATATAGCCTATCAAAGTCGGAGGATGTGACAATCAGGATCTACAGCACAACCGGCCAACTTGTCAGGACGCTTGACCTGGGGCAGAAGCCATCCGGAGCATATCTCACCAAAGAAAAAGCGGCGTATTGGGATGGAAGAAACGAAGCCGGTGAGATGGTGGCTTCGAACATATATTTCTACGTCATGGAAGCGGGTGAAACTACAGATTCGAGAAAAATGGCCGTAGTCCGTTGAGCTGCAACAGCTATTTCCGTCAATTCCGCAGCCATCCGGCCATGACATCCCGATTATACAGCCACACGGCTCTATTCATCGCACCCAGAGCCGATCGGTTAAATCCCTCTGCCACTATTCCACAAACAATACCGATCACAATCGAAGTGATCTCGAAAGTGTTACTGCCGCTATTATCGCCCCGGAGAGCCATAATTGTGCCGGTGAGACCAATGCCAGTAGCCACCAGGCTTGTTGCTGTACCTACGATTTTGTACTTGCGAGCCTTCTGCATCTCTTCCAGTGCGTATTTTGACCCGGCCACTTCCCTTGCCAGATTGGAACTGAAGGAACCCAGGCGCATGATCTCGCCGTTTTTGACAAACCCATCGCCCATAATACCGTGATAGATGTAGATAGTTTTTTGATCGTATGTGTTTATGTCCAGCAACTCCTGAGCGGCAAGTTGACTGCACGGTATCATCGCTGCTACTACCAACAGGATCAATTTATATTTCATTCTCGACTCCGTATGTTCTGCCTAGATTCTGGCTATTTCAACGTTTCCCCACGCTCCGATTTTGTCACCTAAAATGACGACCACACCTTCTATTCCCTCGATAGCTCTGGCGAACTCCACTGCCTTCTGGATATCCGCCGCCGTCTTGACCAGATTTCCCGTTGCCGTAGCCGCGGCGTCTGCCAGGGCTGTCCATTTCGACAGAACTATAGCCGCGTCAGCTTTGCCAAAGCTAAGTGAATGTCCCACCGTGCCTGACGAAGTGCATATCCCCAGGGGCGTCTGATCAGGCTCTATTTGCAGAGCCAGCTTGCCAGTAAAGGGCGAATTAGCCGCGTATATCCCCAGCAGCCGTCTACTGGCGGTTTTGAGAAAAATATCACCGCCGTTCTCCACTATGATCTGCTCGCTGAGCGAAAGCATATCTTTTCCCACGCGTTCAGCCATTGCCCCGGCCACCGATGCCATTGGACCTACACCCACGATTCTGGCAGCCTTTGCCATTTCCTTCACAATATCCGGGGCGGTATCCTCTACTCCCACAGGCTCAAGCGCCGTCTGAAATATTTTATCTATACCAATATAGTCCTTGATTTGTTTTCGGTAGCTGCTTACAGCCTCCGCAGCCGCAGCCGAGAGATCCACGTCGCCGGAGACCAGCAGATCTGTCTCCTGATCAACAACTCTGACAGCTACCAGATCATCATGCTTGACCCATTCCCTGTATTTTCTCTCCTCATACATCATAGCACCAATTTTTGTAACTACTGGATTCCAGCCTTCGCTGGAATGACAAATGACTTGTCCGCTTACCGACAACCGACAACCGAATGCACATACATTGTATTAGATCGCATTTCCTTATGTCAAGGCTATCCGCTGATAAAATATTGAACCTCGGTGACTTTACCTCGTTAATACAAACGGAGGGGGCAAAATGATGTTTGCACTGGGGGAAATGTCAAAATACCGGGGAGGAATGTGTATATGGAAACAAGATTTGCTTGCGATTATGATAATCTAACTGACAAATACGGCAGATTTATTCTGGAGCCATTGAGCAGTGGCGCGGGCGCGGTTCTGGGCAACGCTCTAAGACGCGTCCTCTTGTCACGGTTGGATGGCGCGGCGGTGACGACTGTTAGAATTCAAGGTGTATTGCACGAGTTTGCTCCCATTCCCGGCGCGGTGGAGGATACATCCGAGGTAATTCGGAATCTGAGGCATCTGGATTTGAAAATGTCTGGCGCTGGGCCTAAAAAGCTCCGGGTGTCAGTGAAAGACGGAGGCATTGTCACTGCAAGGGATCTGAAGGCTGATGATGGAACCGCAGTCCTGAATCCCGGCGCGCATATTGTCACGCTGGAGGCTGGAACAAATTTCACAGCAGAGATAGAGGTAAACAGCGGCATCGGCTTCAGGGAGGCTGATCCCGGCGGCGGAGAGATAGGCACTATAACCGTAGATGCCAACTTCTGCCCTATTGAGCGCGCTGGCTATGCTGTAGACGAGCTTGAGGGAGGTACGGAATCGCTGTCCGTAGAACTGCACACCAACGGAAGCATAAATCCCCTGGATGCCCTGAGGAAAGCGGTGGCGATATTGAAATCAGGGCTGACAGATGGTGGGCTGATCAGCAGCAAGTTCGATGGAACCAGCGGGACGTTCATTATGAACGCAGAGCCAGACGGTCACACCATTGGCAGCATACTCAGTTGGGCGCTCATGTCATGTCTGTCGCCTGACGGCAAAGAGCACGTAAGATTCGCTGATTACACCATACAAAAAGACGGCAGCCTGTCGCTGGAAGTCCACACTGACGGCAGTCTGGGACCCAAAGAGGCCGTGTCGCTGGCGGGGAAAAATATTTCAGCAATACTGGATGTCATTCAGTCGCCGCCGGAGAAGAGACGCGGCTGTCCGCCCATAGCCTGGCATACATCGGCAGGTGGTGTTCACACCGGCAGTGTCTCTTTTGGCGATGCGTCCTCGTTCTGGCTTGCGCCGGATCTTCTGGACGTGCAGCGAGACTCATACGAGCGGTTCCTGCAAAGGGAGGTATCACCGCAGGATCGAAAGCGCTGCGGATTAGAAAAAGTGCTGGCAGAGACGTTTCCCATAAAAAGCAACGGGCTGGTTCTGGATTGTATGGGATATTCCTGCGGCAAGCCACCCCGGACTCCTACCGAATGTCTGGAACTCTCTTTGACGTATTCCGTGCCTGTGACGCTGAGAATGCGGCTGACTGCTGAGGAAGTGCCTGCGCACCCGGTTGTGGAAGAGGATGTGTCAATGGGCGAGGTGCCGCTCATGACAGAGGATGGAATATTCATCATAAACGGTCTGAGGAGGACGGTCATAGGCCAGTTGGTTGGGCTGGATATGAATGAGTTTAATGACCTATCCCGAAAGAAGGTTAAGACTGTGGGGGATTTTCTCTCTGAAGAGGCGTCCGAAGCCTTCGCAAGACTGAAGGCAATAGTAAGTGAGCGAATGGCGGTGGAGGACTCCCACAAGCTGACGCCGTCTTCGCTTCTCTGCACAGGCGACCCGGCGGGGCACCCTCATATTGAGCCGGTTGTTACAGCCCTGAACAAATTTTTCGTCAGGAATTCCTGTTCGCAAGCTCTTCAGGAAACTAACGTCCTTGATAAACTAACTCATTGCAGGCGGATGAAACAGGATACGAGCGGATTCTCTACAGAGCGAGTGCCAGTAGAGCCGCGCTCCCTGCACCATACCAGCTATGGCCGGATCTGTCCTCTGGAAAGTCCAGAAGGTCCCAATATAGGGTTGATAGGCACGCTGGCGATACACGCGCGCATTGATGAGGATGGATCTATAGCGACGCCATATCGCGAGGTTAAGAAAAAGAAAGTGTCAGATCAGATCGTTTACTTATCCGCACAAGAAGAGAACGGTTTGATCATCTCCCCGGCTTCCTGCTCTCTCTCCTCAAAGGTTGTGCCTGCGCGCGTTGGCAGCGATGTGCGTAGAGTAGATCCTGAGAAAGTGGACTACGTGGATGTCTCCAGACAACAGAATTTAAGCCCATCAGCATCACTGATCCCGCTTCTGGAGCACAGCGATCCCAACAGAGTGCTCATGGGCTGTAACATGCAGCGACAGGCAGTGCCTCTGCTATTCGCCGAGCCTCCTCTCATACAGTCCGGCGCGGAAAGCAAGGTGGCACTGGATTCTGGAGGACTGGTGGCTGCCAGGCGCGACGGTGTGGTAAAAAGCGTAACCGCCGGGAAAATCGAGATAGCGGCGGATGAAGGCAGCACGGACGTATACGCTCTGGTGAAGCATCGCCGCAGTATATCAGGAACCTGGATCAACCAGAAGCCAGTCGTATCCAGCGGCCAGAAAGTGACGAAGGATCAGGTTATCGCCGATGATTCATCGTCGAAACGCGGAGTTTTATCCCTGGGGCGAAATATCATGGTAGCGTATATGCCCTGGGAGGGATACAACTTCGAGGACGCTATACTCGTCAGCGAGAAATTGATCAAAGAGAATATACTTACTTCTGTGCATATACAGATCTACGAGACAGAGATACGGGATACGCGATACGGCAGGGAAATGCTTACCAAACAGCCGCCGGGCGCGGAAGAATCTGCTCTTTCTCTTCTCGATTCCGATGGCATAGTCAAAGTGGGCGCTTGGGTGAACTCCGGCGATATACTGGTGGGCAAAATGACTCCTAAAGCCACCAGACTTAGCCCGGAGGATAAGCTGCTTCAGGTACTCACCGGGCAGGATGACAGGAGTGGCGTAAACTACGAAGATACCTCTTTCAGATTGCGCCCCGGATCGGCGGGCAGGATCACCAGGGTGCAGCGATTATCGCGCGCCAAAGGCGATCCCATGCCCAGAGGCGTTCACGAGATCGTGAAGGTGGAAGTAACCACGAAGCGTAGAGCCAAAGTCGGCGACAAGCTCTCCGGCAGGCATGGCAACAAGGGAACTATCTCCAGAATAATGCCGGAAGAGGATATGCCTTTCATGCCCGACGGCACACCTGTCGAGATGGTATTAAGTTCTCTAGGGGTTCCCACAAGGCTGAATCTGGGACAGATATTGGAAACACATCTGGGCTGGGCGGCAAAAACGCTGGGTATCAGCGTGATCTCACCACCTTTTGACGGCCCAGACCGCTCTCAGATAAAAGGTCTGCTGGGAAAAGCAGGACTGCCGGCGAGTGGTATGTCAAAAGTCTATGACGGTCGGACGGGGAGGTCTGTGGACACCGATGTCACCGTGGGATACCAGTATATGCTGAAGCTGATACATCTGGTGGATGACAAGATCCACGCTCGATCCACAGGCCCATATTCGCTGTTCACGCAGCAGCCCACAGGAGGCAAGGCACATTTCGGCGGACAGCGGTTTGGTGAGATGGAAACGTGGGCTTTGGAAGCCTACGGCGCTGCATACACGCTCCGTGAACTGCTGACGGTGAAATCCGACGACGTGGTAGGCAGGAGGAAAATGTATGAGTCCCTGCTGGAAGGCTCCGATTCCGCACCCGCACCATTTATGCCGGAAGCTCTCAGAAAGCTGATCCTCTGCCTGCGCGGGGTGGCGTTCGATATGAAACCCCTCTCTAAGAGCGCAGAAGATGCCATATCAAACGTGGACGATATGGCCGCTATGAGCATTGCTCTGGCATCTCCGGGGAAGATCAGGGATGAATGGTCTTATGGAGCCGTTCATACGGAATCTGCCATGTGGGAAAATCACCAACCAGTGTCAGGTGGTCTCTTCTGTGAGAAGATATTCGGGACCATAAGAGATTGGCAGTGCCAGTGCGGTAAGTTGTCCGGCAAGCAGCACAAGGGCGAGATATGCAATGAATGTGGTGTGGAAGTTGGGCCTGCAAGTATGCGAAACGAGCGCATGGGGCATATAGACCTCGCGGTCCCGGTCTGCCACAGTTGGGTTATGGCGGCAAAGCCCAATCCCATCGCCGTTCTACTGGATATGGAGCCGGACGATGTTGTGAAGATCGCGCACTACGAAGCCTATGTGGTGGCCGATGCAGGCGATACTGATCTTCAGTATAAGCAGGTACTCAGCGAGAAGGAGTATAATGCCAAGAGAAAAGAACATGGCGAAGAAGCATTTCAGGCGGGAACCGGCGCGTCAGTTATACGCGAGCTTCTAGGCAAAGTAGACCTTGCGGAACTGGCTGGATCGCTGGATGATCCGCAGAAGAAGCGTATGGTGGAGGCATTTCAGAATTCGGGCATTAAGCCAGAATGGATGGTATTGGAATGCCTATCAATAATCCCACCGGGAATGAGACCAACCAGGCATCTGGAAGGCGGGGGCATCGCAACGCTGGATCTAAATGAGCTTTACACCAGAGTTATCTCAAGGAACAATAAATACAAGGAGCTGGCAGCCATCGGCGGGGAGGAGACATACGACACCGCCCGAATGATACAGGAAGCTGTGGATTCGCTCTTCGGCAACGGACGCCGCAGTGAGGGCGAAACTGGAACGCTCAAATCCCTCAGCGACCTGCTAAAAGGCAAAGAAGGCATGTTCCGAAGTAATCTACTGGGCAAGCGCGTGGATTACTCCGGCCGCTCTGTGATAGTTGTAGGGCCAGAACTGAAGCTGGATGAATGCGGGCTTCCTGAAAGCATGGCTCTTGAGCTATTCAAGCCATTCATATTGCACAAGCTGTTGAGTTCCGGAGCTGCTCACAGTATCAGCAGCGCGCGGAAGATGATTGACAGTGGGGCTGCCGAAGCGCGAGAAGCTGTCAGGGAAGTAGCGGGTGAACGTCTGGTGATGCTTAACAGAGCGCCAACACTGCACCGCGTTGGGATACAGACTTTCAAACCGGTGCTTACGGATATAAGCGCCATAAGGCTGCATCCGCTGGTGTGCATGGCATTCAACGCCGATTTTGACGGCGACCAGATGGCTGTGCATATCCCGCTGAGCGCCGAGGCACAGTCGGAAGCGCGGCAACTGATGCTGTCACATAAGAACGTCCTTTCAGCCGCTCACGGTGGTACGATAGTCCGACCCACACAGGACATGATCGTGGGATGCTACTATCTGACAAAAGAGAGCGGAACCAGGTCTAAGGCCAAATTTGCGGATGTTCTTGAGGTGAAGAAGGCATACGAACTGGGCAGAATTGGATTGCACGATGGCATCCAGTTTGGCGCTAATGGTAAGAAGATTGATACCACTGTGGGAAGAGTTCTATTCAATCAGGTCGTTCCGTCAGGACTGGGGCGCTTCATCAACCAACAGATGGATCAGCGCTCCCTATCACAGTTGATAGAGGAGTGTCACGCCACACTTGGCGAAGATGAGACAATCCGGCTCCTGAACGCTCTGGATGATCTAGGCTTCAAATATGCCACCAGATTTGGCGCTTCCATAGGCATAGATACCCTCAAGACCGTGCCCCAGAGGGACCAGATTCTCAACAAAGCTGAAGCATCAGACGATGAAATTAGAAAGGAATTAGCAGCGGGTGAGATCAGCCATGAGGAAGCTACAAAACAACGAATGGACGCATGGCACAAAGCGACGACTGAGCTAAGGGATGCGGCGATGGAAAGCCTGGGAGCGGACTCGGACGGCATGAACCCGGTATTTCTGATGGTAGAGTCTGGTGCACGCGGTAAGCCACACCAGTTGAGGAGTCTCGTGGGCTTACGGGGTTTGATAGCCGGGCCCTCAAGCGAATTGTTCGATATGCCGGTGGCTTCTAACTACATCGAGGGCTTATCAAGCCTGGAACATTTTATGGTGACGGTGGGAGCGCGGCGCGGGCTTATAGATATTGTTGCTAAAGTTGGGCACGCTGGCTATCTCATGAGGAAGATGGTATCAGCATCCCAGGATGTCATCGTAACCGAAGAGGACTGCGGGACACAAAATGGGATCGCCATGACGGCTTTGGCCTCAGGAGAAGAGGTTGTGCGAAAACTCGACAGCAGAATTTCAGGCAGAATCGCCGCACAGGACATAAAGCACCCGGAAACAGAGGAAGTAATAGCTTCGGCAGGCGCGATTATCAGTGAGGAGATTGCCCGGAAGATCGAGGACGCTGGTATTCCGAAAGTAAAGGTCCGAAGCCCGCTCACCTGCGAGACCAACTTCGGAGTTTGCGCCAAATGCTATGGCTTCGATCTCGCGACCGGCGCTATGTCGAAGCTGGGCGCGCCGGTTGGCGTGATTGCTGGTACAGCCGTCGGTGAGCCTGCAACACAGCTTACTATGCGGACGTTCTATTTGGTGCCCGGAAGAGAGGACTACGTTGCGGCAGGATTGCCAACGCTGGAAGCGCTTCTGGAGGCCAGAGACTCCGCAGCGATCCCCGTAGATGGCTCACCCATGTCGCTGAGAGATGCACTCTCACAGAAAGGCGAAGAGGCTTTCCGAATCATTATGCTGGACGAGTTGATGAAGCTCTACAGTCACTATGGTCTCAACGTCAACGACAAGCATTTTGAGGTGCTGATAAGCTGCATGTTGTCGCAGGTGAAGATAACTGATGCCGGCGACACGGGCTTCTACACGGGAGAATCGGTGAGCAAATCCCGGCTACGAATGGAAAATCAAGAGGTCAAAGCCAAGAGCAAACAAGCATCAGCAGAGCCGATATTGATGGGATTGCGCGATGCCGCATTGTCCACAGAGAGCTTCCTCGCAGCAACGAGCTTTGCTGACGCCATCAACGTTCTGACACAAGCGGCTGTCAGAGGCGCTCGCGACGAGCTTCGCGGCATAAGGGAAAACCTCATCGTCGGCAAGCTTGTCCCGGCGGGGACGGGATTCCGCAGGGCAGATTGAGTTTGATTCGTGAATTATAGCAATTTGAGATAGGGGGACAATTGTCCCCCTGTTTTTTTGCATATAATGTGGCATTTTAGAGGCGTTTATGGTATCCTAACACAAAGGCACGAAATCACTAAGATACGAAGTTCATAGAGGTTGAATATCATGGCAATAGGACTGGAAAAAGGGATTGTGAGGTGAACCCGTTTTTCTGGACAGAAAATCGGGCAGATTAAGCAAGTTTCCTACCCGATCCGGTGGCTCCGCTTCACTCTTGCTCCTCATACCTGGCCTCAAACTCCGCTGGCGTCA
>SDBT01001227.1_pt1 | contig 44432 bp, 77 predicted proteins | sample 2277101 | NCBI WGS metagenome assembly SDBT01 (sample SAMN10404973, study PRJNA504765) | marine sediment metagenome | isolation source: marine sediment core GS10_PC15, 103 cmbsf | place: Arctic Ocean: Southern Knipovich Ridge | collected 2010
CAACCCAGGTGGGCTCTGGGATGAGTCCATGACAATTTATCCTGACCTCCAGGGATATGGACAACAGAGTAAGCTGCAATGGTCATTTCCGTCCGGGGCCCGCATCAAATTCTCTCATATGGAGTATGAGCGAACAAAGCTGGCCTGGCAGGGTGCCGCTATAACACTGATCATCTGGGAGGAAATGACTCACTTTACCCGATCGCAATTCCTCTACATGCTTTCTCGTAATCGGTGCACTAGTGGCATTAAGCCATACATCAGATTTACCTGTAATCCAGACGCTGACTCCTGGGTAGCTGAGTTTATTGCATGGTGGATAGGTGACGACGGCTACATCATCCCAGAGCGTGCGGGAGTGATACGTTATTTCACTGTTCAGAATGATGAATTTATATGGGGCGCCACTAGAAAAGAGGTTGTTGATCTAGCAGACGATGTAACCGAGGAGGAGGTAAAATCATTTACATTCATTCCAGCCAAATTGTCTGATAATCAGGAATTGCTCAAAGTGAACCCTGAATATCTCGGTAATCTGAAAGCCTTATCCCATGTTGAGCAAGAGCGCCTACTTCATGGCAATTGGAAGATCAGGCCAGCAGCTGGACTCTATTTCAAGGAGGAGAACTTTCAGCACATGGATCCGAATCAGGTGCCTGAAGGCACGAAGTGGGTGCGTTGCTGGGATTTGGCAGCCACCACAGAAGCAGAAAATAATAAATCTGCGCGCACTGCTCACCTTAAAATCGGTCGCACACCAGATGGCCGCACCATTGTATGTGACCCACAAGCATTCAGGAAAGGGCCAGCTGATGTAGAAGCTGAAATGCTCCGTGTCGCTAAAGACGATGGATATGATATTGCAATCACGTTCCCACAGGATCCAGGCCAGGCAGGCAAAGCACAGGCACGACAAATAGCTGCTATGCTCTCAGGATATGAGATATACATCATACTGCCACAGGGAGATAAGATATATCGGGCACGTGGATTCTCAGCCCAGGCTGGTGCAGGCAATGTCTACATTTTGCCCGGTGAGAACAACAAGGAATATAAAACTGAGATGTCCAATTTCCCTGAAGCAAAGCTAAAGGACTGGCCCGATGCCAGCTCTGACGGATTTAATCATCTTGCCATTCCCATCGCTGAGTGGGCAAGCTATGACGACGATGAGGAAGAGGAAGAATAATATCCCACTTGTAACGCAATCACCATTGTGCTAATATCCACCAAAATTAAATATTATGGGACTTAGAAAATGGGTAGCCGACCAGGCCATTAAGAACGATGATTTTCTTCAATACGCAGAACAGCGTATGCTTGAAGACCAGTTTGATACAAAGAGTAGTGGCATTCCTAACTTCCTGGGTGACATCCCACTCGGTCGCTTGCTGCAGGACTTTCCTGATTCAGCTGCGCTATTCGGCTCACCGAGCTACACCACTATATCGAGAGATGGCTATAAGCTTAATTATGTCATACATAAAATAATCGATGATATCTCTCGCATGGGCTCAAACATCCCACTGACTATCGAAGCGAGCAAAAACATTCAAGACTTGATGATGATGCCCACGCCGGGCGTGCCTTATACGAAATGGATGAAGCGAGCAATTGCTGAGAAGTTCCTCGATGGCAATGCATATGCCGGCATCACGCTGATCGGTAAAACAATCACACGCCTGGACCAATTCCGTCCCGATCGTGTCACAATTGAGACCACTACTGCCGGAGGATTATGTGAGCGCATATTTCGCTATTTGCATAACTGCGGTGGAATACGGGAGTTCCTTGTGGATCCAGACACAGGCGTCGCTGAAATCTTCCACACTAAATTTTATAATCCACTCGATGAGAACCGTGGTCTGTCTCCAGTGATAGCAGCCTTTAAATCATTAACCCAGAATAATGAGATATCACGTATTCACACAGCCACACTGAAGAACGATGGTGCAGTGAAGGGATTTCTGAATCTGAAGAAGCCCACAAAGGATGGGCTCGCTGCAGCACCTGGAAAAGAGGACATGAAGGGCATTCGCAAAGAGGTCAATGATATCCTCTCTGGTGTGAAGAACCGCGGCAAGTGGGCCATATTCAATTGGCTATTCGAATTCACCAGGATGGGACAGACAGGTGCGGAAATGGACTGGAATAAAAACAAGGAGCTCACTGCCCGGGAAATGGCTATCGCATTGGGCTATCCAGCTGAATTGTTGGGATTTTCAGAAGGTGCCACTTTTAACAATATAGCCGCTGCACAACGCTGGCTGATGATCCACACAGTTATTCCTGTCCTTGAAGAAATACTAGCCGACCTGAGTATGGCGATATTCATGCACACTGGTGAAATGCCAGTGATCGAACCCAACAGAGAAGAAATACTTGCCATCCAGGAGATAATCAGAGAGAAGCGTGAAGCTGCTGGCAAAGATTTTGACCGAGGCGTTATCACACTTGAAGAGACACGAAAAGAAGGTGGCTATCCAGAGAAAATCGAAGGCACGTTGTTTATCAACGCCGGCAGGCTGCCAATTAATATCGACGGTAACGATTTCGACCTACCACCAACTAACGAGGGAGATTCATAATGGATAAAACATTTATTATCAAAAACAGCAGAGGCAATGGCCTGTTTCTCAAGACCTGCAAGAAAAGCGATAAATGCCCCAGTGGTATCAAATGGCTGCCTGCAGAAAAGGCTGAGCAGTTTATCGATCGCACTGTCGCCCAGAAGAAAATCACTGCATTGAAGATGGTCGGTGTCACTATACATGAGGTTAAAACTGAGGAGGAATCATGAGAAATATATTTAGAGAGATTTGTGGTGGGATATTTCAGCACCTTAACTGGGGTAACAAGTCAGCTGAGCCCGTCACATACACCCGGCCAATTCCACGCAAGAAACGTGCACCAACGAAATTCAGAGCCAGAGGCGAGAAAGAGGTCATACCCAAAGGCATGAGAAAGAATGCCGCAGGCCACCTTATCAGGTTGGACGATAACCAGTAGCTGCCATGCCAGTAGATCCAAGAGTGCTGCCATTTGCTAATGCCAGGCTGGCGCGGGAAATATCACTGAAGTTTCAGATTGATATGCACTATCTGCGTCTCGGCAAAAACATAGCACGTGAATACCTTGAGCACAGAGAGTCCGGTGTCGCATCAGCCATAACGGTGGGGCAATTACAGATGCGTGAATTGCTGACACAATCCAGTTTGCGCACTGCCGGCATACTCGGCGCCATGCAATTTAATCTGCTTATCAATCAAGCGAGTATGGTATCGAAGGGCATTGCAGAGGATATAGCTGGTGACCTGGCCACATTCATCGATACGAATGCACTCAGATCATCCATACTTGTTGAGTCGACCGATCGACAATTAGCATCCAATATCATAGCCCGATCGATAAAGGATGGAGAGTCACTGGCAGAGACAGCTGATCGCCTAAAGAACACATTTGCAAACATTTCTGAGAAATGGAGAGCTGAACGCATAGCCCGCACTGAGATAGGAATTGTCTCGAGCGAAGCACAGGATAGAGGGGCACGCAAAAGCGGACTCGATCTACTGAAGGAATGGGTTGCTGTGGAGGATGATAGGCGCCGTGATACCCATAAAGCTGCTGATGGACAGCGTGTCGGCATGGATGAATTCTTTATTGTGGGTAATGATAAGATGCTCCGGCCGCACGATATCATCAATGGAACGAAGAAGAATTACATCAATTGCCGGTGTGTGACCTCGTATCTTGTTCCCGAGCTGGAAGTATTTGCACCCGTATCGGTAGCCAGTTAATGGGCTTGACCGTTATATAAAAATATCACTAGACAGAATCACACCCCATATGATATTATTACCATAATGAAGTATTTGAGATATAAGCTGGATCATCACGACAGCGATAAGGGCATCATTAAGGGATCCTCATCTAACTTTGGGAATATGGATGCTTACCGGGATGTCGTAGAGCATGGCGCATTTGACGTAACTCTCAGCAAAAAGGACCTCTCAGAGATTAAGTTTTTATATCAGCACAACTCGAATGAAGCGATCGGAGAGCATCTATCACTTGAGCCAGATAGGGTAGGATTGAAGAACGTATCGCAACTTATTCTTAATGACCATGTGCCCACCGCTGACAAAGCCAATTCCCTGGCTAAGCGCGGTATATTGGATGGCCTCTCAATAGGCTACATTCCAGTGGTCGAAGAATTTGACCGCGAGAACAATATAAACCGAATCAAAGAAATCGACCTGATGGAGATATCCATGGTCTTGTTCCCAGCGAATACACTTTCACGAATAACAGATGTGAAATCCATAAAGGATTTGGCAGAGTATAAGCGAAGAGTCGAGAGCATCCTGCGCGAGGCAGGATATTCTGGAAAGGAAGCCTTAGATATCGTCATTGGCGGTGTGAAGGCTGAGCTTATGAATGAGCCGGGCGATCCGTCTTATTCCACAGACGAAGTTGCCGACCTAGCACAACTGTTTAAATCACAACAATTAAAAATGGCTGCCTACAAGGTGGCCTAACATACTGAAAATTATGAGCGAGTTAGCAGCAATTAAGAAAGCCCAGGAAGAAATGATGAATGGGTGGACGACTTTAACTGAGGATCTCAATGCTCTCAAGGCATTGCCTAAGAACGAGGAAGAAAAGCGCAAGGCGGATCCCCTCTACAAAGAGCGTCAGGAAAAGATCGATAAAATGATCGATACCAACGAGGACAACATTCAAAAGCTCCATGATCTTTTGGAAGAAGTCTCTAAGCTGAAAGCATCGGAAGGTTATTCCGACGAAGCCAAGGCCCAGAAGGAAATTCAGCTCAAGGCTGACTTTAATATGTTCATCCGCAAAGAGCAGTCTGAAATGAAGGGCGAAGCCTATAATGCTCATTTAACTGAGTATTATTCAAAGGCTGGAAACATCGCCGGCAATGATGCCGATGGTGGATTCTTCGTTCGTCCAGAGCATGCAGCTTCTATCGTAGAGCGTGTGTTTGAGTCTTCACCACTGCGTGGCCTGGCTTCAGCGATAACACTGGGAACTGGCGAATATGTCGTTCCTGTTGATTTCACTGAAGTTGAAACCAGACGCCGGGCTGAAACTGAAGCCGTTGCGAGAACCAAAGGCCCTCAGTTCAATGAGGTTCGCATCGAAGCGCATGAAATATATGCCTTCCCTCTGGTCTCACGCAAATTACTGGATGACTCCATAATTGATTTTGAGACATATATCTCTAATCAAGTCACGAAGAAATTCAGCCGCGATGAGGCATTCGATTTCATCAAGGGCGATGGCGTCAAGAGAGCTAAGGGCATTCTGGATTATCCAGATTATACAGCTCCCGAGGTGGATGAGTTCGGCAAGATTGAACAGATCCCAACTGAAACAGTCGACAAAATCGACCTGTTAAGTTCCATCGATCTGGTAGATTCAGTGCTGGACGAGTTCCAGGGCAATGCATCTTTGCTAATGCGTCGTCAGACACGTTCGCAATATCGCCGGTTGCTTGATTTGGATGGCAGACCATTGTGGGAACCAAGCTTACAGCGCGGTATTCCTTCAACCTGGTTCTCTTATCCAATATTCACAGCCACCCATATGGATCCGGTTGTAGCCGGTGGCGGTGCTTCTGGAAACCTCGTTGTCGCATTTGGTGATTTCCGCCAAGGATATCAGATTGTCGACCGCTTAGGTTTGCGTATCATACGCGACGAAATCACTATCCCTGGATTCGTCCAGTGGCATATGTGGAGACGCGTGGGTGGTGGAGTCGTAGACTTCCAGGCCATCAAGTTACTTCGCTTAAAGTCAGCGTAAGTGTAACCAATTCATTCAACGAAAGTAATACATTGAATAAAACAAAAACAGTAATCGGCATAGCGCCACAGGAATCAGGTAATGCAACTCTCGTCGGTGCGATCGTAGATCTCGCGGATACAGAAAAGCATGTCCTTGTTGTTACCGTTGGTGCACATACGGATGGAACAGTTCAGCCAAAGATCGAGCATGGCGATGAGGCCAATCTCTCGGACGCAGCTGATGTTTCAGAAGCAGATCAGATCAGAGGCAACCTGTATAATACTGCAATCGTGGTATCAGGGGCTAATAGGATCTATCGTTTCGAGCTTCTAAGTAAGTTCAAGCGATACCATCGCGCAGAGGTTATCATAGCTGGTGCCTCCGCTGATATGGGAATATCTGCACACTGGGAAACTATGAGACTGAAGACCAGTCTCGATAATGACCAGAACGTAGCGTAACGCTGATAATAAAATCTTGAGGGGGTATATCATAACTGGTATACTCCCTTTTTTATTTACAGCCATGATCAATTAACTATATATCGAATTATGCACCGGGAAGAATTAGTAAATGCAATCACTGAGCCCATGACCCTGGCAGATGCCAAAAAGGCTGCCCGGGTAGAGCACGACAACGATGATGCATATGTCACCAGCCTGATCACCACGGCGCGCAAACTATGTGAGGCATTCACTCTGCGGAGACTCGTTGCCCATAAATTCGAGATTTTATTTGAGCGGGATGAAGTCTGCCCTGTAATACAGCTTGAGGACGGAACCAAGATTGCCAGTGTCGATGTGTTCGAATTAACAAATACAGAGGATCCGGCAGTGATCACACCAGGCGTTGTAGACGTAGATTTCAGGATATCGAAAAACAGGATTCTTCTCGATTTGTCCACAAGCGTATTTGATAACATGCGCGAGCTGGATGCTCTCCGGCTTCAGTATACGACTGGCGTGGAGGTGTTCCATCAGTCATTTAAGACTGCTATGGAGAAGATTATCACGAGCCATTATGAAAACCGAGAGACCACCAGCGATATGAACATCACCGATATCGACCTGGGTGCAGCATCGGCATTATTACCGTTTAAGATATATGCACCATAATGGCTAAGGGGCAGCAAATAGGGAAGCTCAGGTTCAGGGTGGATTTACTGAGCAAAACAGCTGTGGCCCAGGGCAATCTATCGGCACAATTCGATACTGACTGGAATACAGTCGAGAGTCGTGATGCTGACATTAAACCATTCCGTGGTGCCCAGTATTGGGAAGATCGAAATATCGCTGACAGCCTGACCCATGATATCATCATACGCTATGAGGAACAGTTTGAAGACCGTGGCCGGATAAGCCATATCCGGCATAAGAAAATTATGTATGAAGTAATGGAGGTGCAAGTAGTCCAGCAGCGCAGTCGGTTCATTCGATATACATGCATCGAGCTCGGTGATGAAACCACTTACAATGTAGTCTGATGGGGGCAGTCGTTCCAGATATCAGTATCAAGGCTGACTTCGACAAGACCCTAATCCAGATGAAGGATTTCGCTGGGCTGACTCTGAATGACCTCGACGATGCCATGGATAAATTTGCATTCATTATCCGTGACCACGCAATCAAGAGTATTTCTCGTGGGGCCCGCAGCGGAATAATCTATAAGCGAACCACCCGCAACAAGCGCGGCCGCAAGAAAAAGATTATCCATCAGGCATCTAGTAAATTTGAATATCCCAAGTCTGATAGTGGGCGTATGGTTCAAAATATCCATGCTGCCACAGGCAAACGCCATGAAAAGCATATCGGATCAAATTTGAATTACGCCAGGTGGCTTGAGGAAGGCACAGATTTTATGGACGAACGGCCATGGCTGACACGTGCACGCCGGGAGAGCGAGCCTAAGATGCTTCGTGTGCTGAAACTTATATTGAGAAAACGAGGGCTAAAATGAAAATATCACCAATTATACTGAGATTAAAAACAGACTTTACAGGCACTATCTTCGAGGCTGGCGGCATCACCCGGGTCGGTGGAGCTGCTGATTTCGACGACATTCAGCGAGGAAGCAAGGTGCCGGTGCCAGCGATGTTCGCTATGCTCGGAGACACTATCGTCACACAGCAATCATCTCAGGGCGTTCCAATGGCCGTCACAAAAATAACTGAGACGCTGGTTATCACAGTAATTCTGAGTGGTAAATCTGATGTGCCATCATCTGAGGATGAGATTGGGCAGGATGCAGTCGATAAAATACACGACATCAAACTCAAGCTATTCAAGAGCTTGCATGGTTTTAATCCAAATGTCGCAGAACAGCAGCAGGGTGGCTCATATGGATATTGCGCAAAAGAGCTGCGGTTTTCTAATGATGGCTTCTGGGATTATAACCGAGTGTGGTATATGCATCGTTTCGAATTTGAGCTCGAATCAGAAATCACTTCCTCTGTCGAAGGTGTGGGACCCGTGCAGCCACAAGGCACCGACGACCTACTGAGTATCCACACAGATTTCGAACCGATTGACATCGATATAACTGAACAACCAGCAATTCAGTCCATCATTACATTCCCTCCGAACCCCTAAGCAAAAAACTTAATTAAATTATTAGACAAGAAGGACGCCGTCTGGTAATATATCCATATTATCAAAATTGAGTAACGATCATGCCGAAAGATAAAAGAATACATGTAAAACCTCGCCACCCTGGCCTCATAGTCAGAAAGCCGAATTATCATCCATATAATGCGGATGGCGAAGAGGTGCATCATACTCCCCTAGTGGAGCGGGATTTAAGAAGCGGTGATCTCGTTATTTGTAAAAAGAAAAAAGGCAAGCCAGCCGATTCTGGAGAATAAACTTTAAACTATACAAGATATGTCAGGAATTGCATTTAAAGAAATTGGGGACGACATCCGGATCCCATCAGTTAGAACTGAAATCGACGCAAGCAAGGCCACCACTGGGTCAGAGACTGTTCAGAATAAGATTCTCATGTTCGGCCAGAAAGTAGCAGCCGGCACCGGCGCACTGAATCAGGTTTTCCAGGTTGCAACTATCGGAGAAGTAGAAGCTCTCGCAGGAGTTGGATCTCATATGGTTGATATTTATAAATTCTTCGCGGCCAATAACCCGCGCTTGGAAACTGAGATAATGCTCGTTGCAGACGGAACGACTGCAGCTGTCAGCACTTTGACAGTATCTGGCCCGGCCACAAAGAGCGCGCCGCTGGTTGCATATGTCCATGGTCAGCGAGTTGTCGTTTCAGTCACAAAGGGTGACGCTGCCAATGATATCGCAGCTGCCCTGGATGCAGCAATTAATCTGAGAGCAGATTTACTATTCTCTTCTTCTGTAGCAGCAGCTGTAGTCACAGTCACTGCCAAGCACAAAGGCGAGTGGACTGATGCACTCAATTTATCATTCAATAGGCTCCCACCTGAGCGTGGCGGCAGCGATGCATTTCCTGAAGGTGTCAGCGTTGCAGTTCTTTCAACAGCATCTGGTGCTGGAAATCCTGACCTGACCGCTGCACTTGCTGGTGTGCCTGATAAATTTATCCGATTCTTCCTGCAGCCATTTAATGATATTGTATCTGATGGAGATTTTGAGGATTTCCTCGATTTGCGATTTGATGCCAATAAGCAGCACGAGGGATATAGCTACAATGCCTTTTTCGGCACCAGAGGGGACTCTAGCACGCACGGCAACTTACTTAATGGCAAACAGCAGACCACGATGCAAGCGGGCGTTGGTGCGGGTTCTATTAGCCCTGAGCACGCCTGGGCAGCAGCATATGCAGGCGCAGCCTCAGCCATAGTAGTAAATGATCCCTTACTGCCATATACAGGCGAGGAGCTTGTTGGCATATTCGGTGATTTTGAAGAAGATCAACTGCCAGATGATCAGCGTAATACTTTACTTTTTGATGGCATCGCCACACATACCGTTGATGATACTGGCACCGTTCGCATAGAGCGCGGTATCACGAATTATCAGAAGAATGATCTCGGACAGCCCGACCCTTCATTCCTGGACGGCCAGACAGTTCTTACACTTTCAGAAATCAGGCAGCGCTATAATGCTCGCATGACCAACAGGTTCGGAGCTAAGAAACTTGCCAGCGATCCATTCCTTGGTGCTGGTGGCGGCAATACAGTAACCCCACTTATTATACGTGGTGAAATTATTGCTTTCTTCCTGGAGATCGAGGCAGAGGAATTAGTTGAAAATGTCGATGATTTGATCGAGACACTCATTGTTGAGCGTGATCTTCCAGGTGATCCAAATCGTGTGGACACGAAGTCTGAGCCAGATCTGGTCAATCAGTTACGTCTGCTGGCTAACAAGTTTTTGTTTAAACTTTAATCCGAAAGAATAGGAAAATACTATGAGCAAATTTGATACAGGAACAGCATCCATTTTACTGAATGATCAGATATTAAATGTGAAGGGGGATATCACCTGGTCCACTCAGAAAACCACAAAAGAGACTTTCCGTTCTTCCAATGGTGCAGTGGGTGGCACGAAATACAGCCCGATCAATCCAATGATCACCATGAAAAAGATGGAAGCTGGTGATTTTGACACAAGCATTTTTGACGACATGACTGGAGTAACCATCGTCTGTAACGAGCGTAATGGTAAGCAGATAATATTCACCGATTGCACCCAGGTGGGAGAAGTAATTGTGGATGCCATCGAGGGTGAATATAGTGTAAAGTTTGAATCTATGAGTGGTCGTCCGAAGGAGGTTCTTACCACTGCGTAATTTTTCTCAACCCTGAGACATGATGATATATGATTCGCCCGGAGTGCTTCGCCAGAGCCTCCGGGCTTTTTTTCTTGCATGCCAGGAATAAACCTGTAGGAATAAAAGCTATGATGAAATCAATAATCTGTTTAATCGCATTGCTTAGCATGTTGTTTAGTCCTTTGTGTCTAATCGCTGAGCCTTCGGTGGACGGGATTGTCATGGAGGCTTCGGCTTCTGCTGACATCTTGGCTGCCTGTTCGGATTATTCATTCGCAATTGACACACTGGAACTGATTGAATTCGGTTGTTCCGCAGCGCTTGTCAAAGAGTGTTATGGTATTGCCCCTTCTTTGGTTCAATCAGATGTGTTTGCTGAGACCGAGTATTTGCCAGAAATGGCAGTCGATTGAGGCCGTTTGAATAACCAGTTTTATTAAAGATCCCCCTTGCCCTGGCTCGGGGGTTTTTTATTTGACTGATATAGCAGGATCCTACATAGAAATACTATGGACACAGAAGGAAATATACATATGCAATACGGCAACGAGACCAAGGAAGAGTTTGCGTTGCGAGTCGGTGTGGTGGCTGAAAATCTTACCCCTATTGGGAAAGATATGCCTAACATGCCTTTTAAGGGGTTAGTGGATAGGCCTATACTTGGTAAGCTTAAAATGGGTGAGCAAGCCAGGCGGGCAGATGGGGCAATAGTAAAACGCGTATCGCCATTGAATAAACGTGCTATACGTTCTCTGGAAAATAAACTGAAATTCCAGACCGCTGATTTACAGACTAGTAATTAATTTAAGGCAGGGTGGAGCAGTGGTAGCTCGTCAGGCTCATAATCTGAAGGTCGTGGGTTCGAGTCCCACCCCTGCTCCCATTTTTTTCTTGTCACAGTATTTCGTTAGTGTCATAGCCAAAGAGTGGACGCAAAACTTATCAAGGATGGCAGTGCTTTAAGGATCCCAGGTCAGTTATTGACCCACGGCCGCAACGTGACTTTTGAGCCGATGAATAAGAATAAAAGCATTATAGAATTGCACGACGTTGATATCCACATAGTAAATAATGGCCTGCTGGTATTCGGATATATCCACCATAATCCAAAGACTAAAAAGACCACCATGAAAAGCCCGGTCGACTACAGCCGCGAGGCATTGAATTTCCTAACATAACTATAATCAATTAATGACATCATGAGTGACGAAAACGAAGAATCTGCAGAGCAGACAGAACCAACGAAGTATAAGGCAGAAATGAAACTCGATGTCCCGATCATGTATCTCGGCGAGCCTATGGACACGCTTAAATTTCATGAATTAAGAGGTAAGGTATGCCGCAAAGTTGGCTATCCCTTCAAGTTTCTATCAGATGGATCATACGAATTAGATGGTTCAAAAGTTTCACAATTGCTAGAGGCATATTGTAAGCTGGTGCCTGGCAGCGCAGATCTATTATGCGAATATGATCACCTTCAGGCAGGGATTCTCATCATGGGTTTCTCCGGGCCCTCTACGAGTTAGGCACAAAGAACGATCGGAGGAAGGGCCTGCCAGATGATACGTTCGGAGTGTTAATGCATCAGCAGTGTATGGGTATCCCTTTGTCTTTGCTCGACAAGATGCCCCTCGATGATATATTATACTGCTATTATCGCCACCTGGATATTATAGAGGCGATGCCGAAGCCACCATCATAATTAATATAAATGCCTGCGTTTAAGACAAATCTGGAACTGAATTTCATCGATCGCTTTTCGAGGAGATTCGGTCGTGCGATGGCTAAGCTGAATAAAGCCAATGCAAAAGTCGGCAGTTTGAACCGCACACTCAAAAGAGCTGGCACTGGATTCAGGAATTTAGGTCGTGGTATGTCCGGCGTTGGTAGAGTATTAAGCGCGTCAGTTACTGCCCCGATCGTGATCGCCAGTGGATTTATGATAAAGGCTGCATCTGATGCAGAGGAAACAGCCAATAAATTTAATGAAGTTTTCAGGGGCATAGGCACTGAAGGCACCGATGCCGTTGCTAGACTGTCAGAGCAATTCAAACTAGCGGACTCCACATCGCAGGATATGCTATCTAATGTGGGTGACCTGTTAGTTGGGTTGGGATTGACACGTAAGGAGGCGCTAGAGCTATCAGAGGCGGTTGTGGGGCTATCTGTGGACGTGGCCAGTTTCAAAAATGTCCAGGGCGGTGCAGAGGCTGCGGCCAACTCACTGACAAAGGCACTGCTCGGTGAACGCGAGTCACTGAAAACAACTTTTAAAACGGCCTTATCACAGGAGGAAATTCTCAGCAGAGCGAAAAAGATTGCCGCGCAGAGATTCAAGGAAGGCATCAAAACCACGAAGCTGCAGGCCAAAGCACTCGCCACCCTCGCCCTCGTGACTGAACGTAATAAGGATGCGATCGGTGACTTTGCCAGAACGCAGGAGGCATTTGCAAATAAGATGCGTATCGCCGGCCAGGTGCTCAAGCGACTGAGCGAGACTTTCGGGAAGATATTACTGCCTCTCGCCACCAGAGCACTGAATGTATTTATTAAAATAGCTGATAGCTTACAGGCTCTATCCCCCCAGACAAAAAAGAATATTCTTATATTCGCTGCCATGGCAGCCGTGTTGGGCCCTGTGCTTTTTATCGGTGGTGGGCTCGTCACATCATTGGGCTTTATGCTGATAGCCTGGACGACTTTAGTGCCTATAATAACTTCAATGGTGTTTGCGCTCGGAACTCTGGTATTTCCTCTTACAGCAGCAGTGGCTGGCATAGCTGCCCTGGGAGCAATTGTAACCATAGGATTTATTAAAAATGAGAAATTCAGAAGTGCTATTGTAAGACTCGGCACAGAAATGGGGAAATTTAAACAACCACTCAAAGCACTGATTCAGCTATTTGCGAATTTATTTGATCTGAATATCGAGGGCCAGGGATTCTTTGAGAGCATGGCGACCGTAATAGATGATCTAACTAACAAAATAGCACCGATGGCAGAAGCCCTCGAAAAGGTAATAAAGTTCATGGATGTGATACTCCAGAAAGGGCCGAGTATAGCGTCTATATTGACAGGCGGGCTAATCGGTGGCGAGAAAGGGTTAACGAGGACGCGGTTAGAATCCGATGCGGATCCATTGGGAAGAACTAGTGGAATAACTACAGTGCCTGTTGCGAATGAAGCATTTAGAAATGTGAATAATAATAACGTGGACGTAAAGACTGAGATCAAAGTGGAGCGCGGCGGGAATGTTACTGGACGCACCTTAGTCAATGGCGAAGAGCGAGACACTTTTGACACGGGCAATATGATAGCAGCACTGGGATAAATTATGGCTAATTGGAGAGATCAATTAAAAGTTGCGAAATTTCGCAAACTCGAATTCTTCGTGCAGGACGTCACTATGCAATTCGGACGCCGGGGCACGGTGCATGAATTCCCACAGTCTGATATTCCATTCGCAGAAGATACCGGTCGCAAGGCTCGGGAGTTTTCATTCAATGCCTATGTTTTTGGTGACAACTACATCGCGCAGCTGCTTGCTATTATCAAATCAATTGAGGATGATCCTACGCCTGGCACATTGGTTCATCCATCACTGGGCCAGCAGTTTGTAAAACCCGGCATATGCTCAGTGGTATATAACGATCTGCGTGTCGGCCACGAATTTCTGAATCTCAAATTCATTGAAGCCGGCACTATACTGCAGCCCACAGAGAGTGTGAACACTGAGGCTCAGGTAGAGAATAGTGTGATACAATTCGGATCCTCTACCACGGAGCAATATGACGAGATCGTTATCCGCAAGGGTGTGCCAGATTATGCAGCTAATTCATCCATCGATATCGTCAATGGTTACCTGGACCAGATAGAAGAAGCGATCGGCTTTGGTGAGCGGATCCCGGCCAACCTGGACGAGGCAGTCAAGGAGCTCAATAAATACAGGAATGTTTTACCCACTGCGATATTCGATAGTGTAGTATTCATGCAAAGCACGGTCGACCTATACGACAGGGTATCAACTATATGGGACACAGCTAATGCAGAGTTTCAGTATCAGGCACACCGGAGCATATTTGCAAAAGTGATATCGTTTATATTTCAGCCAGATGATTCGACTCCGGACAGGGTGATAGAGGCCAATAACAACGAGCAGCTGGAATTCTCTTTCCGCGGCCTGGCGCTGGCACAAATGGTCCAGGCATCATCCAACAAAGATTTTGCTAGTTCGAATGATGCATTTGACAGACAGCTGGAACTGCTAGGATTTTTCAACACCGAGATTGAAGCAGCTGGCGTTGCTGGGTTTGAACTGCAGAGACGCGATTTAATCGATATGCGTAGCGCTATGATTGACGATCTGAGTGCCAAGGGTGCCAGCCTGCCGGAAGAGACCACGATCAATCTGATAGCCACACAGCCCTATGCTACACTGGGTAATGAGCTTTATGGTGATGCATTCCGTGGTGAAGAAATTGTGGATAATAACATGGTGGCGAATCCCCTGTTCCTCCCACCACTGGTTGACCTCATAATATTGACGGCATAATGTTGGCCCTAGTCATAGACGGAAAAGACTACATCGGATGGAAAGAAGTATCGCTGACGCGCTCAATCACTTCCATCGCGGGCACCTTCACGCTGAAGTTTACTGATGCCTTCCGTGAAGTAGGCCTGCCACCGATACGAGCAGGCAAGAGCTTTAAGATATTCCGAGACAATGTTTTATTGAAATCGGGATTCATAGATAAAGTAGTGCCGGCATTTGATAAGGATGGCATATCATTCGATGTCTCCGGCCGCGATAAAGCGATGGATATTGTGGACTGCTCAGTGGACATCGGCACCAATGAATGGAAAAATCTGTTTTTCCAGGAGCTGGTATTTGAACTGGTAAAGCCATTTAAGGGTATCGGGGTAAAAGTCAATGTGTCGACCGGAGAGAAGATTGAGAGCGTTAATAACGACGACGGCCTCATGACCTATGAGCTTATAAGGCAGCAGGCTGAAAAGAAGCAACTGCTCGTATATTCTGATTTCAATGGTGATATTATTATCGATCAAGTATCAAAAGATGTTTCCACCCTGTCACTTGTGGAAGGAACAAACATTATATCCGGTGAAGCTGCGATCGATGTCAGCCAGGTATTCTCCCGCTATATTGTGACCGGAGAGCAACAGAGCACAGACTTTTTCGAGGAAGAGGATGAAATCATAGCACGGCAAGAATTTAAGGACAACAGGATAGGCAGAGAGCGCCCGATCGTCATAATACAGGATGGTGCCACCGATAATGCTGCAGCCCTTCGTCGGGCTAAATGGGAAGCGACAACCCGCATGGCGTTGAGTGAGTCCTATAAAATTGAAGTCCAGGGCTGGCATCCAGACATAAACAAGCTAATCACAATTGACTCCCCGACACTGAAACTGGATAAGAGCCAAATGACGATAGCTGGGGTTGAATTAATCATCGATGGAGAGGGCGAGAGAACGAAATTCCAGCTGGCTCCACCCAGAGCATTTGAGGCTATCCCAGCAGATTTACTCGAGAAGGACGAGGATAGTTCATTATGGTGGCTATAAGGGCAGCAATCAAACTTCTGAGGAATAGGGTTCATGCTCTGATCAGCAGAGCTGTGCTCACTTCTAAACCAACCCAGCAGGGCGGCAAAGTGTTTGTCCAGGTGAAAACGAAGTCAGGCACAAAATCAGATGTTGAATTAATTACTCCCTATGGATTCCGGTCTATACCCAAGCCTGGGGCCCGTGGAATATACCATGCGCCGAGTGGCGCAAAGAACAATGGGATGGTCACGGACATGGACGATAAGCGTTTCGGTAAATTCAACTTGTCCGAAGGTGATGTCGTAGTGTATAATAGCGACGGAAGCAGAACCATTTATTCCGGTAGCGATATCACAACAATTGCCACCGGGATAGTAAAAACAATAGTGGGTGATGCAGAATTAAGCATAAAAGACGGAGAGATAAAAATCACAGTGGGCGGCACAGCATATACATTTACAGCAACATCCTTGAGCACCACAGGTAAGATTATATCCAATGGCAAGGTGCTTGACACCCATATCCATGGAGGAGTCGAGACAGGCGCTGGCAGCACATTACCACCAACATAATTATGGGAGTAGAAAATGACGTCCAGTTAGAATACGATCCGATTAAATGCTTTTTTGATATAAAGTTTGATGGGGTCGATCTGGTTGCTGCTACCAATCTCATCACAGCAGCTGTCATTTCTGTATTCACAGATGGGCGCAGCAGGGCAGATGATGTCATTCCCAATTCCAGAGGATGGTGTGGGGACAGCCTGAAGCTTGAGGGTGAGACAAATATCGGATCCCGGGTGTGGTTACTAACCCAGAGGAAAATTGACCGGACCCTGGTTACTGACCTGGAGGAATTTGCATTCGATTCACTGGAGCACCTGATCAACGCTGGCGTGGCGCTCTCAGTTATAGCAGTAGCCACGATCATCAATAAACAAAAGGGGTTGGTTAATCTTGACGTAGACATCGAGGACCCGAACGGTGATCTGCAGAAATTTAAGTATGTATGGGATCAATTAAGACAACGATTTATAGGAGAATTATAATATGCCATTTCCAATTCCAACACCTCAAGAAGTAAGAGATCAGATATTCGCAGAGTATGCGGTTAATTTCCCGGGCTCCGACCCGCTTCTCGAGAGAAGCTTTTTAGGCACCATCGCAAAAGCCTTCGCCCTGGCCATCCATGGGCTGTATTTATTCATCTCTTTTGTTTCTAAGCAAATATTCCTCGTGTCCATGAGTGGTGAAAATCTCGACAACGTGGGCACTGAGATAGGGCTCGATCGAAAGGAGGCGACCGGATCCACCGGGGCAGTCACAGCGACCGGCGTCGACACGACTGTGATACCGATAAATGCTGAGCTTACGGACGGCAATGGGGTCAGGTATGCCGTGACCGCGGCAGCTACTATTGCTGGTGGGACCGCTGTTGTATCGGTGGAGGCTCTCACCTTTGGAGCAAATACAAATCAGATCTCCGGCGTGGCTCTTAATTTTGTGTCCCCGATCGGAGGCATTGACACCCTGACCACAGTCAACGCACCGGGGCTCCTGGGAGGGGCTGACCGCGAGCTTGATGATCCATATAGGGACAGACTGCTGGAACGTCGCCGGCACCCTATCCAGTGTGGCACAGCTACTGACTACCAGCAATGGGCACTTGAAGTAACTGATGTGACCCGGGCCTTCGTATTTCCGCAGGAAGCGGGCGCAGGCTCTGTGACCGTTAGATTCATGATGGACGACAAATTTGCAGACGGCATACCGTTGGCAGCCGACATAGCTGCTGTGGATGCCAATATTAGGGCACAGATGCCGATCAACGTGGTTCTGATAGTCTTGGCACCCGTGAAGAAGCTCCTGCCCATATCGGTCAAAATCACGCCTTTTACACCTGATATTGTTCAGGCAGTAACAGACGAGCTTAATGACATGTTTATCCGGGATGCAAAGCCAGGCGGTGAGATAAAGATATCGAGACTCAGGGAAGCGGTTTCCAATTCCCCAGGCGAATTTGATAATGAGGTCACGTCACCGACAGCTGATACCACGACAGTGACCGGAGAGATATTGACACCAGGGACATTCACAATTACTGAGCTGATCTAATGGCATCATTAAAAGATAGTTACAGGAAAGTTCTGGCGGACTTACTGCCACAGGGCGCTGCATGGCTGGCTAAAAATATCGTCGGGTCAGATCTCTACAAGCTGCTTCTGAGCTTTGGCCAGGTGCTCAACGCGCTGCATTGCCGCATAGAGGATTTGATACGACAATTCCGGCCGGGCACTGCGGACGAGCTGCTGGATGAATGGGAGAATGAATTGTATGGCGACGACCTATTCGAATGCATAAAGGATCTGACCCCAGACCTGCAGGAAAAGGTCAAGCTGTTGATCGGTAAAGCGCGGGCAATTGGGGGTAACCGGGTAGAATATTATCAGGAGATAGCATGCCTATTCGGATTTGATGTTGATATCACTGAGAGATTTCCAACTGACTTTGAGGCAAAATTCGAAGTCTTTCCGAAGAACAGAAACTGCGATCCATACACCAAGCCGCAGGGCGGCAAAGGTGAAACCGTTACACTGACTACTACAGCCGAAACATTAGCGGACCTTGGCATCACGATATTAGGTGATACTGGGGCAGTAAAAATAACCTTCGAAGGGGATATAACAGATTTTAAAAAGGTAGCTCGTTACTGGGAAACCGCTGAGACTCCCACCTCAACAGTCGGGCAGACAGTAGCTACCCTGGAAACGTTACGCCTGACAAGAGAGCAGGCACTCGGGTTTAAGGCAGTTGCACTGGGTGTAAATGTAAAAATGCACATCACGCAATATGCCTATGAGTTTCAACTAACGAAATGGAATGTAGTATGTGAGACATTGGCATGCGACAGATTCGCCGAAGTGGATTTCGCTAATGACCTTGAGGCATATATCTGCCTGATGGAAATCATCATGCCTGCCCAATTAAAATTTAATTTGTTTGTTGATCGAAAGCTTTATGCTATAATGCAGCCTCAACCAATATGAAGAGATACGATCCATTAGGCCCAGACGGTAATAACGTAGGAGATTCTGTAGAGCCAACAGCTACGGCGAGAGTCGATGTTGATGATCGGGAATTCATGAATTGTTTTTCAAGAATCACTCCCGATTTTCTGATTAACCTGCAGGAAGAAATCGCCAATGCTGTTGAAGATAATGAACCGCTTGACGGGGAGGACAGAAGCCAGCTGTTGAATATGATTTTAGCCTCTGCAACGGCCGCGGCAGATCTTGCCGTGGCGGCAGTTCCTGTTCAGCTTGTTATCGCAGGAACACCAAATGGAACAGCTGCCACAGATACCGCCGCTATACTTGGATCAGTTACAATGGCACCACCAGGGGGCAGGAAATGGCAGAGTATATATTTAGTCTGGTCCACCCAGGTTTTAAGCACTGGGGGAATAGCATTTGATTCAGTAGAGATTTCGACAGTAACGCAAACAACTATAGGCGTAAAGCATGCGGTGACTGCTCAGAATAGTGACGACCATATGGTAGTGCCATTTATGCTGGAATTTATTCCTACCTCAACGGGAACTATCACAGTTGATTTTCTTGCTACAAAAAATGGTGCGACAATAGGTGACTCAACAGGAGAACGCCAAATGTATGCAGTTGGCAGGCATGTGCCAGTATAATAAATAAAGAGATAATATTATGGGAGATTGCAATAATTTTACAAAACCATTAGCCGGAAGCGTCCAGCTGACAGTGCCTGCCGGCACAGTCAAAACTCTGGCAGAGCTAATAACCCTGCAAGGTGCGACGCGCCGTATATTCCTGACATTTGAAAAGGACACAGCCGACACCTCAGAGCCACAGAACCCTATCATATTGGGCCGCTACTGGGAAACAGGTGATGTCCCAACAGCCTTGCTAGGGCACCCTATTACAACCCTTGAGGCTTTACCATTCTCACTTGACCAAGCTACTGGCCTGCAGTTCTTCGCAATAGCTAACGACATGAAATTTAATATTACTGAATACGAAAAGGAGCTTACTGTCTAATGCCTGCTACTGGAACAGCTTTAAGACGCATAGTATTTATAGGAGGCACCGGTGGTGGTGGCAGTCCTAATGCTTTTGAGTTCATAGAATCTGACAGCGGTCCAGGTAACGTTGCCCTGATTGGTGGCCTGAAGGTGACAGATGCAGCCGGGCCACTCGATAAGTTGGGCGATGATGCTATCCAAATATCGGGCGGCATCCCCACAGCAGCAAATGTCAATAAAGGTGAGAATGCTGTAATGATAGGCAATAGCCTGTTTATCCCAGCCGATGCAGATGAGTCTGTAGTAATTGGATTTAATAATGCCGACTGGGGTGGGAATGGACTCAGGTCGATAATAGTCGGGTCTAATAATACCCCAGGAAACAATAACAATTTTATCTTTGGCGACGGCAACTCTTCCTCTGACAGCACAGACGCAATATGTATCGGGCGGGTCATAGACCAGGGAGGTAATGGTGACGGTTATATAACTATAGGAGCTTTCGGCGAGATTAATTCTGGTAGTTTTGGTATTGCAATAGGTAAAAACTCCCGCGTGGATGCAGAATTCGGTATCGCCATAGGTGGTAATGGATCTGGTGCAGGATCTGGCTGCCGGGCATCTGCCCTGATGTCCATATCACTTGGGGCAAGATCAAGATCGCAGGGCGTTGGCAGTATAGCTTTCGGCGCCAGTGATGGCGTCTCAGGATCTGGAGCGCAGACAGGAGCTGGTGCAGCGGGCTCAATAGCATTTGGGTGTGCAGACGGAACAGATATAGGACCAAAGGCTCTTGCCGCAAATGCCATGTGCTTCGGAGCTGGATTAAGTAATGATTCAGCAGATACATGGATGCACCGCGGAACTCCAATACTGCCACAAGCAGCTGACGTAAATAGGCCAGAACTTCTGGCAGGCTCAAAGGCAGTGCAGCCGTTACCTAAATTCCACTTTGCAGCTATCTCAGCAATCACACAGGCGAATCCTGGTGTCGTCACATTACCATCCGGCCACGGATTTGAGGTAGGGGATGACCCCGGCTTTGAGCAAATCGCGGGGATGGTTGAGCTTAATGGAACTAAGCAGGTTATATCAGCTGTTACAGCAACTACAATTAGCATCCCTGATACTACGGGCAACACAGCCTATACATCCGATGGGATAGTATTTCATAAAAACTATCGCTATGATTTTGCAGGTAGCACCAGATTCTTTACCGACGAGGTGCACGCATCTGTCAGATCAATAGACGGGACACTCACAACCCAGCCCACTATCAGCGCCGGGGATCGTGACGAGGCAGATGCCACTGGCAGTGAAACGCTTTTGATAAGCGCAGTCCTCTCAACAAATTTAGGAGTTGTAAACGATACCCACAAAGATAATACTCTGGATTCTAATTTAGGGATCACCTCAGTGAGTTTCGAGATTGCTACACCGCCCACATTTAACACAGCTACTTTAATGACCATACAGCCGAGATTCATAGGCGAGCATCAGCGAGACGAATAACTAACTCAATAATACCATGGGACTGAATAAAGACATCGAGACAAGAACCAAGCAGATTGCAAAATACCATATTGTTGTAAGCTCCCAGATTGATAAATCTCTCAAGACAGGAAAAAAAGTGATATACTGGGACGTATATTCATTCAGTAAAAAAGCCGATCGCAATAGTGGTGCAGCAAACATGGGCATAGAATCCTATGAAAAGACTTTAACACAAGAAGAATACAACGCCGGCGGTATTCCGTTGGCAGATTTATATACCGAGACAAAGAATCAAAGTAAATTCAGTGGTGCTACTGATGATATTTAAAACAATATGAGGCCTTACTTAGAGAGTAAGGAAGGAGAAATCATAAAGATTGTAGAATTTAGCCAGCTTAGCGGCCGGTGCGTTCTCAATCATTGGTGGAACCGTGACATGATGGATAACCCGCCCAGGGAGTTTGACAAAATGTGTCGTGCGCTAATCACTTATACTCTGGACTTTCCAGTAGATATGACCCAGAAGGGCGATAGCGCTATGTCAATAGGAGATGCTGTATACAATGAATTTTTTAAGCATATCCGAGAGTTCAAAGGACATAAAAACGACAAGGGTGTATTGGTTGTCCCAGATTTATCTGATGAGGATAAATGGGTAACTAATTACGCTAAATGACCTGATGTCCGATACTGAAAATATAGACGATACACTTGTGACTGAAGATATCGTGGCCGGGGCGCAAACCCTTGCTCAATATAATGTAACCCTTGACGATGCCTGCAGCAGATTGCGGATTGAAATAATAGAGAACAGCCCACCGGCCGGAGTATTTCGTGGAAGATATAGCACGAATAAAACTGTGCCGGCATCAGCCACTATAGGCACCCAGGTGTATGAGGGATCGGTTGTTAATTTCTCACGATTCCAGGCAGATCACTTTACCTTTTTCGGTGACATAAGTGGTGGTGGCTTAAAAGAAATCCAGTTCGAACAGTTTAAAAAAGAGCAGAACAGACACCGGTAATGCAGGATGAACACAACAAGGGCAATCTGCGCTATCGTCGTTCGTGGCACTGGCCTTTTAATTCTCAGGTCTCAGACCAGGATCCTTATTTGTTTAACTGGACGTATCAGAACACATATCGCCTGATAGGCTATAAAGGCTATGAGGGAACAGCCTATGAAGGCATGCCGTCACTGATGCGATTAATGGCAAGCAATGATCTGGGTGGCAGCAATAGCACATCCGTCAAGGTCGTTGACCGCATTAGCTCATTGGTGTTGTTTGAAAAAACCGGAATTGATTCAACTGACATATTCAATCAGATCGAATTCAGCGATTTCAACGTTGCCAACATGCCAGCCGGGCCAACGATTTTAGAACTGCACATGAAGGCGATCGGCCCCGGTGGTTCATTTGCTACAATCAGTGATCTTCAATTTATTTAATTATGTATCGTGTCAGAATTACCGTTAAAGTAGAGAATGAGAATTCCGTGCCAGGCGATCTCGGCCACGGCCTGGGGTGGCATTATCACGAGGAAGACCAGGACACCATCGACGACAATCTTGTCTGCCCGAATTACCCCACGGCCCTTGTGACTGACTTTGTGATAATCAGCGCAGGCGGCCCACCCCCACCGTCTTAAAAAATACATTATATCATTGCACGAATTAAATTTACTGTTAAAAATTATAAACTATGAGAATAAACATAAGATTATATTTAGTCACCATGCTGGCCTTCGCGTTCAGTATGTTATCATTAATGGCGCAGGACACTGCAGAGAATGTGATATTTGAAAACCCATATCTGTCTCTCGGGGTCACACTTGCTACTGGCCTTATTGCCCTGTTGATTCCTGTCGTGAGGAAATTTATGGCTAAACACCTGGAGGGTGAAACCGTGGATATCCTAAGCGAATCAGTTACAAAGGTCTATCACGACTGGGTGCGCGATGTGAAGGCAGCAGCTGCCGACAATAAATTGACTGAGGATGAAAAGAAATCTGCTTTGAATAACGCTATAGCCAATGCAAAAGCTGTGGGCAGTGGGCCCGTGCGAAAATTGCTTGAGAAAAAGGGCAGGGACTGGGCCGTATCTATCATCGAGAGAATCATAGTCAAATTTAAGAGCGGCAAGTAATGACCGCTTTAGTAGGATTTCTATGTTCTTTTTTGACAAACATCTTCTCGAATGTTATAACTGATGCTTTAAAGACCCCTGGAGAGACACACATAATTAAAAATCATGAAGGCCCCTTTAAAATTGATACTAATATTGACCGCTCTATCGATCGCCTTAACAGGCTGTAGCACGATCGGAGTAAAGAAGGAAACGACAATTGTGTATGTCCAGCTGGGGCAGCATGATGAAGCATTTGATGGGCTGATCAGGGTAGCTACTAATAAGCCTATCGAGGTCACTGTGGGGGAAGAGGCAACCGAGTTTAATGCTGGAGGATATTACGTTGTCCACGAGCAGGATTTGAAGGCCTTCAGGGATGAGATTAAAAGGCTGAAACAGCTTAACACCGATGTTAGATAATACTATGATGGAAGCTGACAACGGAATATTGATCGGGATCGTCACATCTGTCCTGACCCTGTTTTTTGCATTTGGAGTCTTGCTGCTGAAAATTGTTATGGGCAGGATTTCGGAGAATAAGATATCCACGGGTGATGCTCATGGCCGGATCGACAAAGTTATAGAGGACTTCAGTAAAAAGCGTGACCGGGATATGAAGGATATACAGAAGCGCCTCGGTGACATTGAGGTCGCAATTGCGAGGATCCCTAAGCCCAACCAAGGCTAGCCCTGTGTGGCCCTGTATGGGCTTCATTTCTTTTTGCGGGTCTTCTTCTTCTTTTTCTTGACGGGAGGCAGGATGACCCCTTTACGCACGCCTATATGACATTCTAACACCATGAGCGCATCAGCCTGGTCGTCGCTCTCAATTTTTACGTTGGGGTATCTCTTTCGCATAGACATCATGGCATCTATTTTATCCGCTTTACCTGATTTAAGAATAACCCGTTTAAGGAAGGATTGATTATAGCCGAAAACCTCACATTTGAAGTCAAATGCGGCCTTTAGCATTATCGCCCGGAACGAATAGTAATAAGTCTGAGCGAAGACATTCACCCACCGGCCCTCTGCTTCTTCGTATGCTATCTCGTCCGGCCTACAATATTGCATTATACCTGCTATCCATGATTCAAAGTTCCTATATGAACCGCCTTCGCAATGGGGCTTCATTTTAAACCTCGCTGTTCCCGAATTCATTCCATGGCTTTCAGTTACTGCAAAACCAGTATCCATGCCGAGATCAAGCGCCAGTATTTTTTTCATTCTCTTTCTTCTTCCTTGTATAGTAGCCGTGCTTGCGCTTGGCTGCGATTATCTTGTTAATTATAACCCGGCTTTTACTGGTGTAGTAAATCTCGGTGCTGGGGTATTTTTCATCGAATTTCTGTATGTAAAAGAGCTGCCAGAATAATGCCTCCTCAATGGACTCAGCCTCGTCTGTGCAGATAAATTTGATGTCGTCGTCATAATAAAAAAAGCTTGTGAGCTTGCCAGATTTCAATGCCCTCACCCCCTTAAATTTTCTCATTGCGGGCCAGACATTAGAACGATTGCGTATTATCCATCATTAATAATTCGCAAGTATTGTAATGTCGAATTGACTGTCAAGGTTTTAGGGGAGTGCATGCTCTGCACAGTGCATAGATATGTTTTGATTTTCCCCACTTTATCAGTGGCCTCCATGGCAATTATTTTACCGCGCAGCACCCAGCCATTCTCTTCTGCCAGGGGTGTGTTGGGGCAGGCATTGAATTCTGCAACGTGTTCCTCCCTGATGAACCTGCAGTATTTTCCAATCCAGTTATGACGTTTTGGGATCTTGGCCATTAGCTTTTTCCTTGGCCGGATTGGCCATGCTGTTGAGCTTTCTCATAATAGCCCTGATTGCATACTGCAGATCCTCACACTGATCGACTGTAAAATTATCGATATCGAGCTTCTCTACTTCCATTCCCATACCCTTGGCAATCAATGTGCGCAGCGCCGGTTCTGTAATGGCAGTGTTTTCCAGCACGAGATTAATCTTGCGATGGCATGCCCGGCGATATCGACTGAGTGCCTCGGCAGCTTCATCAATATGCAAAACAAAAATGCCCTCCCCTCGATGCTTATAGATTTCTTTTGACCTCTCTAATATATCACTCGGGTCAGCGATGTGATAAAACGGAACAGGGAATCCCGTCTCCGGATCGAGGTATAGTGTCCTTGTTTTCCCAGCCATTGAACCACCCTCGAATTTGGCCTCAAATGTTTTCTTTTTCTCATCCATCTTGTTCGTCCTCTCTTGCTTGTTGGCTCAGAATTATGAGCATGTCATTGGTTATTTTACTACGTGCGAAATAGATATGCTTACACATGGTGTCAATACTTTGTAGCTTGATCGGGTCTACCCCAGGCGTCTCGTGACCGGCCAGCTGCAGCAGGGCCTTCTCACATTTCCATGCCCTGCGCTGTTCGAAATCCATACAGGTGCAGGATCCATTGCCATTAAATTTTAACAGGTTGACGGTGTATTTCTCACCCGGGGTTGATCCATCCACATAGTAGACGCATACAAAGTCCGGGTCAGGCTCCACCATGATTTCACTCTTCATAAATAATGAATTCCCCAGAGTTTAACATTTAGCTTTTTGCAGGCTACCAATGCCCCTTGTTTCGCGCCGCCCTTGTATCTGTATGATCTTTCGCATCTAATAATAATATCCTGCTTTTCTCTGTTGCAATGTATTTTCCAGCCCCAGCCCTTTAAGCCTTTAAAAATATGCAGCGTCCCTCTCATTTCAGTGGTTTGTTCATGAATTTAAGTGGGCTGGCATCCCTGAGCCATCGCCGGGGAAACATCTTTTTAAGGTCTCAACTACTTCCTGAAGATCTATACAAATATGATCAGCCATTTTATACATTAATTCGGGAACCAGATCGCCTAGTAATAATATTATTAATCGCTTCCCGGCTCCGTTAAAGTAACCAGCTTCAATGTGTGCCGATCTTCCACATGGTAGAACAAGCACGCATGTATCAGCCCATTCCATTGCATCATAATCAGACTTAAATCCTGCTTCAGCGAGCGGATGTTTTAGCGCATGTATATATCCGCTTGCTGTCCAGCAGTCCCAATCTTGATGAATTTCAGACCAATGAAAGCCGTTGGCGTCCTCTTTTGGATTTCTGAAATCATAGACCTCGTGCCCGGCTTCTATCAAAGTGGATACAACTCGTGGCTGAGAGGTATTTCGCCAGCTGGATGCTACATATATTTTAGCCATAATATTATTCTTTCGTTGGAATTACTTCGCCCTCTTCAATTACAATACCTACCTTGCCGGAGCTATCAACTATTTCCATCCATATCTGGTAGTCGTTTTCAGCAGCAAGCTTTTCAACCTCTGCCATGGATTCATCATCCAGGAGTGATGCATCAGTTATGAGTATGACACGCAGCTCCGGGTTAAGCGCCACTCCGATAGCCATGCTGACGCGTAGCTTCTCCGAATCACTAATCTGATCCACGGGTATGCCGTCGAGCAGGACGTCACCTTGCGCCATTGTGAGGCCAGGAATAGGCATGTCCAGACCCTCCATAGTTTCCTTGATGCCTGCAGTGATTTTATCCATGCGATCATTAATGGATTTCGTTTCCGATTCATAATCCTTGAGCTCTGATTTGAGGTCGCGCACCTGGATATTGCGATCAACTATGGCGTTGGTTTCCTCGACCTGGCTCATCCTGTTTCTGATATCCTGAGTATCGACACGAGATTTATCTTTGATATCCCCCTGCAGTTTTTCTAGTTCTACTTTGTTCTTAGCCAGTATTTCCACAGCGTATGATAGATCACGCTCCAGATTCTTAACTGCCATATTATTATCGCAGACTACATCAGTCCCCTTTTCGATACGCTCACTCAGGGTTTTAATATTGTCATTAAATGCATTAGCTTTTTCAAGCTCGTCTGCCAATTCAGTGACGGAGGTTTTATCGCACCCGATCGTGTCGTCAGCCTTCTGCCCGTGCAGCTTACCCTCAGTAGTTTTAATCTGTTTATTTAACAGAGCCCGCTCCTCAAATAGCTCCTTGTGATCAGCCTCCATTTTTTCAATCTGATCACCGACACCCAGGCAGTCCTTGAGCAAGCTATACTGCTCGGCTCCACTCATATCGATAAACTTCTTCAGATTGAATGCGATTTTATTATAGAGCTTGTTCAGCAGATCCTGCGGCCGGTCGAACTTCGAGCCGTCTGAGCTAGTGATAGTCACTGTGTTGGCCTTGTCGGTGATGGTGCGCTTTATAACCATATCACCCAGGTCGACCTCGATCGTTCCTTTATCTTCGCCCTCCCGGATTGGTTGCTTGCCAGCTGCGCGAGCACCTGCGAAAGCCATTTTGATTGAATCTAAAAGGGAAGTTTTTCCCTGCTTATTTTTGCCAGTTATTTTTATGACACCAGATTTGGGCTGCAGACTTATGCACTTAATCTTTTTGATGTTTTCGATCTCTAGTCCTATGATTTCCATGATGATTATTGGTTTAGTTTTTTGTGGTTAATTCTATGATTTTAATGTAAGTAATTTCTTCTCCAGCTTATTTATTTCATCCAGCTTATTTGCTTCAGTTTTTTCGAGCTGCTCTTTCTCTGCCTGCTGAACTTCTTCCATTTCAATCCCATATTTTTTGCAGAATTTAATATACTCATGCCATTTCTTTTCTTGCCTAAAATATTCAATTGCGCCCTCTATGGCTTCTTTTTCGGATCGGTAGAGTTGTATATATTTATTGCCGCCAGAGCCGTCAGAATAATGACCAAGCCTGAAATGAAAACCCTTCGTGTCTCTTACGTATCGGTGGGTATCATCGTTTCTTTTGATAATAATTGAAGCCAGTCTGTCTTTATCGCAATGGCACATTAAGTCTTTTATCTGAACTATCTCTGGCCGATATTCAGGGATTAAGGCATACAGATTTTCGCCTTCTAATATCTCAAGCGTTAATGCTATCTCGCCTAATAGGGCAAAGCGTTTTTTGAATTTTGCGACTTCTTCTGTGGCCTCATATATTTCCTTTACAGCCTCTTCCCTAGCAGTCTCGATATCTTTCTTAGCAGCAGCCTTTCCTTGATTTATCTCCCTCAGTCGCTTGTCTGTTTCTATCTCCCAGTCAATATTGCTTGCAGACAGATATTTATTATCTACAATTAGCTTATTATAAACTGGTTCAATGTAGCTGCCTTCGTCATAGCCTTCGTCAACTTCAACTGACGCCACATTCAGCTCAATAAGAGATTCGTGTTCCATTTTAGTAATAAGCTTACAAGGCCTATTGCAGTAAAATATTTCTGATCCTTCGATTAATTCATTCATGATATATGTGATTAGTGGTTATTATTTTCTACCTCGTTTATTATTTCTAAAGCTGCGATCGCTGCCTTCTCACACATATCCACATCGAATAGCGCGAAGTGACAATCGCTCCTTTTTAATCCTAGTTTTTCAGCAAGCTTTTTATATGCCTGCGTGCGGCTCATCATTCTTCTATTGTGAATCGGTATGAATAAATTCTTACAGCGTTTCCTGGCCTCCCTGGTGGGCTTATCAGCCAGCGATCCTTTCGGCAGTGCAGTAAATGAATGGAGACTGACATGGGATCCGCAGTGCTCACAAAGATATATCCATGGCCAGCTGCCGAATTCCCGGCCGTAAACAAATGAATTGTTTCTCAGGACTACCGTTCTATTCATGCAGCAGTTGCACCATACTGGAATAGGCAGTGGATCCAGGATCTTTTTAGTTGCCACAGGGCATGGATTAGCTGGCGTTCTTCTGCTCATTATTTACCTTTCTGGATTTCAGGTTCTACTACCATCCTCTTGGCCATCCATTTATCATCCCTGCGTAATGCTGATACTAGCATTGCAACCTCATTCAATAACTGCCGATCATAAAACGGCTTTACGTCTCCGTCGTAAGCGAAGCTATTGCCCTTTGGCCCTACAATTCTCCGTATCCTTTTTCCATTCACCCACAACAAGCCCCATCCGTCGGGCAAATCTTCTTTTTTAATTATATCGGGAGGACACAGATAGAATCTATAGCAGCCCATCCCCTGCTCTGGCATCTGCCTGAATCGTTTCTTTTTATCCTTCAAAAAATCACTCCTGCTTACTTTGCATTCAATTAAAATGGAATGACAGCTTTTCCATCCAATAGCATCAGGGATTTCACCGCTAGTGGAACATGTGACTAATTCTTTCAGCACAACTGAGCAGCCAAATGACTTGAGCCACCGACCAGCTCTATCTACTAATTCTGCATGATTTATTTCACCCATTACCATACCCCTCCGGATCTTTTAAATATTTAATCACCTCATCAATCATGTCCCGCGAGTATTCATATAGGAAATCCCAATCGCCATGCTTCACTTCTGGATGGTCAGGGAATACTTTTTTATAAGCTGCCACCCATTGCTCAGGTGCCTTCGGGATCTTCTTATCAACTGGTGTGGCATCAGGTTCTACCCATGGCCCGTCCCTGAATGGTGCTGACCAGTCTGCAGGCGTGAGCATATATCTTTCTTGGTTAAAAAACGTTGAGGGGTGAGCAACCATGCCCCAGAGCTTATGTTTAGCATTCATGACCCCATACCGCTTCATGGTTTTTGTGAATGCGACAGTGCCATTATAAACTATATCAAATCCGTGAGCCTGGATAGCCTTCTTGATGCTTGCCTTGGCTCTGGGTGGGTCAACCTTCTTGTGGTATGCCTTGTATACCCTCATCACTTTAGAGCCGGAAACAGGGGGCTGGAAATGTGCAATAGCAATTTTTTCCAGCTCCCCCATTAGCTCGCTCCACTTCATTTTCTTCCCTGCTGTCCTGCAGTCCTGTCGGAATTTAATGAATTTGGAGGCGAGACTTCCCATAGCATCAGGCGTTGACTAGATCCTTGAATAATCCCACGGCCTTCTTCTTCATGTCAGGCAATTTCATATCGACACCAGCCCAGTCCTGCTCCAGGTATTTTTGCACCAGCTCACACAGAGCTTTTTTATGGGTGCAATCATGTATCGCTCTATTGAATACTTCCTCAGTGGGAAGGTCGCCGTCCAGGGCTAACTCCGGTGCACCATTTTCATCTGTGAGTGTCAGCTTGCCCTGTGTCACCCGGTTACCATCAACGTATAATTCCCCCTGCTCGATAAAATCTTTTATCTGCTGGGCTTCTTCCTCTGTAATGTTCGGGAATGGATTTTTAGTTGATACACTATTTTCGATATCGTCTATCGGAAACGATGGAGTCTTTGAATGCCAGGCTGCTTTGAAGTGAGGAAATTTGCGGCCAAAAACTAACACGACAGATCTGGCACCACTGCCGGCATGTTTTATGTCCTCAACCCCAGTGCAATATGTTTCGCCTTTCCAGTCTGGGCCGAGCTGCATAAGCTTAGCACAGATGGGGCCCAGCTTTTTGAGGGCAGATGTAAACTCCTCCAAAGGGGCATCATCTGTTTTACAAGTATGCTCCTCGTCTTCTTCTCCACGACCTTTTTGGGTCTTGGTATACTCAATCCTCTTCGGATGTCTGATTATCTTTTTTAGCTTCATATATATATGTATTTTGATTGATTGGTTAAGTTAAAATCTGTTCTTCAACCCATTTTCTTATACGTGTCCAGCGTTCTGTTGGCGGCTCGTCATGCCTTCCGGCTTCATCATTCATCCATTCTATTTCAGCGGCCATAGTTGTAGATATGCCAACTGCCCTTGCTACGGCATCCGGCTCATCACAATCTATTTTACTTACATCTATACCCCTGGACTTGCAGATGACTCCAATAGTGCAACAACTCCCAGTAGCTTTATTAATTAACTCTTGTGCTATTAATTCCTTAATCGGCATTGCATCCATTTCTTCGGCTAGCTCCCTAAAGAACGACTGTCCTCGTTTACCTTTAAGGGCATTAGCTACCCTACCTCTATACAGGTTGAGGCCCTCACAATCATCTATATATCCGCTTCTGCTCATTTTTTCCTTTCGTAGATTTAAAATTGGTGGAGGGGGCAGGATTTGAACCTGCACAAGCTAGATAAGCATTTCGACAGAGGCACGATTATACAAAAAGGCGGCAAGCATCTTTAACCAATTATGTCTGGACTCGCTGGCCCTACTGCACTCCGGCCTGTAGCTTACTTTACGTTTTATCCCCTCCATAAATTATTGATATAGTTTATTATAAATGCACGACGTCTCGAGCAGATCATCAGTGAGATATTCCACTGCTGCATCATTGTCCTTCTTCTCCGGGCTGTCCCAGAAATTAGCAAATGTCTCACCAGTCACATCATATTCACGTGGCCGGGCGCAACCCAGGACCTTTGCTATGTATGAGCAAGACCACTGGCGTCCGTCCTTCATCAAATCCCAGGTAGACTCACCCAGATTCCATAACGTAGCGATATCGATAATGCGCTCAGTAAAATATATGCGAGTGCCCTTCATAGTGTAAATCCCATCGGGCACCTTCACCCCCAGAATCCATGAACGCTTAATCAGCATAGCTAAATCGAATTTGATAATCGTGTGACCGATAATATGAGTGCCTCTGTGGAATTCATCCCAGGTTGCTGTGAGCATTTGAGACTCCGACATTTTGCTGTCGTAGATTTCCAGCCTATCATCCTCGTGGATCCAGCCTATGGTGCAAATCTCAGAGCACTCTGGCACCAGCCCTGCGTGCTTCTCCTTGCCAGCATAATATTTTATTTCCTTCTCGGCGTGATCAGCTCTGGCCTTTTCAATTTTGGCCTTAGCTGCTGTCTCACCGAAGTTTCCGGTTTTAACGTCGTCCGGATCAAAGGAAGCATAAGGCTTAGCCAGCTGCCTGGCCATGTCCTTCTTCTTCCGCGTTTCTATATCGAGTATTTTTCTCTTAGGTTGTGCCATGATGATATATATTTATAGTTAGTAGTTTAAAAATTGTCCAGGGGGGCAGGATCCATACCCCTGCATGTGTCTAATTAAATTGGCTTCCATCATGTGACTGCACACCTGTCCTTTTGCGGAATACACCACCCCCTGATCAATTTTAGTGAAGCGGGAATGGCGAGACCAATATCTCTGGCTCAACATACACCGGCCTCGCCGACCCAGTTTCAGGGTCGATCATCATCAGCCAAGTAGCTGAGAGACCGGACGGCATAAAGAGACCATTAGGATCTGCCTGTGGCAATGCCAACACCCCCGTCTGATGTCGCTTATAGGCCAACTTCATCGGGTTTGTATATTGCACTGAATATGGCAGCCCAAAGCCCATGCACTTGCCCAAGAATATCAGCTTGCCCTCGAGGCTGACAATATATGCATAAGTAATTAGTCCCTCCTGGTCGCGCAGCTCAAAAATCATCTTAGCTAGCTTACGCTCTTGGAAGTTGATAATAGCAGGCATACCGATTTGTGCATTGGCCTCCAACAAAGATTTCTCAGTAGCCTGAGCCATCTCCTTGTCTGCCGTTATCGTTTCATCGCAGCCAGCCATGAAGAGCGTTAATAGTATTATTATGAATGATATATATGTTTTTTTCATGATGTTTTTTTTAATAGTTTATTGAGTTTGATTCTACTTGTTTAAGAAATTGTCGCTGCTCAGGGGAGAGCATTTCGCGGTCGAAGTCTGCAAATTTATGGAGGATCATATTGCCGATCGCGGTCTTGGAAGTGGTGTCCTTCTCCCGGAGGTATTCAATCCTATGCTTCTCGAGCTCCATTATTTTACCCTGATTATATGACCGCGTCTGCACGAACACTTCACGCCGGATCTCCTCGTGTTTTGGCGCAAAAAACTTTTTATATTCCAGTCCGAACAGACCCAGTCCAACAACTAAGCCGAGTAATACTGCGATCGATACGATCGTCAGGCATATATATAATATAATTTTCATGATGTTTTTTGTTTGTGGTTAAAAAGGCACGTCCTCGTCCATTTCTTTCTGTCGTGCGAGCTCTGCCTCTGCCTCACGCTCCAGTCTCTCCTTCTCTTCCTTGCGTGCCCGTTCGCGTTCTGCCTCATCCGCTGCGCTGGCACCAGAGCTGCTTGCCTGAGTCGCTGCAGCAGTGACTGAGGGCTGACCCTTGGCTGCATTCTCCATCTTCACTGAGCAGCCATATAGTATCCTGGCATGCTTCATGATTTCCTCTTCAGTGAAAGGCAAATTCTTCGTGGCAATATAGCCACAAACATTATTCAACACCATGCCTATCCGCATACCGATATTATAATTGCTGTCGCGTGTGCCGCTACCCTGACTGCTAGGTTGACTAGCTGGTTGACTGCCGCTACCTCCATCAGCCTTTTTAACCTTGAATTGCTTGATGTTGTTTTTTGAGTCTTTGTAATGCTCGATGTCCACCTCGTCGCCGACATTATAGGGTGGGTTTGCTGATGGTGAATAGGCCTGGCCCTTATCCCCGTTTGCAAATTCCAGATTGATGGGAAACATTTCAGGACTGCCGAAAGCCTTGCCCGGCTTCTGAGACATTATTTTAGTGCGTATAGTTTGTGCCATGATGATATGTGATTAATTTATAGTTAAGTGCCTCGTGGTCGAGACAATAGAGAAATATATGTTTGCCGAACATCGAGCCACCAGCCGATTGTGCGCTCATCTTTGTAGCCTCTGGGCCCGCCCTTGAATATACGGCATCTGTCCTCGATAGTGGCAGGCCTCCCCAGACGCTCAGAATTGGCCCACATGTCCATGTAAAGCGTAGCTATCCACCAGCCCGTTTTTATCTCCAGGACGTCACTGTGGGCGAAATTGGTGTCGTAGTAGCTGTTTACGTCCATCACTGCACCGAGCTTTATCTGGAAGGGCCCCCAGCTCTGGCCATAGTCCCCTCTGCGCTTGTCCTTATTCAGTGAGCTCTCCTGCTTCATAATGGCGAACATAAGCATCACATCGTCATATTGTAATGAAATTGTGGGCGTTACTTGTGGCGGCAGCTTGTCATTTGACTGGTCAGAAGTAGTAGTCTTTTGACCGAAAGCAGCAGCAAAGCCCCAAATAAAACATATAATGAATATCACTGAAAATGCATTAATTAACCATCGTTTTATACTGTGTTCCGTGAATTCGTTCATGTTATATCTTCCCCCATAGTGATGCCGGCGTCTTGTGAGCCAGCGGATTATTTACAGTTTTATAACGTATATGGGTTATCAGTCCCATGCCTTTGGCCCGGACAATTACACCGCCCCAGGCGCGTTCATGTGGTGGGCTAGGTAGCCCGTTAACATAAGCATAGTGCCTAAGATCTTCAGTCATAAATTCTGGCCCTGGATATCTGATTAAAAATCCGAGTGCTCTATCACCCCAGTCCTCATGCTCCTGATCAGCATGGGCCAGTGACTGGTTAATCCCTGCGTCGCGTAGCTGCTCACCGGTCCCGAATATCATCTCAGTTTGTTTGATCATTTTATTTTTGCGTGCCAATTTTTATCAAAATTAAGAAACGCTTCTGCCGGGCTTAGTCCCATTCCTATAGTATCGCCGTATCGTGCTTGCCAGCAATTATCAGAAAGCCTTATTTCGGGCCGGTAAAGAGTAGATGGACGCATCTGCTCATGAGCGACTGCAACCAAATCCTGCATTACTATTTCACTGTGGTGGTAGTCTAGCATATTACTCGCCCTCCTCTGCTGGTTTCACCTCTGGAATATCAAAGCCGCCTGTGCGCCTTGCATGATCAAGCAGTGCCTCGACCGCCCGGCCGGGTGTGCTGACCTTAGAAATCTTCCTGAAGGTCTCCAGGTCGGTTCCGTTCTCGTCAGATATTGATATTGATAATCTCTTCATAATTATTTCTGGAAGATGTTAAAATGCCTGCTGGCATTAGTTTGTATGCCACCGCGCCAGATAGGAAATACCTGGACGCAGGGATGGGGTAAAAGCATCGGCACGCAGTGATATAAGCCCGGGCTCCATGCATCTACCTGATCTGGTGCAATCTCGAATGGCTTAGCCAGATGGTAGCCTTTGAGTGAGAGCTCGCGGCATCGATTAATGATAGAGCATTTGACGCCCTCGGGTATGATTGTGCTGTTTTGTTTATGTTTCATTAGTGCCAGTATAATACGACTCGTTGATTGTGTGGTAGCTTGCTTAAATAGGCTTTTATGCGTGCCGGGATCTTCAGCTTGCTCAGCTCCCAGACAGTGGTGTATTTCAATGATTTGCGATAGGCATCTTGCATCTGCGGGTCAATAAACCCCTGCTGCGTGTCAATAATATATGCGCCAATTGCTTTAAATGATTTATGACAATATTGAGTCGGCATTTCATTAAGCGCAGTGAGCAGCTCACTGTCAGGCCGGCAGCACAGAACATCTTCTGACCAGCCGACATCATTTACACATAAAAATGCTATATCAACTGCCATCTTCGATCTCCTTCAATGCTTTTTTGACATAACTGTAGAGATCTAAGCATCCCTCGATATCGAGAGGCGTCACCCCGTGGTCTTCATCAATATTGTTTTCTATCCAGTCCAGCAGCTTAAATAATAAATGCCGCTTCTCCTGCAGGGATTTATTTTTCTCTTTCTTGAGCTGTTTATTTTCAGCTTTCAGACGGTCAATCTCTGTCTGCTGACCATGATTTAATATTGTATCGCTCCAGGTATTTTTCATAAATTTCTCAGCCCCTTTTTTAATAATTCTGCCAATCCTATAAGAGATAATAAAAGCATCATCAATGGGCCTCCTAGTATAAATCTCACGACCTCTGCTCTCTTGGAAAGCTCCATATCCATAACGCCAAAACTGCAGCAAAAGGCGAATCCGCCAATGCTCCAAGCAATGAAAAATATACCGAGGCAAGCTTCAAACATGCTCCTGCCTTTCAAATATATCATTCAGCTTGAGCAGTATCTGATCGAGCTCATGGGTCTTTTGGAATGCCCTCTCTGCCCGATCGAATTTGACATTATCCTGATGCTCATGAGCCTTCTTTAGAAATTCGTCCCGTGTATTTTCTATAATAAAATTGATCAGCTGCTGCTCCTCTGGGGTGAACTGTGGGAACGGGGCTGGGAGATCTAATATGCTATTTAAGCCATCTGGTATAGCCGAAAGCTCTTTAATCCCCTCATGTTTTATTTCACCATCCGGGCCCCACATTTTTCCACCTGTATATGGTGATGGGAATTGCGTAGCCTTCAATATATGAGCACTAATAAATCTGTCAATTGTGTGCCTGATATGAAATTCAACCCGGGAGGCAATCGCAGTATGTTTAAGTGAATCTGTTAAATTACAACAGCCCACTGGAAAGATATGAGAGCCCAGAAGTTCTGTGACATTCTTGTCTGCAGCATCATATATTTCATACAGCCACTGCTTTTTATCATCATCAGTTACATAGTCAGCTATATATTTAAAGCCCTTGTATTCGCCTGATACGTCGTGATTCATTACATTAACCATAATTAGTTCCCCTCTATTATTTTCCTTCTGGCAGCTGGTGCCTCAATTTTAGACTCGTGACAAATTATTAAAGCTTCTGCCATGACAGACATGAGATAATCAATCTCCCCATTTGTGAGAAAACTGTCTATATTTTTCATGGTTTTCCTCAATCGCTTCTCTGCATCCTGGGGAGATTTCTGTAGCTCGAAAGTGCTCATCCCGATACAGAGTGTGCTTACCAGCTCGCCAGTCGTTAATGTGATTCTATCCATGATTAATCCTCCTCTACAGTTTTAAGGCCTAGTGTTTTTGTTGTGATCACTTCGTCGATCCTATCAGCTACCATTCTGGGGGTTACTTCACTATGAAGGCAGCTATAGCTTACGCCTAAAAACAAATTGCGTGATATTGTTCTATCGATTCCAAAGAAATATTCAACGCATCTAAATGATAAAAAGCCGCCATCATCAGCAATCTGATCCATTTCAATCAATAATGCCTGCATGCCACCCTTTGTATATCTGATATACCATTCATCTGGAAAAGCCGCAGGGCATTCGCCTATTGCACAACCCGCAGTCTTACATTTGTAAAACCCTGTCATTCTTTCTATATCAAATATCTCATGATACCGATTCTCAGAGATCAGATGATCCCGCAGGATTTTAAGCCTCTTAATATGTAGCTTTGTATCTTCAAGATTTATCATATCAATTATCTTCCTGTGAATCTTTAATGTTTTCCATTTCAAGCTGACATTTGGCATTCATGAGAACCGCAGAGCCAATGCAGCCCCAGATGCAATCAATTTCTTCCTCAGACAGTTTAGATTCAGAAAGTTTTAATATTCCGAATAAGCTCTCCTTCGCTTCTTTGGGCGGCACCTTCAGTGCGAATGTAGGAATAGCAACACATAAAATTCCCTGTAGATCATCGAGTGTTAATTGTATTGTTTTCATATTATTCGATTTAGTTTGTTGCGTCTTCAGTGCGTTATTTGCACCGAACCTAGCCGGATCTGTGCACTTGTCGAGACAAATCTGCAACAAATCGTCAACTTTTATCAAATATTCTGTAAAATATCGACATTCAGGCTGTTGTATGCGTCATTATCCCCTTCAATATTCGATTGAACCCCGGTGCTGCCTCTCGTGCGTCTTCAAACAATTGAGGGGTGGCACCACCTATTTATACGTAAAAAAGGGCTCCATACCCCCATGGAACCCTTTAAAACTACTTACTGACTACAACACACAAGCTGCTAGAATATGCTATGTAATATGTCCGCTATCGTGCACGAGTGTTCACTAGAGTCAATAAATATAATTGACATATATGGGACTGAGGGCATGATTGAGCCCGAAAGTCATGGCTGGCATTCAGAGAATTTAACATTACCTTCGGGACATAGCGCCAGCCAGCATATGATTTTCACCCGAAGGTTTTTGTTTTTTCTCACATGAAAATATATAGACCAGGCCAGAGTAAGCGGAAATTTAAAAAACCCGGCTTCAAGAAGCAGATCGCTATCAATAGGGAGAAACCTGCATCGAAAGAGCAGTCCGACAACAAGCTCGGCAAGGTCACTATCATAGATGGCTTTAAACACATTGAAATAACGCCTACAAGGGCCTATAAGCCCGGCAAGGTGCACAAATATAACGGAATGGTATAAGAATTTAAAATGACAGTAAACGTGATACCATTTGGTGTTTAACGTATCTCATCTATCATCCACGCGCCTTGTGGCCCGCCTGAAAGAGGCAGTGATAGCGGCATAAGCACCGAAGAGGGTAAAGAAAACGCAACTGGTTGGCAGGGGATAGACGCCTTGCCGCAAAACAAGTTAAGGCATGATTCTGTAGATGTATGTAGTCGCTACACCAGCATCTGAGTCATTGAACGCGATTCCTGAGAGCTCATTCGGCAATCTGATATGCGTAGTTAGATTTTATAAGTCTAACTATGTCCGCTTCAAACCTGTAACTATTCAACAAAACGATATGCGATAATATACTCGACAGATTAATCCCTACTGGCTATCAGGGTTTTATGCCGAAGGAATCGAATGAGCTGAAAATCACTTACAAGAAGATATCGACACTGAAGCCAGCTGAATACAACCCGCGCAAGATGTCCGATAGCGATCGGAAGTCGATTCGGGAAAGCATAGAACAGTTCGGGCTGGTGGACCCGATCGTGGTGAACCAGCACAAAGACCGGAAGAATGTGATAGTGGGTGGGCACCAGAGGGTGATCATAGCCAAGGAAATGGGGCTTAAAGAGGTTCCCTGCGTATATGTGAGCCTGGGCCTCGATCGAGAGAAGGAATTGAATATCAGGCTGAATAAGAACGTGGCCGGATGGGACATGGAAAAGCTCTTTGAAGAGTTTGAAATCCACGAGCTGCTGGACTGGGGATTTAGTAACGAAGACCTCGTTTTCGACGACGGCGATGGAAGTAAAACAGAAGAACCACCTGTGCCTGAACCACCGAAAGAAGCACAGTGTAAAATTGATCACCTGTATAAAATCGGGCCACACACACTGGTCTGTGGTGACTGCACGAATCAGAAAAATTGGATCTTTGCGGCCGCTGACATGGTTTTCACCTCCCCACCCTACAATGCAGCTGTCACAGTTACTGACGGACGGCGCCAGAAATATGAAAACAATACCGACAATGACCCTCAATACGTCAAGCTACTGATTAATTTCACCGCGATTGCCCTGACTATAGCAAAATATTCCTTCGTAAATATTCAGTCATTAGCTAATAACAAGATCTCACACATTGAATACCTGCATGAATTCCGTAAATGCTTCGCCGACACTATAATCTGGGATAAGATCAATGCAGAGCCGGCTATGGCCAGAAAGGTCACGAATTCACAGTTTGAATATATAAATGTCTTTTCAAAAAAGGCTAATCGCTCACTCGGCACCAGAGATTTCAGAGGCACTGTCTCGAATGTTGTTTCAATGAAATCTCGAGTCGATAAAGAATACAGCGACATCCACCGCGCAACATTTCCAATAGCTTTGCCACAACACTTTATAGAATCATTCACAAACCTGGGTGATCTAGTAATTGACCCATTTGCTGGCTGCGGCAGCACCTTAATAGCCGCTGACATAACAAAACGAATTTGCCACAGTATTGAGCTTGACCCGATATATTGTGATGTTATTGTCCAGCGTTATTGTGACCTCAATGACTTGAATACAGCTGATGTATTCAAATCTGGGAAAGCAACGGGATAATGTTTGAAGACGCATATTAACCAGTAAAGGAGGAAATCATCATGAGTAATTTTATAACATTGCCCGACGGCCATGTCATTAATGCTGACCATGTAATCCAGTGCAACATTGAGAAATGGGTCAAAGACGAATCTGGAAACCTGCGGCTGCCTGGGTATATAGCACCAAATGAAGAAGCCCAGGCACTAGTAACACCAGTTCATGTAGTTTTTATTCAGGTTATAGGGAATGCCTGTTTCCATCAGATACGCCGTGACCATAAGGTGGATGCTCAAAAAATGAAGCTTATGATAGACAGACAATTAATCCAGGCATCGGCATGAGGGGACAAAAACCAGCCTGTCCGGAGTGCGGCGACATCACTGGCATGTGCAAAGATGGAATATGCGTAGCAGCTCCAGAGGAGCTCATGAGCACTGATGAACATATCCAACATATGAAGGCCGCTGATGCAGAAGGCATTGAAATCCAACAGCGCCACCCGATTCATTGCCCTTTGTGGACAATGATCAACCCAGATGAACCACAGCAAGGGCTGTATGGCTGTTCATGGTCGCCCTATTTTGAATACAGAATGGCGCCACCGAGAGAAGAACCAAAGCCGGGCACTGCACACTTTGTCATTGATGGTCAAACAGTTCAATTAAAAGAACCGATCAAATTTACAAAGGCTGAATCATGAGTAATAAAAAACAAACTGGCACAGCTACTATAAAAATCGGCGACGAGGAATTTAAGGTAAATGGAACAATAGAATTCGACGAGGGCGATCTGCCTGGGCCCAAAGATGAGATTTTAGTTATAGCATGCAAAGGAGTCACCCTGGAGGAAATACATAAGAAATTCGTGCCGGGGCTTCCATCGCTGATTTATTGCGAAGATGGCCCGCCACACTGCAATTTTATGGTGCATAGCTATAGCTGTGAAGTTGTTCAGGATAATGGTGATCGAGAAATAAGACTGAAAGGATGGCACGTATTATGAAGGGCGGTAGAGACATAAAATTAATCACCGCCTCATCTATTGGCAGATATGAAACCTCAGGAGCATTCGGGGCACCGGGATCTGTTAAAAAAATCCCTATCGTTATTGCTGTTTGTCATGACAATACAGTGTGGGGCATGGAATATAACAAAAGCGAATGGCGACAAATGCCATCTATTCCGTGGCCTGAAAAAACCAAGATCCCAAAACCACCACCACAAACTCGACCCACGCACCCAGGATGAAACGGAGAAATTTCATCAAAACATTCGGGGGGCTGTTTGCAGGGCTAGGGTTGGCTATCGGCGGTGAGGTGCCTGGCTCAGATGAAATCAAAGAAGAGGATCTTGGTTCACCCCCTAATTATCTCCGTAGATTTGAGCCCATCGAGAAAGAGCAGCATTGCGCATTACCATTGTATCGGCCAGGCGATATAATCAAGACCAAGAAGGGCAGTATATGCGTCATTACAGAGGCTAATACCACCATAAACGGCACAACAGTTGAGTGGAATGATGATCTGCCGGATATTATTAATCATGGCGATTTCCCCTCATATTCGGTCGACCCTATAGATCCAAAGAATTTCAGTGAAAAAAATGCATGGTGGCATTCTGATGAATGGATCGGAGTAATAAAAGGTAGCCTGCATATGACAAAGGTCATGAAATGAGCAAACACAGGCTCCAGATTGATTATACAACAGATGATCGCCGCAATGATAAGTCGTTCTATGTTAAGACAATCAAAGAGCTACACCGACGGGGCGTATCTATAGAGCCAGACTATTATTCTCCAGACCCGATTCGTCGCCTGGCACTGTTTATAAAAGACGAGCTCGGCCTGGGGCACTGCCGGATGCTACATGCAGGCTTTGACATAATCACCTTAATTTTCACACCTATGCAGAAATGACCACAGAGCTACTCAATATTGATTGCATGCATTATATGGCAAAATGCCCGGACAAATTGTTCGACCTTGCTATAGTGGATCCACCCTACGGATTGAGACAGAACCTCGACCGTATAAAATCCCGTGGCCGATTAGTCCCATCCACAATACAGAAGAAATTCGACTGGGACAGGTACCCACCGCCGAAAGAGTATTTTGACGAGCTATTTCGGATCTCTAAAAATCAGATAATATGGGGAGCGAATCATTTTATCAGCAGGATGCCATACGACTCGTCAGGCTGGATAGTATGGGATAAGCAGAATAGTGGCTGCTACGCAGATGCAGAGCTCGCCTGGACCTCATTTACATCAGCAATCAGGATATTCAAATTCCGCTGGGCCGGGATGCTGCAAGGCGACATGAAAAATAAAGAGAAGCGAATCCACCCGACACAGAAGCCTGTCAAATTATATGACTGGTTATTAAGGGAATACGCAAAGCCTGAGTTTAGTATTTTTGATAGCCATCTGGGATCCGGGTCAAGCGCGATCGCCGCACACTTTTATGGTACCCGAGACTTCGTTGGCTGTGAAATTGACGAAGATTATTGCCTGGCTGCCCGCGAACGCTTTAAAACGGAGACAGCCCAGCTGACAATGTTATGAGCGCAGCAAAAATAATCGGGGTAATGCAGAATATGTGGGTCAAAGACCCCGACCGCATGAAAAAATCTATTGAGCGTTATGGCGAAAAGCACCGGCGCCGGTTCATACATTACTCATTATTCGCAGGTTGCAAATCAGGCCGGGTCTTAAAATCCATATTTGGCCAAGAGCTGTGCGACAAAATTATATGGGAAGAGGCCTCAAAAGAAATAGGGGGCAAAGCCTCAAGCGCATTCCCCGCTGATATGGAGCATCTGTATCAATTAATATGCAACGAGCAGCCCCACATTGTTATAGCTTTCGGCAAGATAGCATCCAACGCCCTTAAAAAAATAGTAAAAAGCGATATGCTGATTATAGCCCCACACCCAGCAGCCCGTCACCCTACAGTTATGGATGATTTAAGCTCAGCCTATAGAGAAACGATGAGCAAAATATATTCCCATTCAGTTGATAATCGATATGCGGCAGAGTTGCCATTGGATTTTCCAGGATAACTCTGCTATAATCCAATAATGGCCGAATTCAAAAAGCAGCCCATCGTCACCCGTTCCCAGCTCAAGGAGTTACTCGGTATAGACAGCGACCGACGTATAGACCTGCTCGCAATACGTAAAATATAAATAAAAAAAGGCCTCGATCAATATTACCTCATCACCTCATGGCAGAACTACACCCGTATACTCCATGCAAATCTTCAGAGAAGAGGCGGATTATTACCAGGACGTCCTAAAAAATACACCGACCACAGAGAGATAGAAGTAGCTGCAGCAATCTACTTTGAGAAGTGCCAAGCAACTGCCGAGATACCAACGATATCGGGAATCTGTCTACATTTAGGGATGAACAAAGATACACTTATTGCTTATGGTAAGCACCCACAGTTTACCGATACTATAAAAAGAATAAAGTTGGGAGTGGAAAAAGCGATGGAGTTGGCCAGCTTAAATAAGACCTCTGCAGCTGGTGCGATATTCAGTTTGAAGGTTAATTTTGGATGGCAGGACAAGACTGTTATTGACCACAACCACGGTGGTCGTGTAACTATTGTCGAATTACCCGACAATGGAAGAGGCGACAGAAACGCGGAGAATAAGCCCGCAACCTAAGCAACAACAGTTCCTAGCATGTTCTGCAGATATAGCCGGGTATGGCGGTTCAGCGGGCTCAGGTAAGACGTTTGCGGGGCTGTTAGAGCCACTACGACATATCCATACAAAGAAGTTCCGCTGTGTCATATTCAGGCGCACAACGCCCGAAATCACCAACCCAGGTGGGCTCTGGGATGAGTCCATGACAATTTATCCTGACCTCCAGGGATATGGACAACAGAGTAAGCTGCAATGGTCATTTCCGTCCGGGGCCCGCATCAAATTCTCTCATATGGA
>SDBT01001228.1_pt1 | contig 44422 bp, 60 predicted proteins | sample 2277101 | NCBI WGS metagenome assembly SDBT01 (sample SAMN10404973, study PRJNA504765) | marine sediment metagenome | isolation source: marine sediment core GS10_PC15, 103 cmbsf | place: Arctic Ocean: Southern Knipovich Ridge | collected 2010
ATTTTCATCAAAATCGCCTTTTTTCTCCAAAGTCAAATTTTTAAATATCTTTTTGTTAGTATCTGATTATTCTATTATATATTAATTAATTGTTTTAAGGGTGTTTGTTTGGGTCTTAATGATGTAAAGAAAAAGATTGGTAAAGTAATCAAAAAAGAGAAGGGTATGAATATTGCTGTTTTTGTTGACGGGCCAAACATTTTACGTAAGGAACTTGGAATTGATTTGGAAACCATAAAGCAGGCTTTGGAAAAGCATGGCAATTTAAAAATCGCCCGCGTTTTTTTGAATCAATTTGCGTCAAACAAGCTTATTGAAGCTGTTGTTAATCAGGGTTTTGAAACAACTCTTACTGTTGGAGATGTTGATGTTGCAATGGCAAGTGATGCAACAGAAGCTGTTTTCAACAAGGCAATTCATTCAATTGCTTTTGTTACAAGAGACAGTGATTTTTTGCCTGCAATAATGAAGGCAAAACGTTACGGCAAACAAACTATTGTTGTTTTGGCTGAAGAGGCTTCGGCAGCAGCATTAAAAAACACTGCTGATGTAGTAATAGTGTTAGGTGACTGAATGAATATTCCTATTGGAGAAGTTGTTGAACAGCATAAATCTTTTTCAGAAATTCAGCCTTTTAAGAGACTTGAAAAACTTCTCGATTCGGATTTTAACGGATACTTTGTTGCCGCCATTGAAGGAATTTCTGGTTTGGAAGAAGGACTGCTTTTAATTAAGGAAAAGAAAATAGTTGGAGCGGTTTTTGTTTCGCTTAGAATAAACAAGCAGGTTTATGGTCCGCTTGCTTTACGTCTTGTATTTAATTTGCTTAATTCAAAAAAAGGAGTGTTTGATTTAAACAAGCTTAGCCGGCAGCAGATTGATTTAATAATTGCTTTCAATGATCGCATTACTCTTGAAAAACCTGTTGAAAAACAGTTACTTTTAAAACTCGGGTCTGGTTCATATCAGGGGGCTCTTGTTTCAAAAATTCTTGAATTGGAATTTGAGTCAAGCGCTTCAAAACACAATTTGCTGAAAAAATTAGGACTTGGTTCAATCTAAGATGTAAATTTCTAAAAAAGAGGGGTAATTATCTGTTTTTAAATGATTTTTTTCAATCTAACCTTTTTAATTGATTTCGTTAGAGTCAATGTATTAGGAGCTGTAAAAATATGTCCAGTTTGAGTTATTTTTTTACTAAATTTGCCGCAAAAGTTCTTGATTTTGATCACACTGCTTTGCCGGAACAGCAGTTTGCAATGATTCAAGATGTCCTGGCAAACGAAACAATTCAAATAAAGGGAACCGAAGCCAAAGAACTTTTATCCTGTTTAAAGCGAAAACATCTTGTAAATAGCATTACTGTAAGGCGGATTAAAAATGGCGTGGTATTTAGCAGCAGCGGAAACGGACAAGCTGAAAGCAAAAACGCATCTGAGTTAATGGGTTTTGCAACCAAAAACTTTGCAACAGCAGATATTGTTACAATGCGTACAGAAAAGGACTGGGTAATGTTAATGCCTTTTGAAGAAAGCATTTATATCATAAAAGCAAACAGTTGTCTTTCAACAATAGAACTTAGAGCTATTGCACGCGAAATAGAATTTGAGCTGAAAAAAAGGCACATTTCATAAAAAGTAACATTTTTTAACAAAGAATATATTGTAATAACACGGTGTTTTGATTTGGGAAAAATAATAGCCATTGCTTCAGGTAAAGGCGGGGTTGGAAAAACAACTCTAACAGCCAATCTTGGAATTGCACTTGCTCAAAAAAACTTCAAGGTTCTTTTAATTGATGCAGACATTGCAACGGCAAATCTTTCATTATTGCTTGGGATGCAATCTTCGCCAATAACATTACATGATGTTCTTGTAGGTGAAAGTGATATTGAAGATGCAATTTACGAAGGACCAGCCGGAGTAAATGTTATTCCAAGTGGTCTAAGTCTTGAATCCTATAAAAGGGTTGATACTGAAAGGCTTGAATCTGTTGTAAGAAAAATTGCTCCAAAATATGATTTTATTTTATTGGATGCACCTCCTGGAATTGAAAAAAACGTAATGTCTGCACTTGCTTCAGCAGATGAAATTTTGCTCATAACAATGCCAACTTCTCCAAGTATTGCTGACGTGCTTAAAACAAAAATTGTTTCACAACGACTTGGTTCAAATCCTATAGCAATTGTTGTAAATTTTAGTATGGGCGAAAAAGGCGAAATAAAAAATGAAGACATAATGAAAATGCTTGAAATGCCGGTGTATGGTACGATTCCGTTTGACATTGAAGTGAGAAGAAGTTTTATGCAGCAAAACGTGCAGCCTGTAATTATAAGAAAACCAACAACACCTGCAGCAATTGAAATGAGAAAAGTTGCAGCAAAACTTGCAGGAATGAAAACACAAGAGTTTCTCAAAGGCGAAAAGAAGCAAGGGTTTTTAAGCAGGTTGCTAGCGAAATTCAGAAGAAGAAAATAATTCAAAAAAAGACCGGGGGAAAAACAATTATGGCAAACAGACCATTTGACATGCTCAACGAATCATTAGGAAAAGAAATACTTATTTTACTAAAAGGAAACATGCAAATAAGCGGAACACTCAAAGCATTTGATGTTCACCTAAACCTTGTCTTGGACAACGCAACACAGCTTGAAAACGGTGAGCCAAAAACCAAATTTGGCAAGCTAATGGTTCGAGGCGACAGCGTAGTTCTAATTAGTTCCTAACGCCGTCACGTCCGGCGAGTACGAGTGCAATCTTCGCAACTTCGTTGCTCGATGACACTGGCTCATTCTATTCGCATTTTTAACAGTTTCTCAAACCTATTTTTTCATTAAGGGCCCTTAGTCTAGTGGTATGACGCTCGGTTGGCAATCGGGAGACCGCGGGTTCAATTCCCGCAGGGTCCATAGCCGCCACTGCCGGCTGGTCAGGGAGCGATTGCCTTTAGGGCAATTCCTCATGCTCGCTCTGGCTCGCCAAAGCCGCCACGTGAGACTGGCGTGAGCAAGGGACCTATTGCTTTCAGCAACAGGCTGGATTTGCTTACAAAAAGCTTTTCAGCATCCTGTTCCTGCTTTCCATGCTTCAATATTTTGCATTAAGGAAAGCATTCCAAGGCTTCCTTGTTTCCATTCTGCAATGTGGTTTGTTAGTGCTGTTAGGTCAACACATTCCACCGCTTGGCATCTTGGGTCATCTGCTTGTTCTGCGTAGCTACAGCTTGTTCCTTCACAACTGTAGTTCCTGTAAGCCGTTTCAACGCAGCCATCTTGGCTGTTGCAGTTTTGGCAGTCTGGGTAGGTACCGCAGGATGTGTCTGTACCTTGACATTGTAGTAATGCTCCTTGATATTCATAAGCGCCGATGGAAGGAATGTCATTCCAAGGATTACCTGCCAAGTCTTTGGTAAAATCATATTCTGGAAACTTGGCAATAATCCCCAAGTTGGTTAGAATTTCCTGCACGTTTTTACCCGTACTAATCAAGGGGCTGTCCGCTTTCAGATGATAATCTCCATTGGGATAAATTGGATTGACGAACAAGTCAGTCAATGTTTTGGAACGAAGATCCTGTTCTCCTTCGTTCAGGCTCCAGCCATCGCCATTCTGTTGCCATTCATAATAATTGTAAGCATTGTATGACCTGTCTTCAATTATTATTTTGCTTGGATCAAATGCATTCCAATCAGTATCCCAGTCCTTGATCAAACCGTGCAAAATATTGTTAATCACGTACTGGTGTGGCGGGTCAGGTAATATGCCCTTGTCCTGTAACGCCAATGACCAAGTTGGAGCAACTGGTGAAGTATTATTAATCCAGACTTGGTAACCGTCATAACTTGAACTCCAAGGAGTCATTGTTTGACTAGGATTGGTTGAATCTCCACGAAACAAGTTTCCAAAAACAACCAAATTTTTTACATCGTTAAAAGCCATATTTGTATTGTAGTACTGGTTTCCCGCAACCAAAATATTTTCACAGAAAGGCCCTCCTACAGTATATATTGAAGTGCCGTTTCCGTGGCTTCCGCGAATTCCGCGCAGGGTATTGTTAATCATCATGCTGTTTGTGCTATTGTAAAAACTTATGTTTGTGGTGCCAGTATCTCCAACGTCATTGCCCTTGAAAACACAATCGTCTGCACCGTTGCACATGATTCCTCTGTTATTGCACCTGCGTACGAAATTGTTTTCAGCGCGCACAGAATTCATATAAACAAAGTCTATTCCATAGTCTCCACAATCAGTAATAGTGGAATTTCTAACTATGACATTTGTTCCGCGCTGGTTATTGGCTGCTTGCGTTGAAAAAACTATTCCGCTTTCCTTATATCCAAAAATAGTCAAATCATCTAAAATAAGATAAAAATCATTTTTTCCAACGCTCCAAATTCCATTACTCTTGGAAGGACTAGTCATATTGCTTTCAAGGTTGGCAACATTTTTTGGCCAGTAATAAATCCTGCGATAGTCAGTTCCATCAACATTTTCAATTCCCGAAATATAAAACTCGCCTGGGCTGTCAAGAATATGCGGGTGATTAACAAACCTGTAACTGTCCTTATGATAATCAGGGTCCGGCAGCCAAGTAATGGCTGCTGGTAATGGAGAATCAAAAACAATTTTTTGCTCGCTTGAAACATAATCGGTAACTACTGCTGAAACAGTATTGGCATTATACCCATACAAAAAGACATGGATAAGCGTGCCATTCCAATAGTCATCACTTTGAGCAAGAGCCGGGTCAATTAAGTATGCTATTTGGCCATTTGAAGCCTGGCCAACCTTTCGAAATTCAGCAGGATCATGCCCAAAACCAACTGATTGATCTGGATCGCTTGCAACCCTTTCCATCTCCCTGTTTTCAAACAACAAGACATTAGACAAATCAGCAGGAAAATCTGACGCTTTCATCCTTACCCAATAAATATTGGAATACTGGGGGTTAACAACTTCCAAAACAGTAAGAAAAGAATCGTTTGACTGTGCTTGCGTCCAATCCGTAATAATGTCAGTGCCATCCAAAACCGCTTTTTCTCCAGCATAACTTTTGACAGTAATCCAATTATTTTCTGCCCCTGATTTTGTCACATAAACCTGCTCTCTGTAAGTTCCGCCACGCAAAAAAACAGTGTCGCCTGGTGCCACAGGAGAACTTGAATTCAATGCATAAGCCAAAGTTTTCCAAGGCTGTGTCTGCGAGCCAGGATAAGCGTCATTTCCGCTTACAGGGTCAATGTAGTATTCTGCTGCGCTTGCTGTTCCGATCAATGCTAGAAAAATCAGTGCTGTTGCAATGTGTTTGAATTTGTTTTGCATTTCAGTCAATTAATGGCTTTTCTTTTATTTAAGACTTTTTTTTGGTTTTTGGCTTTTTTTAGCTGATGGGGGCAATGGAAAACCTTTTTTATTCCCTTAGTGTATTCTATTTGGAATGGCTTCTAAAAAACAGCTTCTGTTAAAAAGCATCAGAGAACTTCTTTCATTGAATGTTTCAGGCAAGGAAATTGTGCTGAATTTGAAGGAAGTTGGCATTAATGAAGAGCAGGCCAAAAAGCTAATTGAAGAAGCTAAACAACCAGAGCAAACAGAAGCTCCAAAAAAGGCAGTGGCAAAAGAAGTTCCTTTCCTTAGTTCTTTTAAGAAAAAAGTCAATGCTACAAAAAAAGAAAAAGAAATAAAAGCAAAAGAGGTTGAAGAAGAAAGAGAAAAGGCAACAGAAGAACTTGCAGCTGAAGCCGTTGATTCGGAAAAAAAAGAGCCGGTGAAAGAAAAAGGGTTTTTTGAAGGACTTAGTCTTAAAGAAATTGGAAAAAAAGCAAGTGTTAAAGATTCTGAAGAAGAATCTGCCGAAGTGCTTGAAGAAAAAGCTGCAGCAATGACTGGTGAAAAAGTTGAATCATTGCCTGAGCCTATTTCAAAAGAAAAAGAAACAGGTTTTACCGGATTAAAAACAACGCCTCTAGGTGTTAGTAACAAAAAACAACTGCTTGTTGAAGATATTGCTGTAAGCAAGCTTTGGGAAAAAGGACTTATGGCTTCGATGAGTCAAAAGCTTGCCAAAATGGACGAACTCAAAAACGAGATTGATTTAGTGCTTGACAAAAAGGTTGCCGAGGCAAATAAAAGAGAAATGGACAAAATAAAGGTTTTGTTTGACAGCCAGCGTGCTCTGTTAATAAGCAGGGTTGACACAGAACTTGAAACCAAGGCAAAAAGTTTTGCGGATATAATTGAATTAAAGTTAAGGGAAATGCGTGAAATCAACAAACAAACATCGGTTCAAATTGTTTCTTTGAATGAAGCCGAAGCAAATTCAAAAAAAGAGGCAGAAGGGCTGTCCAGACGACTTGAAGATATTGACAAGGTAAAGGAAAACATTGTTGCTTCTTTGAATACAGAGCTTATAAAAAGTAAAACTGAAAGCAAACAGCTTATTGAAGAAATGAACAAAAAGCTTGTGGAAATGGATGGCAGAATAAATAAAACTCTACAGCTTGAAAATCAGGTTGTGGAAGGGCTTGTTACACAAGCCAGGGTGAATGTTGAAAAAATGCTTGCAGAAAAATCTGTTGAATTTATTGCTGAAAGCAAAAGGCGTGTCAAAGAAATGCGTGAAATAAAACAACAGTTTGAAATTGAACAAAAGGCAAACGTTGCAAAGGTTGCAGATGAAACAATGCAGGGAAAGATTGTGTTGAATAAAAAAATTGAACAAAAACTTGTTGACATGGACGAATTGCACAAACAAATTACAATTGATTTCAAGCCAAATGAATTCAAAAGACAAATGAATGAATTGAACGCATTTAAGGTTCAGTTTGTTGAAGCAATTCAACAGAATGCAGAAAAGTTTAATCAGGGAATAAAAAACCTAAATCACCAAAGCCAGGTAATCGAAAGACAATTTGCTTTAAGGGCTGAAATAATTGACAAAAAAATTGCAGAGCTTGACGCCTTTGAAAAAAACTTTGCAAAAGCAATAGGCACAAACGTTGAAAAAATGAGCAAAAAGAATAATAAAAAAAGATAATTCAACCCTAGCTTATTCCTATACTTTAAAAAATATGATGGGGTTAAACTTCCTTGTATGGGCTCGTGGTCTAGGGGTATGACATATCCTTGACATGGATAAGACCGGGCGTTCGATTCGCCCCGGGCCCATCATAAATACTTTGTTCAGGTATTACAATTATGGCAGGTGCAAAATCTTACAGGTCTCCTAAGACAGAAGTTAGGGGAAGCAGTAAAATTGAGGGCAAGGGTGTGTTTGCCCAAGAGCTTATTAGGAAAGGCGAAATAGTTGCCATTAAGGGTGGCTACATTTTTGATTCAAAAGAATATGAGAAACTAGATGAACCTGCAAGGCACTACTGTTTGCAAATAGAAGATAACTTCTTTCTAGGTTCTAGAACCAAAGAAGAAATCGAAGACAATGCGCTTTTTATAAACCATTCCTGCGACCCAAACGTTGGTTTTGATGGACAAATAACCTATGTTGCTTTAAGAGACATAAAAGCAGGTGAAGAGTTGTGTCACGACTATGCAATGTGTTTTACTGGCAGAAATCTTGAATTCGAATGTAATTGCGGCTTAAAGAATTGTAGGGGTAAAGTTACAGACAATGATTGGAAGTTAAAAGAATTGCAAGAAAGGTATGGCAATCATTTTGCACTGTTTATTCTGAGGAAAATCAATTCCCAAAAATAAGTTTTTATTTCTTAAGCCTTTCAATCATTTTGCATGCTTTGCAAACTTTTCCACTGCAGGGTTCGCCACACTGTTGACAAACTGCAATCTTTTTTCCATCAGTTCTTTTTCCCATGCCCTCTTTTACTTCTTTCAAAAACTTTACCGCACTAAACATCATTCCTGGATATTTTGCTTCAAAGTCTTCAACCATTTGCCGAAAGTCGTTTCTTTTAGCCTGCCATTTGAATGGGCAGCATTTTTGTTCAAAGTATTTTATTCCTGCAATTTTTGCAAAAGCAATTATTTCTTTTTCAGGGCAATTGTACAATGGCTTTATTCTTGGAACCATGTTCTTTGCTCCTTCGCTTTTTGGACCGTTTCTTAAAAACCTTTCAAGGTCTGCGTCCATTACATTCATTAAAACGCTTTGTGTTTCGTCGTCAAGGTTGTGACCTGTTGCAAGTTTGCCTGCTTTCATTTCTTTTGCCTGCTTGTTCATAATTTGTCTTCTTAGAACGCCGCAATAAGAACAGGTGCTTCCAATATTTTTTTTTGCGCCGGTTTTTCGCATTACGTCAATCATTGTAAAGTCAAATTCGTTTTTGAAATAAAAGCGCTTGAATGGAATATTCCATTTTTTGCAATTCTTTTCTGCAATTGCAAGCGCTTTGTCTCTGTATTTTGGAATTCCTTCGTCAATTAGCAGTGCTTCAATCGGATTGCTTTTTCCAAAAATTTTATTTAAAAGAAAAAGTGTTACAGCAGAGTCCTTGCCGCCGGAATAAGCTACAACTATTTTTTCCCTTCCTTCCACAAGTCTATTTTCCCTGATTGTTTTTCTTACTCTTTTTTCAAAAAAGTGCAGGAAATGTTCATTGCAAAACCTGTGCGGACCGTATGCTAGGGAAATTACTGCTTTTTTTCCACATTCTACGCATTTTTTTGTCATACCGTTTACCTTTAAAAAGCTTGCAATTAAGTATTTCTTATTGAAAATCAATCTTTAAATGCTTCTTTTTAGGCAATTTTGAAGTGAGTTTTTATGGGCGCAGCAAAGCATATTCAGGAAACATTCCAAAAGGAATTCAAGGGCGAAAAGGACGATTTGTTTAATTATAAGGCTTTGCAGAATAGCAGGCTTATTGAGTTTAGAAAAGAAAAACTTTCAATTGTTCGCCTTGAAAAGCCAACAAACATTGCAAGAGCCCGTACTCTTGGATACAAAGCAAAAAAGGGTTTCATTGTTGTAAGAGTCAGGATTAGAAAAGGTTCTGGATTACACAAAAGACCTACTATGGGCAGAAGACCTAAGAGAATGGGAATTAAAAAGCTCACAAGAAGGCTTAACATTCAGGCAATAGCAGAACAAAGAGCTAACAGAAAATTCAAAAATTGTGAAATTTTAAACTCTTATTATATTGGTGACGACGGAAAAATGCACTATTATGAAGTAATTCTTGTTGACACCAGTGCACCTGAAATTGTTTCAGACAAGGACATTAACTGGATTTGCGACAAGAACCAAAAAGGAAGGGGTTTCAGAGGTCTGACAAGCAGAGGCAAGAAATCAAGGGGTCTTCGTAACAAGGGTACTGGTGCAGAAAAAGTAAGACCTAGTCTTAGAGCAAATAAAAGACAGGCAAAGTAATTCAGGCAAAGTTTTTTTTTGCAAAGTAAATAATCCTCCTTTTAATTGTTTTTAGCCTAATTTTTTTGATTCAACATGTCTTTGCCTTCAAGAGAAAAATGCATTGCACTTCTTCACAAATATGAATTGCCACCGCACATAATAAGGCATTCTGAGGCTGTTGAAAAGCTTGCTGTTTTTCTTGCAAAAAAATTTAACAACTCAGGAATTCCTGTGGACGTTGAGCTTGTAAGCAGGGCTGCTTTGTTGCATGACATTGACAAAATGCAAACTTTAAAACCTGATTTTAAGCATTTGCATAGCAAATTAAGCAGAGAAATTCTTGAAAAGGAAAACTTTCCAAAACTTGCAATAATTGCTGAAAGGCATTTGCTTGAAACTATTCTTACAGAAAATCCTTTTGATTGCTGGGAAGAAAAACTTGTATATTATTCTGACAAAAGAATCAAGCACGATCAACTAGTTTCGTTACAGGAGCGTTTTGAATATCTTCTTGAAACCTATGGGAAAGAAAAAGAAATTTTTGACAGAATTTCTATATGCAAGCCAAAGGTTGAAGCACTTGAAAAAGAAATCTTTTCAAATCTTGATGTAACTCCTGCCTTAGAGGGATTTTAATGCATCCTGTTTTTTTGTTTCCGTTGATTGCAGGATTTCTTTTCGCTTTTGGTACATTTTTTGACAAATTTATTTTAGAAAATAAGATGCAAAATTCAACCGCGTTTTTTTTCTTACAAGGATTTACTGCAGTAATCCTTTATCCAATTCTTTCCATTTTAATTTTTGGTTTGCAATTTCCAACTCCTTACACAATGCTGCTTTTATTGTTTGCAGCAATCGTAGTAAACATTGGATTTTTCTTTTATGTTTTTCTTGTAAGAAATTATGACCTTTCAAGCGTCGGCCCTTTAATGCAAACAAAGCTTTTGTTTGCAATCCCGCTTGCATTCATTTTTCTTGGAGAATTTTATGGTTTGAAAGAATTTGGATTAATGGCATTGATTTTTGCAGGTGCTGTTTTGACAACTTATTCAAATCAGCGTTCGCTTAGGGCACTTTTACTGGACAACAAACTTTTGATGATTGCTTTGCTAATGAGTTTGAGTTGGGCTGTGGCAGACCTGCCTGTAAAAGCAATTGTTTTGGAAATTGGCGCCCCCTCATTTATGGCTTGGCGTTATCTTTTTACAATTCCAGTGCTTGCAGTTTTTGCAATTTTCTTATTTAAGGACGAGGCAAGAAAATCTTTTGTTAAAAACTTTCGCAGGACAATTCCCTATGCTTTAATAGCATCGCTTATTGGTTTTGCAGCAATGATGTTTGTTTTTTCAGCTTATGAATTTTCTTACACGATTCCAAGTGCTATTGTCTTAAGCCAGGCTGTTTTTGTCTTCGCAATTGCTTTCATAATTTCAAGAATTAAAAGCAGTCTAATTGGTGAAAAAGAACCGCTAAAGGTTTATGCAGTACGGCTTGTTGGAGTCCTTTTAATCATTTCCTCAATATACTTTTTAATAACCGGAAACATGGTGTTCTAATATGGTACAGGATTATTCAGTTGCTCCAATAAAGCAGAAGAAAGTAAAGGTTCAGGAAAGGAAGCTTGCAAAGAAAAGTCAGAGACCAAAAAGGCGCTATATTTTGTTTAGCATTTCTCCAATTCCAAAAACAGGAAAGCAGGCTTTTGAATTGGTTCTTAGGCAATTTCCACAAGATGAAAGAAAAGAGCTTGGAACATGGTTTATTGAATTCAATCCAAAAACGGGCTTGGGAATTATGAGATGCAAGCTCGCATTCCTTGAAAAAGTAAAAAAAGCTTTGAATGGAATTCCTGGTACAAAAACCTTGAAAACAAGTGGCACTTTGAAGGCGTTAAAAGGCAATTAACGGACGAATTTTCTCTTTTAACAACCTTTTTATAACTTCCGTTATTAAAATTATAAAGTAGAGGAAAGAGAAAGAAAAGGAATTTTTTGAGGGATTTTTGATGTACCCTGGTTCTAGAAAAAGCAGTGCATATGATAGAGTTAGTACTATGTTCAGCCCTGACGGCAGACTGTACCAGGTTGAATATGCAAGCAAGATTGTTGAACAAGGAACTCTTGGATTGGCAATAACTTATAATACTGGTGTGCTTTTTGCAGCTGATAAAAATATTACAAGTAAGCTTTTGAAGCCAAAAAGTATTGAAAAGATTTTCAAAATAGACCATCACATTGGAGCAATTTCAAGCGGTCTTGTTGGAGACGCAAGAAGGCTTGTTCAGCTTGCAAGGAAAGAAGCACAGGAAAATCAAATGTATTATGAAGAAGATATTCAGGTTGAAACACTGGTAAAACAGGTTTCAGGAATAAAACAATTATTTACCCAGTATGCCGGAATGAGACCTTTTGGAGTTTCATTTATTATTGGCGGAGTTGACCAGACAGGTCCAAGGCTTTTTGAAACAGAGCCAAGCGGTGCACTGGCTGAATACATTGGGATTACAATTGGAAAGGGAAAAAAGGAAGCAATGCATTTTCTTGAAAAGAATTTCAAAGAAGGTCTTTCTTTTGATTCTGCAATTTCACTTGCTCTTAAGGCTTTGGAAAAAGGTCTTGGAGACAAGGGAAAGTTTGATATTAATAGGTTGGATTTTGCTTTTATTGAAAAAGGAAAACCGTTTGAACGGATTTCCGCTCAAAAGCTTAAATCTATTTTAGGGAAAAAATAAAATGAAAAGGAGTTTTGACCCATGGTCAAGTTAGAAGATGCTGTAACCGCAAGGTTCGACAGTCACGGAGAAAAATTTGAAATTCTTGTGGATCCTGATCTTGCTCTTGAGCTGAGAAAAGGAACCCAGGTGAATCTTTCAGACCTGCTTGCAGTGGAAACTGTTTTCAAAGATGCTGCAAAGGGAACTGAACAGAGTCCTGAAGCTTTAAATAAAGTATTTGCAACAATTGATGTTCTTGAAATAGCAAAAAAAATTGTTAAGCAAGGTGAGGTTCAGCTTACAACAGAACAAAGAAGACATATAAGAGAAACAAGAGTAAAAGAGGTTATTGAGTTTATTTCAAGAAATGCAATGAACCCTCAGACAAACGCTCCTCATCCTCCTCAAAGGATTGAGAATGCTTTGGATGAAGCAAAAATAAAGATTGATGAAATGAAAGGGGTTGAAGAACAAGTTCCTAAAATTTTGAAGGAATTGAAAAAAATTCTTCCAATTTCATTTGAACAGATAAAAATTGCAATTAAGATTCCTGCAATACATGCTGCAAAAACCGAGCACATTCTGCACAAATATAAATTGCAAAAAGAAGAATGGCAGGCAAATGGAGATCTTGTTGCAGTTGTTGAAATGCCTGCTGGTTTGAGGCAGGATTTTTTGAATGATTTAAATGGTACATGTCATGGTGATGTTGAAACAAAAATTTTGGAGAAGTGATTTTTTAAATGGAAAATAAAACAGAAGAAAAGGCAATGCTAAAAGATGCAAAGCCTGTGGCTAAAGAAACAAAGGCCGAAGTAAAACTTGTTGCTAATGAGACCACTGTCAAAGTAAAGTCAATGTCTAAAGAAGGCAAAGCAGAACACAAAATGAAAAAAATAGTTATCCCTGGAGATTTGATTGCAGAAGGACGAAAAAAATTAGGCCAGCATGTTTTTATTGAAAACGGTAAAATTTTTTCCGATGCACTTGGGATAAATTACCCAAATTCTGAAACAGCCTATGTTGTACCACTTTCAGGAATATATTTACCGCAAAGAGATGATCTTATTGTGGGAATTGTTGAAAGGGAAACAGTAAAGGGCTATATGGTTAACATAAACAGTATTTATTCTTGTTATCTTTCTGCAGATAAATGCAGGGACAGACTTGAAAATGGAAGTATTGTAAGTGCTAAGATTGACAGCGTAAATGAAATAAATGAAGCGGATCTTTTTGATGTTCGTGTTTTCTACGGAGGCACAATAATTAGGGTAGTTCCTGCAAAGGTTCCAAGATTGATTGGAAAAAACGGAAGCATGCTTGCAGTTCTCAAAGAGGGAGCGGGATGTAGTCTGCTTGTTGGAAGAAACGGATGGGTTTGGACAAAGGGCGGAGACCAAAAAAAGCTTGCTAAAGCAATCGATTTAATTGAATCAGAGGCTCATTTGGATAACCTTACTGTAAAAGTTGAAGCATTTTTAAAAGGGAAAAAGGTGAATGAATAATGACTAAAAAAGATGAAAAAATTGAATATGTAAAAAACGGAAAAAGACTTGATGGAAGAAAAGTTGACGAAATCAGGCCTTTGAAAATGAAGGTTGGTGTTTTACCAAACGCTGACGGTTCAGCCTACCTTGAATGGGGACAAAACAAGGTGTTGGTTGGAGTGCACGGGCCAAAAGAGGCTTTACCAAAACACAAACAAAATCCTTACAAGGGATTAGTAAGATTTACTTACAGAATGGCGTCATTTAGTGTTCCTGACAGGAAAAATCCAAGACCAGGAAGACGTGAATCTGAAATAAGCAAGGTTTCAGGAGAAGCTTTGGAAAAGGCAATTTTTCTTGAAAGATTTCCAAACTGTGCAATCGATATCTATGTTGAAATTTTTGACAGCAATGCAGGTTCAAGAGCAGCAGGAATAACTGCAGCAAGTCTTGCACTTGCAGATGCAGGAATTCCAATGAAAGATCTTGTATGCGCGGTTGGAGTTGGAAAAGCCGGAGGCGAAATAATTCTTGACCTAAACAAGGACGAGGAAGATGCGCCTGATGCTGTTGATATTCCAATTGCAATAATGCCAAGAACTGAAGAAATAACACTGTTGCAAATGGATGGACCACTTACAAAACCTGAGTGGAATAAAGCAGTAAAGCTTGGCATTCAAGGATGCAAGCAGGTTTATGAGGCACAAAAAGAAGCTTTGAGAAAAAAATTTGCCGAAGCGGAGAAAGGGAAGTGATTTTGAATGGAAAAAGTGATATGGGCTATTGAAGCAAACAAAGTAACTTCTTTGCTTAAAGAAGGCAAAAGAGTTGATGGCAGAAAATTTGATGAACGAAGAAAAGTAACCGTTCAAAAAAATATAAGTGACAATGCAGAGGGAAGTGCCAAAGTAACTATGGGCAAAACAGAAGTTATAGCCGGCGTAAAGATGATGCTGGGAACACCCTACCCTGATAATCTTGACAAGGGAACAATCAGTGTTGGAGCAGAACTTTTGCCTTTGGCAAGTCCGCAATTTGAAGTTGGTCCTCCAAGAGAGGCTGCAATAGAAATTGCAAGGGTTGTTGATAGAGGAATAAGAGAAAGCAAGGCAATAGACTTCAAAAGTCTTTGTATAAGAGAAGGAGAACTTGTATGGATTGCATTCATAGATTTTTATGTAACAAACTATGACGGAAATGCATTTGATGCAGGAAGCATTGCAGCTCTTGCAGCATTAAACGAAACAAAGATTCCAAAGATTGAAGATGACAAGATTGTAAAGCATGAGTACAGCGGAAAACTTAAGCTTCTAAAACAACCTCTTCTTTCAACAGTTTCAAAGATTGCTGGCGAACTTCTTTTGGATCCTACTCTTATTGAAGAAAAGGCTCAGGAAGCAAGATTCAGCTGTGCTGTTTCAGATGATAAAACAATGTGTGCTTTCCAGAAAGGCTTCGGAGGCTCTTTTAAAGTAAGTGAAATAGATGAATGTATTGAATTATCATTTAAGAGCGCAAAAGAAATAAGAAAATTGGTGTAAGGAGTTTTTCAAAATGGGAAACACAAAAAAAGTCAGAACAGCAGGAAGGTTTGGAAGCCGTTATGGTGTAGGCATAAGAAAAAGGCTGCTTAAAGTAGAAGACAAGCAGGAAAAAAACTACGCTTGCCCGTTCTGTGGTTTTAAAAAAGTGAAAAGAAAGGCAGCAGGTCTTTATGCTTGTGGAAAATGCCATGCAAGTTTTGCAGGCGGAGCCTATTTGCCTATTACACTTCCTGGTTCAATCATAAAGAAAACAGTTGCGCAGAAATCTTTTGTTTCAAAAAACAAAGAGCCTGACGAAATAATTGAAATTGCTTCTGAAAAAAGCGAAAAAGAGATTAAAAAAGAAAAAAAGGAAGACAAACCCGTGAAAAAGGAAGATAAAAAGAAAACAGATGCTGTAAAAAAGGAAAAGGAAGATAAAAAGGAAAAGGAAGATAAAAAGGAAAAGGAAAAAAAATAGTTTTTGAAAAAGGTGAGCAAATGGCAAGTTATAGATGTGCAAAATGCGGAGAAATTGTTTCTGAATTACAGCCTGGTATGATAAGATGTCCAAGCTGTGCAAGCAAAATTCTTCACAAGATGAGGGAAGATGTCGCAAAAGATGTCAAAGCGAGATAAATTTGAACTGTGTCTTAATCTTCATTTTTTAAGTGAAAAAGGCGCAGATATTGCCTGCAAAGCGATTTCGCCTGATGTCAGTGCAAGGCATTTGAAAAGAAGCAGTATTTCCCTTAGTATTAAAAACACAATCATTTCCATTAATATTAAAGCGCAGGATGCAGTTGCAATGAGAGCATCCTTTAATGGTTGTATGAATTCAATTATTCTTGCAAAAAATGTTATGGAGGTTTAAAAATGACTGAAATAGATCAATCAAAAATCGAAGAATTTGAAAGAAGCAGAGCACAACTGTATGGCATTTCGCAGCAAAAGCAGCAGATGCAGGTTCAAAGTATGACTCTAAAACAGGCTTTGGAAGAGCTTGAAAAAACAAAGGAAAAAAGGGTTTACAAAGCAGTTGGCAACATACTGATTCAGGAAGACACTGTCAAAGTCAAAAAGGATTTAGAGGAAAAAAAGACCTCTCTTGACTTAAGACTTAAAACAGTGCAGAAACAGGAAGAGAGTCTGATAAACAAGCTAAACAAGCTTAAATCGGATTTGGAATCAGAAAGCAAATCTGCAGTAAAAAAAACCAAAGAGTGATAATATTGATCAAATCCTTTTCTTCATTCAAGGGAAAAAATATTGCACTAATAACACATTCAGGCTGTGATGTCGACGCAATATGCGCGGCAGCAGCACTGTTTTTTTCTTTGCAGAAAAAAAACACTGTAAAAATTCTAATTCCAAACAATATCTCTTTACCGGCTAAAGCACTTGCAAAAAAGCTAAACATAATTTATACTGTTTCAAAATCAAATTCTTTAAATGAATTTAATTGCCTTTTTTTGGTTGACTTTAATGACTTGAAAATGGCTGGTTCGCTTGCAGACGAAATTTCTGCATTCGAGGGGGAAATTTTTCTCATAGACCATCATAGGTCTGCTGAGAAAAAAATTGCAAGTAATAAAAACAGTCTTGTAGACCAAAATGCTGTTGCCAGTTGTGAACTTGTTTTTGACTGGCTTAAAAAAAGTCACTGTGAAATTAACGAGGTTGCTTCAACCTGCATAGCAGCTGGCATGATAACAGATTCGGCGTTTTTTGTTACTGCAAACAGCAAGACCTTTGCAATTTTATCAGAAACCTTAAAGAAAAGCAACAGAACTTTTTCAGCAATTACTTCGCTTTTCAGTATAAAGCAGACCTTTGATGAAAAGATTGCAAAATTAAAAGCTGCAAAAAGGGCAAGAATTTTTTTGATTTCTGATTATATTGTTGTAATTTCCGATGTTGGTGCATTTGAATCAGATGCCGCTTCTGTTCTTGTAAGAATCGGAGCCGACATTGCATTTGTTGGAGATGCTGAGGACGGAATGCTTAGAATAAGCGGGAGAGCCTCTCAAAATGTTGTAAAAAAAGCAGGTTTTGATTTGGCAAAACATATTTTTCAAAAGCTTCCTTCAACCTTTTCCGGAAGCGGAGGCGGACATGCAGGAGCAGCTGGTTTTACCGGAAAAGGAAAAGATATTAATTCCGCCTTAACGAAATGCATTTCTCTTTCAAGAAACTTTTTTAAGAAAAAGAAAGGTTACCAGTTTAAAGAATATACTTAATCCAAACTGTCTAAGGCTTTAATTGCATTCTTCAACAACTTTCTGCAAGTCAATTGGTTTCTTGAGAATAAAATCGGGCTTGCTTTTTCCTTTAATAAGCTGTCCGTATTCTGCAAGAGCTGTTTTCATTCCGACTCTTTTTGCGCCCTTTATATCTCTTTCAGGATTGTCTCCAACAAAAAGAATTTCTTCAGGTTTAAAGCCAAGTTTTTTTATTGCCTGTTTGAATGGCATTCTGCTTGGTTTAAGTCTTCCAGTGTCTTCCAATGCAACAACAACGTCAAAAAATTCTGAAATGTTTGTTTCAGCCAGTCTTAGCCATGCCTGCATTTTTGGAGCATCGCTTACAATGCCAAGAACAAGACCTTTTGATTTAAGTTTAATTAAAGTTTCCATTATTCGCGGATAGGGTATTAAATTTCCTGCCTTTACCCGTCTGTAAGCGGCAATTCCGTTTGCAAGAATTCTATAATCTACCTTTCCTGAAACTTTTCTTAAAAACTTATCAAAAATCTGCTGGTCTTCCCATCCAAAATCATCATACATTTTGAAAAGCAGCGCTGAAGCCTTTTCTTCTTCCAATCCAAGTCCTGCTTCAATCATTGCCCTTATTGCTGCTTCACTGCACTGTTTTTTAAATTGTACAAAGTCAATAAGGGTATTATCCAAATCAAATAAAATTGCTTTCAAAGCCATGCATTAAATCCTGTTAAATTATGCTTTTAAACTGTTTTGCTTCTTTTTATTTTGATGAATATAAAATGCCAAAAATGCGGAATTGAAATGCAAAGAGTCGGTCTTGAACATGTTGAAGGCGGTAAAGTTATTTCAGAAGTTGAATGTCCTGTTTGCCATTGTAGAATTCAGCAGCCTGTAAAATAATGAATCAAGCAACTCTTTTCTTTCTTCTAAAAAGACATTTTAATCTTTGTAATCTTCTTTGTCTTTGCTGTTTTTTATTTTGTTTTTTAATCCATTCTTCTGTTGTTTTAAGGTGCTTTAAACCTTCTTGTATTGCCATTTTTTTTACTCCAGCTGCTTTAGCCTTACAAAACAGGCTTCGCAGATAAATCTTTCATTAAAATCAATTCCATTTTCTTTTTTTTCATCGCACAAAATACATTGCTTTCCTTTTCCCATTGGTTTTACATTGTCTGCCCATGCTCTTAAAAGTTCCCAGGAAATCCATTTTGGCATGAACATTTCCTGCAGTACGCTTTTGTCATTTTTTTGAATCCTTTCAAGCTGGCTTGGCAAAACCTTCTTGTGCAGATTTTTTAGCAGGCGTACTTTGTCTTCTGCACCTTTTCTTGTAAGGTCAATTAATGTTTGTTCAAAAAATTCATTACTCACAAAATCACTTCGTTATAATTTAATTATTTCAAATAAATAATGTTTTTCCCATTCTTAATTTTTGCCCTTTGGGCGTATTTTTCCAAATAATGTACTGTGCTTTTTGAAATTCCTGTAACCTTTTCAACTTCTCTAAGACTTTGGTAATCTTTTCTCATTTCCAGTGCCTGTTGCATTTTTTCCAAAGGAACCGAAATTGGTCTTCCTGCTCTTGTTTCTTTTCTGATTGCAATGTCTTCTTTTCTAATTAATGCAATGTTTTTCTTTGGCATTCTTGCAAGACAGCTTTTGCTTAGTGTTACCTGCTTTAGTCCGCTGCATTTTTTCAGAATTTTTTCAAGCAATTCTTTTTTTATTGGTCTGACAAAATGAAGCTGGGTTGCCTCTTTTGGAATGTCCTTTAATGTCATTCCTGGTAAAACAGAAAAAATCATACACACAAATTAGGACAAAGAATTATTTAAATCTACAGGTTTACTGTGGCTTTTTTTTCTTTTTATTTTTTTCACAATTTTGCTGGTTGTTGCATATTTTAGTCCGCTTAGTATTTCTTTTTTTTGAACAGATGCTTTTTCAACTGTATATCCATTGTTTGTTTCTTTTACATATGGTCCGATCCATTTCACATTCTTTTTGTTTTGTATTGCGTCCAGAATGCTTTCCACATCTTTTCCTTTTGTTTCAAGCTTTACAATTCCTGTTCCAATTCTTTTTGGACTGTGTGCATCGCTTCCTGCTGTAACAAATGAGGCCTTTTCACTTAATTCAAACGGTTTTGTGCATCTTTCAAGAATTTCTTTGCCTTTTTTGTCAAGTTTTTCTTTGCCTTTTTTTCCAAGCTTACTTAATTTTGTTTTTCTTCCAATTCTGCTTTTTTCCAAAAAGTCAAAGAAGTTCATCGGTTTCCTAATCCAGTTGGTTGCATAGAATGCAGAGCTGACGTTTCCAAACATTCCGTTGTATGATTCTATTCCTATTTTTTCTTTTTTGACCAGTTCTTTGAGTTTTTTTTCTCCTAAAAGATATGCTGCGCTGTCGTTTGAAAATCCCCATGGGTGAGCAATGATTAATAACAGGTCTTTGACTTTTGCTATTGCAATCGCTTCTTTTATCGGAATTCCTTTTTTAAAAATTCTTTCAATGTTGTAAATGTTTTTGTCTTTTCCTAAAACTATTAAGTGTCCTGCTTCACTTGTAATTTCAATGCCTGGGATTAATGTTATCCCTTTTGGTTTTTTTTCCAAAAGCATTTCGTAGGCTTTTTTCGGCTTTTCAAATGAATGTTCTGTTATGGCTATTGCATCAAGTTTTTTTGCTTTTACTGCCTTCCAATAGGCTTCTGGTTTAACACCTTTTTCAAGCAAGTGCGTATGGAAGTCGATTGTAAGTTCTGTCATAAATAAATTAACTCAGAAAACTATTTAAATCAAAAAAGCGTTATTCTTCAAGCAATGGTTGTATCGTTTTATGCAGTAATTCCGGCAATCTTTCTTGCCTTAATTCTTGCGTCTGTTCATTTCTTTTCGGAAAAATATGCTGGACATGTTAAAAAGTTTCACATACAGACAATTTCTTTTTCTGCAGGGCTTTTTCTTGGACTTATTTTTCTTTACCTTCTTCCGGAATTTTTTAAGGGATTATACCATGTTGGTGAAAGTATTTTTTTGCTGATGCTTGCCGGTTTTGTTTCAATGCATCTTGGTGAAAAGTATATTTATCAGCATATAAGCGACAAGAAAGAAAGGATGCATGATCTTGCTTCAATTCACGCTCTTGGCTTTTTTATAAATCATTTTATTGTTGGAATAACTCTTTTGCTTGCTTTTAGTATTGAGGGACTTTTGTCAGGATTTCTTATTTTTATTCCGTTGCTTTTGCACACTTTTTCAAGTAGCCTTTCTTTGAATGACATTGATAAAAAGCTTAATAAAAAATTTCTTTCAGGTTTTATTCTTCCGCTTTCTCCTGTTTTTGGAGTGCTTGTTGCCTATGGTTTGAACCTGACACCTTTCCTTTATCATCTTCTTTTCTCATTTGTTTTGGGTGCAATGCTTTACATTGTCGTAAGGGACACTTTGCCAAGAGGGGAATCAGGAAAACCGCTTTTATTCCTTATAGGCGTTCTTGTAAGCGTTTTAATTCTTACATTTATTTCAATTCTTTAAAATTTTAAAGCCTTTGGTTAAAATGGAGGTTAATTAGATTTAAATTAAAAGAACGCCTTACTTTTTCAATGCCAAAAGGCGTTTGTGTTTCAAAAGGTGATTGTATTGCTTAACAGATTTTATGACAAGTTCATTTATGCAAATTCATTAAAGTATAAGCACAATAATTTTTTTCTGGTGGATCTGCCTTTTCTTATGTGTCCTGCTCATATTCTTTCAGGTTTGCTTGAAACAAACAACCCTGAGTTTGAAAAAAAGTTGTATATTGCAATAAGGGAAAGTGTTGCAAAACATCTTATTCCTTCTTTTGGAACAGAATTTGGTTTTAAGGGGAAGAAGATGGTTAATTTTTTAGAACAGTATTTTACTGCGTCTGGCTGGGGTTCTATAAAAAATGTCGATCTTGATTTTGATGCAAAACAAGCAATTATCATGGTTTCAAACAATCCTATTGCAAGCATGATTCATTCAAAAGCCAAAGCGCCTGCAGATCATATTTTGAGAGGAATTTTTTCAGGTCTTTTTTCAAGAGTTTTTGAAGAACCTGTTGACTGTGTTGAAACACACTGTTGTGCACTTGGGGAGAGTAGTTGTGAATTTATAATAAAAAAACAACCTTTATTTGATTTTTCGGACAAAAGGGTAAGGCGACAGCTTGAGGCTGAAATTTAGGCAAGTTTTTTTCTCACAAAAGATATTTCTTTTTTTATTAACTGAATTTTTTCTTTTTCAACGGCAACTTCTATAATTAAAGGAACTCTTAAAGCAAAAACAGGTTCAATTTTTTCCTGCACTTGTTTGCTTGAACTAAAAACAAAGTTGTGACTGTGCAATCCTGCTTCTTCGGTTGCATTAAGGTGAACACAGGAAATTTTTTCTTCAAGGCCGTGCAAAAATTCTTTTGGTTTTATTCCGTTTGACATTGCATGGGTTACATCAAAGCAGAAGCCAAAGTCTTTTTCTTTTTCAAGAAATTCGTTTATTTCTTTTGGAAACTGCCAGCCTTTGTGTCTTTCTCCAAATCTCATGTTTTCAATGCATGTTTTGAATTTAAGTTTTTTTAATACTGAAAAATCCTTTACATGGTTTGGGTGGAATGTAACGTGCTTCAGGTTTATTTCTTGTCCAATTTTGTTAATTTTTTCAAGAATTTTTTCAGTTTGCGTGTTTTTTCCATATTCTATTATTGGTGCATGTAGTGAATTGTATTTCATTCCTTTAAGGAATTTTATGCTTTTTTCATCCAATTCAAATTTTTCAAAACCTTCTGGGTCAATAAAGCATAATTCGACCCCGTCAACAAGGCCTGAAAACAATTCTTCAACAATGTGTACTGTTCCAATTCTACCACGGCTACCGGCCACTCTCCAGACACTTCCTGTTGAAAGACATAGGGTCATATCTTTAAATTAGTGCTACCAAAACTGATTTAAGTGGTTTCTTTTGCATGAGAAATATTTATATAGAGTGAATGCTTATTAATATTTGAAGGTTTTTTTATGGAAAAAACAAAATTTGGAATTCAGGGTTTGGACAAGGCACTTGAAGGCGGAATTCCTAGTGGGAATCTTGTGCTTATTTCAGGTGGTGCAGGAACTGGAAAAAGCACACTTTGCCTGCAATTTCTTTTAAATGGTGCAACCCTTTTTGGAGAAAAAGCTCTTTATATAAGTACTGAGCAAAGCCCTGAAGAGCTTTACAAGCAGGCTGCTTCTTTTGGATGGAATCTTGAGCAGCTTGAGGAAAAAAATCTTTTAAAAATTCTTTTCTTTGACATTACTCATGGCGCAAATTTCCTGGCCGAAGTTGATGCAGTAATAAAAGAATTTCATCCAAAAAGAGTTGCAATTGACAGCATGACAACTTTAACCGATGCGCTTATAATTGGCGGAATGGGAAACCAAAGCGATTTTTCTCTTGTACAGGTTGTTGATAAAATTTCTCCAATTCCTAGGACTGAACAAATTATTGCAAAAAGTATTCTTTACAAGTTGATTGGAGAATTGAAAAAATACAAACTTACTACTTTGCTTACTTCAGAGCTTTATGAGGAATCAAAAAGGCTTAGTGCTGATGGAATCTCGGAATTTATTACAGATGGAGTAATAGTAATGCATTACATTGAAATCGGGGTAGGCGATTACAGAAGCCTCGAAGTAAGAAAAATGCGTTATTCAAACTACGACAAGGACATAATCCCCTATACTATTACTGGCAAGGGAATTGAAATAATGGAAAAGATACAGTAAATTCTAATTCAACTTTTCTTAACTAACATTTTTAAGTGTTGCCTGAGTTTTTTTTGCTGGTGGCATTCAATTGTAAAAAAGGGCTTGCTGGTTAATAAAAGTGTCTTAATTGCCTTTTTTGTTTGAAAAAACAACAAATAAATACTGGCTTGTCTTTAGTATTAACTGATGAAAAAACAAATTTTGCCAATCTTTGTATTTGTTGTATTACTGGTTTCAATGGCGTGGGCTGTGCCAGATCCTGTTACAAATATGAATGGCGAATTTGTGGGCTTTAATTCGGTTAAAATAACTTGGGATCATGAAGGCGGAGCAACTTCTTTCAAGATTTACAGGGGGTTAAATCTTGACACCTTACGAAATATTGGCACTACAACAGAGCACTCCTATATTGATCAAAGCATTGATCTTGACAATGAATACCTTTATTTTGTTACTGCGGTTGATTCAAGTGGAGAAAGTAATGCTCCATTGTATGCGCTTACAATTACTCCAACTACAAGACCTGACAAGCCTTTTACAACAACCATGGTTTCTCCTGAAAAAAGGGTTTTTTCTTTTGGAGAACAGGTTGATTTTGTTGTAGAGGTTTCAAGTCCTTTTTTTGGAGAGCTTGAAGGGCTTAAAGCAGTTCTTATAAATGAAGATTACGGCATTGAAAAGTCAATGATTCTTGACGCAAGCAAAAACCGTTTTACTCTTTCTGAAACACTACCTTCTTCTGAAAGCGGAGAAGGGTTTTCAACAACTTATCTAATAAGGGTTTCCGGAGTTCTTGGCAGTGAAACATTTTTAGAATCAGAAACCTATGTGTTTACTATTGTTCCTGTTTCCGAAATTGTTAATGTGGATGTTGGGGCTCTTGCAATGAATTTTATTCTTCTTATTGGTCCATGGATTATACTTTTGCTTATTGTTAGTACTGTAATTGTTATGGGTTGGAAATATTACCTGAAGAAAAGAACTCAAAAGGATGCACTCAACCTTGAGCTTGTAGAAGTTTTGAAAGAGCGTTCTGTTTGGAAATATGACATGCTTAAGAGAAGAATTACTCCACAACAGTATGCTGAAAAGGAAAGAGAATTGCAGGGAAAGCAAAATGCGATTTTGGCAAAGCTTGGTCATGCAAAGAAAGGTGTTGTAATTAGTAAAAATCCTTTTGCAGGCTATACAAGACCAGAGATTGAGGAAATTGGTCGCCTTGTAAAGACAATGGGTGTTCAGAGAAGGAAGATGTCAAAGGATGGGATGCGGGCATGGCTTGTTGGAAGGGGTAAGCAAGAAAAGATTGCAAAAAAGGTTGCTGAATTGATTTATAAAGAGTGACAAAAATTCTTTTGCATAGCCAATATTTTTTTTGTATAGCTAATAAAATTCTTTTTCTTGCTTTAAATAATTTCCGCAATTTTTTCTTCGTTGATTTTTTTATAAAGGCAGCCTTCTTTTTCTATAAATTTATTTTTTGAAAAAGACTGCATTATTTTTTCCAATTCTTCATTTTTAATAAGCGTATTTTTTTCAATGTCTTTAATTGAAAGATATGTGTTTTTGTGGCGAAGAATGCAAAGCAATGTTCTTATATGTTTTGGAGTTGCATTGTTTTTTTTTTGTAAAAGCATTCTAAGCAATGCCATTTCCTTCAAAGTTGTTCCCTCCATTTTCCACAAAACACCTTTTTTAAGGCAATGGTGCCCGAGTCCTAAAACCATACAGACACCTTTGCCTTTTGAGCAGGCTCATCAAGAGATACAAAAATGCTCTCTTGTTGCCCGTAAAACAATTCTGTTCTGCGGCTTAATATAATCAGGGTTGAAAAAAGTTCAACCAAATGGTTGACAAGCTATTGTTAAACAAACAGGCTTATTCGTATCTTAGTGCTTCGACTGGTTCAACATTTGCTGCTCTTATTGCAGGGTAAACTCCTGCAATCATTCCTACTGCCATGCTGAATGTAAGTGCTCCGACAATAAGTGTCGGTGTTACAATTGCAGTTAATGGCAATCCTGCTATTTCAGCAACTAATGAAACAATGCTTGCTGCTCCAATTCCTAAAAGTAAGCCAATTGCTCCGCCAACAAGTCCAATCATTCCTGCTTCAACAACAAAAATGCTTATTATACGCGGAGTTGTTGCACCAATTGCCTTCATTACTCCTACTTCTTTTGTTCTTTCAAGAACTGACATTAGCATTGTGTTCATTATACCAATGCCTCCAACCAAAAGTGAAATTCCTGCAATTCCTATTAATACAAGACTTATCATTCCTACTATTGAGCCTGCCATTTCTGATATCTGTTGCAAATCCATTACTTGGAAATCTTTTTTGCCGTGAGCTCTTTCAAGTCTGTTGCTTATTCTTTCTTTTAATTCGTCGATGTCTTCTCCTGGAAGTGCTTTTACAATTATTCTAAATGGTGTAATTTCGGTATCACTAAGGTCTTTGAGTGCATTACTGTTCATAGTAATTGCTGTATTAAACATTCCTGCAAAATTGTTTTGAGCTTCTTCTAATATTCCAACAATCCTAAGTTTGCTGCCATTAACGTTAAGACTTTGCTTTAGACTAATGTCATCTTTTATTATTCTGTCTCCAAACTTACTTCCTATTACAACAGCGGTTGTATCATGCGGTGTAAGATTTCTTCCTTCTTCAAGGTTTGCTATTCCAATAAAACCAAGTTGTTCAATTTTGTCTGGATCAATACCTATTGCAATAGCTGTTTTCATTTCTCCTTTGTACTCTACCTGAAGACCTGTAATGTAAAGCGCTGCAGCAAAGTCAACACCTTTAATGTTTTCAATTAAATCAACATCGTCCTCATCAAGTTTTGCAAATACACTTTCTACAAAGCCTCCGCCTGGTAAAACCATTATTGTGTTAGTTCCAAGCTGATCAAATTGATCCGTTACAGATTGGTTTAATCCTTCGCCTATTGAAATAAGTGCAACAATTGCAGCAATGCCTACTACTATTCCAAAGATTGTGAGAAATGACCTAAGTCTTCTACCTTTAAGATTTTTGAATGCAATGCTAAACAATTCTCTGTCAATCAAAGTCATTTTTTCACTTCCAATTCCTCAATGTTTCAAAAATTAATTCCATTTTTTTCACTTTCCATACCTCAATGCTTCAACAGGCTCAAGCAAGGCTGCTCTTCTTGCAGGCAAATATCCTGAAACCATTCCAACTCCAATTGCTACTGCAACCGCGACAATTATTGCAACAATATTTACCCCAACAGGTAATGCAAATCCTGAAACTGTTGCCACAACTGATACAATTCCTGCGAGAATAAATCCAAATATAATTCCGATAACTCCTCCAATTGCTCCTATCATGGCTGATTCTGCCAAAAAGATTGATAAAACTTTTTCATTTGTTGCTCCAACAGCTTTCATTACTCCAATTTCCTTTGTTCTTTCCATTACTGCCATTAGCATTGTATTCATTATGCCAATGGCTCCGACAACAAGGCTGATGGCTGCAAGGGCAATCAAAACTGTTTGGATTAGACCAAGAACAACTCCTGCGCTTTCCATAATATTTTCGGTTGTCATTACTGTGAAATCTTCTTCTCCATGTGCTCTCTTAAGTCTTTCAGTTATTTTGTCAGCCACTTCGTTTACAAGTTTCCGGTCTGTTGCCTGCACCATTATTTCTGTTGGATTCTCTTCTCCAAAAAAGTCTTGCACTGTTTCTTTTGGAAAAAAAACCATGTTTGATACAAGGCCTCCGAATGCTCCGCTCATGTCTTTTGAAATTCCGACAATTTTGAATTTTTGCCCGTCTATTTCAAGCTGATCTTTAACTCTTAATGTTTCTCCTTCAAAGGCTTCTGCAAAGCTTTCAGGGATTACTACTGCATATCTATCATTTGATTCAAGATGCCTGCCTTTTATTATGTCAATATATCCTGCTTTCTCAAGGAAATCCCTTGCATCAGGTGCTATTCCAATTATAAAAATTGACGCTTGTTGGCCGCGAAATTCTGCAATTTCTGCTGTTTCATAAAATCCTGCCACGCTTTCAACGCCAGGAATTCCATCTATTAATCCAATATCATCTTCTTTAAGTGAATCGGTAGCCATTGTTGTCATGCCCATGCTTGATCCTGATTGTACTGTAAGAGTGTCAAGTCCCATTCTTTCAAATTCTGCTGTTACTGACTGGTTTAATCCTTCTCCTATTGAAGCAAGTCCGACTATTGCACCAATTCCTATAATTATCCCAAGTAGTGTTAACAAGGAGCGCAGTTTGTGCATTTTTAGGTTGCGGAAAGCAATTGAATAAAGTTCTGTGTCAATTTCCATTCAAGCGCCTCATTTTGAAAGGAAAAATGGGAAAGAGGAGGCTTTCCCTATTTACTTCTTTTTCCTCATATTTCCAACAAAGACTTTTGCCCTTGGATATACCCATTTGAGTACAACATACAGTCCTATTAGCTGTAAGGCAAGTGAAATTAGACCAATTAAAATAAGGCCTATCCCTCCGTCGCCTACTGCTGTAGGACTTGCAACATTGACCATGAGTTGTTTTGTTTCAACTCTTTCAACAAGTGAATCATCCTTATAGTATATACTGAGGGTTAAAGGTATTTCCTGTATTGGAGTTGTTACATCAAAGGAAACATTTGTTTTGAATGAATCAAAATCATCAGCTTCCAATGTTCCAATAAACTGCCTTGGCTCTTCAATATTCATATATTGTCCTGAAAGCTCAATAACAACATATTTTGCATCAGCCAGTCCTATGTTGAACATATCGACAACCACTTCGCTTGTTCCGCCTGGAAACGCACTTGGTGTTATGCTATTTATTACTGCATCAACATCAGCTTCTGCAGTTACTTTTATTCCAAGGTATGAGATTTCAGTTTTTGATGTTCCATTTTGATCAAAGTATTCCAAAGTGATTGGGACAGAATAGTTTTTGAGTTCTGCATTTTGATTTACTGATAGTGCAATTTCAACATTTGCACTTTCGTCCATATCAAGCTTGTTTATATATTTTGCAGATGCTCCAAGTGAAACTATTTCCCTTTCAACTACAACACCGGCTGCAGTTACTGTCCTTTCAGGGTTTACTTTGAGTACAATGTTTTTTGCAATACTTCCGCCAATATTTTTTATTGTGAGCATTACTGGTGTTACTTTTCCTGGTGAAAGCTCATCTACACTGCTTCCAACAATTTCAAGTTTTGGTGTTCTACTGAGAATACTTATAGAAAAGTTTGCTTCTTTTGTTGTAACTTCTTCGCCTACAAGAACTTTGATTGAATGCATTCCATCAACTGCTTTGTCATCAACCAATAACTTGTATTCAATTGTTGCTGTGTCAAATGGGTCTATTGTACCAAGATTTTTCTCTGCTATCTCTCCTGGCTGCAGTGTGAATGGAAATTCTGTTTCCAATCGAATAATACCATTTTCCGCTTCATATATTGAATCATTTTTTACCTGCACCCAGACTGTTAATGCGCTGCCTGGCGAAACAGGTGCTGGTTTATAACTTAAGCTATTTGCTACAATGTCACCTGCAAATGCATGCCCTGCAAGCAATAAAACAAACAACAATGGCAATATTATTTTCTTCATTTTTTAGTCCTCCTCGTTCCATTTTTTTTATTTTTTACAATTTTTCCGTCTCTTAAGAATATTGTTTCATGTGCCCGTTCGGCAATTTCGCTTTCATGTGTTACCATCAGAACTGTTTTTCCCTGTTTTTTATTTAATTGACTTATAAGTTCAAGAATTTGTTCACCTGAAGCTGTGTCAAGGTTTCCTGTTGGTTCATCGGCAACAATTACATCCGGATTTGTTGCAAGCGCTCTTGCAATTGCAACTCTTTGCCTTTGACCTCCGCTTAATTCATTTGGCTTGTGATGTATTCTTGCTCCCAATCCAACTTCTGCAAGAATTTTTTCTGCAATTTCTTTTCTTTCATCAACAGGTTTTCCTGCAAACCATAATGGGAGCATAACATTTTCTAATGCACTCATTCTTGGAATAAGATTAAATGTCTGAAAGATAAATCCAATTGTTTTTCCCCTAATCTGTGCAAGTTGATTATCATCCATTTTACTAATTGGTTTTCCGTTTACAAAAACTTCGCCCTTTGTTGGTCTTAAAAGTGCACTAAGCACATCCAAAAGAGTTGTTTTTCCTGACCCGCTTGGGCCCATAATTGAAATAAACTGACCTTTGTAAACTGAAAGGCTTACGCCGTCCAATGCGTTTACTTGTACTTTTCCCATGTCGTAAATCTTTGAAACGTTTTCAACTCTTATAATCGGTTTTTCCATTTAACTCACCAACTATTTTTTTGTATTAGCCTTTTTACCTTTTGCTTTTTTAGCTTCCTTTTTCAGTTCGTTAAGTCCGCTTTCTTTCAAAACCTTACCTATTCCTTTTAAGCCTTCTTTTTGCATTTTTTCAAGACTTTTTCCGCCTTCTTTTATTGTCTTTTCAACATCAAGTAAATGTTCAAACATTTTTGTAACAGCTTCTGACTTCATTAAAACAATGCTTTGAAATCCCTTGTCTACTCCCATAACAATAAGTTTGTCGCCTGGTTCTATTTCAAAAAGTTTTCTTGCTTCAACCGGAAGCACGACCTGACCTCTTTCTCCGACAGTTGTACTGCCATAACATTTCATTTTATATTTGGCGTCCACAAAATCACCTCTTACTGCATAATCATACATTTCATACTTATTAAATATATGTTTTTCCCTAGGTTTTCTTTTTTTAATGCTTTTTGAGAGTTATTTTTGTATGGGTTATTATGATTCAATAAGCAAAGGATATAACAATCTGCATTTTGAAGAACAGAAGGAAAAGGCGTTGCTTGTAAAGGCAAATTGCTCTCTTAGCGGACTTTTGCTTGATATTGGTGCAGGTACCGGGGCAGCAACCTCTTTGTTTGAAGATCAGGCAGAGTGTATTACTTTGGATCCTTCAAAGGAAATGGTCTCACAATTTAATGGTTTAAAGGTTGTTGCGAGGGCTGAACAATTGCCTTTCAAAAATGCCTGTTTTGATTCTGTAATAAGTCTTACTGCCCTGCATCATGCTGATTTGGAAAAGGCAATGGCGGAAATTGAACGGGTTTCAAAGCCAAATTCTTGTATTGCAATTTCTTTTTTTAAAAGGGCAAAAAATTTTAATATTGCCAAAAGGCTTTTTGCAGGCTTTCGCAAAATTGATTCCGAAAAAGACCTTATTTTTATCAGGTCCTGAATTTTATTTACTCTGCCTACTTATCATAAAAGAAGCTTTTTAAGCGTTTTGAATCCAATTTATTACTATGGCCAGTGAAAAAGATGCCGAAAGGCAGGAAGAAGAAACTCCAGAAACGCCAGAGGAAACCCCTGAGGACGAAACTCCTAAGGAAGAATCCACTGAAACTCCTGGGGAAGAGATCAAGGAATCAAATTCTCTTACAGGGGTCTTAAACGCAAAAATTGTCGCATTGGCAATTGTTGGGATTGTTGTTGGAATTCTTATCGGGCAGGTTGCTTTGCCAGGAATTGGAATTGGCTTGGTTGCATTAGGAGCTGAAGGAAATACAGGTATTGATGCAGGAATAGCTCTAAATGATACTGAGCTTGAGGCAAAAGTACAGGATTACATACAACAGGTGGTAGAACCGCAGGGACTTGATGTTAAAGTTATTTCTATAGATTCCTTTAACGACAGTTTTTATACAGTAAATTTTACCCTTTTAAGGGACGGTCAGTCACAAGGCGATAGTATGATTTTCCTTACAAAGGACGGTCTTGCTCTTGTAGGAAATCCTCCAATGATGCTTGACGAGTCTGTTCCACAACAACCTGATCAGCCAACACAGCCAACAGGTGCTCCTGTTGTAGGGGAACTTGGGTCCTTTAAAGACTCAGGCGATGAAATTGAACTACAGGATGGAAAGCCGGTAATAAGGCTTTTTTCTTCATCATCTTGCGGTTACTGTAATTGGGTTAAGGAAACCTTTGAAGCAGTAGCTAACGAGTATGTTGCAGAAGGAAAGATTGTTGCATATAATTGGGAATTCAATTCTCAAGATAATCTTCTTTCATCTGAAGTTGAAACAGTAATTCCTGATACTGAAGTAGATATCTTCAATCGTTTCAATCCAAGTGGTGGTGTCCCGACATTTGTTTTCGGAGGCAAGTACTACAGGATTGGAGTAGCTTACAAGGCTCAAGATGACCTTGGGGCAGAAGCAGCAGACTTCAGAGCAGTAATTGAAGCCCTCATCGCAGAAGCAAACCAATAAATGGGAAAAAAGCAATTTTTTCCCCTCTTTTTATTTTTTTCTATCTTTTAATTAAAGATAGTTGGAAGCATATAATTTTGAGGAGTTGATGTAATGGCAAAAGTAATAGTTTATTCAACACAAACCTGTCCTTACTGTACAATGGCAGAGGACTTTTTGAAAGAGAACAAAATAGAGTTCAAGCACGTTGATGTAGGTGCTGATAAGGACGGTCTTAAGGAAATGATGAAAAAAAGCGGTCAGACAGGAGTTCCTGTAATAGACATTGATGGAAAAATAATTGTTGGCTTTAACGAGGCTGAAGTAAAGAAAGCTCTAAAGCTTTAAAGGGGGGATTATTTGGACGAAGTTGAAGAAAAAATTCTGAAAAGTAGTATTGCTTATGCAGAATCCAAGGGATTCTCAATTAATTCCGATGAAAAGATGCTCAAGCAAGTTATTTCAGGTCTTGCAAGAAACAAAAAAGAAAAAGGTCATGCTTACTGTCCCTGCCGTGCCGTCACAGGCAACGAAGAAGAGGACAAAAAAATAATCTGCCCATGCATTTACCACCTTCAGGAAATAAAAGACGACGGACACTGCAAGTGCAGGCTGTTTTTTGGGAAAAAAGAGGTTGATTAATATGAAAAGAAAACCTAAAGGGATTCTAGGAGACGTTTTTGCGCCTAGGCCTCATACTGTGCAAGAAATAAGGGTACTAAAAACGGCTAGTACTATAAAATACCGAAATTCTCCGGCTGGCAGAGTTAATGCTGCAATTAAGGAAATAGGCAATTATGTTATGGTGTCAAATCATTCAGTTCCAACGAAGATAGCAAACCTGAAAGTTGATTTAGCTGAGACAAAAAATCCAATAATCAAAAAGGCGCTGGAAAAAGCCATTGCCAAATTGGAGAAATAGTAACAAAATGCTTTACTTTAAACCTATTGCCTTTTGTTTACAAAAGGAATCCGAATGTCGTAACTTTTGCTGAATTAAAAAATCAAACTTTGGTTTGAAAAATTTAAGGTTATGGTTTAGAAAGCGAATTTTTTTGTGTTTTAAAATTCATTTAACTAATGTAAACTTAACTATAATCATTCTTTATATATGCTTAAGCGCTTTATTTATTTCTAGGGTTTGCATTCCTAAAAATTTGGTAAAGACGATTTTAGAATTCGGAGTTGATACAAGTGGTAAAGAAATTTCTGGAAAATGTAAAAAAAAGGGACGGAAGCCTTGTTTCATTCAATGAACAAAGAATAGAGGATGCAATTTTTGCAGCAGCAAAGGCTGTTGGAGGCCAGGATAGAAAGGTAGCACAAGAGCTTACTGAAAAGGTGTCTCACAGGCTTAAAATGCAGTTTGGAACAGAACCAGTTGATGTTGAAGCTGTTTCAGATGCTGTTGAAAAAGAACTAATTGAATCAGGACATGCAAAAACAGCAAAGGCATACATTCTTTACAGGCAGAATAGAAGCAATTTAAGGGATAGCAAAGCCTTTTTGAACAAAATAAACAAGATTATTGACGATTATGTGCAGATAAGCGATTGGAGGGTTGCAGAAAACAGTAATGCTTCCTATTCCTTGTCTGGTTTACAGGCTCATGTAAGTGCTGCAGTAATTGCCGAATATGCTTTGAGAAACATTTATCCGGTGGAAATTTCAAGTGCTCACAGGAATGCTGATTTTCACATTCACGATTTAGGAAACGGAGTATTTAGTGGCTATTGTGCCGGTTGGTCACTACGTCAGCTGCTTGAAATGGGCTTTGGAGGCGTGCCAGGCAGAATTAGTGCAAAGCCAGCAAAGCATTTCAATGCTGCATTGGGTCAGGTAGTAAATTTTATGGGTACTTTGCAGAATGAATGGGCAGGAGCTCAGGCATTCAGTTCTTTTGACACTTATCTTGCTCCTCTTGTAAGAAATGACAAGATGGATTATTCAAGAGTAAAGCAATGCATGCAGGAATTTATTTTTGCAATAAATGCAACAAGCAGATGGGGCAATCAGGTTCCTTTTACAAATCTTACAATGGACTGGACTGTTCCGGATGATATGAAGGATGTTCCAATAGTTCTTGGAGGAAAGGAATCTGACACAGTTGTTTATTCTGATTTTCAGGATGAAATGGATTTGATTAACAAGGCATTTATTGAAGTAATGCTTGAAGGAGATTCTTTGAACAGGGTTTTTACTTTTCCAATTCCAACATACAATATAACAAAAGAATTTGATTGGGATTCTGAAAATGCACAGGCTCTTTTTGAAATGACTGCCAAATACGGTATTCCCTACTTTCAAAACTTTATAAACAGCAGTCTAAAGCCAAGTGATGTTAGGTCAATGTGCTGCAGGTTGCAGTTAAACCTTAAAGAGCTTAAGCTAAAGACAGGCGGTTTGTTTGGTTCTGGTGAAAAAACAGGAAGCATTGGTGTTGTTACAATAAATATGCCAAAGCTTGGTTTTTTGAGCAGGGATGAATCAGACCTGTTTGAAAAGCTTGATAATTTGCTTTACCTTGCAAAAGAAAGTCTTGAAATAAAAAGAAAAGAGGTTAACAGAAACATGAAAAACGGTCTTTTGCCCTGGTCCAAGCGTTATTTGGGTGAGCTCAATCACCATTTTTCAACAATAGGTCTTATCGGAATGAATGAATTCCTTTTGAATTTTATGGAAACAGGAATTGCAAACAGTGACGGTAAAAAGTTTGCATTAAAAACTCTTGATTTTTTCAGAGACAGGTTAACCAATTTCCAAAATGAAACAGGTCATATTTTTAATCTTGAAGCAACTCCTGCAGAGGGAACAAGTTACAGGCTTGCAAAAACTGACAAAAAGAATTATCCGGATATTAAAACAGCAGGAAGCAAGGTTCCCTATTACACAAATTCAACACAATTGCCTGTCAGCTACAGTGATGACATTTTTGATGTTTTAAAGCACCAGGATGAACTGCAATGCAAGTACACAGGCGGAACAGTATTGCACGGCTTTTTGGGAGAAGCAATGGAATCAGGTGAAGCATGTGCAAGGCTTGTAAAAAAGATTGCATATGGCTTCAGTTTGCCTTATTATACTATAACTCCTACTTTCAGCATCTGTCCGGTACATGGTTATATCAAAGGCAGGCATGACAGATGTTCTGTTGAAGTAGAAAACAAGGAGGTTGAAAAAAATGACAAAATGCAATGCACAGTGTGAAGTTTACAGTAGAATTGTAGGTTATCTTAGACCAATTCAAAACTGGAATGAGGGTAAGAAAGAGGAATTTAGTGAAAGAAAAACCTATAGTGAAAAAAAAGCTCTGGAAAAATGCGATTAATCAAATCACGGGGGCTTTATTTTGATTATTTTTAAAGGAATTCAAAAAACAACTCTGATAGATTTTCCAGGCAAGGTTGCCTGCACTCTTTTTATGTCAGGATGCAATTTCAGATGTCCTTTTTGTTACAACAAACATCTTGTTTTTGACGAGGACACTGGGGTTAAAATAACTGAGGCAGAAGTTTTTGACTTTTTTAAAGAACGCAAGAGCTTTTTGGACGGGGTATGTATTACCGGTGGAGAGCCGACACTAAACAAAGACCTTCCGGCATTTCTTGAAAAAACAAAAGCCACCGGGCTTTTGACAGAACTTGATACAAACGGTTCGGTTCCGGAAATGTTAAAAATTCTTTTTGAAAAAAATCTTTTGGATTTTATTTCAATGGATATAAAGTCTTCAAAAAAAGGATATGAAAAAGCTTCAGGAGTAAAGGTTGATTTGAAAAAAATTGAGGAAAGTATTTCTCTAATAAGAAATTCAGGTATTGATTATGAATTCAGAACCACTCTTGTTCCTGCTCTGCACTCAAAGCAGGATATTTTGGAAATTGGAAAATGGCTTAAGGGAAGCAAGAGTTTTTTCTTACAGCAATTCAATTCAGATATTGATTTGCTTGATTCCAAATTGACTGGAACAAGCCCTTTTTCTGCTGAAAAAATGCAGGATTTTGCAAAAATCCTCGCGCCTTTCTTTGACAAAGTAGGCGTAAGGAGCATTTAAAAGGTTTTTTGCTTTCTTTTCATAATATGGCTGCAAAGATTTCAAAGGACATAACCTTAGGTGATGTAGTGGCAAAATTTCCTGAAGCAATTCCTATAATGTTAAAATTTAATTTGCATTGTGTTGGTTGCCATGTTGCTGCATATGAAACCATTGAACAGGGTGCCCAAGGACATGGAATGGATAAAGAAACCCTTGAAAAAATGCTGGCTGAAATGAACAAAGCAATTGTAAAAAAGGATTAAAAACGAGGTGGTTAATTTGGCTGAAATACCTTATGTTGACAAAGCAAAGTGTACAGGATGCGGAACATGCAAGGATGTTTGTCCTGTGGATGTTTTTGAAATAAAAGACGGAAAATCAGTTGTAATAAACCCAGATGCATGTATTCAGTGCAGAGCCTGTGAGGCAAGCTGCCCTGAAAAAGCAATTGTTGTAAAAGAGTAACATCTCTTTTTTTTTTTGAATGGTTTTAGAATGACGAATATATCTTTCACAGGTCTTGGTGGCTGTAATGAAGTAGGGCGAAGCAGTTTCCTGCTTGATTTTGGTGAAAAAATTCTCCTTGACAGGGGAATAAAGCTTGATGCTTCAGGTTCAGAATTTCCTTTGCCTTTGGAAACAAACCTTGATGCTGTAGTAATAAGTCATGCACATCTTGATCATAGTGGTGCTTTACCAGATCTTTTTGTCAATTCAAGCATTCTTTCATATATGTCGGCACCAACTTTTGAACTAAGCAAAATATTATGGTTTGACACTATTAAAATTGCCGGGCTTGAAGGCGAAAATATTTCTTTTTCAAAAAATGAAATAGAAGAAGCTGCAAAATATACGTTTCCAGTTGACTATAGGAGAGTTTTGCACATTACCAAAAATTGTTCAATGCAATTTTTTGACGCAGGTCATATTTTGGGTTCTGCAATGCCAAAGCTTTCAATTGGAGAAAAAAATTTCCTTTACACTGGCGATTTCAAAGTTGAGGAAACAAGGCTTTTCAAAGGAGCAGACCTTGATGTCGGTCCAGTTGACTATCTTGCAATTGAATCAACTTACGGTGACAGAAATCATCCTCCGAGAAAAGAATGTGAGAAACTTTTTATTGAAGAAGTTCAAGACACGCTTGACAACGGCGGAACAGCTCTTGTTCCGGCTTTTGCTGTTGGGCGAAGTCAGGAATTAATTGATATATTACACGGTTACAAAATAGATGCACCGATTTATCTTGATGGAATGGGCCAAAAGGTTGCAAGAGTAACAACAATGTTTCCAAAATTTCTTAAAAATCCAAGGTTTTTGAAAAAGGCTTTGGAAAAAACCAATTGGATAAGAAATAATGGCGATAGGAAAAAGGCTTTAAAACAGCCAAGCGTTATTGTTACAACTGCGGGAATGCTTCAAGGAGGACCTGCATTGAATTATTTGAAAACCATTTACAAGGACGAAAGAAGCAATGTTTTTCTTACAGGATATCAGGTTGAGGGAACAGCTGGAAGAACTCTTATGGAAACAGGAAAGATTGATATAGATGGAAGAAATTATGAAGTTAAAGGAAAAGTGGAAAAGTTTGATTTTTCAGCTCATGCTTCGCAACAAGAAATGATGAAAGCAATTTCACGCTGGGGTCCTGAAAAAGTTCTTTTGGTTCACGGAGACCCTGAAGTAATACAGGTGTTTAAGAAAAAGATTGAAGAAGATATAGGCATTGAAACACTGGTGCCAGAGCTTGGGAAAAAATTTGTTTTGGAATGATAAAAATTGGTTTTGTGAAAATTTAAAAATTTGTTTTGGAATGATAAAAAATGAGTTTTGTAAATGTATTGGTTGATAGTTTTGTTCTTTTAAAAAAATGCCCAAAGCTCTTTATTCCAAAAATATTAATTTCATTCCTTATGCTTCCGATAATTGTTCTTACAACAATGCTTCTAATTAATCTTAATATACTTTCACCTGATGCAATTTTAAGTAAAACTCCGGTGGAATTAAACTTGCTCATAATACAATTACTTTTTCTCCTGATTTACACGCCTATAGTTTATTTTACTGATTATGTTTTGGTAAATCCAATGTATCCAATAATGGTTAAACAATTTTATAACAAGAAAAAAATTAATTTTAGACAGTCATTCCAAATAGTGCTAAAGCGTTTTGGAACAATTTTTTCTTCAGTAATAATTTTTTCCATTCTCTTTTTTGGCTCAACTATTCCGCTTGGTTTTCTTGTTTTAACTTTCTTACAAGAAGGAAATGATTTAATGTTTTACATTTCGGCCTTTATGCTGTTTGTGGCATTCTTTATAATATTGCTTTTGTTTTATCTTCTTTATCCTGTAAGCAGTATTGAAAAGTTAAATATTTCAGGCACATTAAAAGAAATGGTTAGAACTTCTCTAAAACATAAAAGCGATGTCTTAAAGGCAATTATAATATCAATTTTTGTATCAGGATTAAGTTTTGTTTTTTCAAGCCAAGTGCTGCTTTCAGATCCTGTTTCCAATTTAGGAATAACTCTTATATTTTTCTTACTGCTTATTGTTACAAGGTTTCTTATAGCAATTTTTATCACATACCAGTATGTTTTGAATGCGGTTTTTTACCTTCATTTTGAAAAAAAAATCTTCTTTAAGAGGTAATTGAATGAAAGGCGAAAATTTTTGTCCATTATGCGGAACTAAAAAAGGTTGTTTTATCAAAGGGCTGTGTGAAGAATGCTTTTTAAAAAAGCACAAGCTTGTTGAAATTCCTGAACCAATTTCTTTTGAGCAATGTAGAACCTGTGGAAAAACCAAACTGTTTGGAAAAATGGTTGTTGTAGATCCTGCAAAGCTTGCATTGTTTGTTGAAAAAAAAATTAAAATTACTGGTTTGGACAATGGTGAATTGCATGCAATTGTTTCAATAGACCAAGATGGTGAGTTTTCTGCAAAAGTGCTGGTAAAAGGAATAATTGACAATGTTCCGATTTCTTTTGAAAAAAATGTTTTGCTTGAATCAATGCCTGTTCAATGTGATGCTTGCATGCGTTTGTCAAGTCAGTATCATGAAGCAATAATTCAATTAAGGGCAAAAGAAGGCGGTCAAAAAGATCTTAATAAATTTCTTCCAATCCTCATTGGATTTGTTGAAGCCATGCATTCAAAAAACAGCCTTTCTGCAGTAACCGATGTTTCCAAAAAAAGAGAGGGTTTTGATTTAAAAGTTGGAAGCAAAAAGGCAGCACAAATTGCAGTAAGACAAATGAAAAACAAATTCAATGCCGAAACAAAGAGCTCAAGCGTACTAAACGGTGTTGACAAATCAGGCAAAGAAAAATACAGGTTTACCTTTTTGGTAAGGGTTTAGTAATTTTCAGCTTTCAAACTTTTTTAATTCTGTTTTAATTTCTTCCACGCTTTTCTGCGTTACAATTAGTGGAATCTTTTCTGATTCGGCAATCTTTTTAGCAATTGGGTCAACATTTTTTGCATCAATTTTTCCGTGCAATACAACAATTGATGGTTTCATATCTGTGCTAAACCTTCCAATTTTAACAGCAATCATCGGGCTTCTTCCGTTTCCAACAAATCTAAAAATTAAAGCTCTTTCAGGAGTCTTTCCATAAATTCTCATATACTCATGAACAGGGACATCCAAAATCATTTTCATACTGTCAATCAAACTATATCCATAAATTTGAGTTTCCTTTAACCTTGAAGGGTTTGCAACACATGTTCCGCTTATTTTTTTCATAAAGTCAGGTCCCTTAACCGCTGAAAAGAATTCGTGTGTTTCAAATGCTTCGGCTTCTGGTTTGAAATCTTTTTCAAGTTGTTTAACTACTTTGCCTCCTCTTTCTGAATCAATTTCAACAAGTGTTTCAACAAATCTTGCAACAACTCCGATTCCAGGGCTTTTTCTTCTACCGCCCTCATAATCTGAAATAGTGCTACTTGTAATATGAAGCTTGTTGGCAAGTTCTGTCTGTGAAATTCCAAAAATTTCACGCCATTTCTTCATACTGCCGCCTGGATCCTTACTTAGACAGATTTCTCCAGCAATAGTATTGCTAAGCTTTTCAACCATAAGACTTCAATAAAATTAGTTAAAACAGCCTTAAAAGGCTTTCGACAATCGCCGAGCCGTTACTGTCAGAGGGTCAGGGCACAGGTGCTAAAGCATCTGAGCATGCTCGCTAACGCTCACAATTTGATTGTTATACTATGGTTAGCGGATCGGGTGAGATTTGAACTCACGATCACTTCCTTAGGAGGGAAGTACCTTATCCAGACTAGGCTACCGATCCAAAAATACAATTTTGTTTTATTTATTCAATAAAATTTGTTACTGGGTTAACTTAAAATGATTAAGGTTTTGAAGCCATTTTAGAGTAATGGGACTAAAATTGCCAGTATAAATCCTGCAGTTATTGGTATGGTAAAATTGTCATCAAATGGCAACAATTCTGCAAGCATTCCAATAACTGCTGTTGCAAGTGCAATAGGCCATTGAAACAGGAATGATAGGAAGAAAAGGCTTGCTGCTATGCCTCCAATAGTTCCCTCTAATGTTTTTTTCCCGGCAATTTTGTGTTTTCCAAACCTTAATCCAAAAACAGTGCTTGCAGCGTCACCGTAAACGGCAACACCCAATGCTCCAAGAACAATTGCTTTTTCCTGAAACAAAAATATTGTGATTAATGCTGCAAGAAAGAAAAGCAAAGCTCCTTTTCCAGGCAAGTGCTTTTCATAATCTCGTTCAACCTGTTGAACAATATGCAAAAGCAGTGGAATTCTTACACCTCTTTTTAAAAGAAATGAAACAAACAATCCTACTCCAAAACATGCTGCGAGAACAAAAAAGCCTTGTTCAACACCAATTACTGCAATTAATGCAATAAAGAAAGAGCCGAACAAAAAATGAATAAACTGCCTTCTTGCTTCGGTTTTCATTTTAAAAACTCCTTTAACTTACAGTTTTTCACACAATGCAAACACGTGGTCTTTTTCAAACGGCTTTAGGTTTATAATTTGTTTTATTTTGAATTGGTCTGTTAGCGCACCAAGTTCTTTTCCAAAAACGCTTCCTACATCAATTTGCTGTGAAATGCTTTTTGCTTTTATCACAAGCATTCCTGCATTGCCTTTTTTGAGAAAATATTCAGCATTTTTCAGAAAAATTTTTGCCTGATCAGGCTGTGATACATCCTGAAACAAAAGGTCTATTTTTCTTTCTTCAAGAAATGTTTTGTAAGTCCAGGGCTTTCTTGCATCTTCTATTATTGGCATTACATTTTTTCTTTGCTCGCACATTCCAATAAATTTTCGCATAACTCTTTCGCTTATATCAACACCAAACGCAATTCCTGTTTTTCCAATGATGTCGCTTACATGGCTCAAAGTTGTTCCTTCTGCTGCTCCAAGGTATAAAACAGTTGATCCTTGTCTTATTGGCATTTCGTTCAAGCCGTTTTTTATTGCTGCTGCAAGTTTACTTCTGAAAAAATCCCATTGTCTGTATTCAACATTGTTAATTTTTAAAAGTTTTTCGCCGTAAACCTTTACACCTGGCACAAGGTTTTTTGTGAAAATTTTGCCTTCGTGTTCAAAAATTTCAGGAAAAATTTCTTCCAAAGCAAACACCTATTTTAATTCCATTGGCACAAATGCCTATTTTAATTTTTCAACCCTTTTTTCAAGATCTGCAATCATTTCTTTTGACACATCTTTTTTGTTTCCAAAATAATCTGCTCTTGCGGCAAGCACAAGTTTTGATGCAACACTTCTTGCAACTTTTCCCTTGTTTTTGCCAGGAACCTGTTTTACAAATGAATGTCCATAAATAAAACCATATTTTGGTCCCTTGATTTTTTTATTTTTCAAATGTCTAAACAATGCCTTTTCTGCTCCAAGCAATTGCATTGTTGAAGCTGGCATCATTGCAAGTTGTTTTAGGCCTCCTGCATTTGCCATAAGTCTTGCGCCAAGCACTCCGCCTGCAACTTTTGAAAAGTTTGGAGCAAGCTTTTCCATTTCTTTTTCAATAAATTCCTGCAATTTTTTTCTTTCAGTTTTTAATGCAAGTGCGTTTGACGCAAGTAATTGCAATTCTTCCAGTGCCTTTTTTTTAACAGGGCTTCCCATTGAACTTTTTGACACTTCTTCAATCTTTTTTTCTTTGCCTGTTTCACCTAAAATCTTTGAAAGCTTTTTTTCAGAAATGTTTTCTTTTTCGCCAAATTCTTTTACAATTTTTAAATATGCTTCGTTGTCCCTCACAACTGACTGCAATTCAGGGAAATGTCCACCATACCATTCAATAGCGTTTTCTGCCAAAAGGTTGAATGCGTTGTCAAGGTCTCCCAGAACAGAAATTGCACGAATTATGTCCACATCTGTCTCAGAATAACGTTCCTGAACCTGCTTTTTTGCCCGTTTAATAAGGGCTTTTCTCATTTGGTCAATGTCTCTTGCCATAATATAAAAAACAAGGGTTTATCCTTTTAAAACGGTTTCAAAGGCAAAAATAGCAAATTTATAAAAAGAATCGGGCATTCAATTGATACATTATGCCAAAAGAAGACATTGCAAATCTTGCATTACGCAGAAGCCTTTTTTATCCAAGTGCGGATATTTATCCAAAAAGTCCTTCTGGTTTTTTTGACTTCGGACCGGATGGAGAAACAATCAGGCGCAAAATTATCAATCTTTGGAGAAAGCAATTGGTTGAAAAAGAGGGAATGGTTGAAATATTTGGTTCCCAAATTTTGCCGGAAGCGGTTTTTAAAGCATCTGGACATCTTCAGAATTTTAATGATCCAATAGTGCAGTGCAGCAAATGCAATTCACTGCATCGCGCAGACAAACTTATTGAAGCAAACAGTAAAGGCATTGTTCCTGAAAGTCTTAGTACTACCGAGCTTGACAAACTTATCAAAAAGCACCAGGTTAAATGTTCAAAATGCAAGGGAAGCAATTTTTCAACAGTAAAAAAATTTAATATGATGATGAAGGTTGACATTGGCGCAACAGGAGACGTTCCATGTTATTTAAGACCTGAAACATGTCAGACAATTTTCCTTGACTTTTCAAGGCTTTACAAGACAATGAGGCAAAACCTTCCTTTGGGAATTGCCCAGGCTGGAAAAAGTTTCAGGAACGAGATTTCTCCACGCAACAGCCTCATAAGGGAGAGAGAAATCGGGCAAATGGAAGTTGAGGTATTTTTTAATCCATCAAAAATTGACGAGCTGCCAAATTTTAAAGAAGTTGAAAATTACAAACTTAATTTGATGCTTTTGGGAAAGAAAACAAAAGCAATTTCCTGCAAGGATGCTGTAAAGAAAAAGCTTGTTTCAGGAAAGCTTGTTGCATATTATATTGCAAGATTGCAACAGCTTTACGAGGCTTTTGGAATTCCTGTTTCCAAAATGCGCTTTAGGGAGCTTGACAAGGACGAAAAGGCTTTTTATGCAAAGGAAACCTGGGACTTTGAAGTTGAAACAGATTTGGGTTGGGTTGAGCTTGTTGCATGCAATTACAGAACAGATTATGACCTTAAATCCCATCAGAAAGAAAGCCAGCAAAAGCTTGCGGTTAAAGAAGATGGAGAAGAATTTATTCCACATGTGTTTGAGCTTTCTGCAGGAATTGACAGAACATTTTATGTTGCATTAGATCTTGCTTTTAGAAAAGAAAAAAGGGGACCTGAGGAAAGGGCTTACTTAAAGTTGCCTGTAAGAATTGCACCCTATCTTTGTGCTGTTTTTCCTCTTGTAAAAAAAGATGGGTTGTTTGAAAAGGCAAAGGAAATTTTTGAAGAGCTTAATTCTTTTGAGCTTGATGTTTTCTTTGACGAAAAGGGCAGTATTGGAAAAAGGTATGCTCGTGTTGACGAAATAGGTGTTCCGTTTGCAATTACCATAGACTTTGATTCTTTAAAAGATAAAAGCGTTACCTTGAGAAGCCGTGACAGTATGGAGCAAAAAAGAATCAAGATTGAAGAATTGCCTGTTTTGCTTTGGAAGTTACAGGCTGGAAAGGAGAACTTTTAGCATGGCTAAAAAGCCTGTGAAACGACAGCTTGTGAAACGAGTACATCTTCCTTCTTTTTCAATGCCTTCAAAGAAGGTTCCTGGCAAGTTAAAGTCAAACCAGCATCTTTTCAAATTTAAGGGCAAAAATTTTGTTGTTGAAAAATGGGGATTTAAGGATAAAAATGTTAATTTTATTGGAATTCAAAAGCTTTCAGGAATGGAACCAATTGGTGGATTTATTGCAACTGCAAGCTATTCTCCTCTAAAGGAAAAGGTTCCTGGTCTTAACTTAAAGGCTTGGGAAATTGGCACTGAATTGCATGGAATCACTCTAAAAGATGCAAACAATTCTGTTGAAAAAAGACTTGTGAAAATGATTCAAGTAAAAGCAGGTGATGCAGGAGTAAAGGCACTTGTTGCAAAATCCTTTGATTCAAAAACAAGCAGAAAATTGTGGGAATCACTTGGCTTCAAAAAGGTTGATGGAACAAGCTTTTTTGTTAAAAGGCTTTAATTCAAGCTGCTTTTGTAAAGGTTTTTGGAAAATCTTTTTGAAGTTTTCTTACTTGTTTGTCAACGATTTCTTTCATTGTAACAGTTCCTGCTTCCATTTCGTTCAATCTTTCTAAAATGTCTTTTTTTTGTGTTTTGCCAAGTGTGCCTTTTGTTGGTGGTCTGAAAACAGCTTTTTTGTTAATTCTTATCACCCTTTTTGGCATGTGTTTTAAATAAAGTGAATCAATTGCAAGGAGTCTGCAGTAAAAGGTAAATTTTCGAATTTTTTTGTTTTTTAAATCTCTTTTGGCAATAAGTCTTTCTTTTTTTGCCCACTGTTTTAAAATTTCAGGTTTGGTTACTGCTTTTACAATTTTTATAGTTCTTTTCATATGTTTTTTTCTGTTTCGTTTCTTCTGGTGGTTAATTTGGTTCAGGCGCTTTTTTCTGTGGCAATGAATATCTTCGCTTTCTTTTGTATGATGTCCTTTTGCTCCGCCTTGACCGTGAACCTTTGGTGCCATTTTAATCACTTATTTTCCTTATTATTTTCTTCTT
>SDBT01001229.1_pt1 | contig 44411 bp, 65 predicted proteins | sample 2277101 | NCBI WGS metagenome assembly SDBT01 (sample SAMN10404973, study PRJNA504765) | marine sediment metagenome | isolation source: marine sediment core GS10_PC15, 103 cmbsf | place: Arctic Ocean: Southern Knipovich Ridge | collected 2010
CAGGTATCACTATACAGAAACAATTGAGATATATTGTAATAGCTTCTATTACGCCTATAACGCTCAATTTGACCTATTCAGTACTTGTAACGCCTGCAACGCTGCAAAAGTCGCTTACATACGCTGTGGTACTAGAAACAACCTTATCTAAGCAGCTCACATACATTGTTAAGGCGCATATAACGGTCACAAAGTCATTGAAGTACACAATCTTTATTGCAGGGCTTCAACTGACCAAGTCCTTGACATACGGCATTTTGATTGCTCCTTATTCTCGTGACCCTCAATACAGCCCTGCCACAGACGACGACTATACCAAAGACCCACAATATTCTAAAGGCGATGATGACTATACGAAAGACCCACAGTTTGAAAAGGGTACTGATTATGTAACGAAAGATACTGACACTATCAGTCGTGATGAAGACTACTACTCAAAAGGAGATAAAAAATATTTCAAATGATTTTTAAAAAAATAAATCAGACCACATACTCTCAAGTCGTCAAAAATAATTTTGAAGACAGGCTTGAGGTAGAGGTTGGTGATTTGAAACAGCCCGACTTTAAGCCGCAGGTAAAAATAATGCGGTGGGATAATGAGGTTAATCTTTCTATTCGAGCAGAGGAAAAAGTTGGGGCTACTGTAGAAACTGCAGGTGAAGTAATTAAATATATTACACCTGATTATGAAGTACACCAATATGATAAACCGAGTGCTTCTGAAGACGGTGGTTTTGAATTTGAGTGGCTTCTAAAGAAAAAACCAACTTCTAATGTTCTCTCTGCGACTATACAGTCAAAGGAACTGACCTTTTGTTACCAATCAGAGCTTACGCAAAAAGAAATAGATGAGGGATGTGTAAGACCTGAAAATATTGTCGGTTCTTATGCTGTTTATCATTCTACAAAAACTAATTATAAAACTGGCAGTAAAAATTATAAATGTGGTAAGGCTTTTCATATCTATAGACCGAAAGCCATAGATAGTAATAATAATGAAGTGTGGTGTGAGTTGAATATAGACGAGGCTGGTGGAATTTTAACTGTTACTGTGCCACAAGATTTTCTTGATAGTGCAGTCTATCCCATAATAGTAGACCCGACACTTGGGTACGACACTATTGGAGGTACTCATTCCAATGTTTCTAATAATAGTATATATATCAATGGCTCTCACGTTATGTCGGAAGATGGAGTATTAAATTCTATTTCGATTTATCATTGGAATAATAGTAGCACTGGTATAGCTTGGAGGGGAGTTATTTATTTGACATCTGATTACTCCCTAGTTGCAGTTGCTCCCACAGAAGATGCTTTTGATGGCGATGATGTTGGAAATACATGGAGAACAACCAACATGAGTGGCGAGTCTTTAGTAGACACGGTGGGTTATTTCTTAGGAATTTGGCATAAAGATTGGGGACATGTCAATTGGGACTCGGCTAGTGGTTTTGATAGGCCGTTTCAATCGTTTACATATCATGCAACTAATGACCCAGCAGACCCATTTGTGCCACTGTTTACTACAACAGATAGAAAATACTCTTTTTATGCTACATATACTGCTCCTACTCCTGTAACAATTACCAAGAGCTTAAAGTACGCTGTGATTTTAGCAGACAGCGTAACCAAATCTTTGAAGTACACAGTTATTACAACACCAGTCGCAGTAACTAAATCATTAAAATATACAGTCGTTATTACGCCAACGGCTGTGATTAAATCATTGCAATACGTTGTTGTGGCAACTATTGCAGCAGTTACAAAATCTTTGAAGTACACGGTAATCACTACGCCAGCCACAGTAACTAAGTCGTTGAAATATACTGTACTTGAAACGGATGTTATAAATAAAACGCTTCAGTATCTTGTTGTTGCGTCGCAAAGCGTTACAAAGTCATTGTATTATGAAGTGACGAGTGCGCAGAGTGTGACAAAGGATTTGAGATATGTTGTAACCGTTACGATTGCGGCCATCACTAAATCTCTGACGTATAGTATTTTTACTGCTCCATTGATTACGAAAGATTTGAAGTATACAATTATTCGTACGCTGTCGGCCACGAAGTCATTGACCTATGCAATAATTAAAACATCATCGCTGACAAAGTCGCTCTTATATAAAGTGACAGCAGCAATATCAGTTACTAAAACTTTACAATATACAATTGTTTCTGTATTGAGCGTTACTAAATCACTGCAATACTTTGTGACAAGGACACAGGGTATAACAAAAAATTTGAGTTACATCGTTGTTAGCACACCTGCGGCAATAACGAAATCATTTAAGTATACGATTGTTGGTGAGTCTTCTTTGACCAAGAGTTTGAAATATACAATCCTTGACGAACTCTCGATTACTAAGGCACTTGAATATCAAATCGTCACAGCGCAGTCGTTGACGAAATCGTTGCAATATCAAATTATAATTTCTGTTGCTGCAGTAACTAAATCATTGCACTATGAGGTTGTCAGTACGCAATCGATTACACGTAGTCTGCAGTATGCTGTGATTGTACCATCGAGCATTATTAAGACGCTCGAATATCGTATTGTTTTAGAGACTGCTATTACTAAGTCTTTGCAATATATAACGATTAAACAAACGACGGTTCAAAAATCATTGCAGTATATTGTTATAAATGCAAACGTAATTACTAGGACACTAAAATATGATATTGTTTTTCAGGCTTCTATCACGAAAGGATTGCGCTATGTGGTGCTTGATGAAACCCTTATCACTAAGGCACTTATATACAATATACAAAGCTCTGATGAGTACACTCGGCGAGACGATTACTTCCCACTATAAAAAATATTTAAAAAGTAGTATAATAAAAGAACTATGGCATATGTAACACAAGACCAAGTAAAAAAATATCTTGGAGTCACTTGGACTGCAGGACTAGATACCTTTATAGATACTGTTATTTCTTCATGCACTAGGTATATTGAGCGTTTCTGCAGTGGTGAGAGGCACGGCAGGAGAATTTTTGAAGCTCCTAGTCCAGACAGCGATATTACAAAACACTTTAATGGAAATGGTGAACAGCGTTTATATGTAGGCGACGTGCGTAGCATTACATCACTTACGGTTGACGGTACAGCTTTAACAGAGGACACAGATTATTATTTATATCCTCTCAATGCAATAGAAGACGAAGAGCCATTTATAGCAATTGAACTGATACAGCCAGAGACCAGTGGCGCAAATGCAAATCCACGAAGCGGTAGTAACGTGTCATATATTTTTGAAGAGCTACAGCGCAGCGTTACAATTGTTGGAAAGTTCGGATATTCGGCAAGTGTGCCTGCAGACATTACACTCGCTATGATGAAATTGGTTGGCGGTGTTATAAAAGAAAACATCGGTGACTCTGACTTAAGAGAAGTCACACAGGAAACGCTTGGCGAATACAGCACTAACTATGCAAAGATTAAAGACATCGCTCATGCTCTAGGTGTTAATGCAATCCTTGAGGATTATAAAAGAAAGGTAAACGGAAGAGGCAAGATTATTCAAGTATCTTAATATGGGTATTTCAGGATTTTTTAGAAAAACAGTCGATACACAACGTCTTACTGATGTTGGTTCTTCAAATCGTCAGATATGGACTACTAATGTTTCAAGTATAAGTGCGGCCATACATCCACTGAACGCAGAGCTGACCGTTGTTGAGGGAAGTGCATTTTATAACAATTTTAAAATGTTCTGTGCAAAGGCACATGACATTGAAATAGGTGATAGAGTTATAGACGGCAACGATACTTATACTGTTTCTGGCAAATCATTGTATGATGACTTAGGCGGTAGCAACAATGAACACATGAAGTTAATACTTGTGAAAGGAAAATAATATGTTGTCATTACGACTTAAAGGATTTGAAGATTTGGCCGACAGGCTAGAACGTGCGCCACGTGACCTTGAGAAACAGATGAACCGTGCTCTTAATCGTTCTATTGCTATGGCCGAGACAGAAAGTAAAAGACGCACGCCAGTTGATACAGGATATTTAAAATCTTCAATCGGTGGAGGCGGAGGCTTCAGGTTTGTTCGTGGACTTAGGGCAGGCGTTGGCACGAATGTAAAGTACGCAGTCTATGTACATGAAAATCAAAGTGCTAGGCATCCTGTGGGTCAGGCGAAGTTTATGGAGCTTGGACTTAAAGCTGCAATTCCTTTTATAAAAAGAGAAATGAAAAAAGTGGCATCAAAATTAGTTTTGAAATTAGCAAGATAATTATATGGCTGGAAAATCATACGCAAATCTTAAAGCAATTGTTATCGCTAAACTTCAAGCTCTTGAGGGTGCGGATGCAACCAAGCTCTTTGCAGAAGTCTATGGTGTTAATGAAACTGAACCAGAGGGCTACCCTGCAGCATGGGTTACAGAGAATGTAGGAGGCGGTGAGATACTAGACACTCATAGAAATCAAAGAGAGTGGCAATTCGATGTTACCATTCATGTATTGTTAAGTGAGTCACGTACTCCTGAAGAGACATACGTGGCCTTGCTCGATGCAGTCGACCGTGTAATCACTTCATTCGATACAGACCCATTACTCCTAGATTTTAATGACGTGGCGCAGTGTCAGCGTGTACAGGTAGTTCCGCTTGAATTTGAAGAGGGATTACAGGACACAGCTTTTCATCGTGCTGTGCTAACCATAGCCATTTTAGACGTTGTTAATAGACAGCCATAGTAAATATTTAAAAAATAAGTTATAATATACGTATATGAAAACAGTAAAAAATATCTCAAATAAACCTCTCGCAATCCCAAATATTGGCATTGTAGATGCTGGTGATACTGTTGCTGTACCTGATAGTTTCCATAATCCTAATTTTGAAGTCGCAAAATCTGGGAAGTCTGCCGACACTAGCGATTCTAAAGCTAGTGAGAATGAGGCAGATACCACATCCAAAAAAAAGGATGACAAATCTACCAAGTAATATAAATCTATATGAGTACATTTTTAGCAGATAATCAATACCTTGCAATCATTCCTGAAGCGACTGCAGGGGTAGCCTTAACACCAACTGTGTTCGTGCCTCTCGTTAGTGAGAGCGTGAAGACAGTATTGAACCACACTGTTGACCAAAGAATAAAAGGTAACAACTGGCAGGGTAATGATTTGCTTCGTGGCAATCGTTCACATGAGGGTCAAGTTGTTATTCTTGCTGACCCTGATAATCTTGGTCACATTCTTAACATGGTAATGACACTTGGCTCAACTTCTGGTGACGCAACTGATGGATACACTCATCCGTTCACTGTTGGAGCAGGTGACACTTACACATTTGAAATTGGAAAGGGTGCATATGCACAGCGATACTTTGGTGTTTACATCGAAGAACTTTTAATCAGTTTCCAAGATGGACAGATGCAATTGACACTTACGATTAAAGCAAGAGGTCAGGTTTCTGTCGCACAGTTAGGTGTTGCATCTTCAGGAGCAGTTACAACTATCATTCTCGATGATAATTATGACATAGTTCCAAATAACGGCTTTGTAGTTGGCGACCAGTTTACAATTGGTACGGACACAGTGACTATTACAGGTGTTGAAACCGATGGTGTCACTCTGACATTTACTTCAACATCGCTCACTTACTCTATAGGCGAGCAGGTATTCTTAACTCCTCTAACAGTTTCAAATCCAACTCTTCAAGACCCATTCTATCTTGGTAATTTTCTTGCAGGAATTGGAGCTGATGAAAGTGCGGCCACTACTGCTGCAGGAACACGTGCAAATGCAACTCCTATATACGACCTTGAAATTCTTATTAAGAATAATCTATTTTCGCAAAACGGAAGCTCACGGTTTGACCCTGTGCAGATAATTCCACAGACACCGCAAGCAATGGTTACTCTTAAAAGACTTCTTGAAACTGAAAATCAAAGAACCGCATTGATGCACAGAACTAAACAGGCAATAACACTTATTGCTACTGGTAAAAATATCAATCCTGACTTTTCTACATCAGAACTCTTAACTATCAAGTTCAATAATGTGAAGCTCATCGAGAGCGACAACTTACTTGAAGTTGGCGAGTTAATCAGAGACGAACAGCAGTTTGAAGTCTTGTATGATGAAAGCGATGGCAAGGCAATGACCATTGACCTTATAAATCGTACTGCTGGTGCTTCTTACTAATAAATAAATAGCAACTATATGGAGAACGAAAAAAGAACTACAAACGAGTTCAAAACAAAAAACGGTCACGCAATTGTGATTAAGGACTACATTACTGGTCGTGAAGCCAATGCGATACAGGCATCATATTTAAAAGATGCAAAAGTAAGCATTGTGAATGGTGCGCCGCAGATTGAAAACTTTGATGTAAGTTCAGATGAGAAAGCGAAGCGTGTAATGTTTGAAATGATGGTTGTGACAGTAGACGGCAAGACAGAGAAAATTGTGGATGGGAAGACGCTGGGAATAGCTGATATGGTTCTCGACTTACGTAACGAAGATTACGAAGAAATTGTTGAAAAATTAAACGAGAAAACTGGTAAAAAAAAAGCGGAGTAGGTGAGTCCATAAAAAATTACTTAAAAGGACAGATTGACCAAGAAATGCTGCCAGTCATTATTTGTGAAAAATATGGCTGGACATATGAGCAGTATCTTGACCAGCCACAACCATTCATCAATCTAATTACGAAGCGCATGGAAGTTGATGCAAAGCAAGCAGACCTTGACGCTAAGAAGAAATAATTTTTATGGCCGAGACAAAGTTAGGCATACTAATAGAAGCGAAAGACAAGGCAAGTCGTAAGTTGCGTGATGTTGGTGACAATCTTGAACGTGTCAATGACCGTAATAAACGATTAGCACCGTCTTTTAAAAAGATTGCAGCAATAGGTGTTTTAGCTTTTGCTGCGATAGGCGCAGCAGTAGTTGGTGTTATAAAAAATATAGCTTCTTTTGAAAGTAGACTCGGTGATATTTCAACCCTTATAAGTGGTGACAGTACTGAAGCTATAGACGGATTACGCAAAGGCATTTTGGAAATGTCAAAAACAATACCCAAGTCAGCAGATGATTTGGGTGCTTCTGCTTATGCGATTTTTTCAGCAGGCATAACTGACACCTCTGAAGCCATTGATGTACTTGAGAACTCGGCGAAGCTCGCAACGGCTGGTCTTGGTACAACCGAAGAGGCAACTACTTTGATGGTGCTTGCTCTCAATAACTTCAAGGATAGTGAGCTAACTGCCGAAGATGCTGCGGATATTCTATTTAAAACAGTAAAAAATGGTATCACTACTGTAGCTGATATGTCACAAAGTTTTGGATTGCTTGCGCCTTTATTCCAAGACGTTGGTGGTGACCTTGCAGAAATGTCTGCGGCAACTGCAGCACTTACAGGGGTCAATAAATCGGCCTCAATATCACAGAACGCAATTAAAGCTGGATTGGTAGCAATGAGTAAACCGACCAAAGAGGCGCAGGGGCTATTGAATGAACTTGGTGTTGAGACGTTTGCACAACTTGTGGAAAAAACTGGTGGAGTCATCGCTGCTTGGGACGCAATGAAAGAAGCAACTGATGGTAATACGCAAGAGTTCGCAAAAGCAATCGGCTCTGGCGAAGCGTTGACAGCAATTATTTCTTTACTAGGTGGACAATCAGAGGCTTTCACGACTGCCTTAGATGATATGACAACAGGGTCAAATGCTGTTGAAGAGGCTTTTAAAAAACAGACTGAACAATTTGAGAAGCAATGGCAGCTTTTGAAAAATAATGTGAATGTTGAAATGCAAAAATTAGGTTCATTTATATTACCCTTTGTGACAGATGCCCTTACTAACTTAAATGAAATCGGACTCTCAGGCGTGATTGATAAATTTAAAGACCTAGTTGATTGGGTTAAGGAACAAATATCACAATTTGACCAAGCCACTGGTCTTATAACTACAATGAGAGAAGCGTGGGAAAATATCACAATTGTTTTTACTCAAAATCTTTTACCAGCTCTTGCAGAGCTTTGGACAGCGATAGAGCCGCTTAAGCCATATTTTGAAGAGTTTGCAAAAGTAATAGGAGTGATGTTTGTCGGTGCATTATTCTTTTTAATCAAGGCATTAGAGGGCGCAATACTCGTGTTTATATCATTGCTAACGTGGTCAACTGATGTTGCAACATTCTTTACCACTGCATTTACAAAAGCGATTGATTGGTTAGGGGATAAATTTTCTGGTCTTTTAGATATGATAAATGGTGTCATTGATGCTTTCAAACGTTTCAGCACTGCACGTGCTGGCGGTGCTGGTTTCTTTTCTTCTGTGGGCAGTGCCGTTGGTCTTGCAGAGGGCGGTATAGTCACACGGCCAACACTTGCAATGATAGGCGAGGGCGGTGAGGCTGAAGCTGTCATACCTCTTTCAAAGTTAGGTAGAATTGGCGGTGGCGGAAATATCACTATCAATGTTAATGGAGGCAATTATCTTTCTGAAGATGCTGGCAGAATGTTTGGAAATGAAATCATTGAAGAGTTGCGTCGTAATATAAAGATATAGTATGTCAGCACCAACTATTAGAATATCACACAGTACGGTCACGATAACGATTGCTTCTCCTGCTGTTCTGACTCGTGTCGCACACGGTCTCGCTGCTGATGATATTATTTATTTTACAACCACTGGCGCACTGCCAACTGGTCTTGTCGTGGATACGGCGTATTATATTATAGCTGCAGGGCTAACCGCAGACGATTTTGAAGTGTCTGCTACAAAGGGGGGTTCTGCAGTGAATACGTCGGGAGGGCAAAGCGGTGTGCACACATTAGTAGTTAATCGTACAACAGCGATTGAATACACAAGTGTTCGTCCTACTCGTGCTTTAACAAGTCAGGTAGATGTGTTTAATTTTCAGGTTGCTGTTGATGAGGTAGGTGATTGGCGGCCAACATCACAAGATGATGTAAAAGTTTTTGAAGATAGCACTGTTATATTTGCAGGTACGCTTATAGAAATAAATGAAGACATGAGGGGAGGCAACGTGCAAATTATTCGTTGTCTTGCCAAAGATTATTCATATGACCTTGACCGTGAGCTTGTTGCAAATGTTTATGAAGATACTACGGCACAAGCTGTAATAGAGGATATTATAACAACCTACACAAGCGGTTTTACATTCAACAACGTAGTTGCTGCAGGTAAAGTTGATTACATGGCTTTTAATTATGAATATCCTAGTAAGTGTTTTCAACAAATTGCAGAGCTTATAGGGCATGATTGGTTTGTAGATGAAAATAAAGATGTTCATTTTTTCCCAAAAGAAAGTATACCTGCACCATTCAATCTTGATGATACAAGTGGCAATTATTATTTTGATACTCTTAAGGTGAGGCATGATGTAAAAAATCTGCGTAATACTATTATAGTTCGTGGAGGCACGTATCTTGGTAATACTCTTACAGAAGAGATTGTTGCCGACGGCGACCAAGTTACTTTTTTATGGGCATATAAATATTCAAATGCTGTTTGGAAAAAAAATGCTGCAGCTCTTAATGTGGGTATTGATTTTATAGATGACCCTACTAGCTTTGATGCTCTATATAATTTTAATGAAAAAGCTCTCAAGTTTCCTGAAGCAAGTAAACCAGTAGCAGATGATTTAATTACTGTTACTGGCGACCCTCACATTCCTGTTATAGTAAAAGTTAAAGACCCTGCAGCAATTGCAGAGCATGGTGTGTTTGAGTATAAGGTTATAGATAAATCAATTAACTCAAAAGAGGGTGCTAGGAGTAGAGCACAGGCAGAGCTTCGGGGGTGGGCTGCAGAAATACATGAGGGAAGTTTTGAAACAAAAGAAGCTGGCCTTGATACAGGGATGAAAATAACTGTTGCTAGTACTATTCGTGGCATCAATCAGGATTATATTATTTCTCGTATAAGTAGTCGTCTTGTGAATGGCAATGAATGGAGGCACAAGATTACTCTTGTTACTACACAGACCTTTGGCATGATGGAATTTTTGCAAGGATTGCTTATAGCTGCAGACAAGGTAATTAAGATTGATGAGAATGAAGTCGTTGATTTGGTTGAAAGTTATTTTGAAACCATTACTGTTAATGAGGTTGTTGTGACCTCAACATTACATAATCCGCAGACCGAAACCATAGACGTTGCTGAAAGCGTTACTGTGCAAGCGTTAGACTATGCTGTTGAGTTTGGAGCAGGTAATTTTGCGCCTACTGGTACATCACGTGTGTTTATTGCTGACGGTTCACGATTGAGTTAATAAATGCTATAATATAAATATGGATATTGTAATTAAAGACAGGACACAAGGTTTTACTGGGAAGTATCGTATAATCAAAGCGAAGCTGGAAAAACCAGAACATTTTGCATTGAATGATGAAATTGTTGGTGTTCGCAATAAGATAGCTAATACATTAAAGCTGATGAAGCAATCTGATAGCATCGAATTGTTTAGAATATTAAACGAAGTCAGAAAAGAACTTTCTGCAGAAATGATAGGACTTACACGTCATCTTAATCGTATTTGCAAAACAGAAGTATTATGTCAGGACAATATTGTGCCGACTGTCGGGCGCACAATGATTGCAAATAATCTTACAGATGCTTCTCCTACCAATGTGATGCTTATTACTCATGCGTTACTTGGTGATGACGGCACTGCAGTTACGAATGGCGACACAACACTTGGTAATGAGGTTTACAGGAACGCAATCGCTTCTATTACAAATGCAGGCAACATAGCTTATGCCACAGCATTTTTTGATGCTACTGAAACATCGGGCACATATGCAGAGGCAGGTATTGTTAGTGATGGCACTGGCTCGGCTGATACTGGTATTTTAGATTCTCATGTTCTTATATCTGTAACAAAGAGTGTGAGTGAAACCTTAACAATTGATTGGGAGCTAACAATAACTTAAGCATATGTCTACAACTTTACCATCGGCAGTTTTAGAGAAACTTCAAGCGGAAGATATTAACCGCTTTTCAGGCATCATTGCTCAAACTGCAGGAGAAACTATAAACGGAGATACGCTTCCTGTTGCTTGTTTTTTTGATAATTCAGATGACGAGTGGTACAATTGTGATGGCAACGATGTAGACAAGGTTGCATTTTCAGGATTTGCTATAAGCAATGGAACAGATGGAAATGAAATTATTATTCAAAAACATGGCATTGTTGATGGGTTCACTGCGCTTACAAAGGGAGCACCATATTATGTTCAAGATGATGGCACTCTTGGAACAAGTGTTGGGACATTTGAAATTTTTGTAGGAAAAGCAATGTCAACAACGCAGATAGCAATAGAGCATAAGGCGTGGCAATTCCTTGGTTCAGTCAGTGATACCGCAGATTCAATTGCTGTACCTGCTGAAGCTAACTACGCTGTTGTACGTGTATCTGCTGATAACGGCGCAGGCGGTGATGCTTCAAATGAATTAACACTCTTTAGAGTTGGGAAAACGTCTGGCACTTGGAAAGACATTGACATTGGTGGTGCTGGTGCTGGCAGTTTAACAGGCAGTGCATCTTGGAGTGGAAGCACAATCACATTATCATTTGGTGCTGATGCCGATAGCGTTTCGGGAACTGCACATTTTTATAGATAACATGAAAGATTTATATAAAGAACTTAAAGGGAGTAAAAAAAAAGTTCCAAAAAAAGACTTCAAGGAAAGCTTATTTGACTTAGTAGACAAATTTTTTAGAGAACCAGATAGCTTGACCGACGAAGATAGGATGAAAGTGTATCAATTAAGACGGCACATAGATTTAAACTTTAAGGATTGGTGATATGGCAACTGAAATTCAATCGATTGACCTACAGACCATCATTCAGGGGGGTGCTGTGGGTATAGCAGTATTACTTATATTGTATATGTATTTGAAAGACAGAATGTACAACAAGACTATGAACAATCATTTGTCACATCTAAATGAAACTCTTGGCCGACTTGACGGCACGATGCAGGCATCTGTAACCAATCAAGAGAATGTTAAAAATGTCATTGATAGAAATAGTAGGGTGATTGAAAAGAACATGAACATGATAGAAAGATTAAAAGGATTTTTAAGTGGAAAATAAATGGAAGCAAAAATACAAAAAGTTCTTATACTGACCACTGGACTTGATAAAGAGGATAACGAGTTAATTGTAAAGGCATTGCAAATGATTGATAGATGGATTGCTGGCGCAACAGATGGTCTGAAGATTGAATGGCAGTTGACCGAGTATCCGGTTTCTATGGACGTGCAGGTTGGTTACGCTGGAACTGGCATCGATAACAAGCCATCGAAGACTGCATATGTTAATCCTACAAATGTTGCTATCGCTGGACGTGAAGTTGAACTGCGAAATAATGCAGATTACGATGTTGTCGCATTAGTTTATGACCATAAGCTGCTTAAAGTACCGGAGGGCTATAACAGTTGGGACGTTCACATACCATTTTTTTATCAAGGTTTTACAATTTTTCAAAAAGGTTTTTCAAAACACGGCGACCTCGAGGCAATAGCGAGTTTCATTGTGCATGAGTTATTTCACTCTTGGTACACACTTGCTAAACGCAATGATGTTCAGATGGAAGACAGGGTGCATCAATTTTCTGGCTTTACTGACCCTAGACCTGAAGCCAACTATACTAATATCGTAAAAGAATTTGAACCATACTTTGCAAGCATTACAAAAGCGAGTGTGGCAAAAAGGGAAACTGCAAAACCTACTATTGTTGACAGGATTGTTGAAATAGTTTGGTATAATAAACCGCAGTGGTTAATTGTTCATCATACAGCAACGAAACGAGACGGCACTACATTTAAAGCAGTTGACCGCTATCATAAATCTCTAGGCTGGGGTAAGATTGGCTATCACTACTTTATAGAATCAGACGGTACACTACATAGAGGTAGAAAAGATAATGAAGTAGGAGCGCACACAAAGCAATCATCAATGAACTATAAAAGTCTTGGTATATGTCTTGCTGGGAACTTTGATGTAGAGTTGCCATCAGAAGCGCAGGTAGCTACACTTACAAAATTACTTCGTGAAAAATCGAGAGAATACAATATCGACCCATCAAGAATTTTACCTCATCGTCATTACGCAACTTATAAGTCGTGCTACGGCACTAAGCTGCGTGACGGTTGGGCTAGAGAACTATTAAATAGTAACCAAACAAAATCTATGACAGTCTTTAAAGTGAAACGTACTCTAAGCACAGGCAAAGAGTGGAATGAATATTATGCAATAGGGAGCGATAATAAAAAGCATCTTATTCTTAATTGGCATACATTTATTAAAGGTGTAGAAGCTGGAATGTGGCAAGACGATAGCCACGTGCAATACAGTACCGAGTCTGATAAATTAGAAGACGGCAGCATAATTTCGCTGCAAGATAATAATTAAGCAAAAGCATATGAGTATAACTATACTTGCGTGGCTCGTTGGAGTCATTGATGGATTCCTTGTCTGGGCTGGCCTGCCAGTTGGCGATGATGAAATCGGAACATTTGTCAAAGTGAGTCTTGCACTCATTTCGGCAGTAGGTATTTACTTTGGCCGTTACCGAAAAGGTGATATTACTTGGTTCGGAAAAAGAAAACCAAAGTAAGAATAAAAAAACAAATCAATTTAAACCCCAGCAATTCGTTGGGGTTTTTGCGTCTTTAAAGTTATGCACATTGACGGTATTGACAGCTTTGACGATAGGGTATATACTTCAGTTATGAAATATTTTAGTGTATGCTCTGGTATAGCAGGCTTTGAGCTAGGAATAAAACAAGCGTATGAATCTTTATCAAAGACCGAGAGGAAACAACAAGGGCGGAATAAAAAAAATATCACCAAGCATGGGAAGTCACTCGTGGGAGCAGAATGTATTGGTTATTCAGAAATCGACAAATACGCAATCCAAATCTTTGAAAAACAATTCCCAAACATTAAAAATTACGGAGATGCAACAAAAATCATTACTTCCGAATTACCAGACTTCGACCTTATCGTTGGCGGATTCCCTTGCCAAAGTTTCAGTATTGCTGGAAAGCGAGGAGGATTCAAAGACACGAGAGGCACTTTGTTCTTTGAAATCGCTCGGATTATCAAAGCTAAAAGACCTCGCTTATTATGTCTTGAGAACGTCAAAGGGCTGCTCTCCCATAATAAGGGCAATACGTTTGCGACAATCATCACAACAATTGATGAATTGGGGTATGACTGTCAATGGAGTGTGCTTAACAGCAAGAACTTCGGAGTCCCACAGAATAGGGAAAGAGTGTTCATTATCGGACATCTTAGAGGAACAAGTAGACCAAAAGTATTTCCTATCCAAAAAAGCAGTGAGGGCAATCTTAAATACAGCGGGGGAGTCATTTCAGCTAGAGAGCGATGGTTAAAAGATGGAAAAACAAATAGCCGTAATTTTTCACAAGGACAAAGGATTTATAACAAGAAAGGCATAGCACAAACACTAGCTGGAAATGCAGGTGGTCAGGGTGGTAAAACAGGGCTGTATGATGTGGATGCTAAAATCCGCAGACTAACGCCAACAGAATGTGAACGCTTACAAGGATTCCCCGATGGATGGACAGAGGGATTATCAGACACGCAGCGATATAAGACGCTTGGCAACGCCGTAACGGTAAATGTAATCAAAGCTATCTTTGAAAAAATATTAAAACAAAGCATATGAAATCATCAAAATACATTGTTCTACGCAGAACATCTAGTGTAGGACGGAGATATAGGTTTCGTAAACAGTACCAAATGAGGCAACGAATTATGAACGCCACTGTACTGATAATTGCCCTCTTAGCGATATTACTAGCCATTTCCATACCAAGTGTCGCATCGCACGGAGAAGAGCCTGTGAGAGCATCCTGTGAAGCTGTACAAAGCGTTGAAATAGAGCAAGAACCAGTCCCAGAGCCAGAACCAATGACAGTCACAGAATTGATAGAGTTTTATGCAGACAAGAATGGGGTTGACTATAACCTCGCATACTGGGTTGCCTTTTGTGAGAGCGAGCTGAAGAATGTGCCGAACCATGAGGGTTCAACGTATGGACAGGGTATATATCAGTTCGTTCAGACCACATGGGATGCTCGATGCGAGGGTGATGTATGGGATATTGAAGCCAACATCGATTGCGGTACAAAATTGTTAGGTCTTGGCGAGTTATCTCACTGGCAACCTTATAGCGGCCATTGCTGGCTACCCAAGTTATGAACATATTATCTACATTGTAAGTATTTACAGCATTGACAAAAGAGGTATACTATAAAAACGTAAATTATATTAGCAACTATATGGGAAAACAAAGAATGGTCAATACAAAATTTTGGGTCGATAACTATGTATCTAATCTTGACCCGATTGAAAAGCTACTCTTTCTTTATTTCTTAACAAACCCTGCAACAAATATCTGTGGCATCTACGAGTTACCTGTAAAAAACATTGCTGTTGATACTGGCATAGAGCAGGATATGGTGTTGCGAGTACTTAAAAGATTTTCTCGTGATAATAAAATGAACTATATTGATGGTTGGGTTTGTATGAAGAATTTTATTAGTAATCAAAATCAAAACAGTCATACAGTTATTACAGGGATACAACGTGCATTAGATGAAATTCCTGACAAAATAAGAAATGAATTGATAGGATATGGATACCCTATAGATACCCTATCGTACTTAACTAAACCTAACTTAACTAAACCTAACCTAAAGGATACGCTCAAACCCTTTGATGATTTTTGGAAAAAATACCCGAATAAAGTAGCAAAGAAAAAAGCATATCAGTCTTGGTTAAGAATTTCACCAGATGAAAAACTATCTAAACTGATTATGCAGGGTCTTGAGAAAGCAAAGAAGTCGGCACAGTGGACGAAAGACGGTGGTACATTTATTCCGCATCCTACAACATGGCTCAATCAGGAGCGATGGAATGATGAGGGAAGCAGTGTGCCTATTAAAAAAAGTGATGTAATTTAAACATATGAATAAGAAATTATTGAAAGGGGGTGACAACAAATGAAAAAAGCAATATTAACACTAGGTGTGGTTGGATTAGTATTTTCAGCGAGTCCAGCTCTTGCAAAAGACAGCATAGCGTCAGGAATACAAAATAAATTCACAAACTTCTTGAGCTGTTACGCAGGAATAGAGGCAAACTGTCATCAGTTCGATTATAACAATGATGGTATAGTGGGCTTCACAGACTTCGGTGCGTTCTTAGTAAAGCACAGCAAGATGATTAAATAATTCATATGCTGCTCCGCTTGGAGCAGTAATGAGAGATTTAAAAATAATGTAATATGACAAGAATATCAAAGCAAAAACAGACGATGACTGACGAAGTGAAAAAACGTATAAGTAATTCACTCAAAAAGTATCACAAGAAAAATCCACAGGCAGCAAAAAATATATCAAAATTATTAAGAGGGAGTGTTGGAAGAAACAAGGGCTGTCATTGGAAAGTAAAAGATACGTCTAATATGAATAAGGACAAAATCGGTAAAAAAAGAAAGAATGTTGATTGGCTTAAAGGTGAAAATAATTATGGTTGGATAAAAGATAGGAGTAAGCTGGCTGTATTATTAAATGGGGAAGAATACAGAAATAGTCCTATGAGTAGAGAGTGGGCGCTTTTAGTCAAAAAAAGAGATAAATGGTCGTGTAAAATCAAAAATAAAAATTGTGACAGAAGAATTGTTGCTCACCATATTTTATCATGGGCAATGTTTCCTAAATTAAGATACGAGGTTAATAACGGCATTACGTTATGCCATTTTCATCACCCTCGCAAAAGAAACGATGAAATGAGACTTACACCATATTTTCAAAATATAGTGAAAGTCAATGCGAAATAATTTGGCACAAATTAAAATCAGAGGACGACTTGAACCGCTTATTATAGATAATGAGCGAGCACTCAAGCTCAAGAAAAAAAAGTTTGGTTCTGACTTGATACAAAAAGCAGAGCCTACAGACTTGATTGATTTGGGTGAGTGGTCTGGCGAGTACTCACGCATCATTGAAATAGAAATGACAAGCGGAAAAGATACTACAGAAACATCATTTGACAAACAGGTTCGTAAAGAAGAAATTGCTACAGAGAAGTGGAAGAAAAAAACACCAGAAGAAAAGGGCAGGAGTATAGGTCGTTTCACATTGGCATATCAAGTGCGACTCTGTGAATTTGGAACGCAACCTCCTGAAGATGTGTTAAAAAAAGTCAGGGAAATACAGACCACGTTTTTCGAGAGTGATGCCGAGGCAACAGCGTGCCCATCAGAACTTTATGAGGCATTGTTGCCAAACTCAAAGGTCAAGACTCTTGCTGAAAAAATGAATCCTAATAATAAGCAGTGTGGTTGTGGTAAGAAGTTAGCTAGTAGTCAAAATAAATACTGTTCAGGTAGGTGTATGCTTGAGGATGAGAATGGGAAGTTATCCACAAAGTGATACATTGACACCTTTTACAATAATTGATAATATAAATTATATGATAATAGAGAAAATCAAAAAAGCCATGAACAGGCTTAAAGATGATGAGCTTTATTCGACAGAGACAATTGTAGATTTGGGATTGATTGTCAATACGAAATTGCAACCATCGATGTTCACAGTCTATAGACTTATCAAGAGTGGTAAATTGCCAGCAGTCGACATGGGTGCAGGCAAACATTCGAGACATTTTATAAAAGGTAAAGACCTCAAGAAGTATCTAAAGGATACTTACAAAATATAAGATTATGGCCTCACTTAAAAAGACAACCAAAAAAGCGAAACCAAAGAAGAAGAAAACGGCAGCAAAGAAAACCATCAAGAGAAAGCCAAAGGATATTGTGATGACCAGTCCAGTAGACCCTAGTGCACAATTGGTAGTTGCAGCAGAACTTTCAGACGATGCAATTATCGAGCAAGAATTGATGGGTGATGTGTTGCCGTATTTTATTTACTCATTTAAACAGGGCGGTGGCAGTGTTACTGGTCTGACGGTTAAAGGTGTGAGTGAAGTTGTGCGTCGTCTTAACAGAGATAAAAAAAGCGGATATAATATACGCATCAATCCGAAGCACCTGACCATTGAGCGTGACGTTGAGCAGGATGGTCAGAAAGGTGTGTCTGTTGCTGTGTATGCAGAAAACTTAATTGACGGTAATAGTGCTTGGGGTATAAAATTCGAGGCGTACAAGAAGACTGGACGCAATGGTCAGTATACAAATGAGTTTGCAGTTGAAAAGGCTTTGTCAAAAGCAGAGCGCAATGCGAAGCGTAAATTGATACCAGAGACAGCAGCTACTAAGATGATTGAAAAGTTAATCGGTGAAAATCCTAGTAATGTAAAACAACTTGAGCCAGTTTCAAATCAGACCCAGACGATTACGCCGTTACCTCAAAAGCCATCATCAGAAGAAGAGAAAAAAAATCTTATTCGTAGGGGTATAATGTTAGCGAAGACAATTACAATGGCGATGGAATTTGACAAGAGAACACAGACATCAAAGTTTGATGTTAGTTTTAAAAAAGAAATCAGGACGTTGGCGAGTAAGCGTGTTGATGAATTAAGTAAATAATATGCCAGAAGTAATAAAAGAAAATTCAACTGAACAGGACTTGCAAAGAGTTCTTGACGGTCTTAAGGGTGAGGGGTGTTCTGAAGAACGAATAAAAGAAATCGAGGAGGAGCAGAGAGAGCATAAAGCAATTTATGGTAGTTATCATATTCCTGTTAGGTTTCAGAAAGGTGCGGAGAAAAGACGAAAAGAAATGTTTAAAGAAGCTAAGAAGAAAAAATGATACCAGCATACGATTTTAAAAGCTTATATCCATACACCAAGACTCTTTCAAGTTCACAGGTTTTACTATATGCGGAAGACCCTGCAGCATTTTATACCGAGTACGTTCTTGGTGTGAGACGAGAAGCAAGTGTCGCTATGATGGTTGGTTCAATTTTTTCAGAGTTACATTGTGATAGAAAGTATGATTTTAAAGCTGCACTCGCTGAAGCGAAAGCACCAAAACGAATTGCCGAGTTGTTTGAAAATGTTATTAAAAAGTTTCCTAAAGTGCCTGCTGAAGTCGTTATGATTTGTAAGCACAATGGCTGGAAGTTCAGGGCGACTCTTGATGGGTATGTGCATGAAGAGCACATTGATATTGAAAATAAGACAGGGCAGGTAGAGTGGACTCAAGAGCGTACCAACTTCAGTCAGCAAATTACTTTTCAGGCATGGTGCAAATGGAAGCGTGACGGTATTGTCTTTAAGAAAATATTGCTTAACTGGGTCAGTACAAAGCCTCGGCCACAAAAAGTATTGAGTACATTTAAAACATCACGCACAGTAAAGGCACTGAAACAATTTGAAAATATCATTGACCTTGTAATCGAGGGTATTGAAGCAGAGAACTGGACAGTACCAATTTTACATCAGTAAGAGAAATATATGAATGATGACAGATATTCAAAAGAAGATAGTGGAAATAAATGCGACCACTGCTCGACAGGAATTATTTATGGAAACCTTTGCGGCGTTATTGTAATTCATTGGTGCAATGTATGTGGTGCAAATAATAGGAAAAAAGCACCAAATGTAAAAGTAACTTTTAGTAAGTCTTAATATATGTTTGGACAAAAATATAGACTAATAGATATTGCAAGACAGGTTGACAGAGATAAAAGCACTGTCATCCGTTGGGAAGAGCTGGGCTTTATTAAAAAAGCGAAACGAGACAGCAGGGGTTGGCGTTATTATTCAAAGCGAGAGGTAGATGTAATTGTCTCTGAAGTTTTACGTACTAATTATTTTGCTTTGAAGAAATGAAATGCCAATAAAGAATTACACAACTAAAGTTCCTGTAAGCCGTACTGTTTCAGAGATTCAAACCTCTCTTGTTGAACACGGAGCAACTGGTGTTGCATATGATTATGAAAAAGATACTGGAAGAATTGAAGCATTACGTTTTAAACTATTTGTTAATGATAAAGATGTTGTATTTTCGCTTCCGGTAAACTGGCGTAAGTTTCAAGAGGTATTAAAGCAACAAGAGATTAGACGCTGGGATGATGAAGATTATGTATATCGTGTCGCTTGGAGAAATCTAAAGGATTGGGTTGAGGCTCAGATGGTATTATATGAATGTCAACTAGTGGAACTGCCACAGATATTTTTACCATTCGCTACTGATTCAAAAGGTAGCACTCTCTATGATAGACTGCTAAGTGGGCAATTATTACTTGATAATCCAAAGAAGAAATAATCAAATAAATATAAAAATGAGAATATATGTCATATAAGAAAAAAGAAGCTCAAGCAGCACGTCGTATTGCACGTCTGAAGATGAAAGGCTACGGCGAAGAATGGGGTGAGAAGCTAAAGGTTTTTAATGAAGCTCTAAAGCCAAGACCTAAGTGGATACCGAAAAAATTGTGGCGCAAGTTATCAAGAATTTTTGTTGACGTAGAGAAGATTGAAAACATGATGAAATCTAAAGAGTAGTTATCCACATTGACATCATTTACAATAGCATATATACTAAAATCAATAATCACTTAAAAAGAACCGTATATGAAAAAGAAAACCACGACAAAGCCAAAGGTTGAAGAAACACCAGAGGCAAAAGTAGCCGAGATTGAAAAAGGTCTCGTGCCACTTACTGCAGAGGCGCAAAAAATTGTTATCAAGACAGTTGATGACGTTAAGGGTGCGACCTCTTTTTTAGCAAAAGTAAAAGGATATTCTGTTCGAGTTTTAGAACTGCAAAAGTTCTTCACCGATCCATATATCGAACAGCGCAGGGTTGCTCTTAAAAAGAAGCAAGAGATTGAAGCGTTGTTTGCTCCCAAGCTGAAACCACTAGAAGATATTATTACAAATGTGAAGCGTGCCATCGCTGATTTTACACTAGAAGAAGAACGCAAGGCACGAGTTGAAGAAGCACGGTTGGAAAAAATTAGACTAGCAGCAGATAAAAAACGTGAAGAGAGTGGCAAAGAACAGATAATTGAACCTGTTAAATCTGTTGAACGTGCTGCTCCTACTGTAAAAACCGCAGAGGGCAGAACTACTACACGCAAGGTGTGGAAATACGAGATTGTTGATGATGAGGCGTTACTAGGTAATCCTTATTTTAACACAAAACTTATTTTGTTTGCTAGGGAGCATGATTTGCACAATAAATTGTTACGGCAGATGGTTAAGGACGGCGAAAGAAAAGTAAACGGTGTCAGGATTTATGAAGACATAGAGGTATCGGTATCATCTAACTGACATGAAAAAGCAATCACAAAAAGAAAAAGTCTTATCCATCTGGGTGCAGGGGCAGGCAAAAGATACAGAGCGATGGTTTTACCCTTATGATTTTATTCAGTATCACGAGTTGTTTATAGGATATAAAGCACCGACACGATTTTGTGAAATGTGTCTTGAGTATACTGAATTGATTGAAACTAAAATGGACGGAAAGTATCGCATTGGTCGGTTACGATTAGACAACATCGATGCTGCGCTTGGAACATTGCCGTATGGGTTGAGAGATATTTTGACAACAGAATTGATTGCGGCTGGTTTAAAAGAAGCAGATAAAATAATGACCAGTGGCATATCGTGCGAAGCCTGTGGCACAGCACTCGATTGTCAGGAATGTGTTAGTATGGGCATACCAATGTATTGTACAGAGTACTGCGCTTATGCAAGAGGTGCAGATGAGTCACAAGTTTGTAGTCACGTATAAAAATTAACTTAGGTTATGCAACAAAAAGATTCAATACGCAGTCGAGCTAGTAGAAGACGTACTCAATCGCTTTTTCGTAAAAGTGCATCACGTAAACTTAAAGCTGATTCAGAGGTGATGGATATAGCTCGTCGTAAAAAGAGGGCAGACAAGGTTAAGCGCAAAGAAAAGAAAGCGCAGGAACGTAGTGCTGCGGAGTGGGCAGTCCGTGCTAAGATTGCAAATGAGCATGGAGTAAATCCTAAACGTGTGAGACTCACCGGCGATAAAGGTGAATATGTAATTAAGTAATATGACCAAAGCAGAATTATCACAGCAAACAGTTCGTAAGTTTAAGAAGCGGTGCGATAAAGCACTTGCAAAGATTAGTGATATTGATAAATTTCGTACAGAAGATGCGATGGTCGATTTTGTTTTCAAGGTAGGTAAGGAATTATTTAAAACTCCTCTTGACCAGATGCACGTTGGGAATATGTTACGCAAGGGCGGAAAGCTCGCAGGCTCGTTCGTCTACTTAGGGCAGAAGTCTGCACGTGCTCGTGGTGAGCGAGACGTGTATGCAAGGAAAGCTGAAGAAATGGAAAAAGAACGGCTACTTGTTTTAATAACTAAGGGCGTAAAGGTCACGTCAGCTCGTTCTCAAGTTGCTTCAGAAATGATTGAGTTGCACGACTTTGTTGTGCAGGCAGATGTATCAAAGAACCAGTGGGAAAATATCACGGAAGCTGTCTCTATTATGGTCTCGTTTATGCAATCAGCAATCAAGGTCAAAGAGGGCGAGCGTTTTCAAAATTCTAAACATTTTAAAGATGGATAATATGAAGTTAATACTTTTTGATACAGAGACCACAGGAATAGAAAAAAAAGACAGGTTATGCCAGCTTGCATATACGTCTGTTGATTTAAAGTCGCTTGAACTTGTACGAATATCACGTTTATATAAGCCGTCAGTTCCGATTACTATAGATGCTATGGCCGTACATCACATCACGGAAAAAATGCTTGCTTACGCACCGCAATTTAAAGAATGTCAATATTATAAAAAAGTCAAAGAATTGTTTGAAAATAAAGAAAATATTGTAGTTGCTCACAATGCAAAGTTTGATATTGATTTTTTGAAGCGAGAAGATATACATATTAAAAAATCTATTTGCACATTGAAGATTGCGAGATACTTGGATGCTGACGGTGCGATACCTAGTTATAAATTGCAGTATCTTCGTTATTATTTAGGTATTGATATTGATGCAAAGGCGCATGACGCTTCAGGTGATGTTGCAATTTTAGAAGAGCTGTTGTCTCGATTGTTTAAGAAATTTATTGAAAAAAATAATGTTTCTGAAATAGAAACATACAATCAAATGGTAATTATATCTTCAAAACCAGTCGCAATTGCACGCTTTGCTTTCGGTAAGCATAAAGGAGAAAAGATTGCAGACGTTGCGGTGAGTGATAAGAGTTATTTGTCTTGGCTTTTCTATTCTGAACAGGGGAAAGATGAGCCTGATGAAGATATGGTCTATACTTTAAAAAAATATATATGAGCATGAAAGAAATACCAACAGTACTTGATACATACGAGGAGTCTGATGTTGGTGTGAAGACATTTAAACATGGCGAAGCGTTTGAATATGAAGTTGCAAAGGGCGAGATTGTACTCGTGCATAAATGGGTACGCTTCCCATCTTACGATTTTATATTCGGCACTCCTCGCAAAGATAGTCCACGATACAAAGAGGAGTTTGGTTTCTTTGCTTTTCGTAGAAAAGAAAATGGTGTTTATAGGGGGTGGTCAATTTATGTAGACCAGACAGAGCTTAAAGAAATGGTGAGTGGATTTATGCGTATTATTGAATGTAGTGAATGTATTAGAGCACCTGAATGGAAAGAATATAATAAAACAAAAAATGAAGTCAGGACAGATAGTTGATGACCTAAAGTTTCTTGCTGAAATATACGGCTGGAAATTTGGATGGCATAAAGAGGTGTATTCAGAGTTATATTTTAGACGAGCTGGTTGCGGTCTTACGATATGGTATTCCAAGATGACAGTTCGCACGGCCATGACGCATCCACGCATGGGTGACACACAGATGTATCGCAAGCGAGTAGATATGGAAATGATGGAAGTCCTGTTTGATAATCCGAGAACGCACACGAACAAGGGGTATGTAAAAAAGAAAGTTAGCAACTCAAGGCTCTGGCGCAAAACAAATAATACTGACCTCTATAAATTACGACAAAGATATAAAAGACCTAATAAGTATAAAAAATAATTATGAACTTGAACAAAGTCACAATAGCAGGGAGGCTAGGCAAAGACCCAGAACTAAAGCAAACGCCATCGGGAAAGAAAGTTGCCTCATTTAGTATAGCCACTAATCAAACATGGAAAGATGCTCAAGGTCAGAAGCAGGAAAGTACCGAGTGGATAAATTGTGTTTCTTGGGGTAGGACGGCGGAAGTGATTGCACAGTATTTTACAAAGGGTAAGGAAATCTATATCGAGGGACGTATGCAAACTCGAAGCTGGGACGGTAATGATGGTAAGAAAAATTACCGCACTGAAGTCGTGGTCAGTCAGTTTCAATTTGTTGGTTTCGATGGTGAGAAAAAACCAGCACAGTCGTCTACGGAGCAACCTTACTCTAAAGATGATGGTTCACAACCGCCTCCTCCCGAAGAAGCTCCTGAAGAGGAAATAAATATTGAGGATATTCCATTCTAAATATGACATACAATTTAGTAATAATTCTGATAATCTCGATGGTAGTAAATGTTCTGCAGTACGAAGCTTATGAATATGTCTCGGTAATAAATGAAGAGTTGAAAGATGAGAAGTATGCTACGCACATTCAAGTATTAGATTGTCGTGCTGATATGTTGAACCTTATTAAAGAAAACAAGGAAGATGGAATATAAGATAAAAATTAGAGCACTCGAAGCTGCCCTTGATTATGTATTAAAACGGTTACATGAGTTTAGGCATGGTGAGCAGTCGGTTGCTGAATTAAAAAAAGTGCTTTGTCAGGCTGTGACGTTAAAATGTAGTCGTGATTATTTTCGAGAGGGCGATACTGTAAAAATATTGAAAGATTATAATACTTTAAAAGCTGGCGATATTGTAAAAGTAGAATGTTGTGGTGATGAGCTTGGCGGTATAGATAATATTGAGTTATGCGATTAAAACCATATACAGAAGCAGGGATAAAAAGATTAAAATGTTTTAGGTGTGGAGAGCCAGCGCAAACTCAATGGCAAATATGTGCAGACCATAATCAGTATAGACCAGTATGTATTGAGTGCGATATAGATTTGAATAGATTAGTTTTGAGGTTCATGGGATTTAAAGATTGGTTGCGGAAGATAATCAAGTATCGCACTAAGATATATCGTAAGTATTTATAATGGGTGGACTGCAAAATCGTTTTCCTGAAGACGTAAGGTTCTGTTGGATGTTCTGGTACTCCTGCATGGTCTGTAATCAAAATCGTATTGACATATTACACCACATCATTTCGCCGACGGTGCGGTTTTATAAAACAGGCGACCATAACAAATCAGTCTTCAATTCCTGCCCATTGCATAATGATAAATGCCATATAGGAAATGAAGCCTACTTACATAAAGACGAAAACATCAAATCACTACTGCATGAGGTGTTGCACGCTCTGAAAGAACTCGGGTATCAGCCAAATGGCAGAGACTATGAATTTCTAAAAGCATATAAACACCTGTATAGCAAAAGTGACCTTGAAATGGTAAAATGTATGTAGCTGGGGAAATAGTCGTAAAGCCCTATTGATTAAGAATAACGTAAAAATTATGTCTGAAGAAGCAAAAACTGAAAAACGTCCGATTACAGATGAGGACTTGAAAGCTGACCCATCACTATCTGATAAAGGTTTCGTGGTTGGTCAAGAGTATGAGTTCCCTGTAAAAGATGAAGAAGAAGCTAGTGACGGTGGCGATGCAGAAGCTAAGACTGAAAAGCGTGCTGTTACTCAAGAGGATTTAGATGCTGACCCTAAACTTGCTGAAGCTGATGTTAAAGTTGGTGACGAACACGAATTTGAAGTCGCTGCAGAATAAATCATCTATGAGGTCAGTATATGGCCTCATTCATGGACGGTGTAGAATTAACGGCAATTCGCTGGGCTGCATATTAGCTACCCAGAGATGTAGGTTCGAGTCCTGACCCGTCCTAGTCATTGGGTATACACAGAACGATTGTTAAATACAGTCGTTTTGTGGTATAATCATAAAAGATAGCTGCCTAGTGTTTTGGTAAATGATGAAGTTCCCGATTTGCAACTTATTTGCAATCGCCGACAAGGTGTGAACTCCTAGTACTACGGAATGTCGGGGATTAGTCTATCATTGCGGTTTCAAGAAAGGGGTGGTGTTTGAACTATAGGCACTGATGGCAACAAGCCAAGTGCACTGGTCTACAAGACCTTAACACCACTCCCCCTTACTTTCTTGAGGCTACAATGCTTTATACACACAATATACACACGCACGTTCTTTATCAATTATAAAATAAACATATGCAGCAAGTTGAAACTTTGCTGCTTGATATATTGAAAGGTATCGTTGAACGCCCTGATGAGGTCAAGCTACACACAAGCGTAGGGACTGATGACAAGGGTGAATTGACGACAATCAATATCAAGCTGGCTAGTGAAGATGTTGGTGCTTGTATTGGTCAAAAGGGAAAAAATGCGGAAGCAATCCGCAGGGTGATTGGTTTGGTTGCTTTTAAGCAGCTTGAAAAAAGAGTGTACGTGAAAATTGATGCGCCTCGCATACCTAAAAACCATTTTGGCTATGATAAGTACAACGCAAGAGCGTAATATTTAACTTGGTGGGTTTGTTGGGCAACCATATGGGCGATAAGTTCTTTGTCTACCATGATTCAAAAGTTATTTTACTATGCTTACAGCATAAAACAAAATTGTATCGTACAGCCTCATTAGCTGCTTACTATATGGTCGTTCCCCACAAGCTCATCAAGATACCTTAACAGATGAAAGGTCGCAGCACATCGTGCAATGACCGAAAGCTATTTAGCAAAATACTATGTTAGAGAAAGCAGTCACAAAAGAGTCGGCCAAAAAGAAGATGGCTGATTTGAAGAAGAGAAATAAAACCCGAAGTAAGAAAAAGGCTAGTGGGTTTTTGTTATTTGACAATATAAAACCATATTTATCGAACGCTAAAAAACATCCAAAGAAACAGATTGCACAATTAGCAGATATTGTTGAGAAAGTAGGATGGAGACAGCCTGTATTAGTTAATCAGGGTGGTGTCATTGTAGTAGGTCACGGTCGCTGGATTACATGGCAGGAACATAAAAAAAGATTGAAGCCTGTGTGGGTGATGGACGACAAGGGCAATACAATTCATGGCGAGGCTGAAAAAATACCTCTCACTAAATCGCAGGAGAAAGCGTATAGATTGGCAGACAATAAATTGAACGAGTCCGAATGGGACATGAAATTGGTTGTTGTAGAATTGAAAGGATTGTCGGCGGAGATGCTTGACCTTTCTGGCTTTGATAAGGATTTGATATTAGAGCCTGATGAAAAGGACGATGTTATACCTGAAAACGTGCCGTCTGTGGCAAAATTAGGCCATATGTGGGCTTTAGGGCGACATAGGCTACTATGCGGCGATAGTACGAAAATAAAGGACGTAGAGCGTTTGATGGATGGGAAAAAAGCGGACATGGTATTTACTGACCCTCCGTATGCTTTGTTTGGTAATAGCACAGGAGTTGCTGGCATAACCGATGATAAGATGACTAGACCTTTCTTTTTATCTATATTTAATAATGCAAGACTTGTTTTGAAATTATTTGGTCATATGTATACTTGTTGTGATTGGCATAGTGCTTTTTCACTTCAGGCGATGGCTAAGGATGCTAATTTGACAGAGAAAAATTTATGTATATGGGATAAGGGAGATGGTGGTATCGGTGGAATGTATCAACAGTGTTATGAGATGATTTGGTTTCACGCTAATAGTCCATTAGCGACCACAACAGTTGGCAAGAAGAAAACTGGTGAAAGAACGGTAAATGGGAGACCTAATATTTGGAGACATAAAAGAGAGGACAACACACTCCATAATGCAGCGAAGCCAGTTGATATGATTATAAATGCAATAAAAGCATCGAGTGATTCAGGTGAGAGTGTTTTAGATTTATTTTTAGGCTCTGGCTCAACGCTCATAGCGGCAGAGAAAACCGACAGGATATGCTATGGCATGGAATTAGACCCTAAATACTGCGACGTTATAATAAAAAGGTATGAAGAATATAGCGGTAATAAAGCCAAAAAAATTAAGTAAGAAAAAGGTAGGTCGTAAGTGGTTTGACGGTAAATCAGAAAAAGCAGTCATTACGAAATGCGAAGAGGTCTGGGCTTTGGGTGGTACGGATGCAGAGGCGAGTTTTTATGCAAATATAACTGGTGCAAGTCTTAGCAGGTATTTGGCGGAGAAGCCAAAGGTAAAAGAATTTCGTAACAGATTAAGGGAAAAGCCAATATTAAAAGCTAGGCAGACTATAAATAACAATTTAGATGACCCTACTACTGCAAGATGGTATCTTGAAAAGAAAAGGAGCAAAGAGTTTTCAAATAAATTAGAAGTGGCGCATGATGTTGAGGTTTCTCATTCTATAACACCAGAGTCACAGAACGCTATTGATAATTTATTCGAGTTATTTGAGACCAATGCGAGGGAAATAGAAAAGAAAGTTATAATTGATGTAGAGGCTATTGAAGAAAAAAAAGATGACAAAGACGGTAAATAAAAAGTCATGGTCTTCAGATATAAACCTAGACGACCCTGCTATCAGAAGAGCTATTATAAAAAGGGGTGGTTTGATGGGTTGGTGCATGGTATACTTGAAGCATTACTTTACTGTCACTCCTGCGAAGTTTCATTATCTTTTAACACTTGTGCTGGAGAGTGAGCTACCCGAAGATGAACTGCTTGAGATTATTGGTTTTCGAGGTAGTGCTAAATCAACATTTGCTGTACTTGCTTTGCCTCTATATCTGTCACTTGAAAAATTACGACAGTTTATAATCGTAGCTGGTGACACAACCGCACAAACAAAGTTGAACATTGAAAATATACGATACGAGCTTGAGAGCAATGAATATATCCGAGAAGATTATGGACTTGTTTTCAGTGATAGCCGTAATTGGTCGGTAGACAAATTATTGTTAGCTTCAGGGACTCTTATCATGGGTCGTTCTCGTGGTCAGAAGATGCGTGGACTCAGACACAGGCAATATAGACCGCAAGTTGTTATTGTAGATGATGCTGAAGATTTAGAATGGGTAAAGAAGAAAGATAACCGAGATAAGACAGAGCGATGGTTCAATAGCGAAGTTGTCCCTGCACAACAGGAGGATAAAAGTAAACTTGTATTGATTGGAAACCTTTTGCACAAAGATGCCCTGATGATGAGGGTTAAGAAAAGCAAAAAAGAGGATGGCACACCATTATTCAAATGTCTTGAGTTTCCACTGATTGATAGGGAAACAAAAGAGGTCACATGGGCTGGTAAATATCCGAGCAAGGAAGCGGTGCAGAAGCAAAGAGAAAAGGTGCGCTCTAGGGTTACGTGGTCACGTGAATATCTTTTGAAGATAGTCTCCGAAGAAGACCAAGTTATAAAAGAGGAGGATATACATAAATATCCAAATCATTTGCCTGATAAACGCAATCAGGATGGCGCACTGAAACACAAGGTAATCGATGGCGGTGTTGGCGAAGACCTTGCGATTAGCGAAAAGCAAACAGCCGATTATACTGCAATGGTTGCTGCTACAAAGGTGAAGATTGAGGGTAGGACGCATATACTCATTAAGCCTAACCCTGTTAATAAGCGAATGGGCTTTGACGCTTCATTGAAAGAGGCTGCAAAGGTAAATGCAACAATGCCGTATGGCACTAAGTGGTATGTTGAGGACGTAGGGTTTCAGAGGGCAGCTATTCAGAAGATGCAGAGGGAGGGATTATCGGTATATCCCATGCGGCCAGTTACAGATAAGAAAGCTCGTCTTGAAAGTGTGTCACCATTTATAATCGATGGCACGGTAATGTTCCCCGAAAGCGGTTGTGAAGATTTGATTGAGCAGCTAGTTGGTTTCGGAAGCGAAGAGCATGATGATTTGGTAGATGCAATCGTATATCTTATAATGGGCTTTGCAAAACGTAGGAGCTTTAAAAAAATGGAGAGACCTGATAAAATTTGAGTATGACAGACGAGGACAGAACAAAGGCAATACAATTTTTAATACATGATGTGTTCATGCCAGAATACAATCGTTGCTTTAAGCAATTTATAGATGAATACGGAAAAAGAGTGCAGGATGATACTAAACATTTTATGCAGACTGGTACACCAATCAATCGTCCTCCTATACAATTAAATATAACTGAACCTATGGCGAAACTGACCATGAACATTATAGCAATAGAGGTATTATTTAAAAAGAAAAAAGATGGCTCTAATAAAAAGTAAATCAGGTATCCTGACACACGGTGATAAGAAAGTCGGCACTCCATGCGGTTTCTGTCCAAACATAATTCACTTGCATCAAGAAAGCGGTGGTATACTGCACGTCAAAAGCGGTACTCCTATATGTGCACGTTGCCGTATCATGTCTCGCAGTAAATTCGCACGACAGATACAGGCAGATTCAAGTAAACGCAAGCAGGATGTAGTTGTTCGTTCAGAGCGTAAGCAAGAGGTTTCTGATAAACGGTCAGAAGATGTTGCTGTTCAAAGTCAGAAAAATGCAGGTGGTGATAGTGATAAAAAGAAAGCACTAAAGCATAGATTGAACAAAAAGTGATTTTTAAGGTATAATAAATAACATATGGCAGTCAAAGCAAACGAATTTCCAACAGATATAGAACGTATGCGTATCGCAACGCTCCGTAAGTACCAGAAATTGTACAACAATGAGCAATTATCAGTGTTCGGTATTCACGACTTGATAAAGAAGCATTACAAGGACTTGGCCGACATGATGTATCTTGCTCATGCTATCCCTGCACGTGTTACTGAATTTTATGGTGACTTTGTGCAAGGTGATGTTGACCAGCTTATTATCCGTGCTAATACTGGCGTTGAAAAAGATGAGGAGTTTGTCGATGACGTAGTATTTCAAAATGATTTAAAAGAAAGCATATCTGACTATGCTGAAGACCAAAGTGAATTTGGTTTTGTTGTTTTTCTAGGCTGGACTGATGAAGAGGATAAATTCCATCTTGACTCTGTGCCTGCAGACCAGTATTTTCCGCAAGCAGATGGTTCGGTTATTTTTGCAACTTATAAGAAAGACCCTGATGACCCAGAGAAGAAAAAACTTGTGTTGCATACGCAGCACTATCAGATGGAAGAAAATGGTGAGGATGTTTTGATTGAGCATCAAGCATGGCGTGTAGATGGTCTTGGTGTTGCTCAAGACCCTTACCCTCTTGATAAAATGGGTGAGCTTATTGGCCGTAAGTTAGAACCGACAGAAAATATTAGCGGTCTTGGTGAGCTTCCTATAAGACAGGCTGACAATGGACGCAAAACAAAATGGGGTTTTGGTCAGTCAGATTATCACGACATCACTCCACAGCTTGCTGAAATAAATGAACGTACTACTCAAGCGTCAACTGTATTCTTAAAGAACATCGATGCTAAGATGGTTGTACCATCTAGTTCACTTAGTGAAGATGAAAAGAGTGGCGAAACTAAATTGAAGCAACAGGATGTGTATATTGCAGATGGCAAGGAAGATGTAATACCGCAATATATTATTAACAACAATCCTTTACTCGAAGATTCACGTGCTCACATCGATACTGAACTGAAGTTTATAGAATGGGTTACAGGTGTGCCAATGTGGGCACTTACCAAGGGAGCGCAGGCAGAGAAAGTTGAGAGCTTGCGTATTCAGTTATTTACAGCATTAAGAAAGACTGCAAAAAAGCGTTCTAAGATAAAACGTGCATTGCTCGATATGTTCAGAATAGGTGCTAAGATGACGAAGCAATCTGAAGCACTACAAGAAAATGATATTCTGATAGACTTCGGTGATGTACTGCCTGTTGATGAAATGGTGCAAGTTGAAACTGAAAGTGTTAAAATAACATCAGGTGTCAGTTCAAAGAAGCGGTCTATGATGAGGATTGAAAATTATACTGAAGAAGAAGCTGAAGAAGAGCTTGAAGAAATTGCAAGCGAAGATAAAATAGCAGGTATAGGTGATGAGCCTCCAACAATATAAAAATATATGCGTTTGATGCCTATAAAATTTTACCACTTACGAAATAGATTGTTATGTCGTTTTGGTTTTCACAATTGGGCTTTGCGAGCAGAGTGCTGGCGATGTTATTGTTGTCGTCTTGACAGACTTTTTAGTAATAAAGACTACGATGCCTTTCAGATACATGGTAGGTCGCCGAGTCTGAAGCCACAAAAATAATATGAAGTTTCCTCCAACAAATAAAAAACATCAAGATATTAACAGCAGCTTCGGTGAGAACGCTGTGGCTCTTGAGGAGCATTTAAAGAATATCAACTGGCATCTTTTTGTAAAAAGTTATTTTGCAGTGTTTGGGATTATACTCGTGTCAATATTCGCTCTCATTATTGTTATAAGAGCAGCACTCGCAATTTTTTAATCTATGGCAAAGAATAGGCAAAGACATACTGCTAATTTACTCAAGCAGGCAGAGATTGATAATCTGCTTGCTATAATTGCCGAGCTTGAAGCCACAGGACAGACCACACTACTTGCAGCACTAAATGCTGAACTTACAGATGCTAAAAAGAAAGCAGCACTTTCGCAAATACAGAAAGCAGTAGTTGTTGCTGATGCAAAAGTTAAGACGTGGCTCGTTCCATCTATAAGTGGTGCATATGTTGCAGGTGTTAATGCGTTCCACGATGAGCTTGCAAAGTTTAACTTTAAAACAGCACTAGGTAAAATTACAGTAGAAACTTTAACTAGCGTTCCTGAAATGGCAACACATCTTGAGGCAGTCAATGCTTTGCTCTCTGATGCTTACTTAGATTTTGGTTCTGGCATGACTGGATATGTTAAGGGAGCTGAACACGCTATAAACGATGCTCTGAAAAAACAAATACAAAGTAAGTTGAGTCTTGGCCGTCTGACAGGTACAAGTGTGCGAGTAATAAGAAAAGAAATCGCAGACCAGTTATCACAGAAAGGTTTTAATGTTTTACTAGATAGAGGTGGCAGGCAATGGTCACTAAAAGCTTATAGTGAAATGCTTGCACGGACTCATGTTATAAGAGCCAACACTGAAGCTACAATCAACAGGGCTATTGAGGCTGGCGTTGATATTGTTGAAATAAGCAGTCATGGTGCGACTGATGATATTTGTGCGCCATTAGAGGGTAGGATATTTTCAGTCAGTGGAAAGAGTAAAAAATATCCACGTCTAGGTGTGAAGCAAAGACCTCCGCTTCATCCGAACTGTAAGCATACTTTATTACCTCGACCTGACCTTAAATAATATGGAAGTAGTAAAACAAGATAGTCACGGTAGCGTTTGGTTTTTTTGTGAGGGTTGTGGCAATCGACATAAAATTGAAACACGTGGTGATAAGGTTTGGGGTTGGAATGGAGATTTAGTTAAGCCAACATTTACGCCATCAGTGCTTGCTACATGGAATGAACCTAGTGGGGATAAACGCTGTCATTCATTTGTAAAAGATGGTCAGATACAATATCTTAATGATTGCACGCACGAGCTTGCAGGCAAGACTATACCGTTAAAACCTATGTAATAGTGATTTTTTATTGACATTATCCACAAGCATTGACCACTTTTATAAAAACAGTGTATAATAAACGTACGTGTAAAGTGTATTAAGGTTGCTCTCAACCTAACTGCCTTGCAGAAATGAGAGAATTTAAGGTCATCGTACCAATAATAAAATCTATATGGATAATCAAATTGAAACTCAAGTCGTTATCTACAGCCAAAATGGTTTTGAAGATGACGCAAAGTTCGTTGAAGTAGACGGTGACAAATTTGAAGCCGATGAAACTGACGAGACTAAACCGAAGCTGGATGACAAGGGTGAAAAAATACCTTTCAAGCCAGCATCAACCGACCCTCCTAAAGATGAAACGCCTGAAGAGAAAGTTATACGATTGGCGAAAGAAAAGGATGAGGGCGGAGGCGGTAAAAAAACTCTTGAAGAATTGGCTAAAGATAATCCAAAACTTCAAAAACTTCTTGATGATAAAGCGAAGCGTGATAAACAAGATGTAAAGGATAAGAAAAAGGCTGACGAAAAGAAAGAAGAAATTGCTAAAAAGAGTGGTGAGTGGCAGAATCTTGCAGAAGAACGAAAAGCTGACAACATAGAACTTCAAAAAAAGCTCGACCAAAAAGAAGATATACTCGGCAAGTACGTTACCAGCACTAAAGCTATTTTGAAAGAAGTGATGGCAACAATCCCTAAAGAAAATAAAGGATTGATACCGTCAAACTTTTCACCACGTGAGCAGTTAGAGTATATTACTAGAAATGCAAAACTGCTTGGCGCAAAAGTATCGGGCAAAGGTGGTGGCGTTGGTTCAAACGATGAAGAGCCTCCTGCAACTGATGAAGCAAAAGTAGCGGCTGAAATTGCAGAGATAAAGAAGAAAGCTGAAGACGCTAAAACTGAATTGACACCTGCTGAACATACTAAAATTTTTGACCTTTCCAAGAAACTCAAAGACTTGCGAGCTGCCAAACAAGGCTAACAAAGCGAGCACACTCCTCCGTAGAAGTACCCAAACAGATATTATAAAATAACAATACGTATATGGATTTGGGACTTCACACAACTCTTGACGATGCGAACTCAATCCTCGACCCAGAGGTAATCGCAATCGCCGACAGAATCACACCAGCTCAAGCAAATGAATTTGGCAAGGTGTGGGAATTATTCTCGACTCGTGAAAAGCCGTTTGAAACGGAAGTTTACGAAGTACTTACAAGAAACTACACTTCTCCTGAAGTGAGCACAGGTGCTATTACTGTTGACGGCAGTGAATGGAACTCTGCTTCTGATACTACTGCGCTTGAAATTACATCTGCAACTATTGACCGTATCACTATAGGTGACATTTTACTTGTTGAAGATGAAATTGTTGTTGTATCTGATGTTGACCGTTCAGGAAATACAATCGATGTATATGAACGTGGCGCAGGTGACACCACAGGTGTTCAACATACAGGCACAATTACTTGTAAGATTATTGGTTCAGCTCATATTGAGGGAACTGCTAATGCTACAGCAATGGCAGAAACCACAGGTAAGGTAACTAACTTCACACAACTATTCCAAGAAGTTATCGACCTGTCTAAAGCTGACAGCGACCAAGCTCGTAAAACTGGCCGTACTGAAGTGAACCTAAAGAGCGAAGCAATGGAACGTGTTATGCAAGATTTGGCTCGTGCAGCAATTTTCGGCACAGCTCGTGTTGATACTGCAAGTATCCCTGCAATGACTCGTGGACTTATTTCATACCTGACAGACGTTGCAGGTGCGCTGACAACTGCAGTAGGTGGTGCTTTCACAGAAACAGTCCTTAAGAATGAATTGGATACTGTTCGTGCTGCTGGTGGTTCTGTAAATGCTATCGTAATGTCAATCGCTAATAAGAGAGTTGCAAATGGTTTCACTGGTGCTGATGCAATACAGACAACTCGTGGTGATAGAGAGGGCGGACAAGTACTTGACGCTTACATAGCTGATGGACTTGGTAAGATTCCTTTCGTAGTTGACATCGATTGGCCTGATACTAAGGTTGCACTTGTAAACACTCGCTTCATGGAAAAAGGATGGAAGATAAACGACCAATTGAGCTTCACTCCATATACCAATGTAAACCCTCGTGAAAAGAAAGATTTGCTTGCTGGTAAAACTGGACTTTCTGTTTCTGGTATCGGACGAACTCATAGTATCTTGACTGGAATTACTGTATAGTGATAATAGCTAAGTTGAGGCAGTCATCAATTGAGGTGGCTGCCAAGACTTGATTAAAAACAAATACTTATAAACTAGAACAACTATATGTACGATTTTGTAAAAATAGTCGGCTCTAAAACCGTAGAGTTGCAAGAAGAAGTCAAGCGTCTTAACAAAGATTTTGACTTTGAATATGTTTTGTCAGGTGACGAGTCATATAAAGAACTTCAAGCAATGGTAGGGGAAGCCCAAACAAAGGCAAAAGAAATCCTTGCGGAAAAAGCAGGCGGTGACAACCAAGGCGGTGCTACAAAGAAAAGTGATGCAGTATATGTTTGGCTTAAAAGCCCTGCGTATGTTGACAAAAAAGGAACTCTGCGAGTTTCAAGTGGTTTATACCATATAGACCTCGCTGAATATCCTAGACTTGTAAATCTTGAAAAGACAGTATGCGAAGTCTTTGAAAAGGAATTGCGAGTCAGTAAGATAGTTGAAATTGCAAAGTTTTTCGGCATCAACGTCGACAAACATGAGGATGATGTACTTCTTGATATGTTGGTGAAAGAACCAAAACTTTTCTAGTAGCTTGTTAAAAAGCTAAACTAATTTTATGAGCAAAAGACCAATAGTTCGATTGCGTAACGGATTACGACTCGATGGACGAGAGGACGTATCTGGCGTTACTACAATCATGCAAGACCCAAGTGGCGATATTCTATTGTCAACTGGTGCTACTGTACCATCTGATGCTGCCACAGGTTATGCCGTTGGTAGTATTTTCATTCATACTGACGGTGGTGCAGGTGATACATTTTACGTAAATGAGGGCACTGCAAGCTCTGCTGACTTTAATGTGAGTGCTGGCGCAACTGGCGATATTAGTGCTGTTACTGCAGGCGCAGGTCTTACAGGTGGTGGAGCTTCTGGCGCAGTTACTTTAGATGTAGTAAACACTGACGGTAAAATTACTGTAGGAGCTGACACGATTGATATTACTGCTGACTCTCTTATAAATGCAGACATTAAAAGTGACGCAGCTATTGCGTTCTCAAAACTTGCTTCTTCAACTGACATCAATACTTCGGGTGAAGTTATTGACCTTACTATTTCTGGTGAAATAAATGGTGACGTTCTCACTTTTGATGGTAATAACTGGGTACGTCAACCTGCAACCTCTTTACCTGCAGGCACAGCATCAGTTCTTGCACAGACAACTACTATTGAGGCAGGTGCTAATGATGTTACTCTTTCCACAACTTCACAGACTGTTGGCGAGCCTACATTGACCATTCCTGATTTTGCTAATGTCAATGACACATTCGCATTTCTAACTCTTGAACAAACACTTGCAAATAAAACTCTTACTGCTCCTGTACTTACTCTACCGCAAATTAACGATACTTCAGAAGACCATCAGTACATCTTCGCAGTAAATGAACTTGTAGCAGACAGAACAGTTACACTTCCACTGCTTACAGGTAATGATATATTTACATTCAATGATTTTGCAGCACTTCTTAAGAATAAGGTGCTTGATGATGCAACATCGAAATTCGGTGATACTGCTGATAATTCTAAAGACTTGTTCTTCTCTCTAGGTGGCGCACAAGCTGACAAAACGATGACTATTATTTCATCGCAATCAGATGACCGCAGTTTAACCTTGCCTGATGCAACTGATACTCTAGTCGGAAAAGCAACAACTGATGTATTGACCAATAAGACTCTTGATGCTGACGGTACTGGAAATGTAATTTCTAATATCAATGCTGATGAGCTTGACCCATCTGCAGGCACAAGTGCTGCATATGGTGTACCTGTTGTTATACCTGTTGTGAATGGTGGCTCTGCAGACGTTGATGTATTCGGTGGCAATGTTCCATTCAAGTTTAGAGTACTTGACGCATGGGCTGTTAGCACTCAAGGCGGTAACGCTGGTAACTATAAGCTAACTGACGGAGTAGGTGACATTACTGATACTGTTGCATACAGCGTAAATGATAATGAAATTGCACGAACTGACGCAATACATGACGACAGACACGTTCTTGACTCTGAAGAATTGCATCTTATAAGCTCAAATGGAGCTGACACTGCAATTGTATATGTTATGATAATGCGAGTTGACTAAGTTGAAATTAAACAAAAATAATTAACTAAATAGCAACTATATGGAAAAAGAAATTGCACAAAGAAAGAGAGAGGTTGAGGACAAGTTCATCGAGCTTAAAACAAACAAGTTAAAGCTCATTGCACAGGCTCAAACTCTTAAGCAAGCAGTCGATTTAATTGACGGCCAAATGGTAGAAATGCAGGGAGCTTTTAAAGAACTCTGTGGTCTGCTCAAGCTCGATTATAAAAAGGAAGCTGCTGAAGTTGAAAAACGACTTAAAAGGAAGTTAGAAGATGGCGATAAAAAGCCTACTGAAAAAAAGCAAAAATCTTAATCTTAAATACAAATCTATGGAAGCAACAATCATAAAAATTTACTCCAAAAATGGTTTTGCTGCGACTGTTGAAATTGATGAGGCAAATGGCGCAGTTCATTCTGCTGGTAACGCTACAAGCACAGTCACAAATGAGTTGAACGATACTGGTGCTACGTTTGTTGCCGATGGCGTTGATGTAGGTGACGAGGTGTTTAACTCTGATGACACGCTGTATGCGTATGTCACAGTGGTTGACAGTGAAATTAAGTTGACTTTGTCGGCAGACATCTTCAACGCTACAGAGGCATATACCGTATCAGGTGAGAAAACTCACAACATCACTGACACTGATATGGGAACTACTGATGCGGCAGACTTAGACCCTGTTGCCAATCCTGTTATTGCTGGCAGTAATACATTCCAAAAATATCAGACTATTCATATCACTGCTATGGGAGGCTCGTCAGCTATTGATAATCTTCAAATCTGGCGCACAAGTGCACTGGGTGGTGCTGCAACGCACGTGACAAACGCTCGTACCGCAGCATATGCTAGAAAGGCATACGTTGCTCCTACAGAGAGCGCAACAGCGCAGGCAGACCAGACAATGCCAACATCTGACCCAGCAGCTTCAAACTTGGGTATCGATGGCTCTCTATCAGGCTCACGGACTGCTGCAGGACATTCAGACTTCTTGGTTCATCAGATACAGACAAATGGTGCTGACGTAGCCGGCTCTACTAGCACAATGAATTATCAGTATGACGAGACTGCTTAGTCTCGCCTAACCTATAATCGTATGGCAAAATGCGGACAATGCGAGTTCAGTGGCGATAGCGAGAAGTACCTTAAGCATAAGTGCTCAACTGGTTTCAAGCCTACTGATATAAAACACCAAGATGCTTTAACAGGCGGACGGTTCAGTAAAATATCAGAAGCAGCACTTGAACGAGGTAAAAAGCGAAAAGCGAAAAAGTAAAAATATAAATTAAAAGCAACGCAACTCAATGCGTATTGCAAGTCAACTCAATGACCTATCTCAAAGAGACCTTGCAATAAAACGTGGGGTCTCTTTATTAGTAACAATATCAATATGGAAAATCTAAAGTGGTACTATAACGGCGAAGAAGTCGAACTCGAAAAGTGGATGTGGGGTGTCGTTTATAAAGACGGTACAGAGCTTCATCAATTTGACAACGACGGTATATTTCATCGCATAGGTGAAGTTGACCAGAGCAAGGTGACAATGTTTACTCTCTATCAGCCAGAAACCGCAAACGATGGTCGCATCGATATAATTATCCCTGAAGACAAGGAAGTTGCACTGATTCATAAATATCGCAACGTCGTCTTCAATGCTGGCACTCCTGAAGAGCACCGTAAACGTATCTACATCTTTGGCTACAAAGTAAAGGGTGGTTTGCCACATTATAACTTCGTTATGCCGAATGGCACTATCATTCAGAGCTACGGCGACCAACAGCCACAGCTTTCACAGATGATTAAATAATATTCTATGGCGTTTCTTCAGAAACAAAATAATGCAAAAAGTCTAGTCGACGATAACCCTCTACTTATCGGAGCTACGACTGTTAATGTCACAGCCTCGGAGGGTGCAAACTTCCCTGCCGTCGGTGATTTTATGTTGACGATTTGGGATAAGGTATCATTCCCTGACCCAAGTGATGACCCTGACATGGAGATTGTAAGGGGTACTGCTAGAACCACTGACGCTATAACTATTACTAGAGCGCAGGAGGGAACTGCGGCTGTAGAGCACGCTCAAGGTTTGGCTATTGAAATGCTTATAACTGCAGGCACATTAGATGAGCATTTTGACCAAGATGTAAAAACTTCTGATACACCGATATTTAAAAATCTTACTTTAGGGGATGGTTCGGCTTCTGATATAGCAATAACCTTTAATGAAGATGGAACAGACGGAGTTATAAGTTGGGACAACACTAATGATAAATTTGATATTGACCCTGCAATTTTTGTTAATGTTGCAGGCGATAGATATTCAATGATTGGTGTTGCTCCTACAATTCTCTCTCCTAGTGATGCTATTGATAATCTTGTTGCTGTTAAATCAACAGACGCAGATAATAATATAAGGGGGATTTTAGCTGTAGGTGAATATACTGGAAGCAGTGCAAAAACAACAACAGGATTTGGAGCGAATATATTTTTTTATCATATTGGAAGCGGAGACAGTACGCATGGTGCAGTTGGAGAAGTAGCAAATAGGTGTTCGTGGTTTGGTCGTTCAAATGCAGGAACTGTTGCCATGGCTGGTGCAGTATTAGGTAGAGCTGTTATTCAAGGACAAGCCACTGGAATGACCCTCACTAATGGATATGCTTTTCTAGCAGAGGGTAATGGTCTTTCTGATGCAAACGGAAGTATCTTTACAAACTCTTATAATTTTTGGGGAATGGATTTTGGAGCTAAAAACGCAGGCTCTACTCTTGTAAATAACATGGGCTTTATTCAAGAGAGGCTAACAGACGGAGCTACAACTAATATAGAATTTGGGGTAACAGGAGAGGGTATAATGGCTTTCAATGTAGTAGTTGGAACGCAACCGACAGAATATATAAGGTGGACTGACGACGGTGAAGAGGGAATCGATATTTTAGAAATAAATTCAAAGGAGTTCATAGATTTTGTAATAGACGGAACAAAGACAACATCATTTTCAGTGGATTCAATGGGTGCTGTATTAACCAATACAATAGACTTAGGAAATACAACAGTTAGATGGAGAGATTTATTTTTAGAGGGAGATGTTGACCTCCATGGAGATGTGCTTTTTACTGCCGTAGGCAGTGGCCTTACTTTTGGAGAAATATATGTAACTGGTAATACTGTAGAAACAACGATTACATCTTCTGGCAAGGCTAATAAAGTTCAGGTAACAGTTTTTAATGTTAATGGCGAAAGTAATAATGTAACTCCCGACCATACTAATGACCACGTGACAATAGATGTAACTGGCAAGTATTATATATCTGTTTGTATACACGCTGACAGTGTTGCTGGCGGAGCTGCTGAAATAGGATGGAGTATTTGGAAGAATAACGGAGCAACAGAAATAGTAAATCTTCATTCACATAGAAACTTTGCAGGTGGTGGCGGTGAGGCTGGCGCTGCAAACATTTGTGGTTTAGTAAGCTTGACAGCAGGTGACACTATTGAGCTGTGGTGCTGGAATGAGAGTGGTACAGAAAATATTATAAATACTGATATGGGTATTTCAGTAGTTCAAGTCGGTGGATAATAATTAAGAAAGTAATATGGCAAAAATAACATTCACAATAGATGATGCAAAGCTCGCAGAATTTAAGGCAGGATTTTTAAAGAAGCATCCTGTCCCTATTGACGAAGATACTGAAGTGCCAGAATTTACAGACAATGAGTGGCTTAAAGAGTGGGGAAAACGAGCATACATCAATGCTTACAGAACAGGCAAAAAGAAAATTGCACAAGATACGATTGCTCCTGTGACTGATGATAATATAGTTAATTAAAATGTTTAACCTGAAAGGGGGTGATATGTGTGGATAGAGAACAAGCCTTAAAAATAATTGCAGGTCTTGTACAGGGGTTTTACGAGAATGGAACAGTAGCGGTAACTCCAAAAGGATTCGAGGGATTAAAAGCTGCTTATAATGTACTTAAAACTGAAAAGGTAACTGCAGAAAAAACTACTCCGAAAACTGATACCAAAGTTGACAAAAAGACAGATACAAAGACTGAACCGAAAAACCGATAAGACAGATAAAGAGTAAAAATGTACAATGCGTTTACCTATAACTCAACTAAATACAACTCACGATTAGTTGGTCTTAGTGTTGTTTCAATTACGAAAAGCCTGCACTACGAAGTAACGGCCTCGCAGACTATACAGAAATCATTGCAGTACGTTGTTGTCTCATCACCTGCAATACAGAAAACGCTTAAGTACACAATTCTTACAGCTCCGTCTTTGACAAAATCGCTTACCTATACAGTAGTCGTTCCATTAAGTGTTACAAAAAATCTCACTTATTTGGTCACGGCAACAATCAGCCCTTTGACAAAATCTCTTCAGTACACGGTCACAGCAACACCGACTGCTCTGACCAAGAGTTTAAAATATACAATCGTTTTAACGCCTGCTGCTTTAACAAAGAGCCTTACTTATGATGTTGTCGCAACTATTGCTGCAATTACGAAATCTTTACAATATGCAATTCTCGTAACTCTATCAATTACCAAATCACTCAAGTATGAGGTCACGTCTGCACAGAGCATTACGAAAAGTTTGAAGTACACCATTATCGTAACGCCATCTGCGTTGACAAAATCTTTGGAGTACACAGTTGTTACTACTCCGAGCGCAATCGCAAAATCACTGACCTACTCGGTGATTGTAGCGGAAGCGGTAACAAAATCATTATCTTACGAAGTGACGGCTGCAGTGGTACTAACTAAGTCATTACAGTATATAGTAACCTCTGCAGTAAGCGTCACAAAAGATTTGACGTACATCGTTGTCAGCCCTGTTAGTGTGACCAAATCGTTGAAATACACGGTAGTCATCGAGGTATCTCCTATCACGAAATCATTGACCTATATTGTACAGAGTGCGGTTTCACCTACTAAGTCGCTCAAATATACTGTTGTCGTGGCTCTAACGATACAGAAATCACTTGCATATTCTGTAACAGCTACGGATAGCATTACAAAGTCATTATCTTATGAGGTCACTAGTTCGCAGAGCGTAACGAAAGACCTTACATATTTTGTCACGTTTGCAGATAGTATTACTAAGTCGCTTTATTACGAGGTGACAAGTGTGCAGGGTATTGTTAAGAGCTTAAAATATACAGTTATCACAACGCCATCAGCTCTTACAAAATCTCTTACTTATAAGGTTACTGCTTCGCTCTCTGTGACAAAATCATTGACCTATGTAATTGCAGGAGCACTCTCAATCACCAAAACATTACAGTATCTTGTGACGAGTGCGCCGAGTATTACGAAGTCACTGAAATACACAGTCATTACTGTGCCATCGATTACAAAGAGTTTGCAGTACACTGTGCTGACTACCGATAGTGTTACTAAGGCTTTGCAGTATGAGATTATATCGATATTGTCGGTTACTAAATCGTTAACCTATTTTGTTTTAGTAGAGCGAGCCATTACGAAGCAACTCACATATAATGTTATTACAGAGTTGACTTTGCAAAAATCTTTGACATATTCCATCGTTGAAGAATTGGTGATACAGAAGTCGTTGCACTATGAGGTTGTTGCAGAGAAGTCGATAACAAAGATACTCACCTACGCCGTTATAGAGGTGTTGTCGATTACCAAGTCGTTGACATATGTGATTGCTGCTGAAGATGTTATCGCCAAGTCATTACAGTATACGGTCGTTGTTCCTGCAACTGTTCAAAAGCAATTACAATATACTGTTGTCACAGATGATTCGATAACAAAACAACTTAGTTATAGTATTACATCCGAGCAGTCTGTCACTCTTGATTTAAAATATACAATAGCAGGCACAGTAAGCGCGGTGACAAAGTCCCTTACATATAGTGTCACTGCACAGGCTACGATACAAAAGACTCTTACCTATTCGATATTTAATGTAAGCACAATTCAAAAGAGCTTGCAGTATAGTATTCTTATAGGAGATACTATTTCAAAGAGCCTTACATATATTGTTATAGTCGGGCAGTCGGTAACGAAAGATTTAAAATACACAATCGTTTCTCCTACAACCTTGCAGCGTTCTTTATTCTATTTTGTAACTGCAACGCAGGGTGTAACAAAGTCACTTACATATTCGATTATAAGAACTCTGTCGATTACGAAGCAGCTTGTTTATGCAGTCGTTGTAGAAGATAGCGTCGTAAAATCTTTAACATATGCTGTTACAACAGCTTCAGCAATTCAAAAATCATTACAATATTTAGTTACTGCAGACGTGCAGATTACACGCTCCTTGAAGTACGTGATTGTAACGACTCCTGCCACAGTAACTAAGAGCCTGACATATTCAATTGTAGAGACAGCATCGATTACGAAATCGCTCTCATATGAAGTGACTGCAGGTATCACTATACAGAAACAATTGAGATATATTGTAATAGCTTCTATTACGCCTATAACGCTCAATTTGACCTATTCAGTACTTGTAACGCCTGCAACGCTGCAAAAGTCGCTTACATACG
>SDBT01001230.1_pt1 | contig 44398 bp, 57 predicted proteins | sample 2277101 | NCBI WGS metagenome assembly SDBT01 (sample SAMN10404973, study PRJNA504765) | marine sediment metagenome | isolation source: marine sediment core GS10_PC15, 103 cmbsf | place: Arctic Ocean: Southern Knipovich Ridge | collected 2010
AACTTGATCATACTTGCTGTGCTCTGGAGCAAACTTAGAGGCAACAATGACTCTATTTCGTTGACCCAATATTGCTTCACCAACAACTTCTTCCGCACCAGCATAAAGTTCAGAAGTATCAATAAAATTCATCCCAAGATCTATGCCCGATCTTAAGAACCTGGAATCCATTTTTTTCCACGGTTCTTTCATGGTATCAAGGCCAGTTCCCTGCCCTATAAACGGGACTGCCAAGTGCTTAGTGGTTATCCTTTGCATGTTTGAACACCTTGTGAAACAGTCAAAATATCATCTGAGTCCACTATAGGATCATCTAGTGGTCTAGCTCGTTGCTCTCTAATCCAAGAACCTCTTGGAGGAGGAGAACGCTTGAGTCGTCTCGTAAAATTACCAGTAGGGGAGAATATGGCTCCTGAAGTTTTTACCGAACGACTCAAATCGTGTTCCTGAAAATCCTTGAGCCAAAGAGAATAAAAATATGATTTATCAGGAGCTTGATAGAGATTGACTCTGCTTGCTTTTCGCAGATTACGTGGTGTTCCCTTGGGCGCTCGGAAATATGATGTTGTCACCTTGTTGCATTTAATTATTGTACCACCATCTGCATAATTCATCATAGCGATATCAAGGTCCCAGTAGACTCCATAGAAATTTTTGTCAATTCCATATCTATCCCATAACTTTTTTGTCATAAACAGCCCAACAGGCAATAAAGGAGTAGATTTGTCTTTATCACCAAAAAAGTTTTGTCCGTGCTCCGTAAGATTCGGCGTTATAATTGTGTTATCTATATTAGAACAATTTTCAGCTTCATTAACCATGTGATCTAAAAAAGCATTACTAAATGCCATATCATCTGCGTAAAACATTATATACTTGCCCGTTGTAGCCTTTGCCGCGATATAGGTACACTGAGATGGTTTAACATCAGTGTGAATATACTTCATGTTCTCTGGCAATGCAAATTCTGGTTTCACAGGCCCTACAAAAATCATTTCAAAAGGTACTGATGAAGTACTTATGCGTCTATACAACCTAAGCCAGTTATAAGGTCGTCTAGCAGCCATAAAAACACTTACTAATGGTTTCATTATTAAACTCCTTGTGAATTCCCTTACCGACACTGCTCTGCATTCGGGGCGTTTCGGCGGCCTCGGCCCCATCCTGGAACACCACATACAGGACACTGAAGTGGAGCATAACCTTGATTAACCGTAAGAAGATCATCCTTGTTTTCAAAGATATCTACCGGGATTTTCCTGGGAACAAACCACTCGCTCCTTGGTGGTGTACCCGGTTTCTGACTACGAGGACCTGCTTGTTCACACATCCTTACTAGTGATTCCTTTGCCTCGGGAGACATTGTTGTTTTCAGCAAGTTAGGGTCGATCATGTCTTTAAGATACAAGGCATAAAAGAGCGTCAAATCATGACCGTGGTGTGCCATACAAGCATGAGGATGACCGCTATCAATATCATAAGTCCAAGCAATTTCACTTTGTACGACTTTTCCACCAGCTTCTGCATGACGCATTGCTATGTCAATGTGATAGTGTACAGATAAAAATGTGCGATCATATCCTAATTTGTGCCAAACGTCTCTGTGAACAATAAAACTTTCCACAAGTTGTGGAGTGCTCTTATCAAAATCACCAAAGAACCTACAACCTTGAGGTTGTAGTCCCTGGGGCTCTCTATTCAAATAAGGGGTAAGCATCATATTTTCTGGATCAGCAGAGATTTCTTTCAAGACTTGATCCAGACAGCCATCGCTATACACCCAATCATCATTTGTGTGCATAATGTATTCACCTTGAGCCTGCATACAAGCGATATATGCACATTGAGACGGTTTAACTTCAGTGTATATGAACTTGAAATTTTCCGGCAAGTCGAAATCTGGTTTCACGTCTCCAGCATATATCATTTCAAACGGGACTTTGTTTGTCTCCTTGAACTTATTGTAGGTATTGAGCCAATATTTTGTTCTAATAGCTGATCCACACAAGCTAATCACTGGTTTATTCATAATTTTTGCCTTGGGAAACAGTTAAGATATCATCTGAATCCACTATCGGGTCGAATGGTCTATATCTTTCTTTTCTAATCCAAGATCCCCTTGGAGGAGGCTTGTAATGGCTCCCAGTCTTGTCGAAGAAGGCTAGGAAATTAAGGTCGTTTTCAAGAGTAGAGACGTTCAGAAAATCATTAACCCACATAGCATAGAACCATGATCTATCAGCAGTGCTCCTGGAACCACTACAATAACATGACGAAACCCTTGTCCCAGCCCTAATAGGCAATGCATCACTAAATTGTATATCTTTACATATAATTGTTCTCCCGCCATCTGCATAGTTCATCATGGAGATATCAGTGTCCCAATAGACTCCATAAAAATTTTTGTCAACACCATATTTATCCCATAATTTTTTTGTCAAGAACATGCCTACAGGTAATACAGGTGTAGATTCGTCTCCAACACCAAAAAAGTCTTGCCCATGCCTAGCAAATTGCGGAGTCATAATTGTCTTTTCAATATCAGAACACTTTTCAGCTTCATTAACAAATCGATCTAAGCCTCCATCACAAAGCTGCGCATCATCGGCAACACTCATTACATATTTACCCGTCGCAGCTTGTACTCCAATATGAACACACTGAGCTGGTTTAACTTCGGAGTAGATGAATTTCATATTATCAGGCATCGCGAAATCTGGCTCTATAGGCCCTACACAAATCATTTCAAACGGGACCGATGAAGTACTGAAGTTTTTATGTAATATAGGCCAATTATAGGGACGTATCGTTGACATAAAAATACTTACAAGTGGTTTCATTATTGAACTCCTTGAGAAACGGTTAAGATATCATCTGAATCCACTATCGGGTCTAGTGGCTTAGCTCTTTCTTTTCTGATCCAAGATCCCCTTGGAGGAGAAGTCTTGTGGAATAGGGCTTGGAAATTACCGTCGTTTTCAAGAGTATTGTCGTTCAGAAAATCCTTAATCCACATAGCATAGAACAATGATCTATCAGCAGTGCTCCTGGGAGCAACAGTGCTCTTGAGTTCACCTGTCTTGACAGGCAAATCTGGATGAATATGAACTGCTGTTACTTCTTTACATATAATTATTGTGCCACCATCTTCGTAGTTCATCATAGCTATATCAGTATCCCACATGATTCCATGGAAATTTTTGTCAATTCCATACCTGTCCCACAATTCTTTTGTCAGAAACATTCCTACAGGTAATATAGGAGTAGAGTTATCTTCATCACCAAAAAAGCTTTGGCCAGGCTGAGTAAATTTCGGAGTTATAATTGTATTGTCAATATTAGGGCAATTTTCAGCTTCATTGACTAACCGATCTAAACAGGCATTAGTATACTTCAAATCATCCGGGCAACTCATTATGTACTTACCCGTCGCAGCTTGTACTCCAATATGAACACACTGAGCTGGTTTAACTTCGGAGTAGATGAATTTCATATTATCAGGCATCGTGAAATCTGGTTTCGCAGGTCCTACACAAATCATTTCAAATGGTGTTGACGAAGTGCTAAAGTTTTTATGTTGTATGAGCCAATTATACGGGCGTATCGTTGACATAAAAATACTTACAATTGGTTTCATTATTGAACTCCTTGAGAAACGGTTAAGATATCATCTGAATCCACTATCGGGTCTAGTGGTCTAGCTCTTTCTTTTCTGATCCAAGATCCCCTTGGAGGAGAAGAACGATGGAATCGTTCCTCAAAACCACTTTCCTGAAAATCCTGGTAACCTGGCTCCTTGAGCCAACGAGAATAGAAAAGCATCCTATCGTTCCTGGAACGACTCCCCACCCGACCATCATTAAAGCACGTCGATGCCCTTCCACCTGCTCTAACAGGCAAACTCTCACCCGACAGTACATGCTCGCACCTAATTATTGTACCGCCAGCAGCATGATTCATCATTCCAATATCAGTGTCCCAATAGACTCCATAAAAATTTTTGTCAATTCCATACCTGTCCCATAATTCTTTTGTCATAAACATCCCAATAGGCAATACAGGTGTAGAATAGTCTCCAACACCAAAAAAATCTTGTCCATGTCTAGTAAAATCCGGAGTTATAATTGTATTATCTATATTAGGACAATTTTCAGCTTCATTGACAAAGTGATCTATAATGCTCTCAGCAACCTTCTCATCATCGGAAATACTCATTACATATTTACCCGTCGCAGCTTGTGCTCCAATATAAGCACACTGAGCTGGCTTCACTTCAGAGTAGATAAACTTCATATTATCAGGCATCGTGAAATCTGGCTCTACAGGACCTACACATATTAGTTCAAATGGTGTTGACGAAGTGCTAAAGTTTTCATGTAATATAGGCCAATTATAGGAGCGTATCGTTGACATAAAAATACTTACAAGTGGTTCCATTATTGAACTCCTTGGGAAACGGTTAAGATATCATCTGAATCCACTATAGGATCGAGTGGTCTACCTCTTTCTTTTCTAATCCAAGAACCTCTTGGTGGAGAAGTTCTCTGTAGTGATGCATTCGTATGAGCAACGCTGTGAAATTCTGTCAGCCAAAGAGAATAAAAAAGTGATCTGTCATAAATGCCTTTCGTTGCACAGAGTCTCTGAGCGTCATTAGGCCCCCCTTCATGGAAATCATATGCTTGAGCTTTTAGGCACTTAATCGTTGTACCACCATCTGCATAGTTCATCATAGCCATGTCACAATCCCAGTAGACCCCATAGAAATTTTTGTCAATTCTATACCTGTCCCATAATTCTCTTACTGCCAGACTACATATTGGTAACAAAGGAGTGGATTCGTCTCCGTCACCAAAAAAAGTTTGTCCATGTTTAGTCCAAGTCGCAGTTATAATTGTGTTATTAATATTGGGACAATTTTCAGCCTCCTTGACTATATGGTCTAGAAAAGCATAGTTAAAAACATCATCATCTGCTACGTTCATTATATACTTGCCTGTTGCAGCCCGTATTCCAATATATGAGCACTGAGCTGGCTTCACTTCAGAGTAAATGAATTTCATATTATCAGGCATTGCGAAATCTGGCTCTACAGGACCTACACATATTAGTTCAAACGGGACCGATGAAGTCTTAAATTGCGCCCATATACTTCGCCAATGATAAGGCCGTATAGTAGGCATGAACACACTAACTACTGGACTCATCATCGATCCCTTTTCGATAAGATTGGATTATCTATAGGCCAAACTATATTGAACATTTCATCGTTCCATTTAAACGTAAACTGTCCGGATCGATCATAATACGTAGATTGTTTGTAATGATAGACCGCTTGATCACTTAGAACGATATGAGCATTACCATAGCCAGGCGGTATTAGAACTTGTTTTCCATTTTGACCAGTTAGTAAAAATGATTCCCATGATCCAAAATCATCATCACCAACATTACAATTAACAACAACCAGATAAAATCTACCATATATACATGTTACTAACTTCCAGGTTCTACTATCGCCATGAATGCCACGGAGTACATGTTTACTAGAAGTAGAGAAATCATCTTGAACAAAATCTATATCAATACCATGCTCATGGTATAGCTTTTTGTTATATGTTTCTATATAGTGCCCCCTAAAGTCCTCAAAAATATCAACTGTAATTAACTTGACACCTTCTAATTTAGTATCTTTCACTATCATACCACATTATACCCATTTGCCTTTCGGCCCTTGCGATACTGTGAGCACGTCATCTGTCATTTCGAATGGTTCGAATTTTGCCTGCCTAGAACACAAGATAGGCCCGCCATATTGGTGGGTAACATAATCTTTCACCCACAAAGAGTAGAATAAATTCTGGTCGTGAGCCCCCGTAATGCGCATTAGATTAGATGCAGCCGTTCCTACATCAGATACCGTCACTTTATGACACATCACTACGTTTCCACCTCGTTCGTATACTCTCATAGCAAAATCTAGGTCCCACATCAAGCCGAGGAAATTTCTATCAACCCCTTGCAAATCATCCCATAACTGGCGATTAAAGAACAAACAAGAAGGAAGTAGAGGCTGATTAAACCGACAAGGATTGCCTCCCCAAAACTTATTATTCCCATGTGTTAGTTTACCTTCCAGTTCCCATGTTATTTTATTAATAGGTGACACTACTGTTAATTTAGGATCACAATAGTCCATCATCCCGAGCATGTGATCTAAGCTATTTTCTGTATGTGATACGTCATCCGAGATTTGTAATATGTAATCTCCGGTCGCAGCAGAGACCGCAATATAAATGCATTGAGACGGTTTTACATTAGTGCAAATATACTTAACATTTTCGGGCATACAATAAGAAGGGGCATTTGGACCGACAAATATTATTTCAAACTCAGATTTATTGTTCAAAAATGAGTTGTAGATCAATTGCCATCGGTCGGGACGGATACTAGTGATAACAATACTAATCATTACTATCCTCCGCAAAATAATTCTTCTTTTTCAAATACTCATCAGTGTTTTCGATATACCAATTCCATGTTTTTTTCAATCCACTTAATAGAGTCGTCGTTGGATTATAATCGATCAATTTCTTAGCCAAGGAGATGTCCATGATTCGTCGAGGAAAACCAGATGACTTGGAAGTGTCAAATTCATACTTGAAGTCAATGAACACGTACAGGGTCGCCATTAAATATCCAATAGAATAACCATTGCCACTCCCAAGATTGACAAATTTACCATTTGTTCCATGATGCAAGGCTAAAATGATGCCTTCCGCGACATCCCTGCTATAGGCAAAGTCTCGGATAGCTGATCCATCACCCCATACTTTTACAGGATCTTCTTTATTGAATATTCTGTTCATCAATGAAGGGATGACCATAGCATTGTTGGGATCAAAGTTGTCACCAGGCCCGTATACGTTGCACGGCCTAACAATTGAGAAGTTATCCATCCCATATTGAATTACATAGGCTTCTATTTGTTTTTCAGCTATACGTTTAGCTAAACCGGGATATTCATCCATCGGTGGACCTTCAAGATTTTCATCTTCTTTGAATACCTCTGCGCTACTATATGCTCCAATTGAACTAGTATACACAAGTTTTTCGACTTTTTGTCGTCGAGCAGCTTCTAATATATTTGTGTTCATCTGAAGAATCGGGACAAAGAAACTTGCGGGCTTACTTCGCGTAACCTCTATAGACCCCTTTACGCCCGCAACATGGAAGACATAATCCATACCACTACATAATGATAAACATGCCTTAAAGTCAGTTAAGTCATAGTGGAGCATCTCAGCTTTCGGATTAAGAACTATCTTATCCAAAGAAGCTACACAAACTGTGGCCCCAGCATCTATTAACATATCCACAATTTGGCGACCAATGAGACCAGTACCACCAGTCACCAATACATTTTTTTTATTAAACGATTTTAGGACTTCATCTTTAATCATTATTCAACCACAAAATAAGAGACTCTAGACGCATAGCGATACCTCTTGAGTCTTATATCCTTCAAATCGAACACTTCAGTTAAAGCAACCGTTTCGCCAGGAGAGTCAACATCATTCAATTCATCGAAGCCCAACACGCTCCCCTTAAACAAATACGGACGAATAATTTCTAGACATTCTTTGGTTGGTTCATAAATGTCAAAATCAAAAAATGCCAGTGATACTATGGTCTCTGGATGTTCCTTCAGATAAACCTGAGTCTCGTGGATCGCATCGCCTTTACGAATCTCATATTTCTTTACATGCGACATAGGATTGTCTTGTTCTTGAAGATCCATTACTTTATCTAAGTATTGGTCATAATTTTCAGTGCAAGATAAACCACCTTCGCGAATTATGTCACATGATTGATTGTCATGACTATCGTTAATTGATGGAAAACCAGTGAAAGTGTCAAAACCAACAATTTTACGATGCCTATTAAAGGGTTCATATATTCCCCTAAGAGCGGAAAACAGTGCAACATTCTGACCCCATCTGCACCCAAATTCTATCACTATACCTTGAGTGTCTATAATCTGTCTATATAGATGATCCATAAACAGAATACGAGAGAGATTCTTAGAACTCAGGAATAGACCTAAGTTTTGAAGAATGTCTTCATCAGGAATAGGGCATTTGCGAAAATGCTTTACAGCTCGTCCTCGAATGTAAGTTTCCTTCTCACTGCGATACAATTCTTGATTATCAATATCTATGCTATCGGCTTCAGACATTTTAAAATGGTCCCTTAAATATATTAGTGTGAGTATAGAAATTCTCGTTAGAACAATCAATATTTTTACCAAACATCGTTGCAACGGATGAGACAATTTCTTTTGCTCCAGCATAAAACTCGTTTTCTAGATGACGTGCAGTAGGACAAGGCGTAAATGCAAAACCCAGACGATCTATACTACATTCCAGTTTATCATAGCATTTTGCATATATACGAGAAGCTATCTCTGCCGAAGCTCCATAATTGATCCAGTCACAATCTGCAATAACACACCTTTTAGTTTTTTTGACAGATTCTACAATTATGCTATCATCCAAGGGTTGTAAAGATCGGACATCTACAATTTCTGCCTCAATGCCATATCGTGACAGGATTTTTGCGGCATGCGATGCCTCTGCTGTCATCCACGACAAGCAGACCAAAGAAACATCACGCCCCTCGCGGATTATCTGTGGACAACCTATTTCGACTGTATATGGGTCTAACGGCACATGTCCTTTTTGCCAATATAACCATCGGTGCTCAATACAAATAACAGGGTTATTATCTCTGATAGCTGCAATCAACATGCCTTTTGCATCATAAGGTGTAGTAGGCAATATTACTTTAAGGCCCGGTATGTGACTAAAGATAGAATGTAAACTTTTGCTGTGCTGTGATCCTTGTCCCCAACCCCTACCAATAACTGCCCGGACAACAAGTGGCACATCAAACTGTCCTCCAGACATATATCTATAACTAGATACCATATTATATATTTGGTTCATTGCTAATAGAAGAAAATCAACACGGATATGATTGAAAATCGGCCTTAAGCCGCCCAGGGCCGCACCTAATCCAAACCCCATCATTGATTCTTCAGCAATGGGGGTATCAAAACACCTATGGTCACCATACTTTTTATGCAGGTCTATAGTTGTGCCAAATACACCTTTATGGTCTGTCACACCAATACCATAATTGAAAACACGGCTATCCCGATCCATCTCTTGATCTATGGCTTCTTTAATAGCTTCGCAATAAGTAATTTCTCTCAACATTATTCTCTCGCATAAACGTCATCATATAATTCAGAAACATCGGAAAAAGAGGATGATTGAGCGGTCGATATGCTCCGTTCTATTTCTTTAGCCATTATTGCTTCTATTTCAAGAAGTTCATTTTCTGGCACCGTTAATTTCTTCCTGTATAAGGAAATTGGATCATTTTCTTTCCACTGCAAAAACTCTTTTTCATCACGATATCCTGCATCGAAGTCGTATTCTACACCTACATGTTCTAGATATCTATAATATTCCAAGTGTAAAAAACATGGACGAGAATCTTTCCGTACCTGAGTTATAGCCTCTGAGGCTATTGAGTGAATTTCATCTGCATCGGTAGATTTTGAGCTGTACACATTACAACCAAAGGCTTTTACAGCAGAATCAATATCAAAACTATGACGTTCGCTCAATATAGTGTGAACAGCCAATTTATTGTCTTCACACACAAACAATAAAGGAAGCCCTTTAAGGCTCGATATGTTTATAGTCTCCCAAAAAACACCTTCATCAATTGCTCCATCTCCAAAGAATACGGCTGCAATACCCCCTGAATTATTGTATTTTTCGGCGAAGGCCGTTCCTGCCGCCAACGGGATGGTGCTCGCCACAACAGCAGAAGCTCCAAAATGACCATGTTTAATAGACGATAGATGCATTGATCCGGCTTTGCCTCTGCATATCCCATCTGCCTTACCATATAACTCCAAAAAGAATTTCAAATGATCATTTGTTCTAGACAGGAATAAAGCATGGCTTCTATACGTACCAAACACTTTGTCAAGAGGGGTTAAAGCAGAGCAAACGCCCACGCTAATGGCTTCAGACCCCATAGACATGTGCATAGGAGTCTTCATATCGTCTTCGAAGTAGTGCTCTATTATTTTTTCCTCACACTTCCTTAGTAGCAACAATTTCTTATAGGTTTGGAGACTGGGGCTTATCATAAGCTGGTTCCTTCCCCACCATCTACAGCAATAAGAGCGCCATTAACATGCTTGGCTCTACTAGAACAAAGAAATGCTATCGTAGCAGCAACATCTTCGGGGTCGCCCAGCCGACCAGCAGGGAGTTGTTCTTCAATCAGTTTAAATCCTTCTGGATCCATCAACTTATGCTTCTCCCACCCAGTATCCGGAATCATAATTGGACCAGGAGCTACAGTGTTAAAAGTGATATTACTTCTATTTAGTTCCTTGTTTTTAGATAAATTGTTCATAATTACAGATTGCCCGAATTTTGCTACATTGAACCATGGTCGCCCTCCTACTTGACGACCAAGAAGAGATGAAATAGTAACAACTCGCCCCCATTTCTGCTTGAGCATATATGGTAGAAATCTAGTAGTAAAAAAAACAGATACCATAACATTCTTTTCAAACACTTCAAACCATACAGAATCAGGTGTTTGGAGTATATCTTCATTGCCCCATCTACCGCCGCCGCCAACATTATTAATCAAAATATCTAAAGTAGACCACCTGTCGATAATTCTATCAATAACTCTTATCCTATCATCAGCACACATAACATCTGCCTGGATAGCAAGACAATCAACGCCCTTGTCGCTAATTTGTTTCTCGGCCTTTTTTAGATTTTTCTCAGTTCTAGCACAGATAGCTATATCGCACCCTTCTTCTGCTAGTTCTAGTGCAATAGCTAATCCAATGCCGTGAGACCCACCTGTAATTAAAGCTTTTTTGTTCTGAATGTTTAGATTCATAAGGGTCTCCACGCTATCATGCTATACCCCTCCATGCGGTTGTTGCCAATATAGGTGCGTCTGGACTCATCGATGATGATTTTTTTATCATCCTGCATCTGTAGTAAAAGAGGCAATAATCCTTCAGAATAACCACGCTGCTTATGGAATTTTATCGCCAAATAATCCATCAAGTTATCGTCATATAGTTCTATCACAGGTTCCATAAATACACAAATCTTAGGGGATTGATGTAATAAATACTTAATAAATGCATGATAATTACCAGCTAGTTGTTCTATAGCTCCAAATGTCAAAACAGCACTATCTGGCAATATCTCGAATGAATAATCGGGGGCTGTCATATCGAAAAGTCTGCCACGTAAATTAAATCCGTGTTTTTCTGCAATCGCATTTATTAGTTCTGATGATGATTTTACGAAATCGCTTCCGAAAAGGCTCTTGTCAGGGAATAACTTAGACAATGCAACAAGATTCATGCCACTCCCGCAGCCAAATTCATAGATGTTTTCGCACTTTTTAAAGTAAGTATGGAATACCCAATATTGGAGTAATTTTATGAAACACAGTTCAAAGTTGGGGTTGTTTGGTCGGATAAATTGTTGACGCCATCTGACAATATTACCGGGCCGTATAAACTTAGGTACAATGTCATCAAGGTCGCCAGACTCGATAAATGCATCATAGTTCTCTCGCCAGCCGTTTTCCCAAGCTGCAACTCTTTCGGGTGCCCCTATGATCTGGCTATCGGCATCCATATACTTCAACGCATTTAGAACTTCTTGTTCTTTTTCATGATTAGTTAGTACAGTATAAGATAAATCCATGCTACGGAATCTAGTTTTAAATTCTTCATTGAGCGTATCAACAGTGGTTCCTAGACATATGGCCAAATCTGAAAGACTAACTTTCTGGATCATTAGAAAGCCCTTTTATTGTTAAATCTACTTCCCACATCGCATCATCAGCGGCTAAGCAATCCGTTTTATAATCACGACGCTCAAGATCGCCTATCAGAGTCAGTATGCAGTTTCCAGCTGTACTGCGTATGCCGTTTAACCCATGGGTCAGCCGTAATAATTTCCAATCTTGGTCTTCACCTTTTCTGGCCTTAGATTCATTATACCAAATATGCGCATTAATCTGTGCCACCACCATTATCATTTTGATCATTTCCCCACTCAACTTAATGTTCTTTTCATCGATAAGTAGATCTAGATCGTGAAGCATCATCTTCATTTCTTTTCTGTATTTTTCTTTATGCTCTGGAAGAAAAACCTCCTTAAGTTGATGGATAGAAAGTCTATCTATTATTTCCGAAAAATTAGGTAACCATTGTCTTTCTTTCATTTATAACCTCACTAACTATATCTATAAACTCATCGCGTGAACAAACAGAAGTACCAAGTTGCTTGACCACTACCCCAGCAGCCTTATTGGCAACTTCTGCTGATTGACATCCATTCAATCCAGCTAGACGGCACAACGTATATGTACTAATAACGGTATCGCCAGCCCCAGTCACATCGTATATTTCATCATGTGAACAAGATATACGGCAATTATTATCCTTGTCTTTGAACCATAAAATTCCATCTTCAGATAAAGTTAATAAGATGTGGGATTGGGCAAGGAAACTATATCTTTCTTGTAAGATAGATAATTGTTCTATCAGTGTTTTTTCGCTACAGTCTGGTAACATACTAGCTAATTCTAGTCTGTTAGGTGTAATTGTATTACACTCTATATAATTATTGATATTCGATGGCTTAGGATCAATAAATAAAGGGGCTAAACTATGCAGATAATACATATCACATTGTCTGACAAACCCCTTATCATAATCAGAAATGATTATGGCGTCGTAATCACCATTATCAATTTTTGTTATTCTTTGCCGGAATATATCTTCCTTGTCATATCGAACTACTTGTTGATGATTAGCAATGATTCTTGTCTTAACAGTAGTTCTGAAGTCCTTAGCTATTATTAGTTCAGAAGTACCAATGCCTAACTTGTTGCATTCCTGAAAAATAGATGTTCCTGCATCATCTTCACCAACAGCACCAACAAGCGTAACATCAGCCCCAAGAACAGATAGGTTATGAGCCACATTTGCTGCTCCACCCAAATGTATACTCTGTTCTCCAACAGTGACTATGGGCACAGGTGCTTCAGGCGATAACCTTATACTGCGACCATAAATGAATTGGTCGAGCATAACATCACCAATTACTGCAATCCGTTTATTTGTCTCTATCAAAGGATGATCTCCAGAAATTCAAAGTATCTTCTAGGGTTTGATCAAATGGAATTTCGGGAGCCCATCCAGTCTTATCTCGGAATTTGCTAGAGTCGGGTATCTGGAGGGTTACATCTGAAGGACGAAGTTTATTTTTATCGACCCTAATACTAATGTCAGAACGAGTTGATAAGGAGATTAATTTCTCCAGCATTTCGCCCACAGACATAGTAGCATCACCACCAATATTATATACCTCACCTGGTAGACACTCATGAACTAACAGCCAATAGGCACGAACGGCATCCCTGACATCCATAAAGGTCCTAATGCTATCAAGATTACCGACAGATACTACCGGAGTCTGTTTGCCATCTTCAATAGCCGCAATTTGTTTTGCAAATGCAGATACCACGAAAACATCACCTCTACGGGGCCCCGTATGTGTGAAAAGCCTGGTACGTATTGTTTTCAGTTTCCATGAAGTCCAATACTGGAAGGCAAGCATGTCTTCGCAGACTTTAGATACTGCATAAGGTGATGCTGGCCGGAAGGGATTTGTCTCCTTTATGGGAACTTCATGTTCCTCAACTTGGCCGTAACATTCGCTAGAAGAACAAACATGGATTATAGGATCATAGCCTGTCCGGCCATGAATTAGTTTAACCACTTCAAGCAGATTACAGGTCCCCAAACAATTAACATCAAGCGTGGCAGCGGGAGCGTCAAAACTATATGGGACATACGACTGCGCAGCTAAATGAAAGATAATAGCGGGGCGTACATTATCAATGTGCTTGTACAGAGAGGCAAAATCCGTCAAATCCCCGTGCAAAAGATTGATTTTGTCTATACAGTGCCTGATATTGTCTTTGGGAGATCGCCATCGAGACAATCCATGGACTTCTACACCTGGTTTTGTTAATGCCAAGTCAGCAAGATGACTGCCAACGAAGCCCGTTATGCCTGTAATGTAAATTCTCATGCCAAATTATACCATGTTCTCAAGAGTAACACCTTGTGAAATAGCCAAAATGTCATCAGACATTACCAGAGGAGCCACTGGTCGAGATCGAGTTTTTCTAATCCAAGATCCTAACGCCTTGCTGCTTTTTGCTGCTTTTTTCAAGCGTTTGCTTAGATTATCATTACCACGCCATTTCTTAATCCACATAGAGTAAAAGAAAGATCTGTCATGAATTCCATGTGCCTTGCAAAGTATTTCATGCGGATCATCACAACATACAGCTGCTTTACATCGGCGTATTCCACCACCATTTTCATAATTCATCATAGCGAAGTCAAGGTCCCAGTAGAGTCCATAGAAATTTTTGTCAATGCCATATTTATTGAACAATGTTTTTGTCGTTAAACTACATACTGGTAAAAAAGGTGTGGATTTGTCTCGGAGAAAAAACTGCATGTCGCGATGATCCCAGGGCTTTGGCGCGGTGGGGTGGTTACAATATGTAGGTGTGATTATTGTTTTGTCCATGTCTATCCCAGGATGTTCTGCCATGCCGACTAAATAATCAAGAGCACAATCTCCAAATACAAAATCATCTGAGATATTTATTATATACTTACCTGTCGCGGACTCTGCACCAATATACCAACATTGTGCAGGCTTTACATCAGTGCAAATATATTTCATATTATCCGGCATGGTAAAATCAGGTTCAATAGGCCCTACAAAAATTATCTCAAAAGGCACTGATGCAGTGTTCAGGCACTTATACAGAGGTAGCCAGTTTTGTGGGCGTATAGTAGAAGAAAAAACACTAATAATCGGCTTCATTAGGAAATTATACCATGTTTTTTCAGGATAGCAGAAAATACACGAAAGCTCCCTTCTGGAGAAGCGTTATCATCGTACCACTGACGCGCATTCTTTGTAATCTGCACAAATTGATCATGATTAGGGAACTTTTTATCGATCTCAGATAACAGGTTATTTCTTTGCTGCACTTTCGGCACACATACATAATGAACATTTTCTATTATAGGATGAAAGCATAAATTGGTCCACGGCGCACGAATAACAGGTGTTCCAATAGCAAATGCATCCACGTCACTGCCACGAGGAGAATTTGAACAATGTTGCCCTGACATGACAGCTCCAACTTTGGTTAACAAATCAAGATATTGAGGGAACCCTCTTTCTCTATTACTAATTAATGAGTGTTTTAATAATGAACAAGATTTTCTAATGTCTATTACTTGTCGTCTAGTTGGTTTATACAGTTTGCGTACTGTACATAGAATAGAATGGGAGAAACTGCGGTTTTTTGTAGTTTTATCTCTGCGATCACGTAATTCCTCCAATGTGATGTCATAATGAAAGTGACTCCAATGATCATAAATTTTACCTCTTAAGTGATTGTAATTCAAGCTACTCAGTACGGCAAAGGGCGTAACCGGGAATGGAACCTCACTATAATATCCCGGGACAGCAGACATGAGTAGCTTGATAAGCAAATCTGGTTTTACCGTTTCACTTAACCTCTCCGAAAAAATCATTTCAAAATGATCAAGTCCGTCGAAGACAATGATCTTGTCATTGATTCTTAGAATAGCGTTTACTCTCGAAATATAACCCCAATCAAACTCAGGCGGTACTTGTTTCAGTATTAGATTGCATAAGCCCATAGCCTCCCATAGAAAAAAAGTATTGTCGTAAAGATATGACCTAAGTAGTGTTCGACCATCTGAACTGCCAGCTTTTCTTTGAGGATGTAGTTTAACACAACATTTAGGGTCAACATAGAGAGTTATATCCATCGTCTTATACTTTCCACTGAACATATTATTGATAGATTTGATTCATAGTATTCCCGTGGCCTAAATTCATCATAATTGTCTATTATGTAATTAAGTCTACTGACAAATTCTGATTTTGTGGACACATTTCCTGTTTTAGGACTAATATACAGATCACGATTGCAGTTAACAGAATCCAATAACAGAATCGGACAATTACAAGCGAGGGCTTCTGGGATAACCCTCGGACAAGAATCGGTAGAATCTACACATATAATCGCAACCTTGGATTGGGAATAAAAACGAGGTACTTTCTTCCGTGGAATCCATCCTGTAAAATGGACTGTGGGAAATTTTCGCTGGTGTTTTTCGGAAGATATCCCAACCTGAACTGCCTTGATATTGTGTAAAAGAGGCAGAGCAAAAGCGTGCCCCTTGATGCCCTTGGGGTGGTTATTGGCAACAAAAATCACATTGTATTTTTTAGGGACAGTTCCCGGTTTAAAAATATTCTCGGCAGCGGGCTTGATGAATAGTTCAGTTCGTATTTTGGGATATGTTTTTCTTGTCTTGGCAACCTGACGAGGTGTATCATTAAGTATAAGATTGTATCTATTGAACATGTCTTTTGGGTATATTCTTTTGCCAGCGCCGTAATAAATCTTGAATGCTTTAGGGTAGCGTTTTAGAATCGTATCGTATTGCTTGAACCCACCACGAGCAAAGATGACATCAGGCGTAAAAGACACCGTGCTTTTCGCGAAATCAGGAACCCATCGTTCTACAAAATTGTCGCAGAGCGTTGTTTTATCTCGATACCGACTCGGGTAGTAACCGTGGCCGATCCAATACCAAATCTCTCCGTAACCATCTTCACACAGTGCAGCAGCAAGCTGAGTCCACATATCATCGTTGCTCTCCAAATCATCAAACATAATTTGCCGAGGGTCGCGGTCTTGTGGGACTTGACCCCGCAAAAATAGTAGATTCATATTAATTCCCGCAGATCCCAGATAACATTCTTACGTATCGTCTTTCGCCACGAGAAGAACTCAGAAAATCGAGCCATGAAGATAAAATCTAATCCCCATCGTTGAGCAACTTGCATGTCATAAAGACTGTCTCCTACCAGGACACAGGGTTTCTGCACATTTTGTACTAAGCCTTCCAATATCTCATCCTTAGTAGCAGGAGAACCATATATATCCCAAAAGTATTTATCTAAACCCTTATATCGTAAGACCTCATGGACCTCTTCTGTAAGCCCACCTGACACTACGAGCTTATGAGCATAAGCATGAGCATGTTGAGCATGTATTGAAGAAAGACACTCTGCAACGCCGGGAGTCAGAGGACACTGTAATAATAAACGATTACAGATATCACCATACTCTGCAACCAGTTCATTAACCTTATCCTGATCAGGTGATAGGCCAGCAATAACTTCATGCAAATGCTTCATCTTCGTAAATCTATTTATTCCGCCACTTGCTTGATTGTACGCTACGAACTTATCGGCTTCCTCTTTACCAAAATGACTATTTGCTGTCATCCACATGGCATCGCTTTTTGCTTGATTGGAATCCAGCAAAACACCATCGCAGTCAAATATCCATGTCTTGTAGCCTTTTCGTTTGTCAATCTGTTCTACAACTTTGTCTATATCAGATGGGTGGTCAACAGCAATCGAAGATGTAGTGACTGGCACCATATCCACACCACATCCCAATTCTAGAAAACGCAATAGCTCTAAATCTTCTTGTTGTTCGAGAGGAGTCTTCTTGCCTGCTGTGGCAAATTGCTTAAGCAAGTCTTTAGTCATGGCCCAAATGCATACTTGCCTATACGACTCAGGAAAACAAGGGATTTTCGAAGATGGAATAGGGGCTCTACTCATATATAGTAGTTCATTACGCTTGCCGGTGACTATCTTCGGCACCGAAGGACTAAGAAAATCCTCCTCATTCTCTATCAAGCACATTCCACAATGGACCCGATATGGGTTGTGACGGTGACTCTCAATCACATCCAAGATGTCAACCACACTTACAAGGGGTTCATCGCCCTGGACATCTACGATATTTTCTGCCTTGATCTGCTTAGCGGCCTGCCATAATCGGTCTGTACCAGTGAGACAAGTATCGTCAGTCATCAAGACTTGAATGCCCACAGACTTACAATAACCAGCAATCGTATCACTCTCGGTAGCAACATAGACCTGTTCTGAAGGTAGTGCGATACAGCACTTATCCCAAACATGTCTAATTAACGGCTTGCCGTTAATATTGACAAGTGGTTTGCCTGGGAATCTCGTGCTTGCATAACGAGCAGGAATGATAATGACATAATCGTTCATAGACAATACACAGACGATTGTTGGATTGAATAGTTTGTTTTCGTAATTGCTATCATGGGCACGTCACAATTGCTCTTGTATAGATCGAATACTCGTTGCATATCACGCTGCATCTCCTGTTCGGAAGTTTCAGTATATCCATCAAAACCGGCCAAGAAAACCTTCTTCGCTCCGCCAGCAATAAGAGCGGCAAATGCATATGGAGCTACAAGTAAATCAGGAATAACACAATTTTTTTCATTGGCTTGCCATGTATCCTTCTTGATTGCTAACCCATAATCTAGGCCACCCAAGTATTGTGCCGATAATACTGGCTTATTGAAATCTTTATATACGTCTCCCTCAGTCACTAATCGTGTTATATCACATACGGCATAAGCACCTACCATGTCATTGTCAAAACCAGTGCTGCAATTTAGACATACCACAAATAAATTGTTTTTGTGGGCAAAATACTCTAAATATTTTCGATGCTTCTTCGCTTCCGCACCAGCAGCAACAACGAGAACTTCTCTGTCCTTGACCCAATCTTTAGCAGACCAGCTTCCACTATAAGATACACGACTTGCTGACAATTGTGCTTCGTTATAAGAGTTGGCATCCACACAGCTCAGTAGGTTGTGTATACCCCCAAGTATCTTTGATTTATCATACTTGAGCGATGAAGACATTTTTTGGATATAAGTTGGATGGATATCATTAGCAGCAGCGAGATAATAATGTAAGTCAACTCCCCATTTATACTTTTGCTGCAATTCATAGAATTCATCAAGAACTATCTGAAAGATAGGTTCTGGATTCTTCTGAAGATCCAGTAACAAAAATTCTGTCCTGGCATTACCTGCTCCACGTCCTATACCTCGTATAGTTCCATCAACCCATTCAGCACCACCATCTATGGCAGCATGAGAATTAACGACTGCACGGCCCTGGTTATCATGTCCGTGAAACCCAACATCTCCAGCCCAAACATCCTTTATGATGCGAACAGTTTTTTCGACATCATCCGGGCACATATTTCCCAATGAATCTGCAAAATATATGACATCTGGTTTCCAGCACGCAATAATACCAACAGCTTTTACTATTTCTCTATACGACTTTCCTCCAGTCTGCATCATATTTACACCAAGATAATAGCCCATGTCTTTAATCTCATGGGCAAACATGGCACATTCCTCAATTTTACCATAATGGAGAGCTATACGTACTCTGGTTATTGCTGATTTGGAATACGGTCGAAATAAATCTGTAGCAGGACATGATGCAACGTCTGAACCATTCACCATGACTCCCAAAGGTTTCAGACTCGCTCCGAATTCCCGGTCGATATAGTCGTCGCGTGAATAGGCCCAAGGTCCGTAAAATGTATTCTTAGGCGTGAATCTGAAACCAATCTCAATAGCATCTATGCCCGTTTTTGAGATGGCCCGGAAATATTTATTGACCAGATCAGGATCGAAATCCCATAGGTTATAATAACCGCCATCTCTCAGTGTACAGTCTAATACTTTAGCCATACTAGATTATACCACCACGATAGAATTCACTAAAAACAGTTGGTGTTATTATAGAAAAACTAATTCCGAACTTTTTTAGGTTCATTAGAATCTTATACACGGTATCATCTTTTTTCTGGCAGATTTTCCAATTGTTATTATCCGTAAACCCCGTCCCATAGAGATGCTGACTCTTACCAGATTTCAATGCTGATGAGGATAAGAAGGTATACCCGTCCATGCCTGCAATGTATATCTTACGTGCGCCCATTAAGTGAGCAACCATAATAGATAAACATCCAGCAGTTCTATAATGTCCACGGATACATCCCTTTTTATAGGAAATTTTAGTTCCCGCCTTATCGGTATAATTGACTGTAAAATAATTACCCTTATAGCACGATTTGATTAACTTCTTCTTAAGCTGGCTTCCAAAAAGGACTGTAGATTTAGGATGAATGCATCCTGCATATTGCCTAAGACGCCCCGAGTTAGTCCATAAATGATATGTGGGAACAACCACAGAAGTCATGTTATTGATACCGATATTAAACACATTATCATCACTTACTAGTCTAGTGATTTTATCTCTAAAATCCAGTAATGTGCTACCTGCCCCTATAATAACGGCAGTATCTCCCGATTGTCGATCAACCAATTCTTTCATCGCAGACCCAAAACTAGTCACGGGATATCTTATACACCTTACACATTATATCTTTATGTCCCAATACGTAGCAACAAGCAATACGGTGATGACCTTCCCAGATCTCATATTGATTACTATATTTATTATTCTGCACAACAGGCTTATTGATAACCTCTATAAGATCACATGGTTTGCCTGCTTTTATATAATTGAATAGGGAAATGAATGCCTTGACTTTTCTTATAATCCATCTCTTATCTCGTCCATACATTTTTTGCATTTTGTAATAATTTGTGGTTCGTAAATTTTCAAGAACACTATCTCCTTGATCCTGATATGCTTGCAGTAAAGACACATGAGGCATGCTATGAATTCCTAGCATCTGTTTAGCATCACTACATGTTCGTTTATAATATTTGAATCTATCTGGATTGTATTGAGCACTAATATTCTTCATGGATACACTATCGTTTTTTAGAAATATGAGTTTGAGTTTTTTGCATTTCTTACTAAAGGACATCAACATGGCACCGTATTAACTATAGATTTGCACCCGGATAACCACCATGTCAGTTCTGTGAAGGTGCTTAAATGACTTCCTATGATATTTTTACATCTTGATGCCACCAATGCCTCCACCAGGCTTTTAGTAATTCCACCCCTAGTGCGTTTTCCAAAAGAACCACCGATGACAATAATGCGTTTTCCGTATCGTTTCTGTAGTATTCTTATGGGTCGGGCATGATCGGCAGAAACAAAGAAGGGGCCTTTAAACTGATCCATTATTTTGATATATTTGTTGATGTCATATCGTCTGCGTCGTCTTTTTTCTGTACGTACTTTCATAGACCAGGATCGAATCTGGACTGCAACAGTATCGCCTGGTATGGACATTTCTTTAGCACGAGAAGTAATGTCGTCCACAAATTCCAACCTGCTTAACAAACGAAGAAAATCCTTCTCTGCTTCTGGTATCAAACTGTTGTTGTATGTCAAATCAATACTAGGACATATTTTCTTTTCTTCTGGGGTTAAAAATAATTTCCATTTGGCATATCCTCTATCGATGTCGGATTTTTCAAAAGGTGAGATTGTTTGCCTGCTTACAAGTCGTTTTGCATCAGAAAGAGAGACCATAGGCAACTCGATCTTAAAAACTTCCTGGAATTCAGAACCTGTATATTCATTAGGCGGCCAGCATACACCTACACGATGGCCTATATATTCACCTATTCTCATTGATGATAGCAGGCATTTAATTCTATTAGTTATTCCACTACGATTATATGAGACGATCATTTCTTCACCATGAAACAAATCTTCTCTGTGCCTCTATCTTTATATATCCTACAAGAAGATATATTCGATTCTACATATTGTGCTTGTTTATCAGACATAGCACGACTTTTTATGATGCCTGTAGCCAAGAATGTCTTGATCATTTCTGTTGTGTGAATATGATCTCCTAAAGGACGTTTTGCTTGCAAGTCCTCTATGATATAAATACCACCTGGTTTTAGACCAGGAAATAAACATGCAAGGCATATCTGGTGATGTTCAGAAATGTGTGATCCATCATCTATGACATAATCAAATGGAGCATGTTTTAAGACCTGGCTTATACTTTCTGTGCTACTTTGGTCACCTTGATAAAAAGTAAATCTTCCGTGTGAGTTTAAAAATCGCCAGTTTTTCTTAGACCCGTAATGGGAAGGATTGTTCAAATCAAAACCCACAATATGGGCTGCCGGAAAATATTCAAGCCACATCTTGATGGAGGCCCCAGAGTTGACCCCTATTTCTAACAAGGTGATATGTTTATCTTTGGAGGCGGAAAAATACTTAGTGTAGATAGGAGTATATCTGTGCTTGGGACCTTTATCGGTTCCATGTTTTTTTGCAAGCTTATTAAGTGATGCTGGCATTATTGTCGTCCCATTAGAAGAGGGTATGTTTTATGCCACGATAACAATTTCAGTTTCAATGGATTCTTCCACAACACGTATGGAAAACTTATTTGATCTCGTTTACTACCATGACAAACTTCATAGAACCATTGTTTCATAAATTCTTCTTGTTCTGGTATGTGATGTCGCCTTACGATAAAGCCACCAGCGTTCAATCCGTGGTAACGCGGGAATTTTTCCACACTGTATTTTTCTATTTGTTGCCCAATAACTCCTGTATCATCTAGTTTTAATTTAGAGCAAATTTTTGCTTCGTCATATGCACACACCCTTTGCTTGTGAGACATCATCATTATATTGTGATCCCCTAGATGAGCCTTAACAATGCTGTCGATATGCTTCACAATGAACTTGCTATCCAGGTACACAGATAGATCATAATCAGGAAGATATTCATCGTTCAGTATTTTGAATTGTCTCGATAACCTGTGAGCATCTAAGGGCGATTTATCGACTTGTCGGATATCCCAATATTTTGCCTTCAGTGGTAGATTGGTAAAGCAGATCAGATCCCAACCTTTTGGTGGTTTGTGATCTTTGAGATTATAACGGGTAGAAGTAATGACCGTATATATACAATGCTTCATTTTGCGTTCCAGAAGTCATACATTCCTTTTGATATTTCACACTGATCCCATATTTTCCGTTTCCTCTTGAGTTGTCGTTTGGCCCATTGCCACATCTTCTCCAGTCCTTCAGAAAGAGAAGTGCGATCTTCATAGCCTAGTAGTTGTATTGACTTCTCGTAAGTAGACCATGCATCCTTGACTTCATACCTCTTTTTATGATATTCCTTAGTGCCACCACCCATAATATCAATTAGTATATCAGCAGCTTCATTTATGGAGTAAAATTTTATTCCGCCAAGATTTATTATTTGCTTAGACGGTCCAGATTCGATACCTGCTTTCCAAAAACACGGAGAACAATCACCTACATAACTAAAAGCCCTTCTCTGTTCTCCATCTCCAAATATCGAGAGAGGCTGACCCTCCAAATGCTGATACATCCAAATTCCAAGAACATTTCTATACTTGTCCCAGATATTTTGCTTTTCGCCAAAGACATTATGAGGACGAATGATACACCAATCCAAATTATGTTGATCACCAGCCACCTTAATGTCTGCCTCACAAGCCATCTTTGCTATCCCATAGGGATCAATTGGGGCACATGGCATATCTTCATGAAATGGGGGTTCGTTAAACCCATATACATCCATGCTCGATGTAAATACCAATCTGCGAACATCATGATTGATACAGTTGTTAATTATGTTCACGGTACAAATTAGGTTATTCTCATAATTGTGTCTTCTTATAAACGGGCTTAAACCTACCGCAGCATATGCTGCAAAATGGTACACAATATCCGGCTTATGCAAATCGAAAATCTTATCTATGGCCGGGTCTAAAAGACTAACGTTATGAAACGTTACCTGTGGGTTAATATTGTCGCGATAACCACCGCTCAGGTCATCAACACCTATTATTTCGACTGTGGGGATCACACCAGAAAGCCAATCCGCAAACCTAGAACCTATCAGACCAGCAACCCCAGTTATTAAAACGCGCATTGGTATCTCCAATTAGATATTATACAAACCTGCTAAATGCCCTTATTATTTTTCTGCTGTTATTCTTCAAGTGTAAAATATGACAACCTTTAGCAACTAGTCTCTTATAAGATTTAGGCGTTGGCTCCAGAACATTATATTTATCACAGTTAAACATGCCTATCGTGAATCCATTAAACTCAAAGAATCTCTTATCTTTAATAGGTTTGCCACCTTGGCGTACAATCAAAGCAGATAGAAACACTTGGTCTACCCACCACCTTAAGTTGGTTCTTTTCCAGGTTTTATTAACTGGTCTATTTAGTTCCAGAGTTAGGAAAATTCTATCATATTCCGGCAACAACTCATCTTGTCCTTTTGTCATCACAGAAAGAGCATATTTACATAATTTGATAGCTGAGGGAGAATTAGACGCAAATATTACACCGCCATTAGCGTAAGCACGAAGAACCTTCTTTTTTTTCAGCTGGGCATTATTAGCGGTGACACCCAAATCGAATTTACTTTTAAACACAGCTCCCCAGTCCCGAAGAAACATGGTGTCGAAATCTACAAAGGTTGCTCCCCCTCTGCCTGATTCGTTTAGTGTGTTGGAAAGAAGTTCGAACTTGAGATACTGCATTTTTGTTTGAAATGTCTCTTCCGGTATCTGTTTGTACGATATACCGTGATTGGAAAGGGTCTTAATTTGTTTAGCAGTCAAATCAGGACCATATACGACAAAATCAGCTTTGACTTTATGTCTCGTAGCTATGAACAGTTTGCCAAAGCCAAAATATTTGGAATCGCACAATGATATAACTTTGTTGCCCATATTTACCCCAACGTAATCTTGTATTTGTCTTTAAGGTGTATTTCTATTCGTGAACGCCACGTCCTTGTGTTACGACAGTCAAAAGGCTTACTGCGACAAGCTTGTAGATGCGTAGCAAACAGTTCACCATTAAGCAAATAATCAGACATGTGGGTGGGCTTCTGTAGACAGTACACTCTCTGTTTTTTATTAGCAAACGGTAATCCTTGTTTATGGCCGACCTTAATCTTTTGGGCAGCGTATCCGGTTAGATTGTTCTGTTTAAAGAAATACGGTATCATCCAGCCGCTATCTTTTTTTAACATAGTGCCAACAGGAACTTCGCAAACACGAGCATCACACTTGTTGGCAGAATATCTCCTGCACCCTGTTCTTCCTTTGACAGTAACAGGAGTAAGGTCCCAGGACATTGTTTTCAGTAATTCACTCCGAAAAGATATGAACATGATAGAAGGGAAATTCAAGTATTTATGATCCCAACTACCCCAACCAATGCCAAAACAGGCATATTTTTTTAAGTATTTGAACATGTCCGTGTCCCAACCTTTTTTCAATAAAGCAATATCAGTATCTATGATTATGGCATATTCAGCATCCACATAATCAAGCGTTTGGTGTGAGGCTGAAGCATGCCGAGTTGAGCCAGATACATGATTAACTTCTGCACGATTGCGTTTATTCACAGATCTCTTAAAACACTCAAAACCCTTTGGACAGTTATATCCATAAACCTTCTCTCTATCTGGAATAATAACACATTTCCAGTTAAAAGATGCAGAAGAAGTCATTAGGGCTTCAGCTGTCTTTTTCAAATACTCTGCATACTGCGTCCTGTCTGTGCTAGATACACATAAGATATCTACAGTGGCCATAAATCACCTAAAGGATTCTAATAGAGAAAAGGATTTATCGAGACTATAATGTTTTATGGCAGTATCTCTACACTTTTTAGAATCATGACTTTTCAATAATTGTTCTGCTGACTGTAATAATAACGCTTTCTTTTTAACGAAGACTAGGTTATCCGAAAAAAAGTACCCCTTGTTCCTTGGTCCTCCATAAACAACAGGAACACCACACATAGTCATTTCCAAAAACGACTGGGGAAAGCCTTCAACCTTTAGTTGACTGAATATAACACCCACTCTAGCCCTCGGTATTTGAGTTCTAACAAAATCAGCTCCACCAGTGTCAGTATATTCTATGTGGTGCTTAGATTTTACTTTTCCTAGAAATTTTCTGCCACCAATCCATAAGACAGATCGTTGCTCTTGTATTCTATTAAGATGTTGCAGGAAAAAAGTTTGATTCTTGTCATTTCTCCTGCCCATCAACAAATAGTCGAATTCTTTATTTTTAGATGGCAACCAAAAATCTGGATCCTTTCCCTTTATCCATACACGTTGTCGTTTGTTTCTTCTTCTATGCTCAGTATCAACCAAGGAAATATCAGCTAATTTACTAAATGTGTTATTAGAGCAACAAGAATAATAGAGCTTAAAGTTAGAAATATTTCGTAAAACTTCTGCTCTGGGCTCACTTGAATCCACAAATTTAACAGCCCATACAATAGCGTTTGGATGAGAATTGCATAAATCTACCACATGTTTTACTCTCGGTACAAAACGCTCCCAAGGTGTGTTCTGCTTTCCTTTACACATGTATACAATGAGTCCAAATTTAGTAGCATACTCTCTATATCCACAAGTGAACCGTCCGCGCGAAAGCCCTAATATTTTACCACTACCGCCCCCGTATAGGATGATTAACTTTACTTCTCTATCCATGTGATAAAACCCCCTTTTCTAGGTTTTTTATATCCTGAAGTAGCTAACCATCTGCGCCCAATATCTGCGACAATAACTTTCTTAGAATAAACAGCAATCCTATCGGCACTCCCATTTTTGGGCATATCTATGCCAAAATTCTTTCCGCGTAGCTGAATTTCTGGATTTATCGTAGTGTCTAATTTACCAGCAACTTTCTTATAGAAACGCTCGTGCATTAAACTGGGAGAAAGCGGAATTTTGCGATATGGACGAGCATATGCTCTTAATACTACAATCCAGCAAAGCGGATTTTTAAATGGTTTCAGTAGCTTAGTTATCGGTACTTTTGCTTTTAGTTCCCAGTCATCCTCAAGATTAAACATATATTCTGATGTGCATGATGACCAAAGCCAATTATATGCTGCCGTAAAATTAGCTTTCTCTGGAGTGTTAACTACAACATTGCCAAAATATTTCTTCGCTACTCTGGCAACTTTGTTGCGCCGACTAGTCGCAGGTAGTGGATCTATGTTAATATATAGAGTGCTTCTTTTGAAGTCTACACCAATTAAATGTCTGACAAACGATCTGTACGTCCTGTCAACAATGTCAGCTCTGGCCATAGCTGTTGTGCAAAAATCCAAAATCATATTATTCTCCCTGCATATTATACATGCTAATGTTCTCAAAAAATCTGTCCGTCAACCTCGGAAGATCCTGTTGTCTGGTCCAACTCATAGTCCATCCCCCAGTCCAACTTTTGAGCAAACCCCTGCTATCGTTGGGATCTATAAGGGCATTAATCACACCACCCATATCGACTATATTAGCAGTAGTACATTGCATAAGGTCAGATGCAAACGCTTTCGCCACAGGTCCACAACTAATAATAATATTGTCATACATATTTTCAGATGTAATGGTTCTAAGGTCTGATATAACATCTGAATAAAAATCGAACGCTTTTGATAATGGTACTTTGTAATATGAGGCATCTGGTAAATATGGGGCGAATGATGTTTTGACTAGATCAATTTGTCCTACAATAAATAAAACACGTCCTTTAAAAAAGTATGGCAACAAAGAACATGTGTTACAGTAATCATATATGTTCCAGTTGGCCGCTCCATACAAAGATTTTTTACAGGCATTGATTAAATAATCATGTACTATAACCCATTTGTCTTTATTTCTTCTATTGTGTTCTTTTATTTCATTAATACAAATAAGCTGTTTATTATCAGGGTTAGAGATAGATGAGTGTAGTTTGGCAGCAATATCATAACTGCTGTTTTGTACAGAAGTTCCCCAAATGACTTTCTCTCCTCGCATTAGATAGTATTCGCCATCAGAATACCTGGTGACAACTATGTTCTGTTTCTTCTTTAGCACACTGAGTATATGATTACATGTCTCTTCCCTGTTGAGTAAAATTACCTCAGATTCTGTATTGCTCATGTCTTTAATCCCTCTCTTAGTTTGTGCATATTGGTTATTCTGTCCCCAATCTTCTGTCGTAGGACCATATTCATGTTCTTTACCAACTTCATTCTCAAGGCATCGTCATGCATAATGCGATCTAGGTAATTCGCAGCAACCTTCAAATTGCGAGCAGGATATACCAGAGCAGTTTCGTTGTGTCTGGCATAGTCTAACATGCCACCACAAGGATGATCTGTGCACACTAATGCACACCCGCATAAAGCAGCTTCCATAGGAGGGTTATGTAAACCTTCTAGTTCTGTTGGAGCAAACCAGGCCAGGAATTTGTTATAGAAACGCCTTGTGTCTTTAGGAGAAGCATTTTTAATATGCTTGTTTAGCATTTGTAAAGGCCATCCAGTCTGCACAGCAACTTGTACTGCATCACCATGTCGTTTTGTTTTATGACGATTGTGGTACAAGGCCCCAAAACCTGAACGATTACGTTTCTCACTGTAAAACCACTCAAAATCCAAACCAGGATAAATAATGTCAGAATCTACTCCATTCTCGGCAAGAAGTTTCTGCAACCATTCGCTGTTAACTATGCATTTCAGACTCTTATAAGATTTTACTAGTTTTTCGTGTTTTTGCTGCCAAAGTTCATGGCCTCTAATATAGTAGTATTTTCTATCAGCATTAGATTTACGCACATGGGACACACTTTTGTACCCAGTAGCAATTGCAACATCACATTTAGGTTGTGTATTGCCGTATGCGAAATGTATGCCTTTAGGCTTATGCCACGAATACTTACTTTTGTGATTGCTAAACATAACAACTTCGTCGCCGTACAAGGCCAAATTCTCTGCACATAGAAGGAGTGTCCTGCTACCGCCATTGTTACCAAGACCAACATTATGAAGATTAAATATAATTTTCATCTATAAACGCATCTATGGCTTTTCTGTAGATTCCTAAATCTCCTTCACGATTAATACAATGAGATATACGAGTATTAGGAGATCTATTTTTCTTAAAAGACGTTTTATGCCAACAAACCAATCCCTTCATGCCTAATGCACTGGCTGCATGATACAATCCAGTGTCGTTAGATATAAAATAATCACACTGGGACAGTATGCTAATAGACTGTCTAATTGGAAGTTTACCTAGATAGTTTTTACATTTCGACAAGTCCACCTTGCCCCAGAACCGAGCATCCATTCTGCTGCCCAAAACTACCGGAACTATGTTACGAGCACGTAATGCTTTGACTAAATGACTTAATGTTTTCCAACCTATAGATTTAACTACCTGAATTTCTCTTTTCGTATTCAAGCATCCGTGGAAAATAGCAACATAAGTTACACCAGCATTTCTATTTAGCTTAAGTGTATTAGAACAATCAACATAAGGCACATATAAATTTGTAAGTTTTTCTCTACAAATTATACGAAAGTATGCCTCGTAATCACTTTCCGATTTTCTGCGTTGAGGATGATGAGAACTAGCAAACGGTTGCCCTGGCGGCTTTTTCTGAAGAATGGTCATAAATTCAGCGTCACAAAAGATGTCAGAAAGATATCGAGTTTGAAAAAAAACTGGTATTGGAGTTTTCTTCTTCTCTGCCAATCTCTGTAAAGCAGGAGTGGCCATAATGAAGTTTCCTAATTCCCAGTATTTTCTTTGATGAAACCACATTATAAATGCACCACTATGCGTTTCACTACATCAATCCATGAATAATTATCTACTGCAAATTTTCTGGGTAGTTTAGGATCAAAGTTGTTTTTGACCCACTCCACTCGCGCTAAAACCTCATCAGGAGACGAGCAGACTGAGGATGTTTCCGGGTCAAGAAGATCGGAATGCAGCTTGTCCCTATATGAAATAACATAAGATCCTGCACACTGAGATTCAATTACAGGCAGTTCATAGAGACCAGTAATACCAGAAACATAAACGTGAGACCTATTAAATCTAGGGACCGTCTTTAGGAACGCTCGTTTATTAACACGGCCAAACTTCTTATTAAAACCCATTCTGTCTATTGTAAACTTTTTCCCTAAAACTCCACAAATATCCTTACAGGCGGCTATTGATGCCTTATTTGGCGGTCCCCTAGAACCATCTACCATAACAGTGAATCCTGACTGTTCTGGTTTAAAGAGTTCATAATTTGCCCCTCGGCCTACAAAAGAAGCTAACTTAAAGATGGCATTCCTGTTTTTCTCATATGCAGTTTTTCTATAAACATTGCAGCTGGGCTCTAGATATGCCCTTCTAGAAACCAAATATCTATCAAATCCACCTACATATGGAACTACATTTGAATAATAAAGCGTTCTTTTTGATCGTTTTATCACATCTAAGAAGAACCGTCTACAATTAGTTACCATCACGTCTGTATCAAAATAACAAATGATTGCAGCGTTATATCTGCCATATAAGTTTGCAGAGTGATAACCAGAGGCCAGCGTGCAGTATGTTACTGTAGCACCACCTAATCTCAAGATGTCACCCAAATGTTTACCTATAATACTGTAAACACAACTTGGTTTTTTTTTTGGATTATATCTACTAACGATCAGTATGCTCCTCCTTTTAACACGCTCCCTAATAGGGGAGATGTCCTCCTGTTTAGTCATCAATCGTATGCTATCCCATATTTTCATATCATTTGCCTATAATCACAAATACTTAAGCCTTGGACTCTTCCCCACCCACCAGGATTTCTAATAACATCTTTCGATTGTAGGAACTTGATGTTAGACGCAAATTGTTTTTCGTATTTGCGAGCTAGTTTGATCGGTTTATGCCATTGGTGGACAATCGATGTTTTTGGGCTAATTTGTTTGATACATAAACCATCCCGCTTAGCCCTGACCACAATATCATTATCCATCGACCCCCATAACTTCATCCTCTCATCATATCCGCCAACCTTCTTAAACCATTCAGTTGTTGTCAGTTGACAAGCACCATCACCTACGGAAGAGTGTAATTTAGATTGAGATCGTATTGCCTCATAAACTATCATATGAAAATGATCAAATCTGACAGACTCAAGTGAGTCATGAGTCAAACAAATCAAAAAATTGCTCGGATCGGCATGTTTGCTTGCCGTCTCTATAAAATTAGGAGCAAATACATAGTCAATATCCGTGAACATACAATACTCACTATTCGCATATCTTAACCCTATATTCAATGCAAGCGACTTGTTCCAGTCTCCCTTAGAAGCACTTCTTATGTAAAATGCACCGTATGTATGAGCAAAAACATTTAAGTCTGAAGTGTCATCAGTACTCATATCTACAATAATGATTTCAGGGACAATAGGAGATGTTTGTTCACGTAGAGAATACAAAAAATTGCGTGCTCTGTATACTCCACGATTCTGGATATTATAGACAAAACAAATAATTGATAAGGAATTCATTAAGTCACCTTTACTACTGGGTAGTGTTTCTTGTAAATATACTCTGAGGCCAGTTGTCGCCATAATCGCTTTTGATCACCAGCATGCACCAGAGACATATTTCCTTTATAGTATCGGTAGTAATAAAGAGGTTTATCAAAAAATCCACCTTTACTGATTGTCTGCAAAACAAATCCCATGTTCTTGTCTACAGTGTATTTCAGTCCTTCAGGGAATAAAACTGCTTTCTTTGCGAGTTCGCGTCGAAAGGTACGCCAGTGAGAAAAACAGTGTTTTCTCCTAGAGGCAAGTCGGGCAAATGATTGGTTGCCAGCAGGGAATGATGACAGTCCTTTCTTTTTTACTCTTAAGTTAGAATCACACCAATAATGTTGTGTGTAAATATAACCTATGTCTGGATGCTCTTTATATTTGCTTACTATTGTTCTTATGGCATCTTTTCCTAAAACATCATCTCCATCCACTACACCGCAAACTTCACCAGTTGCCAGACTGACGGCTTTGGCATAAGTTGAAGAACAAAATAATTGCTCCTTGTTTCTAAATAACTTCAACCGACTATCATTGATCGACTCTAGTATATTATACGTCTTATCTTCACTGCAATCATCAACTACTATCCACTCAAAATCAGAATGACATTGAGATAGTATACTCTTAGAACATTCGAGGATATACTTTTCATCATTGTGACAAGCCGTAAGTATCGTAAATTTCATTTTTTAACCAAACTCTCAAATAGCTGCATATACTTACAGGCAGTATGTCTTACGTGTAGCCTATTATCAAAATCAATCCTGGTCTGCTGTTTCATTTTCTTTAGGACCTTGGGTTTAGTAGCCAGAGAAGTCATATGCTGCAAAAATGACATCTGATTTTTTGCTATGAATCCATTGATCCTGTTCTCTACAAGTTCTGTGTTACCCCCCTTGTTATAACAGATAACAGGGACTCCACAAGCTAATGCTTCTAGTACAGCCACGCTGGCTCCTTCATGTTGAAATGTCTCATAAAAATAGACATCAAACTGTTTAATGATAGACATCTTCTTATTCCTGTCCGGTATCGAGCCCAAATGGTGGAGGAACTTGGATTGCGAACATACTTTCTGGGCTTGCTTACTAGCACCAATCATATAGTGGTGGAATTTAGGTATCTGCTTCGCAACCGTATTAATCATCCAGTGTAGGGAAGAAACACGAAATTTACCGCCTACCATCCTGTGACACCGACCAGAAATAAAACCTTTCTCTAATGGCTTATATTCTAGATCATCAATATAATTATTTTCCACACCGTTAAGAATAATCTTCTTTCTAGAAGGATGTACTATAGTATGCCATCTGGTCCGAGTATGAAGAAATTTACAAACAGAGATATAAAAATCACATTGAGCAAAATCACTAATACCCCTCATATTATTCCATGTGTGGTTAAGCAACATATATCCAGTATTAGGTGGCAAGTGTTTTCTTATGCATATTGCATTGACTGTCCTATGATGCAAAACAACATCGATTTGATGATTTAGACAGTATTCTTTTAAAGCAAGTTTAGAGATATGAAATGGAGACACATTATAAGAAGAATAAAGAGCATGAAGAGGAGTATTGCTCCCATTCTTTCTGTGAATACCACCAACATCGTTTGTTATATGGTCGCCATAATACCTATTTAATCCGTTTACGAGTTCTAGCATCATTGTTTGAGCACCACCTAATCCTAAGCTGTCAATCAAATGTAGAACTTTTAGGGGTCGAGAAGAATAACGATAGGAATCAAAGTCTTGGAAATCTAAAACTCTTGTGGGTGCAGGCGATGACGCTGGCGAATAAACAGGTTTAGCAGGAGGCGTAGGACGTGCCCCAGTATTGAGCAATAATCGTTTTGCTTCCTCTCTTGTAGCAAGCCGTCTTCGTCTCTTATCTAACAAAGGGTTGCTAATAGATTGCTGTTCTTTTTTATTTTCTTGTTCTTTTTTCTTCGGTGCAGGTTTTGGTCGCCGACGAATTAATCCATCACGATACTCTCTGACATTTCTGCTACGCCTCATGAGGTAAACCCTCACAATTATCCCCCGTAGCCTTCTTTACTTCAGTATCAAGGGATTCTTTAAGGTCATCTACTTTCTTGCCACAATAAAAATTACCAGCACTTTCAAAATAAATAATGTATTTACAGCACCCTTTTTGACGATATTTACACACACCAAGCAAGTGATCATCAGGAATTATATATTCAGATGAGAGAGGAAAGTCCATGTGCAATTATACAAAGGGGCAAGCCAAAATGGCTTGCCCCGCTTCTTTCCTCTAAACTGTTATCAATTTATGGCTGTATCCCGCCAGTAATTTCACCCGTCTCTACGTTGACAGAAATAGGTTCCCAAGTAATTGGCATAACAGGAGCAGCATACTTAGATACATCATTGCTGAATGATACTCTAGCCTGAGATTGAGATTCTGCCTCATCCCGTTCTTTTATAACCTGTCTGGCACGTTGCAACTCATCCCAGAGTATGTTTAGAACTCCTTGCTGTTCCCAAATATATCGTTTGGCATTTCTGAGATATACATTCGCACGTTCGTGTTTAATCGCTAGACTATAAAGCTTATCCCATTCATTTGCCAAGAATTGTACAGCTAATTGTGCATCATCAGCATTGCCGGCAAAGGCTGCGGACCTGGCTTTTGCTACAGCAGTATTTACCACATACTGTTTCGCAAGCAAACTGAGATCATTGAAATTTTCGTTGACTGCCTGGACACCACGACGTTGAGATTCTTCAGCAAGAACTTGAGTTGGCCTGGTGCAACCAGATGACAGTAACAAAACCACTAAAGCTATGATTGCAATTTTGAGTTTCATTATTTAACCTCCTACCAACATGACACCAGCAATAAAGCCTTTGATATATTGAATGGCCTTTTCTTTTACTATTGCCTCTGCATAACCTTTCTCCATTGCATCGAGATCAGCAAGAGAAATGCCAGCAGCCGTTAGATCGTGGGTTTCACCCGCAACCCAACTACGCGGTGCATTAGGATTACCAACAACCGCAGGAGCTTGACCTTGCATCTTTCGCCATTCATTAACAATGTCAACAAATTTCTTGAAAGCTGCACCGTTTTCGCTCAGAAATTTGAGGAAATCTTTATTTAGTGTAGTCTCTGGCATACTAAATCTCCCTTCTGTATATTATACTCAATCGGTCTCAGAAAAACGTATTATTTCATTATTGCAGCACTTAGTCCTATGGAGTACCACACTTCCACCTGATCGATCAACCAGCAAACCCTTACAGTCCGGACAAACCGTATTTCTCATGCTTAAAAACGGCTTTTTATGGATGTTGGATACATAGACATGTCTTAATTCTTCCCGGAAAAAGTCCACGACCGGCAGTATTAACTCCATTTTATAAGAATCGTTCATCTTGTGGAAAGGATAGCAGTACAAGATATGAAATGGGATATCCTTATCTATAGAAGATATCCAATCTCTAATGTAAGCATGATGATCTTTGTTTTCGAGTATCCTGGGCAAAACAAGATAACTGATTTCTAAGTGCCTCTCCATCTCCACGATCAATTCTATGGCATCGAGAACGGGCTCAAGAGATCCGCCACAAACCCGATCATATTCTTCTTCATCGCCCTTTATGTCTACATTAAACGCATCATAAAACAAACATAAATTACGCAGCGTGGAGTGTGAAACAAATCCGTTGGTCTTAATTACTAGTTTCATATCACGATTTATGAAGTTCTGTACTGCTATATCCTCCAAATAAGGGTAATGAATTGTAGGTTCATTAAAACTAAAAGCAATACCATGAACCTTCTTTACCCTCGCTAGATCCAGTAAATCGTCAGGAGACTGCTGAGAAAACTTACCTTCGGTAGTTTGAGACACTCTGAAGTTTTGACAGAAATCGCACTTGAAGTTGCATCCGTAAAATCCTACAGATAGAAACTTGGAACCGGGGTAAAAATGAAAAAAAGGACGCTTCTCAATAGCATCGACTGTGATGATAGAGCATTTGCCATAGTACGGGTGTACTAATTTAGATCCCGAATGGCAAATTACAGAACATTTGCCAACTTCACCTTCATCTAGTAAACAGTCGTGTGGGCATATGGAACAATGTAATTTCATCGCGCATATTCAGGGGTTTTTCGGATGGGCTCAACCAGTGCATTAGCAAGTGCTTTACGCCCCTCTTCGGTTGACAATATCTTTGCAATGATTTTTTCTTTGCACTCGTTACATGGTTTTTCAGGGGAGCATCGACGACAATAAATACGGTCCTCGGTTAAAGTTTTCTCGGGCCTGGGTTCATTAGTCAAAACCAGATCAATGACTAATGCTGATACCACAGTACCATATGCAATCCATTTTAGGAATCGTCGTCTACTTGTATGTGTCGTCATGCTCAATAGCCTCCAGTAGTTCATTAATTTTGACCGTTGCCCGACGACGTGCAATCACATCAAGTACCCACTTGATACAAATTATCAGTATTGCGATGGTTGACGCTATACCGACAGCTAGCCAGCATAAATTGTATAAATCGTACAAACTAGGCTATCCTTTCAAAATAACCCCGTAAGATTGGATCGTGAAGACACGACAATCTAAGCTTTCTAAGAGCTTTCATCTGTATTTGTCGTATTCTCTCCTTGCTTAAATCCATCCATATCCCAATCTTATCAAGACTCTGTTTGTTCTTCCGACCCCGTTTGTCAGCAGCCGGGAATCGCCTCGATAAGACCAACCTCTCTTGTGGCGTCAGATCAGAGATATCCATTATTTTCTTGAGTCGAGCAAACACAAAACGTACTTCTTCCTCATCTTTCCTAGAATCAACCTCTGTTGGTCTCGCATCTTCATCATCAGGCTCAGCAACTAGAAGTTCACGCTGATGTAGTTTACTTTGTTTACAACAGGCTCTGAGAAAAGCTCTGATTATGGCATTGCACGCATAAGTACTGAATCTGAAACCACGCCATGGATCAAAGGTATCGACAGCTAATAATAAAGTATGTAGTCCCGCACTCTCAAGTTCATTACGGTCTACGTTCGATCCGCGTTCTAATCTACGTCTCATCTGACTATAAACGAGACCCATATTAGCATTAACTAGACGAGTACGGATTGTTTCATAACGGCGATACCATTCATTGTAATCCGTAAGCAGTTCTGGAGTATTCTTACGATATCCCTTACGAACACTCCTATATATTTTCGTCATCACATAAGCACAGTAGTGCATTTGCTTGAATCTTAAAGATTCTTCCTTTGCAGTAACACGACCATCTATTTCAGGTTCAGTCCATTCAGAAAAAATCTCATCCCGTAGGCCGTTTTCCATCGAAGGATTGGGCACGTAAGGTGGTGGACAAACCCAGGCTGCAAGCCGTGCAGCCGTCGATCTCGTAGTCATAGTTCGGATCATACAGCCCCTAATCGGCTCTAATGATGCTGCCTCCACGATTCTTAACTCGTGGAAAGCGAAGACTCCCATCCTCTGTCACACAATCAAAGACAACTTCTACTAGTCTGCCCTTGATGTTCATTATCCCACCTTCTGTTTTGTACAAAATCTGATCGCCAACTTTATTAATGTTCTTATGATCATCGTGAGTCAGACCAGATGCCACACCAATTCTAATCGTTTTCCCGTCTTGCGTAGTCCTTTCAACAATTAAAGATCCAGTCTTGCCAGCCCATTGCTTGTTAGCATCTCCCTCTTCAATATCCACAATGACCAGATCTTCCGATTCAGAAGGCTTAATCTTCATCCAATCGGATGATCTCTTAAATTCATACTTGCCTTCAGGCTGCTTGCAGATCACACCTTCCAGCCCCTTGCTGACCCAATGAGCGTAAACCTCCTCAAGTTCCGCCTGGTCCGCAACCAGTCGGGTATCAACAAGCATTATTTTATCGCTCTTAAAATTCTTGAACAATCTTGTGAGATCTCCAAGACGAAATGTCTGAGATGCACTATATGACTGATCATCCCATGCACTGAGTGGCAATAAATCAAAAATCATTAACTGCATATTAGAAGTATCATAGTTGGGATCATGGAATTTCGGAGTACGCTGACTATGTTGAAATCCTAACTTCGATATAGCCTCGCAGTCTACTACGGAACTACCATAGGATCTAAATAATTTAAGCAATTCTGCATCGAAAGTCCCATAGTTAAAGAACTGGTTTCCATTCCTGCTAAAGTATGTTATACTACCTTCGTCGCCGTCGTAGATAACCTGAGCAAGACACCTTTCTCCGTCAAACTTCGGATCAACAAAACAGGGGAACTTGAGCCATGCCGGGTTGAATGGTTTAGCCAGCTGAACCTTAAAAGTAGGTATCCAGTCTTTCTTGATGCTATTAAAAGATCGTTGTTGCATTCCACAACGCAGATCCTTATGTAGAATCAGGCGGAATATTTTAATGGTTCCGGCATCTACCTTCCTGGCCCACTCACAGATTGCCTGACGGCTTTGCGTGCTATTCGGCGGTAATTTTCTACTAGATAAATCATCCAGCAGGGAAAACATCGCCTCAAACTGTTTATCAATATCCAGATATATCGGGGTGTCATCAAACATATCGCGGTAGCCTCTCTTATGTTCAGCAGAGGCCCGTCGCGCGATAGCTGCAATCTCATTCAAACCAGGAATAGTAGTAGTAAAAAACTGCCTAAACGGATCCAGGGCATACTGAATCGTTTTGACAAAAGGTGAATTGTCTAGATTTTGTTCTACCAAATCACTCTTTTGTTTTTTGCTGCCAGTACCAGAAAGATTGGCAATTTTATCGATAATGGCGGCCGGATGGCGCAATGAAATGGATTGCATATACCTACTCCTATTTAAAGACGTATCCCGTCTTTTGACTCCATAACAGCAGATCGAGGGACTCAATGGTGATGCCCACCTGATCCGCATATTCTTTCATCACTTCTTCTATAGCATAATAGTGTGATTTTGTCAAGTCAATTTTTCCGACATGGAGACCTTTCTGTTTACCCGTCAAATGCCGTTCAGGCATGGAAAAATGTTCATCCGGTATCAATCCCCTCAAATCCATGCCCTTGATGACGTGCGTGTCTAAAATTGCAAGACCTGAGACTTTTGGATCACGCATGCCGATATTACGCACAAATTGACTGGCCAACTTCTCTGCCATGCCATAAACGAGCTTAACCAAGTATCGTCTTGCTTTAAGTAGAACTTTGAATTTATCTTCTGTAACACTGAGTGTATAGGCCATATCAAAGCCCTGTAAATCGCTCCAGAAGCTGCCCACAAGGAACATTTCTTTGGCTGTTATGAGACGATGTTTCGTATAGTCGAAACGCACAAATCCTTTAGTAGCAGCTTCAACTTCCTTCAGTGTTAAATCTTTTGAATAAAAATTTCTATTCCTGAGATTTTCAACAAGTTGTTCTGCTTTACTTGCTCTATTCTGTGGGACGCTTAAACAGAAGAGTAGTTCATAGAAGATGTCTTCTTTATTGTCCTCAGTTACCCCATCCAACATCCCAGTAGAACCACCGAGAGCTTTGATAATCAATTCTTTCTTTGAGAGAAAAGAACGCTTATCGGCGGATACCCAATGATCAAGCGTTAACTGCATGTCGTTTCCTATAATAAGCTGTGCCTGGGCCTTTACCGCTCCGGATGAATTCATAGTCTTCTGGAATACGTGCTGTTACTTGTTCTTTTAGACCTGTATCAAAAGTCTGGCCAATCGCTTCCCAGTCGTGAAAGAAAATACAGCCACCAACTTTTACTAGTGGAGCATACGTCTCATGATCTTTGATTGCCTGTTTAGGTGAATGATGGCCATCTATATACAATGCATCGATCTGTCCAGGAAACTGTCTTTGCACCGCTACAACAGTTGTCTCATTAGAAGAATCGCCTAGGATCAAATAGGACCCGGTTTCCATACCGAGTCGCTGAAGAGCCTTAGCCATAACCAAAATAACGGCGAGACTATTATCAACAGAAATGACATGTTCGCAAATTTGCTTGAACAACATGTGGGTTCCCCCAAACCCAATACCAATTTCGAGGATGGATTTACATCCAGAATTTTTAAGGACGGACATTACATGACCAATCTCCTGGTCATCCTGTTGGGGGTTTAGCCATTTTAAGGCCCAGGGTCTCTTGGTAAGCAAATAACTGGCAACTCTTACAGTGCTATAATCACAACAATCTAAAGCTAATTTAGACTGACACTCATCAATGGCACTATAGGCTAGACATGTATCAATATGATCGCTCATCGGCTAATTCTCTGCGAGTGGCTTCTAAATCAAACAACATATATTTCGTCATCACTCGTATGTCGGCAATATCACTGTGTAGTTGTTTGATAAGTTTACGAATTGCTTTATATCTTTGGCGCATATCGGACGCCAAATTATGCAGCGCTTGACGTTTATCTGCGGGCAGTTCTTCGATTTGTTTTTCCAAATCGCTAAACTTGGCACAAAATGCACGATTGCTTAATCGAAACGTGTGACTTTCATCCATTCCAAATATCTCCAAAATCACCTAATAGTTTAGACATATTCTACTCCTAATCAGGAAGTATGTCAAGCTTAATTTTTCCACCTATTATTTGTTCAGCATTTCTAAGAAGTTTTTCCATCTGACCTGCTAAAGATTCAAACACATCAGTGTCACCTCTGAGAAACAAAACTCGGCGTAGATTACTTGGATTATTAAGTCCTGAGATATATGTAAGACTATTGCCCGTCCTATTATCGAATTCAAGACCAATCACGTTCACGGGAGTAAGATGTAATTTTCTCGTGCTAACGCGGACTCCACCCGATACGGATTTCACACATTTAATAATCATTTTCACACGTAAATGGAAGAGTCGTTAGATTTAGTCTAGCCATAATCCGTTTCATTATTACGTTGAAGCTCGATGATTGGCCGGAATCGAAGGGAACACATACATCTGTTTCTCTAATAAACATAATTTCCTGTAAATCGTCAGAAAACTCGTAGAGGCGTGCCATTGACCGTAAATCGGCATTCAGTAAATCATCAACAACTGCTCGGCCAGTGAGAGACTCACAACACAGTTTCAACACAAATACCACGATATCATGGGAGTCGGTACTTTTCATGGTTTTAATAGTAGCCATTATTTAATCCCACACATTCGGACCATCATCCCTGATGCTGGGACCAAAGATTTCTTCTAGAAGGAGATACGATGCATCTTGAAATGGATGTACAGCACGAATAACAATTGGCTGTTTCCAACAATCGTCAATGCCATGAGTTTGTCTGTCTGATTGCAGAAGCGAGAAGACATGAGACATACGAGTGGGCATTCCACCATGTTCGGGAATGGATTCGTCATACTCGTTTTCTCTAGGAGACATAATATCTCTGACAGGAAACGACTTCAATAGATTGTTAACCTTCTTTTTTGTAGCATACCAGATGTGAGATCTTTGAGAACTTGTCGTTCTTCAGGAGATCTAGATAATATGAATTGACCTGGACCATAGCGTCTGCTATCTACCATGGCTGCCAATGCCAAATCTTCCAACAAATCTGCTGGATTGTCTTCAATGAGCTTGCCTTTATCCGTCCACATATCATCACTCGTTTCAATTCACGCACCCGAGGGTGCAACCCAAACTGGAGATGGAGGGAGTCGAACCCTCGTCCTAGTAATGCTGGCTACCCGCGTCTACATGGTTAGGCGAACTTCGATTTTTCTATTTAACGTCACCGATAAGCGTTCCAGCATTGCCTGCTTATGCTCGTCGGTCAGACGAATCTAAGTTTTCATCGATGAATCGATTAGCTTCATCGCTTATCCCGATATTGTGCCACTCCGATTATCAGGAGTCACCGGGTGACAATGGCTGATCAAGCAGCCATGCGGAATTGCGTGTTAGCAATTAACTATTTGGTCCGTTTTTACGTGGCCTCAGACCAACCACGCCATGCAGCAAAGCATCCTCACATTCCAGTCGAAACCACATCATCCCCAAGTACGCTGCTATTATACATGGATTGGGAGAAATGTCAAGCAAAACCTTTATCCGTTTCACGAACAACTTTAGCCCATATTTTTGCCAATTCATTAAATTCAGTCAATTTCCGATCAATCCGACATCTTGCTATAATTGTGCCAATAACAGAGGAAAGGTGATCAACGGCTCTTTCGGCCTCAATTGGCGTCGTTTCAAAGACAAGTTGTTCAAACATTGATGCACGGATAACAGCAGCATCGAGGCTTTTGAACAGAGAAATGGATTCCAATGTATAGTGCCATATTTTCTCCTCGCTGAAATTAACATATGAATCGGACAGATTGTCTATACGATCCACAGACTTGACAATAATAGCAGGGACACTAAAAGAGGCAGCTTTTTTAATCATTGCCTCCTTCTTCTCTTTTCTTGGTAAAGTTCCATCATTTGTAAGTTCTACGACAACATCAGCGATAGAATGTCCAAATTGATCCACCAACACTTCAAACGTCACATCTTTACAATCTTCTATAGTATCATGAAGTAATGCAGTACACAATACATCAGTGTCATTAATACCGAGCACTTCTCTTATGAAACTCATTACTCGAAATGGATGAAGAGCGTATGGGACTCTGTTCTTTCTACGCCATTGACCCGCATGGGCCTTCATACAGAAGTGCATTGCCGAAACAATCTGAAAGTGATTTTTACATGCTTCTTTCAGCGGAACTGCATCCAGGATATGCTTGGTTGCGTCTATGTAACTATCCATGCTCATATCCTAAATATCGTATCGTCCCTATCGGCTCCGTAGCTGATGATTGTTATCGGTATTCCTATGAAGTCTGTTATCTTTTTCGCAAATATCCAGAAATTAGTGTCTTGAACATCTTTCCAAGGTTCGACTTCTATCCACTTATCTCCCTGTTTTAGTTTAATCGGGAAGTCCATGTTTGCCAAGGTGTCACAATGCATGATAGCTAGTTCAGTAGCTCCGGTGAGTTCTACAGCATGTTTGGTCAAATCAAGATCAAACCAACCGATGCGTCGAGGACGACCAGTAGTCGTGCCATACTCAGCACCCTTCTCTCGGATTTTATGGGATATGCACCATTCACAGTTGCAGTCACCATAGTATTCTTCCCCGTTTTTATCCTTTAATTCGACTTTAGGACACTTATCAAGGCGGCCACAATCACGTTCTATATCAGAATTACAACGTGTTCCCACGTCCGTATATTTCTCAATCTGAGGAATTTCACTTGGGAATGGCCCCTCTCCAACTCTTGTAGCATGACACTTAATAATTCCAATTATACGATCAAGCTTAAAATTTGGCAGTTCACAAGATTGAGGGATAGCTGCCGGTCCAACAGCAGATGAAGTGACATAAGGATAAGTTCCGTGATCAACATCAAGATGAATACCATTGGCAGTTTCAAAAAGAATGTTCTTTTGTTGACTGACAGCTTGTCGAAGATATCTACCTGCATCGCCAATATACTGTTTCAGTTCTCTGGCAGCATAATTGTATTCATCCCAGAGTTCTTTACCGTGTAAAATAGAATCGGCGGCAAAAAACCTATTCAGTTTTTCGTCTCTCAATTTATCGCACAAATCACCCATACGAATGGCGTTCCACCGATGCATTTTATCAGCATAACACGGGCCTACACCTCGTCTGGTTGTTCCTATTTTTCCGCCCTTCTTTGCATCAGCTGCGATATGCCAGGGCATGATACAATGTGCTTTGTGGCTTATAATCACATCTTTTGGATCTAAGCCATTATCTGTAATTTCTTTGAAAAGATCGCAAGGGTTCAGCGCCATGCCTGATGCCAGAACTCTTACTTCACCAGCTGATGGCAACTGATGGAAATGCTTGCATTTGCCGTCCACTTTAACCGTGTGACCCGCATTGGGTCCACCGTTATAACGGACTACAATATCATAGTCCTTGGCAAGCAGATCGGCAACCTTGCCTTTTCCGTTGTCACCCCAACCGAGATCAGTAGCACAAGTAAACATTTTTTCCTTTACGCAGTATCTATGTCGTAATGTTTGGTCCAATCCATACTCATAGCCTTCATAAGGTTTATCAACATCTTTGGTATAGTTCTGCCGCACGTCTCTAGACAAAATCCACTCAAAGGCTTTGGCCTTCTACTTAACCAACACTTATAATGCCAATAAGGATTCTGATAAGTTCCCGGTCCAGCATATGTTGTGTCATAATCTATTGTAATATCGCCATAGTTTTTCAAAACAGATAAACCAATCTCGCCTGTGACATCAAAGTCTTTATGGTGATCCTGAAATGTTCTTTTAGTATTTACAATGAAAAATGTTTGTTTTTTCTGTAGCTGGCCATGCAATACTTCAACTGCCCAGTTTATTGCCAAACTTAAAGATGTACCATAAGCATTTAGATTAAACTTATCACCCCCAACATAGCACCGAAAACCACGTGCTTCAGTATCCAGGAACACCCTTCCCCTGGTACGCAAATACATCATTTCATCGGATTGAAATATCCCGTTATCCAGGTTTGGCCAGCGTACACTATCGTTTAATTTTACGCCATAAAAAGTGTCTTTGTATGCAAAACGTATAACATCACCATCTCGTACAGTATTAATAATCATCGCATTTCTTTCTATTGGTCAAAACCAGGATAGTCTTTTCTAATGTCTTTGTTCACAGTTGCTTGCAATAAATGATCGTCAGTATCGCAACAATAGGCACAAAGATAATTGCCCATGAAAACGCCCGTATCAATTAAACGAATCTGGTCAAATTTAATCGGAGTCACCGCTCCATAGCAACTGACAGGCGTATGACCAAATACACCAATCT
>SDBT01001231.1_pt1 | contig 44397 bp, 46 predicted proteins | sample 2277101 | NCBI WGS metagenome assembly SDBT01 (sample SAMN10404973, study PRJNA504765) | marine sediment metagenome | isolation source: marine sediment core GS10_PC15, 103 cmbsf | place: Arctic Ocean: Southern Knipovich Ridge | collected 2010
CAGCTTTTACACCATAGCCAGCTCGTGCTTGTAAAGGCCAGTCAGATAACTTACTTCTTTTTCCAAAACCGTTTTCTGTAACAACAATTAGCTCTCCCTTGTCGCTTACTTTGTCCATGGTTACTACGTTATCAGTACCCTTCAAGCGGATACCGAGCACTCCAGCGGTTGGTCTACCCATTGGTCTTACGTCTTTTTCAGTAAATTTAATCGACATCCCATTGTTCGTCACCAGCATGATTTGGTCTTTTCCGTTTGTTAACTTTACCCAAGAAAGCTCATCTTTCTGGTTTAAATTAATAGCGATCATCCCACTTTTCCGAATATGTTCAAACTCGCCCAGACGTGTCTTCTTGACGATACCGCCCTTTGTAGCCATAAACAAAAAGTTTGACGTTGCTTTTGCAGTTTTTGCAATAGGTAAGATAGATGTTACGGCTTCTCCTTGTTCTAGATTGATTAGGTTGATTATCGCTACACCCTTCGAATATCTGCTTCCTTCGGGCAACTCATAAACTTTTATTTGAAAAACCCTTCCTTTGTTTGTAAAAAACATAAGAGAGTCATGGGTGTTAGCTGGGAAAATATCGGATACGGTGTCCTCCTCCTTCATCGTTACGCCGGCAACTCCTTTGCCGCCTCTTCCTTGGGTACGAAAGACGGAGGATGGGCTTCTTTTAACGTAACCGCCGCGAGTTACAGTGACGATAACTTCTTCTGCCGGAATCAAGTCTTCTTCGGAGAAATCCCCGACTGGGTTTGGATAGACTCTGGTTCTACGATCGTCACCGTATTTTTCTTTTAGATTCGTAAGTTCCTTCTCTATTACCTGTAGGATCTTTTTTGGCGAGGCTAGTAAATCTTCGAGGTAGGCAATGGTCTTTAAAACATCTCTGTATTCGTCTTCGATCTTTTTTCTTTCTAAAGCTGCCAAACGCCTTAGCTGCATATCTAGTATCGCAGTAGCCTGGATTTCCGTTAGTTTAAATCGCTTTATCAAGTTCGTCTTTGCAGTATCGGCGTCCTTTGATTTTTTAATCGTCTCAATTACTGCATCAAGGTGATCGAGGGCAATTTTGAGCCCTTCCAAGATATGTGCTCTGGTTTTGGCAGCATCCAGATCAAATTGGGTTCTTTTTGTTACTACTTCTTGACGGTGGTGGATAAATTCGGTTAGCGCTTGTTTTAAGGTAAGAGTAAGGGGCACTCCATCAACTAGCGCGACGGTATTAACATTAAAGGCTAGCTGCATTGCAGTGTATTTATAAAGATTGTTGAGAAGTGCTTTTGGTCTGCCTTCACGTTTCAGTTCGACTACGATTCTCATACCATGTCTGTCGGACTCATCTCGCAAATCAGAAACCCCCTCAAGCTTTTTTTCCTTGACGAGATCGGCCATACGAGCGATAAGGGTGGCTTTGTTTACTTGATATGGTAGTTCAGTAACAATGATAATAAGTTTTCCACCTTGGTCTTCCTCAATTTCAGCTTTAGCCCTCATTACTATTCGGCCTTTACCAGTGGCATAAGCAGCGCGGATCTCGTTTATGTCAAAAATAGCACCTCCAGTTGGGAAATCAGGCCCCTTAACAAATTTCATTAGGTCTTCCACACTAGATTCGGGGTTGTTGATCAAGTGGATGGTCGCATCGCAAGCTTCGACTAAGTTGTGTGGAGGTATATTCGTAGCCATTCCGACTGCTATACCAGCGGAACCGTTGACTAGAAGATTAGGGAATTTTGCTGGGAGGATTTCCGGCTCTTTTCTGGTCCCATCAAAATTATCCGTAAAGCTTACTGTGTTTTTCTCAATATCGGTCAGCATTTCTGATGCTATCTTCGCCATTTTTGCCTCTGTATAACGCATTGCTGCGGGTGGGTCGCCATCAATTGAACCGAAGTTACCTTGCCCATCGACCAGAGGTATTCTCATTGCAAAATCTTGTGCTAGCCGAACTAGGGCGTCATATACAGGAGAGTCGCCGTGCGGGTGGTATTTTCCGAGGACTTCCCCAACTACTGTGGCACTTTTCCGATATTTTGCTTCAGCGGTAAGGCCTAGCCCGTGCATCGCGTAAAGGATTCTTCTGTGGACTGGTTTAAGACCGTCACGAACATCTGGTAGAGCACGAGAAACAATTACGCTCATTGCATAGTCTAGGTAGGAGCGTTGCATTTCATCAGTGATCTCAATGGGCTCTATTTTGCCAAAATCTGTTTTTATTATTTTGCCGTTTCCATTTTGCATATATTGGTTAGCGAGAGTTTGAATTTACACATCGAGGGTGGCATAGCGGGCGTGAGTCTGAATAAACTTCTTCCTTGGGGGGACTTCCTCACCCATCAGCATATTGAACACCTCGTCAGCTACAGCTGTGTCCTCTACAGTTACTTTTTTCAGAATCCGTCTTTCTGGATCCATGGTGGTTTCCCATAGCTGTTCCGGGTTCATTTCACCAAGTCCTTTATACCTTTGGATACTGGTTGATCTACGTGCGGTCTTCGCTACTTCTCCATCCGGCGTTTTTGCTTTCATACTGCCAGAAGGTGTTTTAACGATTTTGTCCTTTTCTTCATCGCTGAAAGCATAAAGTGTTTCTTTTCCGGTAGTAATTTTGTACAAAGGAGGATGGGCAATGAACAAATACCCTTTTTCTATAACTAGTGGCATATACCTGAAGAAGAAAGTAAGTAGTAGGGTTCGGATGTGCTCACCGTCGACATCTGCATCTGTCATAAGAATGATTCGGTGATAACGAATTTTATCGATATTAAAAGTATCGCCGATCCCAGCACCTAAAGCTATTATTAAATCCTTAATTTCCTCAAAGCTAATAATTTTATCCAAACGAGCTCTCTCAGTGTTTAGGATCTTACCTCCAAGCGGTAAAATAGCTTGGGAACGACGGTCTCTTCCCTGCTTTGCACTTCCTCCTGCAGAGTCACCCTCAACGATATAAAGTTCAGAGGCAGAAGGATCCTTTTCCTGACAGTCTGCAAGTTTTCCTGGTAGAGTCATTCCTTCCAGCGCGCCTTTTCGAAGCACCGCTTCTTTGGCAGCTTTTGCTGCTAGCCTTGCTTTGGCTGCCAGAAAAATCTTTTCGACTATCTTGCGAGCATGCGCAGGGTTTTCCTCAAAAAAGGTTTCTAGCCCTTCTTTTACAACAGTCTGCATGAGAGGTTGTACTTCAGCGTTGCCCAATTTTGCCTTTGTCTGACCCTCAAATTCCAACTTTTCTGAATTCATTTTTATTGTAACTACAGCTGTGAGTCCTTCACGAGCATCTTCGCCGCTAAAACCGCCCTCAATGTCTTTGGTAGCACCTATTTTCCTTGCGTAATCATTGACGGCACGAGTAAGAGCCATTCTGAAACCTGTCAAGTGAGTACCACCTTCCGTGGTGTTGATTACGTTGGCAAACGACTCAACTGTTTCCATATAGGAATCATTGTATTGAACAGCAACTTCCACACCGATTGCTTCAGTGTCTTTCTTAATAAATATTGGTGGGTGGAGCGGTGTTTTATTTTTATTTAAGTCTTCGACCAGACTCTTGATTCCTCCATCAAAGTAAAAATTTTGTTCTTTGCCGCTACGTTCATCTTTCAAATGAAAGAAGAGACCGGCAACGAGATATGCGCGTTCACGCAACTGCTTCTCTAGAGTTTTAAAATCTATCGAAATCGTCGAAAATATCTTACTATCAGGGATAAAGTGAGTAGCTGTGCCGCTGCGAATCTTAGCCCAGACACTACTGGCTTGCGAGGGTATTTCTGTTTGTTCTCCTGTAACCACTTTGCTTGTGGGTTTACCTCTTTTATATTCTTGAGAATACAGTTTTCCGCTTCTTTTGACTTCAACGCGCATTTCCTCACTCAGGGCATTAACAGCAGAAGCACCAATACCATGTAAGCCGCCGCTTACTTTATAACCACCCCCACCAAATTTTCCACCAGCATGCAAGTAAGTCATGGCGACCTCTAGCGCAGATTTGCCAGTTTTTTGGTGAGTTTCTACTGGAATTCCCCTGCCGTCGTCAATAACGGTGATTTTTTCGTCGGGGTGGATAAAGATCCAAACATTTTTCGCGTGTCCTGCTAGAGCCTCATCAACTGAGTTGTCAACAATCTCCGCCGTCAAGTGGTGGAGACCGTGAATATCGGTCGAGCCAATATACATACCCGGTCGTCTGCGGACTGGTTCCAACCCTTCCAAAACCTGAATGTTTTCTGCAGTATATTTTGTCATTTTTACCCTCGTGGGACAAAGTTATTCTACTTTTTTTGTAAGTTTTGTGCAAGCCTAATTAGCTAACAACAATCCAAGATTGAGAGCGATTTAATTTGTGAGGCTACTTATTTACTATTTGAGGTGCCTCTAAGAGGATGATAGATTTTACTAGCCTACTAGAGGCTTTTCTTTTGAGGAAGGTTTTTAGCTTACTTGCCAGTTTTAGGTAGTTGAAAACCTTTACTCTTTCTGTCTTTGAAAGGTTAGATTTTTGACCAAGCCCAAACGAGCCTAGTAAGAGACTTCTGTAGCTAGCAATCCACAGGTCAATATCCAGCTTTGCTGCTTTTTGGTAGCGATTAAAAAAATCCATTTTTAAGTAATCGTCAAGTTGGTTTGAAACTTCCCTCCCCCTTTCTTCCAATGCTAGTTGGATTTTTTGGCATCTTGAGGATATCGTAGAAAGCAAGCTTTCGGCAGTTGGGGCGGTAAGTATGAATCTAGTACTCGGGTTTGGTTCTTCGAGGCTTTTTAGTAAAGCATTTTGTGCTTCCAAAGTAAGGTTTTGGGTTTCCAGTAATATAAAAGTTTGAAGAGTTGATTCAAACGGCCGACGAGAAAACTTCGCTCGCAACCCCCTTATATCATTGATACCATTAGTTTTACTTGCGTCTAGCGTGGTGGTGTCAAATTTCGAAGAGCTGCCTGAAGCTATTTCCAATGCTTTCTGTTTCCTTAAGTCGTTAGTCCCTCCAATAATTAGCAATGTTAAGTTCATAATTGACATACTAACATGCAAGTAGATAAAATATCTATTAGAGTGGTGTTTTACGCCGATTAGAAATAGGCAAAAAAAGTAAGGTAATCAGAGGGTCTGCCCAATGACTCAAATTGCTGAAAAAGATATAGAAGATATTTTATTTGAAAAAGGTAAGCTAACCAAAGATAAGGTCTCAATGGTTAAAACTGAGGCCGTAAAAACCGGTAAGCAAGCTGAAGAAATTCTCCTAGATCGTAATTTTGCTACTTTGGAAGATATTACCCAGGCGCGAGCCTCGCTGCTGGGAATGGACTTTGTTGATCCAACAGACAAACCTATCCCGACAGATGTCTTAAGTAAAATTCCCGAACCAGTAGCAAGACGCTACACACTAGTTGCATTTGCTTTCAACAAAGATACTAGTACTTTGTCTGTGGCAATGGCCGACCCTTTAGATCTTCAGGTAGTGGAATTTATCGAGAGAAAAAGTAGGTCTAAAATCAAACCATTTATTTCAACCCCAGATTTGATAAACAAGGCAATTGCTGATCAGTATTCCCAAAGTCTTACAACGCAGGTTTCTGCAGCTTTGGAGGAAGTCTCTGGAACTTTGGAAGCAAAAGAAGAGATAACCGATCTTGAAAAAGTCGGTGAAATTATCAAAGAGGCGCCTGTAGCAAAAATTGTTTCTACGTTGCTTGAATATGCGATGAAAGCGCGAGCGAGCGACATTCATATTGAGGCTATGGAAGACCGAACACGCGTGAGGTATAGAATTGATGGAATTTTACAGGAAAGAGTAGTATTGCCTCGGAAAGTTCACGAAGCAGTAGTATCACGAATAAAAATTCTAGCCAATCTAAAAATCGATGAGAAAAGGATTCCTCAAGATGGCCGGTTTAGCTTTAAGCTCTCCGACAACATGGTTGATCTTCGAATAGCTACCTTGCCTACCGTGCATGGTGAAAAGATTGTAATGAGATTGTTACCTAAGGCTGGTTCTGCACCGACTTTGTCAGAACTAGGTTTGCGAGGCACCGCCTTAAAAACTTTCGAGGAAAACATAATCAAACCCCACGGTATTGTATTAATTACAGGCCCGACTGGTTCTGGTAAGACAACTACTTTGTTTGCTACTTTGTCAAAAATAAGCTCACCAAAAGTAAACATAGTAACGATCGAAGATCCTGTTGAGTATCAGATTCCTGGCGTGAATCAGGTTCAAATAAACCCGCAAGCTGGACTGACTTTCGCATCAGGTTTGCGTAGTTTCCTGCGACAAGACCCTAATATCATTATGGTAGGAGAGGTCCGAGACGGAGAAACGGCTGGGTTGGCAATTCAGGCTTCGTTGACAGGTCACTTAGTGTTTTCCACTCTTCACACTAACTCTTCGTCAGGAGCTTTACCGCGGTTGTTGGATATGGGCGCCGAAACATTTCTGCTCGCCTCTTCGATGAATGCAGTGGTAGCCCAAAGAGTAGTGCGTAAAATATGCCAGGATTGTAAGCAAGAGTATACGCCTCCTCCCCCATTGGTCGAAGACATCAAGAAAACGCTTGGGAATTTGCTTCATGAAAAGCACACAAAACTTTCCGAACAAGAAGAAAAAGATCTAAAAAGCATCCAAGGAAGTTCAAAGTTTAAGCTTGTTAAAGGTAAAGGCTGTGACAAATGTGGAGATTCTGGCTATAAAGGGCGAATTGCGATTTTTGAAGTCTTGCACATCACTGATAAGATTGGTAGGCTGATTTTGGAACGAGCGCCAGCAGGAAAAATCGAAGAACAAGGTGTCGAAGAAGGAATGGTTAGATTAATTGAAGATGGTTATTTGAAATCCCTGGAAGGTATAACGACTATAGAAGAAATACTTCGTGTGTCTAGAGATTAGAGTTATCTTTGATTTGCGCACGGAGCAAAGGAGGTTTAAATGAGTATTCAAGAAATTTTAGAAGAAGCGCTACGACGTGGTGCAAGCGATGTCCATCTCATGGCCGGTGTCTACCCAACGCTGCGTGTTGATGGAAAACTAATCCCAATTACAAAAGGACCAACACCTACGCCAGATTATATTGAGAAGCTTGTCCTATCACTTTGTATGCCGGAACAAAAAGAGCTTGTGTTGACAAACAAAGAACTAGACTTCTCTTTTGCTCTTGGAGAAACGGCGAGATTTAGGGTCAATGCTTTTTACCAAAAAGGTTATTTATCAGCGGCGCTTAGGCTGATTCCGAACACGATACCGAACCTTGAAGAGCTCCACCTGCCAAAGGTTATTGGTAATCTCACTAAATTGCGGCAAGGTTTGATTTTGGTTACGGGTCCTACAGGACACGGAAAATCAACCACAATTGCATCGCTTATCAATGTGATTAATAGTGAGCGAGGTGAGCACATTTTAACAGTTGAAGATCCAATCGAATATGTTTATCCGAGTCGCAAATCCTTGATTGCTCAAAGAGAAATGCATCTAGACACCCATTCTTGGGAGATATCGTTACGTAGTATATTGAGGGAAGATCCTGATATCGTACTAATTGGAGAGATGCGTGACTACGAAACTATCGAAGCTGTACTGACAATTGCCGAGACGGGACACCTTGTTTTCGCGACGCTGCACACCAACAGTGCCGCTCAGACACTTGACCGAGTAGTTGGTGTCTTTCCAGAAAATCAACAAGAACAAGTGCGGATGCAGCTTTCAAATGTACTTGAGGCTGTAATTTCATTACGTTTGATTCCAGCTGACAGCGGCGGTCGTTATCCAGGAACGGAAATTTTGCTAGCTACTCCAGCAGTGAGAAACGTTATTAGAGAAGGAAAGACACACCTTGTTGATAACATTATTCAAACTTCATCTGGTGTTGGTATGCAGACCCTAGAAACCTCTCTGACAGGTCTTGTCAAGGCAGGACACATAAGTCTGGAAACAGCACTTTCTTACAGCCTGCGGCCACAGGAGCTAATGCGCGAGATTAAACATGCTGGAACGAAAGTAAAATCTTAAAGGAGTAACAATGGAGGAATTTGATTACACAGTCGTAGATAAAAAAGGTGTCACAAAACGAGGGATAGTTCAGGCGACGAGCCCGAAGCAAGCTGCTACTGTTCTGCACGAGAGAGGTTTTACTATTGTCAGTATCGAGGCTAAGAAAAAGGGTCTTGCCGCAATAAAAATATTCGGTGGGATAAGCATCGGAGTATTATCTCAGTTTACCCGCCAGCTTGCTACCATGATCACTTCCGGTCTTCCACTGGCAGATTCTCTGGCTGTACTGCAAAAACAAACAGAAAACAAAAGCATGCAGGAAGTGACCGCATCTGTTTCGGAAGATATCGAGGGTGGAAATAACTTCTCTTCAGCGCTGGGTAAACACCCAGACGTGTTTAATGCAGCCTTTATCAACATGGTCAAAGCAGGGGAGGCTTCAGGAACACTGGATGAAGTACTCCTGAAACTAGCTGACAAACTAGAACGTGATAGAGAATTCCAAGGCAAAGTAAAAGGAGCATTAATCTACCCTGCAGTAATAATGATTGCTATGGTTGGTGTCGCAGCAATAATTTTGATTTTCGTTGTGCCAAAACTTTCCGAGGTTTATACAGATATGAACATCGCTCTCCCATTGCCGACAAGAATGCTGATGGCCATTAGTGGATTTATGGTCAAGTTTTGGTGGCTTATGATTATTCTGACTGTCGTTGGGATAATAGCCCTTCGTCGATATAGAAAAACCCCGGAAGGAGCATTAGTGATTGATAGAATATTGCTAAAAGTTCCAGTCATCGGAAAGCTTACCCGAGACTCCTCTTTAGCGGAATTCACCAGAACTTTAGGGTCGATGGTAGCTGCAGGTGTACCAATTATTGAAGCTTTGAAAATCTCAGGCGATACCGCAGGCAACGCAGTGCATCGAGTAGCTATTAGCAATGTTACCAGTTTGGTTGAAAAAGGTGCGACGCTTTCCAAGGCGTTGGAAAAAGAAGAAACCTTCCCACCGATTATCCCCCAGATGGTCAGCGTGGGTGAAGAAACTGGGAAACTGGATGAGGTGCTTGGAAAAGTAGCCCACTTTTTTGAGGTTGAACTTGAACAGCAAGTAAAAAACCTTACTACGGCACTCGAGCCAATCATAATGGTCATTTTGGGTGTTATGGTGGGGCTTCTTATGGTCTCGATTGTCATGCCTATCTACAGCATCACTTCTGCCTTTTAAGGTAGGTATTTAGTATCAAGTATTTAGTATCAAGTATTTTAATTTTTAATACCTAATACTTAATACCTGATACATGATACTTTTTCTGACCCTTCTTTTTTTTATCTTCGGCAGCGCAATAGGCTCGTTTCTAAACGTTGTAGCCTATCGTAGTATCCATGGAGGGAGCATTTTTTTTGATAGTTCTCGATGCCCACGCTGCAAGAAAAAACTTGCTGCAAGGGATCTTGTACCCATTATAAGCTACTTTTTACTGGGTGGCTGCTGTAGATCTTGCAAAAAGCCGATTTCACCCCAATATCCTCTTGTAGAGGTTGTAACAGGGCTAATTTTTGCTTCTACTGTTTATTATTGGCTGATAAGTGTATCAAGCATCACGTACCAAGTATCAAGTATTAGCTTTATCGATATCCTTCAACTGATTTATTTACTGTTTTTTGTAAGCACCCTTATAGTTTTGTTCGTAACTGATCTTCGCGATGGTCTGCTGCCAAATAGCGTGGTATCGCCAGCTATTTTTGCTGTTTTGGTTTACAAATTGCTTCTGTTATTTTCTACTTCTACAACGATTTCGGCTTTAGCCACGGATTTACTAACTGCCTTTACCGCCGCAGCGGTCTTTTTTGCGATTAGTTATTTTTCAAAAGAAAAAGCCATGGGTGGTGGAGACTCAAAACTAGTCTTTTTGGTCGGGCTAGCGGTTGGTTGGCCGGCTATTCTTGTCGCAATATTCGCCGCCTTCTTGACAGGTGCTTTTACGGCTGTTATGCTTATGTTAATAGGAAAAAAGCGGTTTGGACAGACTATTCCATTCGGACCGTTTTTGAGCTTTGGGGCTTTTGTAGGTTTGTTTTGGGGACAAGGAATAATCAACCTATATTTGAGGGTACTTATTGGATGAAACTGCCTAAACTAGAAACCTCACAATCTTTTCGTAATTCAATTATTTTCATACGAAGGGAGGTGAGAAATAAGTGATTGAAAAGCTTAGATCTCATCTAAGAAAAACTCGCGGTTTTACGCTTGTCGAGCTTCTTATCGTCATCGCGATTATTGCCATATTGGTTCTATTGGTGATTATCGCTCTTGACCCACTTGAGAGAATCAGAGATGGGAATGATAGAAGCGCTCAAAATGGAGTTCGTCAAGCTGGTTCAGCTATAATGGCTTGTATTACCAAAGAATTATCTAGGACACCGGTCGGAACTCCATTTGTTGCTGGCCAATGTGATGATGAAGTAGTTGGAGGGTTCCTAGAGACCGAACTCTATATTCAAAGCGCAGCTTCATTAACCGGAGTAACAGTTGCAACTAATGTAGGCCAAACTAGCATATGTGCTACACACCTTAACGCTGGGGGTCATGCTGTAGTAACTTGGAATAGTGATGATACTCTAGTTAACGACCCTGAAGTTGCGCCTGGAGCGTGTCACTAGTACCGGTTTGTTAAGCTCTAATAGTGCCTGGCCAGGCAACGAGTTAGTTTAGTAATTGTCAAATCCTGTATAGGATAAGGTGATGATGGTTAAGAAAAAAGGTTTTACATTAGTGGAACTACTAGTTGTTATAGCTATTATCAGTATTTTAGTGGGTATGGTTTTAATAGCTATTAACCCTGTTAGGCTAATAGAAGAAACCCGAGATAGCAAAGATAGGTCAGAGCTAAACGGGGTAAAAGTTGCCTTGCAACTGTTTCTCAACGAGCATAATGCTTATCCGGACGCAGCCGCCTTTAATGGAGGTGGGTTAGTTACCGGGGGTTATATAAATGCAATGCCAAGTGCCACAATAACTTATACTCCCGACGCTACTCTTATGGATTATGCCGCGCAGATACCTGTTAATCATGTGATTTCCGCTGACAATGAATCCGGATCCAGATGTGGTGGGAATAGCACTCAAGGTATTGGCGCCGCTGGTATTTTTTATATTTGCGCAGATTAAATGAATCGTTACGTTGGCAATCTCCTAAAATCCTCCAAAGGCGTTTCAATAATAACGATAATTATTTTCGCAGCTATTTTGGTAGCGTCTTTGAATCTTTATGCGTATTTTAATCCCGATTTTCCGTTAAGTCGGTACACAATTAATTATTTTCTTGGCGGTTTTAATGACAAGACTAGAAAAGCAGATATGGAGAAACTCCGGGTGGCCGTGGAGAAATATTATGATGAAAACGGGGAGTATCCAGCCCGAGATGGATATTGCGGGAGAATTGTTTCTGTGCTTCATCCTGAAACTAAAAATGCAATTAATCAATATTTCGAGGCCAAGGCTATTCCACAAGACCCGTCTTTTAGAGGTACGAATAAAGACTACTTCTACCGACGCGAGGAAAAAGACACTTATGTGCTGATGGCGGTTCTTGAAAATCCCCCACCAGATGCCGCGCACTTTTACTACACTGGTTGCCATGATTGGCCTGGTGATGAGGTCTACAACTATCAGATATTCAACTCTCGTTAAATCTGCGAAAAAACAGATTATTGCATCTACATCATTTGTTTGCTACATTTAAACAAATGCCTGCCAAAATTTTTGAGGATCGATTATTTGCTAGATTAATTTCAAACAGACTTGTCATCTCTCACCTTTTCTTCGGAGGTAAAAAAGGATTCACTTTGGTCGAGCTGGTTGTCGTGCTGGCTGTTACTGGAATTTTAGCCACGATTATGCTGGCAAATTACAATGATTTCGGGGCACGTCAGGAGGTAGGAAACGCTGCAGAGGAGCTCAAAAGTAACTTGAGGAAATATCAAACCTTTGCAATCTCTGGCCAAAAAAACCCAACCAACTTAGCAGACGGCCTCGGTTGCAATGATGATACTAGGATGTTAGATAATTATTCTGTGGTGATAGATGACACGGCAACGCCAATTAGCTATAGAGCGGTCTTAAATTGTCTTGATGATAGCACTCCCCCGTTACCAATACTTGGTGTTGAGCTGCCCGAGGTCGATTTACCAGAGGGTTTCACAGTTGTAACTTCGTGTGCTAATGTTTCAGATTTAATAATTAGATTCAACCCCATAAACGAAGGAGTTGAATTACTCTGCGGAACAGTATCTCAAACCAACGTTCATATTAGTATAGTAGGCGATGTAACCTACCAAGTTAATGTAAGTGATGTGGGTGAGATAAATGTGGAAAGACCCTAAAACACAAAAGGGCCAATCGTTGATCGAAGCGGTGGTGACACTTGCTGTAGCGCTGGTTATAATCAGTTCAGTTGTGACCCTTGTAAATGCCAGCAATCGCCGGTCGAATATTTCTCGTCAAGCGACCCAAGCCTCCAAACTTGCTCAACAGGGGATGGAAATTGTGCGGAATATTAGAGATGTGAGTCACCAAGAAACAGTGCGTGTTGGGCAAAACGCAGCTGGTTTCTGCGACGCTGCGCCTTTTTGTGGCTGGAGTGAGCTATATGAAGCTAAGCAAGGCACTGATGTAGAAGCACATTTGGAGTCTTCTTGTGTGGGTAGCCATTGGTGTTTGCTTGCAGGCGCACCTGGTGCGGCGCACAGCGAAGCAAATTTATTAAATGGAATGTTCACACGTATTGTGATAATTGATGATGATGACGATTTATTTATTGACACTAGCGATCCTCCTGACGGGCCAGATACGTGGGTAGTTTGTAGTAGTAGCGGCCTCGGTTGGGAAAGGACTAAAAGGGTTACGGTTACAGTAGAATGGGACTCGCCGACTGGACGAAGTTCTAGAACAGTAATAAGTTGTTTCTCAAGTTGGCGTTAGTTGTTGGTAATTATGCAGGATAAAAACCTTGGTAAAACAAAAGGTTTCACTCTCATAGAACTTTTAGTCACGACTGCAGTGATGGGTCTTCTAGCTATGGTGAGTGCGAATATTATTTCCTCAGTATTAAAATCTCAAAATAAAACTATGATGGTCAACGAGGTACGACAAAATGGAGATCTAGTGATTACAAAATTCGGAAGAGATGTAAAGCAAGCACAAAGCATAACGCTGACAGTTCCTGGGCCTGGGCCTCACACCAGTGTTACTTTGGATATTGATGGGACAGATGTTGTGTGGCAGTGTAACAATGAGGGTGCTACGTCTGGTGATTTCACTCGGAACACACAAGTAGTTACAAACGATGATCCAGAGCGAGGAGTAAGTGTGTACGACTGTAGTTTTAATGTTTCTGGAAATCCTAGCACAGGCACTCCGCAAATTGTACAACTAGTATTTAATCTAAAACAAGCTGTTGGAGCACCACAACGGGCGGAATTTGGTGTAGATGAGCCGTTTCAAGTGACTGTTGGAACAAGAGCGTACACGACGAATTAACGGTTTTACTAGAAACTAACTTCCGACTTGACTTAGGAACGGGAGTTGAATTAAGATTTATATAGAGGGTAATCTAAATAATGAACCTGCCAAAAAAGCATTTTAAAAGTACTAATGGTCAGATACTTATTCTGTTCCTTCTAGTCCTAGTCTTGGGAATGGCGATCGTTCTTTCAGTTGCCTCTCGTACGGTTACAGACATCAAAATAACTACAACTAGTGACGAAAGTAACCGAGCCTATTTTGCAGCGGAAGCTGGTGTAGAAGAAGCGCTGAAAAGGGCCGAGACAACCACTAGCGACATTACTCTTAGACTTGATTTTCCCGATATAAACACTACGGCTACGACGCAACTAGTGGATGTTGCTGTGGGGGCAAGAGGAACTTATATTTATCCATTCTTGGTAGGAAGAGACGACGTGGCGCAAATAAACATGCTGAGAACTTATCCTAATCTTGGAACAGGGTGGTGTCCCGTTGGGCCTTTTGCTCCTGAAGATTGTAAGCTATTGATTTCTTGGGGTACTGACCCAGCTGGAGCCAATGGACAAGATCAGGCGATTGAAGTTTCTGTTCTATATAACCATAATCCCTCTGCTCTGAATTTTCTGCTAACAAAATTTGGCTTTGATCCAAACTCTGCTAACCATCCGCAAAATAATTTCTGTGGTACAGCTACTGGGGTACACTCAGTTCCTGCTGCGGAGCGAGACAAGACTGATCCTCGCTCGGGTATCACAAGAACTGTTTTCTATCAAACCACTCTCAATATTAGAACTGGGGTTGTGGGTGCAGGTATAAACGAGTGCCATAACTCAAAAAAAGGAATTCGTATTAGTAGCGGTCACCCGGTTTTCCTTCGGATAAGACCCTTGTACAATGTAGAACCGATTCCTATTGTGGTTGAATCGGATCCTCCGTTGATACCAAATCAGGGGGATATAATAGAATCAGTCGGCAAAACAGATTCTGGTGTTACTCGTAAGATCGAAGTCACTACTACCTATCCTGCAATGCCCTCTATTTTTGATTATGTCTTATTCAACGGTGGTCCTAATGCGTTGACCAAGAATTAAAACGAATTTTGTTTATCGATTAAATAAATTAACAATAGAATAGTAAGAAGGTCAGAGGAGCGGTTTTGTTTTGCGGGGTTTTGTTAGTTGCTTTTGGCCTGTGCTACTTTAAAATTTAAGAGGTTTTTATGCCTGCCCTAACTCATTTCGGGCTTGATATCGGTAGCCACAGTATAAAAGCAGTTCAACTCTCCGGTTCTCTTGACCGGCCTGTTTTTGTTGGTGCTGGCCAAATAGAGACTCCCACTTCCGCTGCTAGCCAGCTCACAGTCGGTGACGATGAGTCAATAGAAGCAGTTGCCAACTCAATAAAGACACTGCATAAAGAGGCTCATTTTGGTACGGATAAGGTAGTTACAGCACTTCCCGAGTCGCAAATCTTTACCCGGGTAGTTGAATTACCGTCCATGAAACCAAACGAAATCAAGAGTGCAGTTAGTTGGGAAGCCGAACAGTACGTTCCAATACCAATGAATGAAGTAAGGCTGGATTGGCAGGTCTTGGGTAAAGCATCTTCTGGAAAAACAGAAGTGTTGTTGGTAGCAGCACCCAACAGTCTGATAGAGAGATTCTTGAAAATACTACGAACGGCGGGTCTGACACCATTGAGCTTGGAAACAGAGGTCACTTCGGTTGTTCGCTCTTTAGTACAAAGAATAGAAGGAGCTCCCACCACAATGGTGGTTAGCATTGGTGCATCAACTACCGATTTAAGCATCGTTAGCACGGGAAGCATCAGTTTCACGCGTTCTATTGGCACAGGCGGTGGAGCCCTGGCTCGTGGAGTCGCCCAGGAGCTTGGATTTGAACTAGATCAGGCCACCGAGTATATGAAAACTTACGGATTGGATCCGACTTCTTTGGAAGGGAAAGTAATGCAAGCAATCAAACCGATATTTGACGTAATAGTAAGCGAAATTAGGAGGGTGCTAGCTTACTACGTTACAAAGCATCCTGAATTACCGGTGAAGAGGGTTGTTGTTACTGGTGGAACCGCAAAGCTGCCTGGTTTGGTTATTTATTTAGCAGAAGCTTTGGGGATTGAGGTTCAGGTTGGTAATCCTTGGGAAGGCATCTCTCTTCCGGGGAGTATTTCGAAAAAACTAGTTTCAGAAGCTACCTCCTACGCGGTAGCTGTAGGTTTGGCTTTGAAAGAAGGTAATAAATAAGAAATGGCTGCTGGCATAGAACTTTTACCAGAGACTACTGAAGAAGAAGCCAAACAAGGTGTCTATAAGCGTTCGGTGAACGTAATTGCTATAGTATCGTTGCTTATCGTAGCAGCAATTCTTTTTGGCCTTTTTGGTTACCAGATGTTTTTATCAACTAGTGCAAAAAGTATTGAGACAAAGACGAAAGAAGCCGAGAGTATAATTTTGTCAGAAGAGCAAAGCCGCAAAGAAGTCACCCACCGTTTGTTGGTGGATAAACTTGACGCTACCTCCAATTTCCTTTCTTCGCAGCTTGTTTACTCCGAAGGATTTGAGGAGATTCTGTCAATTCTCCATAAATCAGGTGCTAATTTGATAAGTAGTGAATTTAGTAGCAGTGGTGTTTTTAGAATTATTGGTAAATCAAAAAATTCAAAAATTCTAGGTAAATTAATCAGTGGGCTGATAAATGAGGCTAGAGCTGATACATTTGATAAAGTTGAACTGATTGATTTATCAAAAGAAGATAAGGGCGAGCCTTACGTTTTTACAATCGATATGAAGTTTCTAAAAAAAGGCTTAATGCCGGCTACTCCTAGCGCAACAAAAGAACAATGAAAAACGCAAACCTTTCAGCATTTAAAGTTTATATAGTACCAGTTTTAGTTTTATTAACTATTATTCTTTTAGTTCCATTAGTGTTGATGCCCCAACTAAACCGCATTAAAGAGAAGAGCCTGGAGGTTGAGGAGGGTAACGTACGGTTGGAAGCGTTAAATAACAAAATAAAAGCTTTGGATAGTATAAACGAGAATGATGAGAGCCTAAAGTTAATCGAAATGAACAAGATAGTACCAGGAGGCAAAGAGCTGGCCCAACTTGTTGTTGGAATGAGGAATTTAGCTGCTCAGTCTGGTCTCAAGGTAGCAGAAATGAAATTTGAGCCGGGTAAGGTAGTAACCAGTTCTGCTACTGCTTCTGCAACGAAAAGAGAAAAAGCCCAAGTAGCTAGGGATAAGAAAATCAAGAAAGAGGAACAAAAAGATAAAGTCATTTTCACACTTTCTGTCAAAGGTAAGCTTTCTAAAGTTAAAAAATTTCTTACGAAAATTGAAAAAGCAAGCAGGCTGTTAGGAGTGAGGAAAATTGAAACTATCAAAGACATAAAGGTTCACAAAATCAGTTTTGAGATATTTGCGCCATTTACAGAGCGTGAAAAGAAAGGTGACGTGGTAGCTTCACCACTGCCTATTTTGACATCTGTACACTTAAAGGTTTACGAATTCGTAATTAAATTTAAGAACCTGACTAATATATCTATCCCACTTGTTCCTAAAGGGGTAAGTAACCCCTTCAAGAAGTGATTATTTATTAGTTTAATTTAAGAGGTCAGGACGTTTTTTTCTAGTTTTTTCAATCCTTTTGTTAGTTCTCCATTTAGCAATTTCTTTGTGGTTCCCAGATAAAAGAGCTTGCGGGACCTTTGCGCCAAGAAAATTTTCTGGTCTGGTATAAGCTGGGTAATCTAGCAAAAGGCTGCTCTTACTTCTACTGGAAGGCCTCGTAAACGATTCGTTAGTAGCTGATTCATCTTTCCCTAAAAAACCAGGAACCATCCTTGAAATCGCATCGATTAAAACAAACGCTGCCGTTTCGCCACCACCAAGGACGTAATCTCCAATGGAAACTTCTTCACTAACGAACTGCTTGAATCTTTCATCAACTCCTTCATAATGCCCACAAATCAAAATTATCCACCCCTTCTTTGAAAGCTGGAACGCCTTTTCTTGCTTGAAGATATTACCGGTTGGATCAAGCAATATTATATGAGGTTTCGTAGATTTTAGTTCTTTTTTTCCTAAACTAATTGCTTTTCTAAGTGAGTCAAGTAAGACATCTGGTTTTAACACCATTCCAGGGCCGCCTCCAAACGGACGATCATCCACCTGTTTGTGTACGCCCTTTCCAGATTTCCTCATATCGTGAATGTTTACTTCGATGAGTTTACTTTTTAGTGCTTTCGAAATAAGGCTACAACCTAGTGGGCTTTCAAAGAAGTTTGGGAAGAGAGTGATGATATCAAAACGTAAAGAAGCGCTAGTCATCTACTGTTCTTTGTCAGCGAGCTCTAAATACACTCGCTCACCTTCTCTAATCGATTTTATTTTCAATAGGGTCCGGATTGATTTTATTATTCGGCCAGATTTACCAATTATTTTTCCCATATCCTCAGTAGCAACCGAGAGCCTTATTATCTTTTGGGAGTCTTGTGAAGATTCCTCAAGTTTGACACTTTTTGTGTCGGATACAATATTTTTAGCTAGAAACGCGACTAGTTCTTTCATACCTTTTTACTATGTCGGTGACGGTTTTTGTTGGTTGTGCACCTACAGACCTCCAATATGAATACCGATCTTTTTTGAGGTCTATTTGTGCAGGAGAAGTTGTTGGGTCGTAACGTCCAACTATTTCTATAAAACGGCCGTCTCTTTTAGCTTTCTCATCAGCCACTACGATTCGATATTTTGGTTGCTTTTTCGCTCCAGCCCGCAGAAGCCTAACTTTGATCATAGGGTGTAATTCTAGTCGCTTCTTCGCCAATTTTCAAGTGCGCTTCTTGCTGCTTCTTGTTCCGCCGATTGCTTACTGTTACCAGTACCATCGGCTACTTTTTTCTTGTCGAGGAAAACACCCGTCCGAAATGTTTTAACGTGGTCTGGTCCTTTTTCCTCTAGTATTTTATAGCCTGGCGTTACGCCTAGTTCTTCTTGGGATTTTTCCTGAAGGAGGCTTTTGAAGTCCTTGTAAAGTTTCTTTTGAATTATTTCTGAAAGAAATGTTAGTAGGTATTTTTCAATGAATTCTCTTGTGGCTGCCAGCCCCTGATCTAGATAAAGCGCACCTAGTAGGGATTCGAAGGTGTTTGCCAGAATATATTGCCGCTCCCGCCCGCCGGTGCCTTCTTCTCCTTTCGAAAGTGAGAGATATTGCCCCAATTTCAAGGACTTAGCTGCCCGGCTTAGTGTCTTGGCGTTTACAAGGGAGGAGCGAAAGTTTGTAAGATCGCCTTCTGGATGTTTGGGATATTTTTTGTATAAGTGTTCAGAAACAATTAAACCTAGCACGGCGTCGCCCAAAAATTCCAGCCTTTCGTTGTGGGGTAATTCTTCTTCAGGGTGCTCATTTAAATAGGATCGATGGATAAAAGCCATTTTTAACAAGTTCTTGTTTTTGAATTTTAGCTTAAGTTGGCTTTCCAATTTTCCTGTTTTTGATTCCATAAAATTATGTATACCTACTAAAAGAAGTTACTAAATCTCACCAGTTTGGTCAGTAATGAAATTTAGTATATCCCCTACAGTTTGAAATTTGATCGATATTTCCTGTGGAATGCTGATATTGAATTCCTTTTCCATGCTAACAATTAAGTCAGCTATACTCAAAGGATCCGCATTCAAATCACTCTGAAGGTGTGATCCTTCGGTAATTTCGTCCTCATCGACTCCGAGGTGGTTGGATATTAAGTTTTTTAAACGTGAAAGTATTTCTTGGCTCATTACTTACTTCCGCTCTCACCGGACAATTTTTTACTTGAATTTTTTTTCCTTATCACGTTCTTTCCTTGTCGTTTTTCGCTTTCGGTTTTAGGTTTCATTTGTTTGACAACTGTGCCTAGAACTCCGTTAACAAATTTAGATGAATTTTCGCCGCCGTAGTCCTTCGCCAATTCAACTGCTTCGTCAATTGCGACTTTTGAAGGCACGTTTTTTGCGACACGAAGCTCGAAGATTGCAATTCGTAGTATTTCTAGATCCACCTTCGCTATTTGGGAAATTGGCCACTCGGGGGCGCAGGTTTTAACGATTTCATCTATTGAGTCTAAGTTATCTGTTACACCCTTGGTGAGGAAGAGAGCAAGGGGTTTATCTACCTGAACTTGGAGTTTTTTTTGTGAGTCGGATTGCACGTAGCTCACTGCATCTCTTTTTACTATCTCGTCGATGTCTGTGGAGTTGTAACTCCACTCAAAAAGGGCTTGCAGAGCCGTAATTCTTGCTTGATGACGAGGGTCTAGTTTTTGTTTCATTCTTTCTTCTCTTCACCCACACGTGTTACTTTTGTTTTTTCTTTCGGTTCAAATACAAGATTTTGGCCGTAGTAGCCACAGCTTGGGCAAACTTTATGACCCTCTTTTGGGCCAGAGCATTTTTGGCATCGTGTCAACAAAGGTAACCTGTACTTTTTATTGACCGATCGTTTTATACGTCGGGCTTTAGAAGTTTTTTTCTTTGGTTGGGCTGCCATACAATTGAGTAATTATATTGGTAAGTAGAAAATATGTCAATTTCTAGTCTGGCGTTACTAAGAATTGTTTCTCGAGCAGCAATCTGAGTGGCTTCATTTTCTTCAAGGAAAGACTCTTGAATATTAAGTCTGCCTCTTTTCTTGCAGACCTAATTAAAGGTAAATCGTTGATTGAAGCAATCTTAAAGTTAGGTACGCCTGATTGAGCAGTACCGTAAATTTGCCCCGGACCTCGTATCTTTAGATCCAGCTCAGCAAGCTCTAAGCCCAGATGATGTTTTTCCATAGCGGTTAGTCTTGCTACCCCATTTTTACTTCCACTTTCAGTGAATAAGAAACAAAAAGATTGTTCATCTCCCCTTCCAACTCTTCCACGTAGTTGATGAAGACTAGCTAAACCAAACCTTTCAGCCGCCTCGATCATCATGATTACTGTATTTGGTATGTCAATTCCGACTTCCACAACAGGAGTAGAAACCAAAATATTCAGTCTGTTCTCTCTAAAAGAAGTGAGGGTCTCTTCTTTTTCCTTCGATCTTAATCGGCCATGTAATAGACCAAGGGATAGATCAGGAAATATTTCTCTCCTAAGGCGCTCGTATTCCTCCTTGGCAGCTTTTGCGCTGGCCAAAGTCTCTGAAGGCTCAATTAGTGGGCAGACTATGTATGCCTGTTTACCAGCTAAGACATTTTTTCTTATAAACTGATAGACACCATTTCGCTTTTTTGGTGGTACAACAAACGTCTTTACTTTTTTTCGATTTTTTGGCAGTTCGTCAAGTATGGATAATTCAAGGCCTCCGTAAAAAGTGAGAGCAAGGCTGCGTGGGATCGGCGTCGCAGTCATCGTAAGGACGTGAGGAGTAAGCCCTTTTACCCGCAGTTTTGCTCTTTGGGTTACTCCGAAGCGATGCTGCTCGTCGATTACAATAAGCGCAAGATTTTTAAATTGTACGGTTTTTGTTATTAAAGCGTGCGTGCCCACTAAGATGTCAAAAGCTTCCCTCCTCTTAATGCTAGAAGTTCTTAATGAAACCCCTACACCGAGGTGTGAAAGAATTCCTTTCATTGTGTTAAAATGTTGGACTGCAAGTATCTCGGTTGGGGCCATTAGGCAGGACTGGTAGCCATTTAGGAAGGCAACATAGGTAGCTATGGCGGCAACTACTGTTTTTCCGCTTCCCACATCACCTTGTAACAGGCGATTCATTGGCTCTTCCTTTGAAAGGTCCGCTAAGATTTCCTTTAAAACCTTGTTTTGTGAACCTGTTAAATGGAATGGGAGGTTTGAAATGATAGAAATAATTTCTTCTTGAGGGATACTCAACTTGACTCCTTTAACTTCCTTTTGCCAAACGGCCTTCCGCTCCAAAGCCTTTAATTGAGTTACCAAAATTTCTTCGAAGGCCAGTCTTTTCCTGGCAGGTTGTATTTGGCCAGTGTCCTTTGGAAAATGAATTTGCCAAACAGCCTGTTTTTTTGGGACAAGTTTATTTCTTCTAAGCGATTCTGCGGGCATGCTTTCAGCAATTTTTGGGATAATTGTAGGAAGTATAAACTTAATTTTGGTCCTCAACCATTTTGAGGAAACACCTAAAGTTTCCGGATAGATGGGCATTAGACCTTGAGTATGAGTAGTATTAGTAAGCGTTTTTGTGTATAAAATTTCATATTCAGGATTAATAAATGTTCTATGGTTAGAGAAGAGGGCTACCTTCCCTGCCAGCCCGACTCTGGAACCTTGTTTAATTGATTTGGTTAGAAAAGATTGATTGAACCAAACAATTTCAATGCTAGAAGTACCATCGTTTACTGTGGCTAGAGTGAGGTTTTTTCCGTATCTTGTTCTGACATTTCGTATTTGCAGAATCTGCCCAACCGCGCTTGCGAAACTTCCAGTGTTTATGCTTTCTATTTTATAAGGGGCACCAAAATTTTCATACCGAAAAGGATAATGGCTAACTAAGTCCTCGACGGTACTTATCCCAAGCTTTTTTAGTTTTTTCGAGTAAAAGGATCCGATATTGGGGACTTTCTGGATAGGTGTAGTCAGATCCATCGACTAAAAGCTACCAGCAGCTAGGTAAGCAAATTGGACGAAAACCAACCCAAGTATTACTAAAATAGTAATTACTGCCCAAAGCCATCTACTTTTTCTTATAAAATTCATAAATTTATTGTAACACTTTTACCAAGAGAGCATTTAGTTTTCCGATTTGAACAAGACTACCTGTAGCGATATCAAATTTTTCATCTACTGATTTGACTTTTTTGCCGTTGATTTTCACCCCGCCCTGTTCAATTAAGCGTTTAGCTTCGCTTTTACTCGACACCATTTTTAGTGTTAGGAGTACGTCAACGCCGAACGCGTGACCCATTTTCGCATGTATTTTCCTAGTTTCTGGTTTGGGGGCCCCACCTTTCTGAAAAACTCTTTCAAATTCCTTGTTTGCACTCGCAGCCTCTTTTTCTCCATGATAATTCTTCACGATTTCGAAAGCTAAACGCTTTTTTGCCTCCATCGGATTAAACTTGCCCGATGTAATCTTTTCTGATAGGGTTTTCACTTCGTTCAATGGAATATCTGTCGTCAACGTAAAGTATTTTTCGATTAGGCTGTCTTTTATGGACATTAATTTTCCGAACATATCATTTGGTTTACTTGTTACATCTATCGTGTTTCCAAAACTTTTGCTCATTTTGCGGCCGTCAGTACCTTCTAATAGTGGTGTAGTAAGAACAAACTTCTCCTTCTTTTTGTAAATTTTAAGCATCTCTCGGCCTACTAACATATTGAAAGTTTGATCAGACGCTCCTATCTCAATATCTGTGTCAAGAGCGACGCTATCGTAACCTTGGAGAATTGGGTATAAAAACTCCGAGATAGCTATAGGTTGGGATTTTTTGATTCGTTCCCTAAATAAATCCCTTTCAGAAAGTTGTGAGAGAGTGAAATGCGACAATATCTCGAAGAAATCTCCTTGAGACATCTTCCCCCACCAATTTGAGTTAAAAACAATCTTTGGCGGATTTTTATCAAAATCGAGAATTTTTCGTACCTGCTCCTTGTAGGTTGCGCTGTTTTCCAATATACGTTTTCTTGTTAAGGGTTTTCGTTGCACATCTCTCCCGGAAGGGTCTCCAATACAGCCTGTAAAATCACCAATTACCAAGGTGATGATATGACCGGCATCTTGAAATAAACGTAAAAGACGTACAGGTACGGAATGTCCAATATGGATTTGGGAGCTAGTTGGGTCGACGCCAAAATATACCTTGAGCTTTTTCCCACCGCTTACTCTTTCTATTAATTTTTCTTTGGCAGGGTATATCGACTCGGTGAGTCTGAAGATTTTATCTTCAAAGCTACTCATATCTTCACATAATAAGGCCTTTTGTGGTAAAATACAACCGCAAAATAGTATGAATCCTACCTTTACAGCAGTTCCTCCGAGGATCAAGCGAATCCTTTCGCGGAGGAAATCCCGAAGGTTAAAACTGCGCTTAATTAGCGGTTTAGTGACCGTTGGATTTATCGTTTTTGTCCTGTTTCTTATTAGTAGCGCAGTAGCCTTTGGTTTCTTTGCCAGAAACCTGCCTTCTCCGGATAAACTTGCGGAGAAAAATTTTTCCCAATCCACAAAAATTTATGATCGGAATGGCGAGCTTCTTTACAACGTTTTTGGCGAGGAAAATAGGACTTTAGTTAAGTTGGATAAAATACCCAAAGATTTGAGAAACGCCACGATCGCTATCGAAGATAAGAACTTTTACAAGCACAAAGGTTTTGACCTTTTTGGTCTTGCGCGAGCTTTAAGAGATGCAATTTTCAATAAAAAAATTACTGGTGCTTCCACCCTAACCCAGCAGTTAGTAAAAAATGCTTTGCTGACACCCGAGCGCACAATTACAAGGAAGATAAAGGAATTTATCCTTTCAGTTCAGATAGAGAGACAGTACACGAAGGATGAAATATTACAAATATATCTCAATGAGATTCCTTATGGTGGTACAGCATGGGGTTCAGAAGCAGCAGCAAATCAGTATTTTGGTAAGCATGTCCGGGAATTAAACTTGGTTGAGAGCGCAATTTTAGCAGGACTTCCCCAAGCGCCAACTTTATTTTCTCCGCACGGTTCTGACCCACAAGCTTACATAGAACGTACAAAAAGTGTTTTAAGGAGAATGAAAGAAGACGGTTACATAACAGGTGAGCAGGAAGAAAAAGCAGCTAAGAAGCTGCCTAAGGTAAAATTTGCGTCTTTTGGGCAGGGAATAAAAGCTCCTCATTTTGCCATTCACGTAAAAAATCTACTGGAAGAAAAATACGGCGCGAAGTTGGTTCAAGAAGGCGGTTTGAAGGTGACTACGTCTTTGGATCTTAAACTCCATAATATGGCGCAAAAGATAGTTTCAGACGAGATTAAGACGAACGGCAGCGCGCTTAGGATGAGTAATGCCGCTGCAATAATTGAAAATACAAAAACCGGTGAGATTTTAGCAATGGTAGGTTCGAAAAACTATTTTGCAAAAGATATTCAGGGTAATTTCAATGTCGCAACGCAAGGTCTACGACAACCGGGAAGTGCCTTGAAACCTTTTAATTACATAACCGGGTTTCAGAAAGGATATACTCCAGCTACTATGTACATTGATCAAAGGACTGATTTCGGTGGTGGCTACAAGCCGGGAAATTACTGCAACTGTTTTAATGGTCCTATGCCTATTCGAGTAGCTTTGGGAAGTTCTCGAAATATACCTGCGGTAAAAATGCTTGCGGTTAACTCAGTTTCTGGAATGACAGATACTCTAAAGAAATTTGGAATTACCACGTTAAACAACCCGAGCCAATATGGACTTTCGTTGACCTTGGGTGGTGGGGCGATAAAGCTAATGGAGCTAACTAATGCATATGGAATATTAGGTAATAGCGGCAAAAAAGTGTCTCCGACAGTAGTGTTGAAAATAACAGATTCGGAAGGAAATGTTATAGAAGAATTTAATAAATCGGAAAGTCAATCAGAAGTTGTAAAAGCAGAGCATGCTTATCTTATAAATCATATTCTTTCAGACCCAGCAGCGAAATATTTGGACTACGGTACATATTGGGCGCACAGGCTTAATTTTCAGTCCAACCTAGCGGTAAAAACAGGGACAAGTGAATACAAAATTGACAACTGGTCATTTGGGTATACGCCTTCTTATGTGGTTGGTGTTTGGGTTGGGAATAACGACAATTCACCGATGCACCCATCCCTATCATCTGGTGTAACTGGGGCTGCGCCTGTTTACCGATCTATCATGCAGAAAGTACTTAGTGGTAAGAAAATTGATAATTTCAAACGTCCTTCCGGAATCAAGAGTATGAAAGTGGATGCTCTAACGGGCCAAAAACCTGTTAGTGGATCAAAGACAAAGACAGAAATTTTTGCCAAGTGGCAACCACCACCAGAAAACGACATGTATGTTAAGAAAAGAATATGCAAACCTAGCGGGCTTTTGTCAAACCCTTCGTGTGAAGCGGTTGGTAAGGCCGTAACAAAGACTTATTTTGTCATGTACGATCCTTATACAAAGATGTTTCAGCCGAACCTAAAGTATTGCGGCTCCTCATGCCCACCAACCAAGACGGATCCCAAAGTTTATACACCAAAACCAGGCAAGTTTTCTATTGTTATAACTTCACCGTCCGATAACCAAACGGTTGGTAGCAGTTTTATAGTTAAGGTTCAAGTTAGCGGTCCAAATCCGATTCTTGCAGTCGAATTTTGGTTAGATAATGATACGGCTTCGAAAGAAACAAAACTTAATGAACCATTTAAAGCGACTCTCAGCGGGGACCCCGGTGATCACACGATAACTGTAAAGGCGTACGATGATTCTGGAAACTCTGTAGAGGAGACAATTGACATAACTGTTTCTGGCGGTACGCCATTAATAAACTCTCCGCCGTAACAACTCATTCTCTTATTTGTGCACCGAGGCTTCTTAGTTCTTTGTTGACACCGTTTCTTATTGTGTTGATTGCGTCCGCGGCGAGTGTGCCTTTGGGGTCATAATATTCCACTTCGATTAATATTGAACGTTTGCCTTCAACAACTGTGTCCTCCAAGAGTTCTAATTTATAGAAATTACCACCGGCCCCTCTTTCAATACTATCGGCGACAGCCTCGTAACTAATGTTTTTAGGTAAAAACAAAGAAAAATCTTCCCTAACCGTAGGAAATTTTGGTTTCGGTTTGTAAAAAGGCTCCCTTTTGCAATTTTGAAGTGTCTCAAAATCTAGTTCGAACCCAAATGTTGGGGTTGTCACATCAAAACGCGACATAGTTTCTTTATCAAATTCTCCGAAGACTCCTAAATTCTTCTTTTCAAAATAGACTTCAGAAGCGGATTCGTTAAACACAGTCCCCCATCCTACTTTTTTATATGTTAAGTTGCTGATGTTCAATTTATTAAGTAAGGCTTCAAACACACCTTTGGCTATTGAGTAACTGAAGCCAATGAATACAGCAGCAACTTTCTTTGGTTGATTAGGAAGTTTAGATGGTTTACTGGATTTCTCGAATGTTTTCCCAATCTCGAAAAACGAGAATTGTCTATGGTGTTTGATATTTAGGTTAGCAGCTTGGATTAATCCAACCAATAGGCTCGGTCTGAGGTATTCGTAATCAATTACTAGGCGATTAGTGACTTTTATCACAGTATTTGCTGAAATACCCAGACTCTCTAAAGTTGAAGCACTAGTAAGAGAACTGCTATAGATCTCTTTCAATCCTAGGCTCGCAACGATTTGCTTCAAGTCTTTTTCAAAATTAGTTTGCTGCAGATTAGAGAACGAGGGTGTACCTGCCGGTAACGTTTTTGGAAATTTGTCGTAACCATAAATTCTTCCTATCTCCTCAGTTATATCAATAGGCTCATTCACATCAGTTCTGAAAGAGGGGACGACAATTTCAAGCGAATCCTTTCTCTCAGCAGTCTGTTTAATACCAAATTCAAGCCTGCCGAGAATTTTCTCAATTTCAATTTTACTAATTGGTATTCCTAACGTCTGCTTGATTAGGGAGATTGGAGTAGTGATCACCCGTTCTTTTGCTGGGTAACCAACACTTTTTATCCGGGAAACCAACTGGCCGCCAGCCAAAGTTGAAATAAGCTGAGTTGCTCTTTCAAACGCATATCGGTGTGCGGCCGGATCTAGTTGCTTTTCGAATCTGTTTGAGGCTTCTGTTCTTAATCCAAGGCGACTTGATGTGTGGCGAATTGTGATTGGGTTATAAAGCGGTACGTGAAGAACTAGGGCATCAGTGTTTTTATCAACTTCCGAGTTCTCCCCACCCATTAATCCGGCAAGATCGATTATTTTCTCATCGTCCTCTATAATGGTAGATCCATTTGGTAGTTCCCTTTCCACAGCATCCAGAGTCCTTATTTTATCTCCCTTTTTTGCAGCGCGAAGTCTCATCGAACCAGAGATTTTACTGAAATCAAACATATGCATTGGTTGACCAGTTTCAGTCATTACGTAATTTGATATATCAACGATGTTATTTATGGATCTCACCCCTGACCTCTCCAACCTTTGAGTAAGCCAATCTGGGGAAGGTCCCACTTTGACAGAATCAATTACACCAACACTGTAAGAAGGGCAGAGTTGCAGATCCTCAACACTAAAATTAATCGATTTTTTCTCTTCCTTTATCTTCAAGATAGAAAAAGGTTCCGGAATGGCGAGTTCTCTGCCGTAAATAGCGGATATTTCTCTTGCTACGCCAATTACTGATAGGCAATCGGCGCGGTTTGGCGTAATTTCAAAATCAAATATAAAATCACCGCCAATTTTTTCGATAGAGTCTACTTTAGTACCAGAAGATTGAAGATCGGAAGCTAGCTTTTCCGGTGTCTCATTTATTTCTACATACTCTTTGATCCAAGAAATAGGTAATTTCATAATTTTTAAAATTGATTTAAGAATCGAAGGTCGTTGTTGTAGAGGATTCTTATGTCGTTAATTCCATACTTGAGCATAACTAATCTGTCTGGGCCCATTCCGAATGCCCATCCACGGAATTTATTTGGATCGATACCGCCGTTGCGTAATACATTAGGATGTACCATGCCGGCTCCCAAAATTTCTATCCATCCCTTTTTTTGGTGGTACACTTCGATTTCAATTGAAGGTTCGGTGTAGGGAAAATGGTGACCGTAGATTCTGGTTTTCGTTTTTTCGCCAAAAAAGTTTTTAACAAAAAAATCTAAAGTACCCAAAAGGTCCGTCATAGATGACTTTGAGTCGACCAATAGACCTTCAATTTGATAAAAGGAAGGCAGATGTGTTGCATCCGGCATATCGCGTCTGTAGCAACGTCCAGGAAAAAGAACTCTAATCGGAGCTTTGTGTTTCTCTAAATAACGGACTTGCATATTGCTGGTGTGAGTACGTAAGAGAGTATCGTCGTCAATGTAATAAGTCTGTTGAACATCTCTAGCCGGATGTCCCGGTGGCATATTTAATTTTTGGAAATTATAAAGATCGCTTTCAACTTCTGGGCCATCCGTCCAAGTAAAACCTAGGTAGCGGAAAATTTCCTTGACGTCTTCTATTACGGTAGTTATTGGGTGAAGGCTGCCAACAGCGATCTTTTTACCAGGGGTGGTAATGTCAAGCTCTTGCGTTTTCGTAGTTTGTTTTGGTTGAGATTTTTCGTTTATAGTTGCGGTAATTTCCTCCCTGATTTGTTTAACCGAAGTACCAATACCACGACGTTTTGAAACAGGAAGAGTTTTTATTTCAGAGGTAAGTTTTGTCAAGATTCCATTTTTACGGCCAAGGTATTTTATTCTTAAGCTTTCAGCTACCGCCGGTGATTCTAGTTGTTCGACTTCATTTTTGAATTCAGCTAGTACTTTGTTAAGCTTTTTCTTCATAAGTTTCTTAATTCTAACATAAGAAAAAGTCTAATTGAAGTGACGCGTAGAATAAAAAATAGCCCCAAAGTGGGAAGCTCACGCCTGCCCTACATGAGCTCCCCAATTTGAGGCTAACAAAGTTGAATAAATTATATCATTTCCAAGAAAGCATGTCAAGACTATGGGTTTCAGTTGTAGTTAACTATAAGTTTGCTACTTTAACTTTGAGGTAATCTGTTTAAAAACTGGAGGGTCGGAAACTGCTAGATCCGCAAGTATTTTTCTATCAATTTGTATGTTGGCCTCAGTGAGACCCTTTATAAATTTGTTATAGGAATTTCCTTCGTTTCTTAGAGCTGCGTTTATTTTTGTAATCCAGAGCCTTCTTTTCTGCCTCTTCCTTTGCTTTCGCCCCGCAAATGCGTATTCCCCAGCGTGCATAGATGCTTCTTTAGCTGTTCTTACTAGAGAGCTTCTCGAGCCACGGTAACCTTTAGCGGCAGCCAATATCTTTTTGTGTTTTTTCCTTTTTGTAAAACCTTTTTTTACTCTAGTCATAATTATTTTCCTGCCATAGATCTAATCTTCTTAGCAAAACCCTTGCTGACGAGACTTGGCTCCTTTTGGCGGCGAATTCTTGCTTTAGTCTTTTTTCGCTTCAAGTGAGATGAATAGGCGTGGCCTTTGATTATTTTCCCTGTTCGGGTTATTTTAAATCTTTTCGCAACAGCTTTCTTTGTTTTTTTCTTCATTTTAATGCTTTATTGGTTTGAGACTTTGGCTTAGATTTCTTCCTACGCGTCTTGGTTCAGAGTCCCTCTCGCCACAATCTATAAGATTTTCGGCTACTTTTTCTAGGACTTGGTATCCAAATTCAGGATGGACTATTTCCCTACCGCCAAATTTCACAGTTAGTTTTACTCGGTTCCCACTCTCAAGAAATATTCTAGCTTGTTCAGAGCGTACTTGTAGATCGTGATCGCTTATCAAAGGACCCAGCCATATTTCCTTAGTGCCAACCCCCTTAGTTTTTTTCTTAGAAATCTTTTCTCTCTTTGACTCCTCATATTTAAATTTCTTAAAATCTATAATTCTTACAACAGGCGGTTTTGCCTTTGATGCGATTTCGACCAAGTCCAATCCTTCTTGTTTAGATTTGGATATTGCTTCTTGGGTATCTACTACTCCAATTTGTTTTCCGTCTTTATCGATTAAACGAACCTCTTTTGCCGTTATATTTTGATTTAACCGGTAGAACCTTCCTATCTGTTTGCTCCTTTCATAGTCATCATTAGTTGATTCTCTGCTATAGCACCCTGCCTTAATATCTTAAAGGGTTTACATGTTAGGTCAACTATTGTCGAGGGTTTTTTCTCCATTTCAACCTTTTTTGGCAAAATATCAAGATTGATTGCATAGTCTACCAAAGCTAAAATGTGCTTGTCAATCTCACTGAAGATCTTTGGTGGCTTGCTTCCGTGATAATTGGCACTAGGAGCGATTATTGGAGCGCCTAATTTTCTGATGATTTCTAGAATTGTTGGTTGATTTGGGATTCTGATGCCGATAGTTTCACCCTTTCCTTGAATGATTTTTGGTGTCTCCTGTCTTGATTTTACCACACTAGTCAGAGGGCCCGGCCAATATTTTTCCGCGAACTTCTTTTCGCTGTCCCCAAAAACTCCATATTCGTAAGCCTGATTAAAATTTGCAGTTAGGACTAACACTGGTTTTTCCTCTGTGTCCCCGCGAATTTCATAAACCCTTCGTATAGAGCTTTCGTTTCGTACATCACAGCCAATCCCATATATTGTGTCAGTCGGAAATACTACAATATCACCTTTTTTGAAGTGCCTCGCAGCTTCTTCAATCATTTTAGATCGTCGATTTCCTGTTTTATTCTTATCACGAAACTACTAATTGAAGCGATGCCTTCGTCGCCTTTTTCTCTTGAACGAATGGACACTTTCCTCTGAACCTTTTCTTTATCACCGACTACAAGCATGTATGGAATCTTTTGTACCTGAGCATCACGAATTTTAGCCTGCATGGTTTCGTTTCTCACGTTTATTTCAGCACGAAGCCCATCATTTATGAATTGTTGTCCTAGCTCGTTCGCATAACTAATGTGACGCTCTGCAATGGGAATTATTTTGATTTGAATTGGAGCGAGCCATGTTGGAAAAGAACCACCATAGTTTTCTATTAAAATACCGACAAAACGCTCAAAAGACCCTAGAATAGCTCGGTGGATTACCGCGGGAGTTTGATTTTTACCATTTTGATCAGTATAAACCGAGGCAAACCTTTTAGGTGTTTCGTAATCAAGTTGTATGGTGGTTAGTTGCCAGTCTCTTCCTAGCGCATCGTCGATGTGAAGATCTATTTTTGGGCCGTAAAAAGAACCTTCCTTTTCCTTAAGTTCGTAGACTAACTTCTTCTTCCTAAGAATTTTTTCCAAATCTGCCTCTGCCTTTTTCCAAATCTTCAGGTCCCCAAGCGCTTTATCTGGTCTAGTTGCAAGGTAGAATTTTGGTGTAAAACCAAAGACTTTATAAATTTCACTAGCCATATCTACCATTTCTTCAATAACAGAACTAACTTGATCAGGTGTGCATATAGCATGGGCGTCATCCTGAGAAAGTTCTCGTACACGAAAAAGTCCATGCAAAGTTCCAGACTCCTCGTAGCGGTGAACCATGTCGAGATCAGAGAATTTAATTGGTAAATCACGATAACTATGTAGTGTAGTATTGTAAAGTAATAGTGTTTCGGGGCAATTCATTGGCTTCAGAGCGTAAGTCTGTTTATCTAAGGTTAGGGTAAACATGTCTTTTTTAAATAGTTTCCAGTGACCAGAGGTTTCCCAAACATCCTTTTTAGCCAAAAGAGGTGTCGAGATTTCCTGATATCCGTATTTACTGTTTATCTTGCGAATAAAATCCTTTAATTGGTGAATGAGTGAGAATCCTTTCGGGTACCAAAAAGGCATACCCGGCGCAACAGGCAAAAAAGTGAAGAGTCCAAGTTGCGCACCGATTTTTTTGTGATCTCTTTTTTTGGCTTCCTCCAAACGCTCTAGATAACTAGCAAGTTCTTTTTCGGAGGGCCAAGCAGTACCGTATATTCTTTGGAGCATTTTGTTTTTTTCGCTCCCCCTCCAATAAGCGCCAGCAACAGAAAGCAGTTTTATCTTACCTACTAGACCAGAATGTTTTACATGGGGGCCTGTACATAAATCGATAAAATCGCCTGTTTTGTAGAACGAAACCTTCTTTTCGCCCTGTTTTTTTAAATCCCGAATCAACTCTACTTTGTAGGGTTCGTGTAATATTTTTGCTATCTTAATGGCTTCGGTGATTGTCTTTTCAATTTTTTCAAATGGTATATTTTGACCCTTCAGGTTCTCGACTTCATTTTCTATCGCTGAAAAATCATCGCTATTAAGTTTGTGCGGCAAGTCAAAATCATAATAAAAACCATTCTCAATGATAGGACCGATACCGAGACGAGCCCTTGGATATAGTTTCTTAACCGCTGCAGCTATAAGGTGGGCAGCGGAATGTCGCATTATAGATAGATCTTTATTCATTGTGATTTTTACGGCCGAAGTGATCGGAGAATGTCGTTAAAGAGATCACCAACAAATGGTAAGCTATCAAGTTTGCTGAGTATGATTATTACCAACCCAACCACTACAGTTGCTCCTAGTACTGTGCCGAATCCCCAAGAGAGACCACCAAGAAAATTATTCAAGAGCATTTTCCAGGTCGAAATATGAATCCGTGTATGGCCTCGGCCGGGGCTTAATTCTATGTATTCCTTACTTTGCTTTTCTTCCTCTGCCATTTTATAGTATGGTGGACGGTACAGGATTTGAACCTGTGACCTCTTCGATGTCAACGAAGCGCTCTAGCCAACTGAGCTAACCGTCCAATTATTATTACCTTGTAACTTTTTCAGGTTCCAAACTTTTCCTTACGATGGTAGGCAAGGTTTTTGCCCCTAAACCCAATCGTGCTCTTTTCGCTTCAATTGCGCCATCTATTATACCGTATTTTTTTGCTTCGCCGCTAGTCATGAAGAAATCTCTATCGGTGTCCTTCTCTATTTTAGAAATTGGTTGGTTAGTCTCTTTGGCCAAAATTTCGTTTAACTTTCTTTTAAGTTTCAAAATCTCATCCGCATGGATTTTAATATCGGTGGCTTGACCGGAAATTTCGGTCATTGGTTGGTGAATCATAATTTTTGCATTGGGAAGAGCAAATCTTTTTCCCTTACTTCCACCAGCGAGGATAATTGCTGCTCCAGAGGCCGCCATACCGACGCAGACCGTTTGTATGTCGGGACGAACATATTTCATCGTGTCATAAATAGCAAGCGTGGAGTGGGCGTATCCGCCAGGAGAATTTAGATAAATACTGATATCTTTTTCCATGCTTTCGTTTTCAAGGTACAAAAGTTCCGCGATTACAATGTTTGCTGTTTCGTCAGTAATTGAACCACCAATAAAGATGATTCTTTCCTCAAGTAGCCGGCTGTAAATATCATAGGCCCGCTCACCATGCGGATCCCTTTTTATAACCATTGGTATAAGTTCCATAAGCAGGCGTGATTATATCAAATCGAGGAGAATATTTCTATAAAAAGGATTGGAGCCCCAGTAGCCGGGTGGCATAACTGGGGCTACGAGTTAATCCGAACAACCATGTAGCCTACATCTTGTGGGCTAGTGTCCTGGTGCGTGCGCGTTGCCACCAACCCAGCCTTTCAGCAGCCTTCGGGTTGTCTTGGAACCACCTCCTCACAACGTTACCTAGTCCTTCTGCGCAGTACGTTGCGGCAATACGCGAGAGTTCGGTGAGATCTTCCTCTAGAACCTCATCCCCGTCAAAGGCAGCTTCGTCAAGCTGCATGTGTATCGTTGTGCTGTCCAGCAAGGTCAGTCCCCTTTCTTTCCAATCTTCCCGATTCCTTTGTTGATTGGTTGCGAAGGACTCGAACCTTCAACCTCCTCTGCATCACAGAGGTGCTCTAACCAATTGAGCTAGCAACCCAAGATGGAGGCGGTAGGAGTTGCACCTGCCGTGAAGAAAGGGAAGTCCCCATTTTCCCTCCCCCCACCTGCTAAAGGCCTCCATAAAACTTAAAAACCCCCTTGCGGGGGTTTCTTTGTTGCTTAAGTTTTTTTCAAAGAGCTTAAAGTGCTTCCCCCGCAGTAAGTCCCTGCTCCTTGATAAGGAGTGAAAAGACCATCTTTATAAGTAGGAAGCGATAATTATTCATTCTATGTATAGATTTTATTTGTAACTAACAAGAGCTGTCAAGAGGTCACTTGATTTCTATCGAGCCCGCGATAGATTCTATTCGAATGTCAAGTCTGGTGAAAGCCTTATCAAAATCCTTTGTTTGGTACTCACCGTCCCTTTTCTCAAATCTATCATCTATCGAAAGGTTCTTTACCTTTGAATCTATTGCAATTCTTGCGGCGAGTTTTTGAGGGATCTTTATTTTCAAATTTGAAGCTTTCGTCTTTATCTTAGCTCGCGAAGAGTAGAGATCGCCAAACGTTATATTTAGGTCAGAAGCCTGCGAATCTATTTCTAAGTAATCAACACGGAGCTTGCTTAAGTCAATCTTTTCCTTTGATGCGCCAGTTTTAATAAGGATTTCAAGTGGGATTTGCTCAGTCAGATAAATCCTCGTCTCATTTCGTAGGCTCGAAATAATTGGCAACCCAGAGGTAGAAGGCTGACTAATTTTTATAATCATCTGTCCAAAACTTTTGTCTCGTTCTACCTTTGGTTTATCGGAAGCCTTACTGTAGGAAACCTCCCCATCTATTAATTTAGTAGAATCTGTTGTTGCTTTAATATTTAGATTGGTGGCGGGAAAATCAACAATGATTTTTGCTTTTGTCAGATTACCCAGTGGTTCAGAGATAATTAGTTTGTCTGTAGCGAGAGGGTTTTTGGTGAATGGATTAATAGCAAAAATGACGGGAATGATAAAAATTAGTGCGAGAAGAATTAAGGTGGTTTTTAATGATATCGATTGACCAATAAAGAATTCGATTCCGATTAAAACAAGTAAAACTGGCCAAAACTTCCATAGGTTTGTCCAAATTGACCACGGAAGAACTCCAAAATTGTTGAGAAGAAAAATTGTTCCCAGAATTATTAAGACAAATGGTGCTATTTTGAAATGTTTGATCATCTAGGTTTAGAATAACTATAGTGCACTTAACTGTCAATCGAATTCAGTCGAATCTTTGTTTTATTAGATCTAAAGCCTTTTTATTTGCCTCGAACGAGATTCTAGCAGGTAGTTTACCTAGCGGAAACCACTTCAATTGTGCAACGTCGTCGGAAGGCGCAGGCTTGCCTTTAATTATTTTCGCCAGAAAGGCAATAGAAACTATATGCTGATCTTGGTATCTGTCGTTTGCTGTACCCAATATCTCAGTCAATTTGATATCAAGACCTGTTTCCTCTTTTGTTTCGCGGATAGCTGTTTCTTGTGGGCTTTCGCCCCGCTCCATAAAGCCTCCAATACTATCCCACCATCCTTTGTACGGTGTAATTCCTCTTTTGGCGAGTAGCACTCTTTTGTTTTCAATAATGAAAACGCCAACTGTCGGCTTGGGATTTTGGTAGAAAACAAAATTGCATTTTGGGCAAACCTGACGGATGTGTCCATGTACTTTTTTCCGTTCAAAGTTATTTCCGCATTTTGGGCAAAATTTGAATTTAGTCATGTTTTTCTGAATACTGAGATAGATTTCTTAATTTAGAGCTTTTAAAGAAAGTTTCCTTGTAAGGTTTCAGTCTTACGATTTTGATATTTTTTAGCCTGTGTCTACGTAAATCTTTTTTCAGCTTTCTCACTGGCGGTTTTTGATCGTATCCAAGAGCTATTATTTCTGGCTTGTATGTTCTTATAGTTCTGAAATAGTCGTATGTTCTACTCCCCAGCACTACTTTGTCAGCGATCTCTGTTTTGCGAATTTTGTCTGCTCTGACCTGCTCCTTGTTTTTTGGTAACTCACCCTTAATACTCTTGACAAATCTGTCACGACCTACAACTACTATTAAGTAATTCGCAAGGTTTTTGGCTCGGCGAAAGAAATTTAGATGGCCTTTGTGTAAAATGTCGAATGTTCCAAAAACCATTACTTTGTTCATCGAGGTTTATATTTTTTTAAATAGCTAACTAACTTTTGCATCGCCTGTGCTCTATGTGAGATTTGGTTTTTTTCTAGAAGTACAATCTGACCTAGTGTCCGTTTCTTTGATGGCACATAAAATATGGGATCGTAGCCGAAACCCATTATCCCTTCGGGCTTGTGGGAGATCTCGCCAGACAGCTCCCCAGCAAAAGACACGTGTTCTTTTTTATGTAAGTAAACTATTACTGCCTTAAACACCGCCTTCCGATCACGTATATCGTGCATCTTTTTAAGAGTACCTAGATTCCTTTGTGCCTCTGACCCTTTCATCCAACGGTCGCTCAAAACCCCTGGAAAACTATGTAGAGCATGGATTTCTAATCCCGAATCCTCGGCTACTATGGGGAGCTTGGTAAATTTTGAATAAAATAAAGCTTTATTTTGAGCGTTCTCTAAAAAAGTACTTCCTGTCTCAGGACTTACAGCTTTTATATTTAAATCGTCTAAGCTAACCAGGTTGTAATCAGGTTGGTTTAGATAACTTTTGTACTCCTGTAATTTTCCTTCGCTGTGAGTGGCTATAAGTATCTTTTTCATACGTTTATGATTACACGTTTATCTCCAAACCATCATAGGAGATATGAAAATTTTTTCCACCGTTTTTCTGAACGAAATCTTCCAGTTTCTTGTGTGTTCCTGTCGCGTGACCAATATGGATGAAATAGGCTTGTTTTGGCTTTAAGTTTTTCGCCAGGGCTACCCCCTCTTCTATCGACTGATGGGTGCGCGCCTGGCCATGTTTAGTAAGACTGGAACCATCCATCACTAGGGTAGAGGCATCTTTGGCTTTTTTAAGTTCGTTTTTCGGTATGCGCGACATGTCCGGGATGTATACAAGTGACCCCCTTTCCTTAATTTTAATTCCGAAAGCTGGGTTCTTTCCATGTTCGACTGGGAAGTATTCTGCGGTAGTACCCTCACCCAGCGAGACATTCTCATGAGATTTCACTACGTTGGTTTTGAATTGAATAAGTAAAAAATTAGGGATTTTTCTTAGGCCTTTTAGAATTTCGAACGGAACTACCAAATTAATTCTCCACTTTCTGCTATAGACATGTGAGAGGTCCCAAAGCCCCATGATATGATCCGGATGGGTGTGGGAAATGAGGACATGGCGAATTTCGTTTGGTTTATTATTTACAAAATGGGAGTAAGTGTCCGGTCCGGCATCCAAAAGTATGCTTCCGTTAATTAGTAGTTGGCTTCGAGTTCGCTTATCCTTGGGGTCTTTTGACAGACAAAGCTTACACTTACAGCCTAACCGAGGCAGAGGCCAACCAGCACTTGTTCCCAGGAATTTGATTTTCATTAGTAAATGGTGCCGAGGGGGAGACTCGAACTCCCACGTCTTGTTTAAGGACACATGGTCCTAAGCCATGCGCGTCTGCCAATTCCGCCACCTCGGCTCCACGCACAATTATACGAAAGGTAGCCTCAAAAGGCAACTAACGGTTGTTTTTCGTTCTTTCGATAGCAATCTTTTGTGTTTCTTTTTCTAATGAATCGTCTAAGGGTGTTAGAATTATTTCCCCGTATCTTCGATGAAGTGCCTTTTGGATTAATAAATCAGCAAATTCCGGATTTTTTGGCAAGAGGGGCCCGTGGAGATAACAACCAAAAACATTTCCTTGAAACGCGCCCTCAGTTCTATCTTCACCATTGTTACCGTAACCGAAAACCACATCCCCTAAGGCAGCCGCCTTCCTTCCAAGGTATGTTTTACCACTGTGGTTTTCGAAACCGGCCATCAGGTTTTTGCCACCGATACCCACTCTTCTATTGGCCTCGATAACAATATTTCCGATCATTCTGTCGTTGCTCGCAACTGTAACAGCGTCAAGTAAACCTATTCCTGGCAGTTCTTTCTCGGCGGCAGGGCGATAATATTGCCCAAGTAACTGGTAACCGCCACAGATTCCTAAGAATACTGCCCCCAGTCTTGCGGCCTTTCGAAGATCGTTTTTCTTATTGGTCTGCAAATCCTCGGAAACTATCTTTTGTGATTGATCTTGCCCACCGCCAAAAAAGTAAATATCGAAACTAGCCGGGTCGATCCTTTCATTAAGAGATATTTCGCGTACATTTACCCTTATTCCACGCCATTTTGCACGTTTCCAAATGGTCAAGACATTCCCTCTATCCCCATAGGTACTCATTTCTCTGGGGTATAGCCACCCTAGTGTTAACTTTAGGTCTTGTTTATTTTTTTCTGGGTTTACCATTTTTAAGTTTAATCCTCCCAAAACTGGTTGCTCAGTCCTCTTGCCGCTAGGAATTTCTTCAAAGCAAGCATCGCAGTGTATGTTGGTAAAACATAAAGTGTTTCGCCTTTCGGCACTTCTTCGATGGAATCCTCTAAAGCTTTCTCGGGGTTTTTCTCAATTTTTGTCTCGCTATGATCGCTACAATATTTCAGCCTCAGTGCCATATCGGAGGCTCTTATACCGGATACTCGTACTCTTTTTATATTGCCGCGTGCAAAAAGCTCTTCAAAGTCGACGTCCCAAAGCCAGGAAACATCTTTGCCATCGGCGATAAGATCATTGATGATTATCAAAATATACTTATCGTTTTTATTTCCCATAAGTAATCTTAAAATCTCATTGAATCCAGAGGGATTTTTAACCAGCCCAATAAAAATTCTTTTACCTTCGACATCGATCTTCTCGGTTCTGCCAAAAGCGGGTGGAGTATGATCAAGCGCCTTTTTAATTGTGTTTAGATCGATATTTAAAGCAAGAGCTGCTGAGACAGCCGCGAGAGCATTATAAACATTGTAAATTCCAGGCAGGCTAACTTTTAGTTCGATGCCTCCCTTTGGAGTAACTATGCTAGCTACAAAGCCTCTTTCTTCATCTAGGGTGATTTTTTTCGCGTAAACATCTGGTTTTGGTCGTTTCAGACTGCAAGAGCCACATTTATATTTTCCCAAATGTGATAAATAGACCTTTTCAAATCGCAGTTCCCCGCCGCATGAAACGCAACTTGTGAAGTCTGCGGCATGGGGCAGCTTTCCCAAAGATTGTTCCTCATCCTCAATACCAAAATAGATTGCCTTTGCCTTGGATGAGGTACCCAGATGAGCCACTGAATGGTCGTCACTATTGAGTACGAGGATGCTTGTTGGTTCTAATTGGATTAAGGAGTGTTCCCAAACCTTCCGTATTTTATCCACCTCACCGTACCTATCAAGCTGATCTCGAAATAGGTTGTTAAATACCAACACTCTTGGTTCAATGCTGTTTATAGCGCTTGGTAACGTAAGTTCGTCTGCTTCAAGAAGTGCTAGTTTCTTTTCACTTTTGCGAATGGATAAATTTTCGGCCAAAGTTCCAATCAAACCTCGCAGTAGGTTTGACCCAGCCCGGTTGTGAATGTAGGCAGTTCTTTTTTCCTTTAGTATACTTCCCAGCAATCTTGCCGTAGTAGTCTTTCCGTTTGTTCCGGTGACTAGAACTGCTCCATCATAGTAGCGCGCTAATTTTTTTAAGGCTTTTGGGTCTATATACTCAGCTAACAAACCTGGAGCTGCTGTGGCTCCGCCGCCAGAAATCCTGATTACAGTTTTGAGGATCCTTGCTGAAACAACTGCTGTAAAGAGTCTTATATCCACGGGCTAGATTATAGCACCCTACGAAACTAATTAGTTTCGCTATTCAGCCAACAATTTAGGTTCTCTCGGGCAGCGTAGCCACCTAGCGGCCTAATCAGATAATAGTTATTGGAAATTTTCTATGACGGACATATTGAAGCTTACTCTTGAAGCCCAATTTGGGTTTGCAGCGTAGGAAGGTCCAATTTTCCAGGGCGTGATTGCGCCCGTGTTACCCCAGCGTGTTCTTATTTGCCTGCCTACGTAATCTGAAGAAACAGCCCAGTTTTCAAAGTAAAACGAGCCGTTGTTCCACCCATAGGGGTTGTACGAACCAGTAGGCACAAAGATTCCATATGTGGATTCTACACCAGCGATTGCGGCAAGGAGTCTCCAGTCCAAATTATATTTGTCTGCAGTTTTTACTAGAGCTTTTGCATCACCAGCCATAGGAGAATTTTGGCTTCTGAGGAATTTTGCCAATCTTTCCGCACGATCGTCCTTTTTCGCCTTGATTTCTGTAGTGATAATATTCGGATCGTTTTTTGGAATATCAAAACTAACAGCTTGATTGACGAAATAAGCCTCAGAGCTAAACGGTTGTCTAATTAATGTGGGGCTGGCCAAAAGACCAAATGAAACAAGTATGACCATGGCAGCTGCCCTAAGGGTTGTCTTTAACATGATCGCCCCCTAGAGCTAGGAGGCAAATTAGAGACAAAAAAACTTTCGCGCTACTACTACGAAAGCCTGCAGCATTCTACCAAAATTTGGCTGCTATGTCAAGTCAAAGAGTCAGTACTCCTCTGAAGCAATTTCCTCCATGGCGTTTTGAACTGCAAATACCCACTCAGGATTGGTATTGGAAGTATATCTCGTGACAATTTCACTTGGTGTGGTTAAACCGTGGTCGATATAATTTTTTTTGATATCTTCAGCAACCGTGTGTATTCCTTCCTCCCAACTATCAAAATAAACACCGCTTTTTTCTCCCGTATGTATTCCCCAACCAAATGGATTGTATGAACCTTTGGGGATCTTTTTGCCTAGGTTCGATTCCTGGAAAGCCAGAGCAGGTAAAAACCGCCAATCCATGCTATTTTCTTCGGCAGTATCAACAAATTCCTGTCCCAGGCCTATCATGGGCGAACCGTGTCTTTCCAAAAAAATATCTACTAATACGCCTCTAGCATCGCCGCTTTTGATAGCGGAAAGGACATTACCAAACTTAAGATAGCTATTTTCACGTTCAGTCTGCGGTCCGATTATGTTTCGAGAAGAACTAGCAGATAGTAGATTAAAAGCCTTCGGGGAGCTAATTTTCGCATACAAAAATATCGATCCAAACAGGAAAATCAAAGTTAATATAAACCAAATAGCGGTGATGGAGAAAATTGAGACAGTCCTTCGCATAATTTGGAGCGCGAGACGGGAATTGAACCCGCGACCTCTTCCTTGGCAAGGAAGCGTTCTACCGCTGAACTACTCGCGCACGAATACCCGTAGATTATAACATAAGTGTTAATCTTCCCAATAACCGTACTGAAAGCGTCTTATTAGCCTCCTAACCCTCTCAGCAGCTCTGTAAAGGGAGTATTTTGCACTAATTGGATAATCTTGCGCTCTGATATAACTGTACTTAAAACCGCCAAAGCCGCGCTTGAAAAGACTAAATCCGTACCAAGGGTGTCCAGGGTGAAAATTTTTGTCTTTCACTACACCCCAAAAATTGTAGTATTTACAGCCTCGACGCTTGGCTTCCTTTATTGCTTCCCACTGCAAAGAGTAACCGACTGATTGTGTTTGCTTTGGATTTGAAGCGGCGTGGAGGTAATATCCCATTTCACCATAATAAGCAATCATAGCCATAGAAAAAACCTGCCCTCCTTTTTTTGCAATAAATATTTTTTCTTGGCCCTCCTTTGACATTATTTCGAATTGCTTTAAATAGTATTCTCTTGGATGGTTTGTGAAGCCTTTTCTACCTGCAGTAGATTGAAGTAAGGCAACAAATTTTTTAGCGTCCTCTTGTTTTGAAGAAATTTCAATCTTAACACCCTGTTTTGGTTCATGACGAATTAAATACCGGGTTGTTTTACGCATATCGGCAAGTAGTTCTTCTTCGGGTTTACTAAGCGGAAGTAACCAAGCATCCTCGACTTGAACGAACGTTACTGCTGGTTTAAAACCTAAACTTTTAAAAATAGCACGGTTTTTAGTAGTATCCGCTAAGAGCGGGTCGAGTTTGAGGAAAATGCAATTTTCTTCCCTTGCGATTCCTTTAAGTTCGGTAAATAGTACTTTGGATAGACTTGGTTTACTCCAATCTAAAATTGGTCCGCGTGGACAATAGATGTAGCTTCCCAATCTAGATTCATATTTGATAGCTAAGCAAAGTCCTTCCAAATTTTCATCGGAGTAGGCACCGAGTCTCCAAATTTTTCTTCCTATCTCACGATTAAATTCGCCCCAATTCCACGATTGAAGAAAAGTATTGGGACTATGATTTAATGAGAAGTCCTCCCAGGTTTTTTTATTTGCAATTTCCGTCACTTGATACTTCATTTGTAGTTATTGATAAAATCAACGATTTCCTGAGCCTCGTTAAGTCTCATGCCTAAATGATTTGGTAAATTGATTGTCTCTCTCGCACATTTTTCAGCATTCGGACATGAACCTACTTTGTACCCAAGTTTTTCCTCGTCGGACCCTTTTGGATAAACTGGCCTGTTGTACCAATTCCCAAACCAGAAACGTTTTTTTCTCGCTTCCGCGTATACCTTTTCAGATTCCCTGTGAAAAGCTGCAAAACGAAGATAAATTCCATCGTGACTTGGAAGTAATTTGAAATTTGGATTTCTAATACTTTTCAAATAAAACTCAGCAATTTCTTGGCGACCTTTATTGTATTCATCTAAGTGCCCAAGTTCATCGAGTGCAATCTCAGCGAGCACATTTGGCATTTTTGCCGGGTACCAGGCAGGTTTTTCCCCTATTTTTTCCCTCCGCGAAGTAACAACATTAAAAAAATCGTGATTGTTAAGCGACCGTATGAACCTAAGCCCACTAGCTCTAAAATAAATTCTTCTTAGTAGGATCCGCCAAGTAAAAAAGTTGAGGAATTCGTGTGTCATACGCTTGAAGGAAATTGAAGGAAGTTGCGAAACAAGATTTATAATTGGTCTAACTAGTTTTTGGTTTCGAACAATTATTGCTCCCCCAGCAAGCGATGATATAACTTTTTCCCGACCGAACGATAAAATTGCTACGTCTCCAAATGTGCCTAGCTTTTTACTATTATATGTAGCGCCTAGAGAGTGTGCGCAGTCCTCAATTAGGAGCAAGTTACGCTTTTTAGCTAAGCTTAGAAGCTCCTGTATTGACCCAGGACGCCCGAACGTGTGTTGGACGATTATAGCCTGGGTTTTGTTTGTTATCTTTTTCTCAACGTCTTTGGGATCTACATTCAACGTTTCTGTGTCAATATCAGCATAAATAGGTTTTGCGCCGGTCCAAAGAATTGGGTTTGGTACTGCGTTACAAGTATAAGCTTGAATAATTACTTCGCTTCCTCTACCAATTTTCGCTGCTTTCAAAATCAAATAAATCGCACTTCTGCCTGAGTTGACGGGAAAAACCTTCAGTTTGAAGTAATCCTCAAGCTTATTCTTTAGCTCCTCGACAGGCTCAAGAGCGGTTACGGTTTTGGGTTTAAATATGTTTCGAAAAATGGTTTTAACCACCTGTTTCTTAGCCATGAAATGACCTTTGTAGTATAATATCATAATCGAAAGATTACGGTGTGCAGAGCATGTAGTAGCGCAAGTATTGCCGGGTCGTCTAATGGTAGGACAACGGACTCTGGATCCGTTTATCTAGGTTCGAATCCTAGCCCGGCAGCCAAATTGGGATTCGTAGACGACGAAGTGGTCACCGAATACGCAGTATACTGCACCCTGCTCCTGAGCCAAATGTAGCTTAAAGCTTGCTTAATCCTTCTTTCCAGCCACCTACTTAAATTGCAACTTAGCTTTAATTTTGGTAAAATTTGTGAACTTCTTGGGCGAGTGGCGGAATTGGTAGACGCGCAGGCCTCAGACGCCTGTGGGAGCAATCCTGTGGAGGTTCAAGTCCTCTCTCGCCCACCACTTCGGTTGATATTTTCGGTCTCAGTGCAAACTTAAAGTGAAATATTTTGTTTATATATTAGAATGTGAGGATAAATCACTATATACTGGAATTACTTGGAATTTGGAAAAGAGGGTCAGAGAACACTTTAAAGGTACAAGTAAGTACACTAGAGGTAAGTTGCCAGTAAAATTAGTATATTTCGAGACAAGTCAAGATAAAATAAAAGCAGCACGGAGAGAACGCGAAATTAAAGGCTGGACAAGAGCAAAGAAGTTAGAGTTAATAAATGCCTAACGTCGTGTGAAAGCTCACGTTGAGCATAGTGAGGCGGGGTGTAGCTCAGGGGAAGAGCGCGCGCTTTGGGAGCGTGAGGTCGCAGGTTCGATTCCTGTCACCCCGACCATTGGGGAATTGTGTAATGGTAGCACAGCGGCCTTTGAAGCCGTTAGTCCAGGTTCGAATCCTGGTTCCCCAGCCAA
>SDBT01001232.1_pt1 | contig 44382 bp, 55 predicted proteins | sample 2277101 | NCBI WGS metagenome assembly SDBT01 (sample SAMN10404973, study PRJNA504765) | marine sediment metagenome | isolation source: marine sediment core GS10_PC15, 103 cmbsf | place: Arctic Ocean: Southern Knipovich Ridge | collected 2010
GCCTTTGCGGTGGCTTCCCTAACACCTTCAACAGTCGGCTGCTTAGGTAATCTTTCGACCAGGTACCCGGTGAGTGTCCGATTTCCGCCCCCCTGGCCCTCGACCACCATAACGCCAGGCTTACCCTCGCCTTCCGGCTGTGGTTCTAGGTACATAGTCACTGTGTCGGCCCCGGCGGCGTACATATCGCCAACCAGCTTCTCCATGAGGCTGTGCGTGAATGAACGGCCTTCGAGTACCTGGTGGGCCTCTTGCACGTTTAGTTCGACCTGTCCGACCTGTGGGTTTGCGATCGCCATACCCAGTGTGCCGTCGGTGTTGACGACCAGGACAGGCCCAGACGCGACCAGACCACTACCCGCGATGATCTTCAATGACCGCAGGTGGCGGATTAGCGTCGGAAGGTCAGCGGTGACAGTAGCCTCCCCCCGCCGGCTGTCGTAGCCAGCCACAGAATCAAGCAGCTTGGGCTCCTTCTCATCTATCCCAGTGAAGTCGCTCTTCTGGAACTTCTCCTCACCGCCTTCAGGCAGCCGGACATCGAGCACGATGTACGAGCCATCGGTGTAGGTGGCCCTCGATTCCGACCATACAGCTTTGCCATCCTTCCGAGCCATCTTCCCGACGCGCGTCGCCAATGCTCGCAGACTCTTGACCCGCCCTGGCAGCGGTGGCTTGGGTGCGGCTTTGGCTTTCCCCCTGACTTTGGGCTTGGCTCTACGCGGTGGCGTGGTCCGCTTCTCTTCGGCCTCGAATGCCGCAAGAATCTTCTGCTGCTGCTGCTCGATCTTGGCCTTATCCCCCGGCTTGACGGCTTCCGACGGCGGGTAGAGGTAAACAGTCGCGTCCTTGTACTCGGCGGGGTTGAGCTTGCCGAGGCTGGCCAGGGCGTCAAGGTACTGCTCTTTGCTTGGGCCGACCCGCACCTTGGGTGCCCCCTTCTTCCCTATCTTCTCTAACACAGGCTCGGCCCCCTCGTACTGGACAATGATGTCCTGGGCCTGCTTGATCGTCAGCTCTTCGGGAGCTTTGGCTGGCTGCTCGGCTTCAGGAGTTGGCTCGGCTTCAGGTACGGGCGGGGCTTGGGCTTCGGTCGGGGTTTGGGTGGGCTCATCGGGGACCTCCTTTGGTGGTTCTGGTTTGGATATCGTTACAGCGGACGGGTTCAAGACAACGATTTGGTCGCCGCCGGCCGCCTTGAAGAAGATCGCACCTTCACCTCGCTTCTCCGACTCTTTTGCGGTGTTGACTATGGCGATGTAATCCACGCCGTCGTTGGCCATCGCATCGAACAGCGGGATAGGGTTCTCGCTCAACTCCAAGGGGCTGAGGCCATACTTCTCAGCTTGCGCGATGTACTCGGTCTGGCTTCCGATCGTCACACCCTTAGCCGTCTTGCTGACAGTGACATCAACAGACTCGAGCCCGGTTGTTTTCAATGCGTTACGCCGCACCATCCACTGCTGGGCGTCGTAGTCGTAGAACACTGCATCCTTCGGGCCTGGCTCAGTGTCACCCTTGAACGGTTCGGCTGGGATTGACTGGTCTGGCTTGGTGACGCTCGACCAGCGGGTATCGTCCAGGGATAGGTACATCCGCCGGCCGCCCCATCGTCCACCAGGGACGGCCCGCTCACCCTTACCGCCGATGATGGCGTGCTGTGGCTCTAAGCCAGCGTCGAATGTCTTGCCGGCCCTCAGTGCCTTGGCTGACTGTGCCGTCGTGAAGTGCTTGAAGGTCTTGCCGATGATGTCGGCGGTTGTCGGTGCTTTTGTCTTAGGTGCGTCCCAAGGTGTTGGCTCTAACTTGACCTCCTTCTGTCTGGCCTCAAACTTCATCCGTGGCGACCAACCGGCCTCCAGGTGCATCTTGATGATCCGCTCAGGCTCGGCCTGGCCCTCGGGTATGCCAAGCTCTTTTCTGATCGCGGCCTTGCGTAGATTGAGTGCCTTGTCCGCTGTACCGCGTACATCGGAAACTGTTCGCGGATCATTCGGCTGGCGGATATCCCAACCCACGCCTACATCAGTCTTTAAGGGGCTTGGCAGCTCTATGCCCAACTCGGTCATAGCGTCCGCGAACGCCTTGCGAACACGCTCTTCAACCTTGGCAGTAGTTGCCGGGTCTTTGACGTTCCACAGGATAATCTCAAACTCATCACCACCCCGCCGGCTCACCACCGCCGCCACGTCAGCCGGTCGGGCCTCTTGCCCTTCGCTACCTGGCTTACCGCTTCTGACGGCCTCCTGCATGGATTTCGCCGCGGCTTGCAGTGCAGCATCACCCATGTCATGGCCTAGAACGTCGTTCACCTGCTTGAAGAGAATCAGGTCGATCCCCCCGAAGGCCAGTGGCACGCCCTCATCGTCGGCCCGCTTCACGATGTCCTCGACCGCTTCATCGCTACCCAGCCGGTTGGTGATGCCGGTCAGCGGGTCGATGCGACGTAGGTCATACTCCCGCTCGAACGCCTCTTCAGCCTTCTCTGCTCGCTGGGTCTGCTCGTGCACCTTCAGCTCAGCCTCGGCCTGCTCGGCCAATGCCACAGCAGCCTTGTAGCTCTCCATCCGGGTACCGGTGAGGGCACCAGTGGGGACGTTGCCGAGCTGGTCGGCGATCTCCCTGGCCCTGGTCGCCAGCCGCTTGAGTATCTTGGGGTCCTGGTAGTTGGCCGGCTGGTTGCCCACTTCGTACAGGTTCGTCACCCGATGGTCGATCTTGGCATCGGTCGGCGGTGCTGTGAATCTCGCCGGCTCCACAACGCCCCCGGTTCCCCCGGTTCCCCCAGTCCCCTCAGCGGCCTCCTGCGGCCCTACTTGCTCAGGGGGTGTAACTGTGCCCTCTGGGCCTACGGGGGGCTGAGCCCCCGGTTCAGCTGGCGTTATTTCGGTTGTTGGGGCTTGCCCTGGCCCTTCAACAACTCCCGGGCCCTGTGGTAGTCCGGTCCCGGCCTCAGCTTCTTGGGCTGCTGGGACTTGAAGCTCGCCGCTTTCAATCTGCTGAGCCAGCGTTTCAGGAACATAGCCGCGTATGGTCGTCACTCCCCCGCGAGCTTGCAACCCGCGAAGCCGATGTCGGCCGTCGACCACCTGGAGGCTCTGCTGCTCACCCTCACCCTGTGGCAGTGTGATGATCGGCGGCAGGTCGGCGACCTCCTGCTCGGTCAACTGGCTGACGTTCTCGATCTTGGCTGGGTCGATGCCCGCCTGCTCATCGGTCTGCCCAAGATCGTCGACTTGGAGCAGTCCGATGGGGATGTCCACCAGCTTGAAGCGTTCACCGGCCATACTGGCGAGCCCCTCGATCGCCATATCGTTGCCCTGGGTGTCCTCGGGGTAGGTCTTGGCGTACCAGCTACCCATCTGCTTGGGGGTGGCGATGATCTTCGGCCCCTGATAGCTCGATCCCGCCTGCGAGCCGGTATCGATTCGATTCTGTTCACGGGCTTGCGGGCTCTGGTCGCCCATGCGTGCCTCAAGGAGGGCGATCTGCTGGGCCTTCGCTGTGTTGATCTGCTCGCTGATCGCTTGAAGGGTTAAATCCCCCTGCGTCCCCCCTCGAGCGGTCACCGCACCCATACCAGTACCAACGAGCCCGCCGGCCAGCGTGGCGGTAAATAGCCGCTCGGCGTTGGCCCAGCTAATCAGCGGCGTGTCCACCATCGCCCCAGCTTCCCACTCGGCCAATATCCCGACAAGCTCCTGTGCCCCCTCTTGGGTCGACTCAGTAACCCAGCCCCGCAAAGCACCCTTGAACCGGTTGAGGTTGCCACCCTCCTTCAAAAAAGCGAACTGCTTGATTGGCATGAACTCAAGCAGTGAGTTGACCACCCCAACGGCGATACCGGTGTACAGGGCCTTCTGATTGGCCTGCTCGTGGGTGTAGCCCAACCGACGCAGCTCGGCGTATACAGTGCGGTATGAGCCTGCCCCTTCCTTGGTGCCCATGAACCCCATACCGCTGAGCGTGCCGACAATCTTCTGCATCCGGGCCGAGAACCCCCCGAACTTAGCTGCCCCTGCCCCCATCGAGGTAGCGACGAGCGTCTGGGCCAGGTCGCCGCTCACCTGCCCCATCAGATCAGCGAATCGCAGGATCGTGCCCGTAGGTCCCTTCTGCTGGCTCGTGCCCAGCAGATAGCTCTCCTGGGCCATCGTGGTCCAGTAGTACTCGATAGCCTGCTGGTGGTCCCTGAACCCCATATCACTGCCCATAGTGCGTTCGAGCAGCTCTGCGATACCGCCGGCCCCGAGTGTGCCACCGACAGTGCCGAGCGTGTCCTTGAACGCCTTGACGAACCCGGCCACTGGGGCACCGGCCAGCCCAGCTATGCCAAGCTGGTCGACCAGTGGGGCACCAGCGTCCTCAACCTCACCGATCTGCCTGGCCAGTTCCCGCTCATCCACCACGGTGTCAAGCCGGCCGGCGACCGCAGGCTGGTAGCCGCTCGACGCCAGTTCATTGTGGACGTGGTGGTACACGTCCTGATCGGTGGCGTCGGGGTGTTGGCGTCTGAAGTCCTCCGCGAGCCACTGGCCTTGCTGCTGGCGTTGCCGGTTGAAGGTCGCCATTGGGCTATGCAGGTCGTCGTACTGTGCTTCCAGCTTCGTCTGGACCTCACCCATCATCGGCTTGAGCGAGTTATACAGCCAGCCGCGAGACTGCCCGGACAACCCCGCCTCATGCGTGAATCGGTACGCCTTCTCAGCGGCAAAGCGTGTGATAGCGCCTGGCGGGCCAGCAGCAGCACCAAACGCGGCGGCGTCACTGGCCAGGTGAGCCTCAGCCTCCTTTCGACCTCGAGCTGACGCCAGGTAGTTGCCCTCTTGCTCGACAAGGAAGCTCTGCAACCCCTTCTGCACAAAGTCAGCCTTGTCAGCCGGCGTATCGGGCTTCCATTGCTGCTCGATGTACCTGAAGCGTTCGCTGGCGAGTCGCTGCTGTTGATCGGTGTCGGGGTCGACGTTGGCACGACGCTGCTCAGGCACCATCCCACGCCGGCGGTATTCGCGCATCAGGGCCTTGACATGCGGCGGCGGTGCCATACTCCTACGCTCGAACTCCAAGCCCACCTGCACGAGCGGCGGGAATCCAGCGTTGGGGTTTGGTGGCTTAGGTGGTGCGACACCCGTTGGTGCGAGTGGTCTGGTGGCGAGCGTGCTCATAGCACCATCCTACCTCAAGCTCTCGGGACGCCACCATGTCCCACCGGGCTTGCGAAGTGTCACTTCTGCGGTTTCCGGGCCTGCGTGGGCATTCTAGCTTAACAATCCGGCCTCTGCTTGCGCTCCACTTAACCCGATGTCCGCTTAAAGCGCAAGCAGAGGCGGGATTATTAAGCTAGATGGTAAAAACCCCCCGCCGGCGAACCGACGAGGGGTGGAGGGGAGAAGGTTTGTTTGTTACCCCCTATTTGACAACGGTCCTGACCGTCATGCGTGTTGCCGTTACAACCGGTGTTGGCATCGCACGAATTGACTTCACCTCAAGGCGTGCGAAGTAGTAGCCGAACACACGCATGTCCGTCTTTGGATGGAGCTTCTTGGCGTATGCCAACATTCTCTTTTTGGCGAACGCCTTGGTCCTGTATACCTCGGTCGACTTCCACTTATCATTGAACTCGACGACCCATACTGTGATTTGACCCTTAATCATCACTTCCTCCGTCGATTGTTGCAGGCCGCGACCCACCGTATAGTTTTGACGTGAAGCATCATCAGGGCGTTGGCGACCACGACAATCTCGACATGAAGGCGTGCGGCGTAATCGCTGGGGATTTCCTTTGGGGCTCGTTTGCTGCGTTTTACCTCCCCGTCACGCCACACCTTCCTCAACTTTGTGATGCCTTCTTCAAGAATACTAAAGATGGAATTGCCCGCCATAACCGGCAATTCCCTGCGAGCATTATGATCATCCTTCCGCAATGTCCGCTCCATCAGCTCCGCAAACTGTAGTACCTCTGGGCGTAGCTTCAACCGTGCCATATCTCAATCCCCCTATTAAATATACGCAGCCGCTTCACCTCTGCCTCAAGATCGATGATGCGGCTGTACGCTTGCTCAAGTCGGTCGGGGCAGAAGGCTTCTGCTAATTCCCACTTAATATATCGCTGCTCCTCAGTGAAGCATTTGTCTCGCAACCGACAGGTGCTCAGTGGGCCGTTCTTACATGATAAGCAGGTCACAACCATTATTTTCCTTCCTCCTTCTTGCGTTCTTCAAGTCTGATGCTGACAAGCTCCAGGCCAAGCAGGGCGAACTGCTCGCAGGTCAGAAGCAACACCCGTTTAACCTCTGGCGGTGCGCTTGACTTGTCCACATCCTCCAACTGGCTTAGAAAGAACATGAGTTGCTCTTTAGTGCGGTACTCTGATTTGGCCCAATGATCCATCAGCCTCGTCAGTCGCTCGTCGAACTGATGGATCGCAGACGCAAGGACGCACTCTCTATTAGTCGTTCGGGCCAGCTCCGCAGCATCTTCGACCATCTTCCGGAACTTCTCTCGCTTATCACTGTTCATTGCTTTGGGTCCCTCGATGCTTCCAGTGCGTCCCAGGCGGTGACGTACCACTTGGAAGTCGTTAGGACACCCCACGGGCGTTCCAGGGCTTCACTTGGCCCGCCGACGACCATCGTCTTGCCGTCGAGCCCGAACACCGCGACATACTTACCGTCCGCCCTTGCCCGCTCCATGTCGCCGGCTAAGTCAACCATAGCCGCGTTGGTGTGACGTACACACGTCCAAGGATTCCATGCCATGTGGAAGGTGGCACGATCCGGGTGGTTGGCAAACGCATCGAAGTCCTCTGCTCTGTTATCGCGTAGCGGCTCAAGCGGCCCGTCCGTTTCCACCTTCAATAGCGGCACACTCTTCGGCTTGAACATCGAGCTGCTTGGTTGGTTGTTCTGTTTCTCAGACATACAGCCCCCTCTCATGGCCGTTGCCGGCCATCTCGGGGATCGCCTCACACATCTTTGCACGCATCTGGTTCTGCATCTTCTCGGCGTTGGCCAAGCACTCCACCTTTGCGGCATCGTCGGGTGCAACCTCAGCAGCCCGCCGCCACAACACAGCCGACGAAGCGTATGACCTGCACATCCCATTGATCTCAGCACGGTGACTGAGCGACGGGTAGTTATCCTCCCGCGGATTCGGCTTGTTCATCTTCCACCACCTTTCGGCGTAGCTGCCTGCATCACGGGGAACGGGTTCGCCTGCTTCACTGCCTTGATCGGCTTACGTCCAGTCGCCACCCGCCACTTGTTTACCATCTTAATCGCGTGCGACTCGGCATCATGCTCAGACTTCTTGCTGATGGTCTTGTCTTGAACCATAGCACGCTTAACACGATCGCCCTGCCAGACGTGGCGGAACTCATGGGCGGCAACCCTAACGATTCTATCTTCTATCGTCTCAATGGGGATGCCCTTGGGGTACTTCGCATCGACCCGCCTGATGCGGTATGGGCTGAACATCGTGTAACGCCGAACCTCGTCCCGCTCCATCACCGGGATGTATAGGTCCACCAACGCCTTGGTGCGGTCTGGCCACCAGACTATTCGCTTATGGTGACGGTTGACCAGCGATGTCCAGCCCCGGAGGGGGAACCGCCTGCATTGGCACGACCCGTACGAGTTCATGGCATTGGTCCCATAATTCACAACCACATACACATGAGTATCCACCACCCCCTGAGCGGCGAACTTCAGAACCTTCTTCAGCCACAGATCAGGCAACGCCGTATCGTTGTTCACAATCATTCTTCTTCTCCCGTGTGGCCCGACGACGAGCCGAGCCCCGTCCTTGACTCCGGAGCCGAGTATACCACATAACCGTCACCTTGTCAAGTCTGGCAATCTTAGCCCCTTCCCCACACCAAAGAAAAATCCCGCCCAAGGGTGTCAACCCCGGGACGGGAGCGTTCGGAGAGAACGAAAAACCTGATCCCACAGGTAGCGGTTCCTGCCAACTTAATTGCCCCAGAGCGTGAGAACCCGTTCTTTCTTGAACCACTTGCGGATGGAGGACTCGAACCCAGCACACCGCACACGGCCATCGCCGGCCAGCCATGCCATTTGATTAAAGCTAACCACCAGGTCCTTGTTGCCCGTCAACGCTCGGACATGCTCCCGTGCCGGCGGTTCCATCCTCCGCAGGTTGTATACCTTGTAGTTCTTCGCGTTCAGCTTCGGGCACTTCGGTGTTATCACTGGCATCGGGCTTGTCCTCCAGAGGTTTAGGCTCGATCTCTCCGGCCTGGTGTGCCTGAACAACGGCGATAAGCTGATCGAGCATGTCGCGGGTCTCAACCAGGTAGGTCCCCCTTTTTGCGTCTTTATGGGGAACGCTCAGGTATGTCACATTGCGACCGACATCCTGGTAAATCTTGAACTCATCACCGTTCGGAAACGTCCCCTCTCCCAGCTCTTCACAAAGCGACATGAACCCGGCGGGGTAGTAGAACACTCGCACGCCAACCGTGCCGAACGTCAATCGCTTATCGGCCTTCTGTTTGGTCTGTTCGTTCTCGCTCACTGGTACTGCCTTCCTAAGAAAAGTGTGTGCCACGTCACAGCGTTATATCCGGTCATCGTGCATCGTCGGAACTCCCCACGTCTCGTTAGGCCCAGCTTGCAAAGCTCATCCATCCGCCTGGTTACCTGCACGTCTCTCAGGCTTGTGCGGCGGGCCAGCTCGATGGCGGTTGAACCTTCACACTCGGTCAGCGTTGATAGGATTTCGGCAATATGGTTCCTGTGGCCCTTACTGCCTGCGTACTTGCTCGCCCCCTCGTGGCTTGTTGACGGGTCACCCCGCCGAGCCAGGTGCTTAGGTGGTACGCTCGCCGGCTTCTTGGGCTTGGGTTGCTCGTCGTCATCCATGAATAGGCCAGTTTGTTTATCTGCCATTGTTCGCCCCTGCCACAACGAACCCCTTCTCGCTGGCAACTGCTTTGATAACCACGTCGCGCGTCATGCCCGGCTTGAGCTTTCGGATGCACCCCTCTTCAGCCTCTTGGGGTGTCTCAGCCTTCACATCCCGCATCCCACACCATCGGACCTCATCGACGTACATCGTTACATGGAAGAGCTTGGCCATTATTTTTGCTCCATCAACTGGTTCAGGGCTGCACCGAGCGAGTAGCCCCACACAGAGAGACACCCCAATGCCGCTGTGTACTTCCAACGGCCATAGCCATCCCTCGCAGCAGAAATTTGCAACCCCCGGGGCCAACTCCCCGCGATTTCACCTTCTCGTACTAGCTTGCCGAGCCGCCGTGCGTCGACCGTTTTGCTGGCCATCAGTCACCCCTTTCCTATCTCGTTGAGAGCCCCGGCTAATGCGTCGGTCAGTTGGTGGGCGTCATGAGTAAGCCCCTCCACGCGGGCCTTGAGCCTCTGGATTTCCTTAGCCGACTCATCCCTGCCAGCGCGTAGGCCAATGCGATAGATGTCGCCAGGCAGCTTTGCGCAATTGGAAATACCGTCGCATACAGTTGCTTCTGCCATCAGTCACCCCCTTCTGCTGTGTGGTCGGATTTGGCGGCCTCGATGGCCTGGATCAACGACGCTAGTTTCTGTGCTGCCCACAAGACGGGCTCTTCGTCTTTCAACTCCTCATCGGTTGTAGTTTCTGGCACCCACGGGTCTGTATCACCTAGTGCTTGGTCTAGTGCGCTATGGACAGCTTTGAGCCCTTCGATTTGCTCAACAATAAATGCTACGCCAGCGGCCACGCCGACACGATAGACGTCGCCAGGGAGCTTTGCGCATTTGGAAATATCAGAGCACACAGTTGGTTCTGCCATCAGCCACCACCTAACGCCGCACCTGGCGGGTTGTCGGTGAAGTCCCGCGATTCCTCCATTGGCAGATCGATCTGATCGGGCGTGGGGGAACCAGTGACCGGCCGAGGGTGCTTCAAGAGCTGGCCCAGCGCGTCGATCGCAGACCGAGCGGCGAGCATCGCATCAGTCAACTGGCAGTCTGACGACGACCCTGGAATGCTTATCTCTTCGATGGTCTGAACCAGTACACCTATCGCCTGCTTGGCTAGATCAACGGCGTTGGCTTGCTCTATGCAGATCGACGTTGCACCTGAGCCCTGCGACTCCACGGCCGTTCTAACCATCGACATCACCACTTCTTGAATCTCAACACGATAGAGTTTGCACATGCCCTCCTCGTTAAGGTCCGGCATCTGGGCTACAACGTGGCGGCCGTCGCACGTCAGCCCCGCGTGAAACTCGATAGGCCCGTCAGCTGTCATAACCTCGCCGTTCTGTTCTGGCTTCCACATCGCCGGGAATCCTTTGACCAGCCACAGCGGGATGATGTGATCGAGGAAGCCGACGGGGATTGCCGACTCGGGTATTCGTACTGTGAGGGGGGGGGGCATTCGTCTCTCCTTCAGGTTCGTTAGTTGTTGCAAAGCGGGCAGGACCAGGGCCGGTTGTTGTATCGGGGTCCATCCTTCTATTTAGGGCGTCAAGGCCCTACCCGCACCGAGGGGGAAAAAGGTGCGACCGTCGAGGTACAAGCCGTCCTTCGGCGGCATTAAGTCGCGTTAGCAAGTGTATCAACTTTGTCAAGTTTGTCAACCTTGTCGGCCTCGTCGAGGTTCTCCAGCTTCTTGGCCAGCAGTGGCGGCATGGTGAACCGGCCGGCCTTGATGATCCTGGCAAGCTCCCGATCGCTCATGGTGTCGATATCGTCAGCATTGGCCGCTGAGCCGATGCCCCCGGGGCCCCCGGGGCCACCATCATCGCCGGCGGGTGTTTGCCCACCACGCCGATAGGCCGTACTGATCTCCTGTGCCCGCTCGGCGATCCTGGCGGTCTGGTCGAGCAGGCGGGACATCACCAAGAACTGCGTTGCGTCCAGAACCGACATCGGGTAGCCGTTGCGGTCGCGGATAGTGGTCATTCGCCCCTCGATGGTTGCCGTCTTGATCTCTAGAATCATTCCTTCGGTTATCCCCACCAGGTCACCCATGAGTCGGTGCGCTCGTTCGCAGGTGTGCTCCCAGCTCGCCACCATCATTTCGAGGTTAGCGTCGATGATCTCATTGACCCGGTGCCTGTCCCGCTGGATTATCTCGCGGACGATCCATCGCTTGACCCCGAGCTTCTCGGCTGTCGCCCGTGCGGATCGTTCGACGGCGTAAGTTTCCCACACAGCCACTTGGGTGTCTGGGTTATCAGGGTGATGGTCCGGCTCGATGCGTTTAACCACAGCCTGAACGGTTTTCTTCTTCCTCTTGGCACGCTTGGTCGCGGTTTTCTTGGTTGTTCGCTTTGTCCGCTTTGTCATTTATGTTACTCTGTCAACCATGCCCCCCACTAAGTCACCCATCATCGTCAAGCCCGGCCTGAACCGCAAGACCGAGACGCTCGTGCCCTACTACCTCTACGCCGCCAAGTTCTTTAAGCGGCGGCTGGGCATCACGCCAAGCAGGACCACACTGCACAATTATCTCAATCATGGTTTCCCCGTCACCAGGGGCACGCGGGGGAGCCTACGGGTTCAGGTACCATCCTTCAGGCTGTTTCGGGCAATGACCAGCGTAGAAGCGATGGCCCGCTTCTGGAAGGTCGTCAAGAAGAATCAATAGCCCCCCCCCGCCGTCCCGTGCGCTAATCACATCCTCTAGTTCCACAACAGCGAGGCTTATCATCGCTTCCCCTTTCTTTTTGGTCGAAGCGGTGGCATGATTTGCCGCGGTCCTCGCTTAGCGTCCATCGCTTCCTTGCACCAGCACGCCACTTGCATGTATCCGATCGAGTCATACGCACTGTCCTTCTGGTCAGGGTTGTGACACCAGCGAACCAGCTTCAGAACGACCATATGCAACGCCGAGCCCCACGACGTTGTCACGTCGATGTCCAGCAGCTCCACGATCTTGGCAACCGTCTCATACTGCTCGACAGCATCCCCATACATCTTCTGGCGTTCACCCCTGACCAGGTGGATCGCCCGTTCCAGTGCTACCGCCGGCCTCGGGTCTGTTCTTCGTTTGGCCATCAGCGTTCTCCTGTTCCAGCATCCAGTTATCGGATTTATGGTCTTTGGTTGTCCAGGGCACAAACTTCCGCCACTCGCCCCTGGTCATACAGTCGATGAACGCCAGGACAATCGCACCGACGTGGCCGGCCTCAATGAGTATCGCCGGCAGTTGAGGCACTAATTTCTTATCGCCCCCCAAGCTCGAATTAAGATCGTGGGCCAACTCACCAACTTCCTCGACCAATAGCGACATCCAAACAAACGGATGGTGTTCGTTGCCTATGCCGTGTTTATCCTCTGCATACCTCAACGCATCGACGATCGGCCTGGCAATCTCCAGGAAGTCAGCCCTTGCCCGTTGGTTGTTAATCTCGCCTTCTAGTGCCAGACGCAGGCAAGCGGGGCACTCAACCCCTTGGCCATTAGAAAGCTGAACAATAGCAAGATCGCTGCACAGCTCGCACTGTGGGGTGGTGTCTGCACTCATACCTCATTCTGCCCTTCCACCCCACGCCGGCGACGGTCGGCTGTCCGGGCGTTGAGGTACACCAACGCCTGCTCAAGGTGCCCCAGTGCCGCGGCGTTCTCCGCACACGCGAACTCCCCGGCCTCGAAGCATCGCAGCCGATGGATGGCAACACCGATAAGGGCCTCTTGCGTGACGCCGTTGACGCCTGCCTCCTGGATAGGACCGTTCTGGAAGTGAACATCCAGCACGCCGGTCGGGTTGAAGTCAGCATCGTCCGGCTTTCTGAAGTCGTGGGTCTGCTGCCAGGTGAGCCGGTAATGGTGGAATGCCCCACCAGGGCCGATCTGGTCGGCTGTGAACAGCCGCTCAACGATGGGCCCCCCGTCCTCGATCAGCCCGGTGACCTCATCGCCGCCGTAGAACACGAGCGGGGAGTAGAGCTTAATCATCTGATCGGGTGTGATGGCATACGCGTAAGCCTGAACGTCCGTGTCGGGCTCTGGGACGATCCAGTCGCCATCCCCGACTGGTATATCGTTGCCGTTCACGGTCGTGACAAAGAACGTCTCATCGCCTCCGTCCTCTTCGGGCCCCTTCACCCAAATACAGTGCGGGCGTTCGTGAGTCTGTAGCGACCTCAACACCGCCTCGTCGAATAGCCAAGCGTCAATCGTCTGGTTGTTCCGGATGAACTTCTGAGTCTGCATTGCTTTGTCCTTCTGTTGGTCGTTTCCGTTGCTCAGGTGGAACCCATCCACCTTTGATCAGCTTAAAAAAGTCTTGCTCTGTCTCTACTGGGTACGGAGCGTAGCATATGCCATCAATCCACTCTCGACGGCCCTGGCCGCCGATCTGGGACCTGGTTGCTTGAATCCACAGATCGCCCTTGCGGCAGAAAACACTGTCAGTCATCCCCCCACCTTTATTTCGTTGGGTCACCAACCACCGGCTGTATTGCCAGGGTCCGGTTCTGATGGCGAGCTGGAACCCCCAGGCGTCCGGCTGAACGATGAACAGGTCAAGCTGTGGCCGCTCAGGGACCACGGTGATGATGTACTGCCTTGCCTTGGTGCCACCTTTCACCTTCTGGAGCTTCCCCTCCTTCTCCAGTTCGTCAAGCAGCAGCAGTAACAGCGGCTCATCTTGAGGGAACAGGCCGGTGGGGGTTGGGGGTGGTCCCATCTTCGAGACGGCGACAATCTCGATATCACCAACGCGATCCTTCTTCCGGCGGATACTGCCAGCAATCTCGATCTTGTCGCACACCGGGCCCAAGCGGACCTTGACGACCCTCGCCACCCCCAGAGCAAAGTCGTATGTCATTTCACGCTTGCTCATTGCTCTAGTACGCCTCTTCTTGGGCACGCAACTCGCTATCTAACGCCTTGGTCCTGCGATGCGCTTCTTTGACCTTCATCCTCAGTTGGACGATGGTACGTTGGGCCTTCGTCAATTCATCCGACAGATAAAGAATCTGTATTAGGGCGTCGTTGTCCAGCGTGTTCATCATCGAGTTGCCGGACTTCGCAGCAGCCTCGCGCGTCTGTTTATCTCTGAACGACAGCCGCACAACGATCGAGGTTCTCGTCTCACCGGGGATGTGCATGATGGGGTATGGCTTTACGTTGCTCATGCCGGCGGTTCCTCGGCTTCTGGGGGGTCCAGCTTCATGGGTACCCCGTCAGCCCTCTTAGCCCTTGGGATGCCGAGGCCGGCACTATGAGCCGCCAACGCGGCCTCTGCTTCTGTCGCAGTTGGATGGATGCTGCGCTGGTCCATGTACGGAGCAATCTTAGCTTCCAGCTCCTCGATTCGCTTCGCCATCACCCCCCCAGCAAAAGCCGCTTCGTCTAGCAGCCGATCACACACGGCCAGCGTCATCGCTGCCTCATGCCAGAGCGTTGTCCTAACGGTGATACCGTGCTTCTTGCGGTCAGCCTTGACGTGCTCGTGGGTGGCCAGCAGGCTGTTAATCAGTTTTTCGATCGTCCGGGGCTTCTTCGGGTTCGGGGTTATCGTCGGTTCCGGCATCGTCATCCTCCTGGGGTGGTTCGATGGGCTTTAGGGTGTGGGTGGACTGGCAGACAATCAGCCAGTAGCCAAGAATCTGAGACACGGCGGCGACCGACCTGCCCTCGAGGGTGGCAACGTCCATCCCCTTGCCGTCCTGGAAGAAGCCGCCGGCATACTTGAACAAGCTCGTGAGGAACGATCGGACGTTTTGCTCGTATATCTCCCTGAGCAGGACCATCTGCTCATCATCCTCGATCTTCCAGACCTCATTACTCGGCGAGAGCACGTCCGCGTGCATCCCGTTTAGCATCTTGGCTAGTGCCATACCCGCCAGCACCGCGTAGCCCTCGACCATCATCGGCCCATAGTCCATCGGGTCGAAGTTGGTCGTCTGTTCGCAGACCTGGACATCAAAGCCCTTGGCTGGATGCAGCAGCACACACCCGCCCACCATGACCTCATCGAATCGGCCATCCAGTTCGTTGAGCATATTGACCATCGCGTCCCGAGCCCAATCCGGCAACATCTGCTTAGCCATACAACCCTCCAATCAAGAACTGGCAGAACAAAACGGTACCAACTACTGCCCCCGCGAAAAGGGCGAATCCCCACACGGCCGTTCTTGTAGCTTCATGCTGTCTTGGTGTCATCTGCTTATTCCTTAAAAAACGGGCCAACCTGACGGTCACTGCTGCAACCCAGTGCCGCCAGGAGGCCCACGTTAAGCGGCGATGATCGGGCCGCTTTTAGTCGTTTCTTTCAAGCGGCTGCATCTGCGTCAGATCGCCGCAAATCACGGGTATGTTGTGCTCAGCGGTCTCATCCGCGTTCAGGCAGCGCATGATTCTCGTCCCGACCATCGCAGTAGTGGCGTCCCGAAACTTGTTCCACTCCGATTCGGACACCACGAACCACCAGTACAGGTTGTCAAGGTCCGCCCTGATGTAGACCTCGACGTTCAGCCGCGAGCAGATTTCTTCAGAGAGCAACGGCCGAATGCTGAACGTCTCGGTGCCAGTGAGCAGTGGGGAGTCGTCGCCGCTGACCACCTTCTTGGTCGTTATTCCGCCGGTCATGCTGCTGTTCGCGTCGCGCAAGGTCGACGCCTCTTCGTCGTGAACGATCTTCAGCCGGCCAATCTGCTTCAAAAACTCTTCTCGTGGCATCGTCTCGCGGAGCATCGTGTCGAACAACTGCACGCAGTCATTGACTGAGAAGCTCTGGCCAACCGCTTTGTTGGCGATATCATGGAACCAAGTGGACTCTCTCGTCACCTCCGACTGCCAGCGCATCCGCTCGGCTGAGTCTTCGGTGTTAAACACCAGCTCGGCCCAGGTGCGACCATAGAAAATTGCTGGGTGGGGCAGGCAGGCATGGCTGACGTTGTTGATTGCGAAATCAACAAGATCGGCGATGGTGCCAGCGGTCATTGTCCTTGGGTGGGGTTGGGTCCGCTGAGGGGTGACTTTCCCCTCGGCGTCAACCAGCAGTAGATGCCCAGGTGCTTCTCCTGGCAGCCGCTTGATCTTCAGCTCATTCTTGGCTCGGCCGAACGTGATCAACTTATCGAGAAAATTGGCTAACGGCATCGTGTACCTCCTTCTGGGGGAATGCTTCATCGCCGGCAACGTGCTCGGCGTCTATATCGGACTTACTTCTTCGTCGTCATCGACCTCAGCAGCCTCCTGCTCGGACGCATCTTCGACGGCTTCCACTTCCTCAGCCTTGAACGGCAGGCCGAGCTGTCGCGGGTCGTGGGGGCTGCCCGGCTGGAACATGGCGGTACCGTCCGCAAGGGCGAGCAGGCGATACGCTTGGGGATTGCGGCGTTTGGGTGTGACACAACCGACAGTAAACACCAGGTCGATACTGTCGAGTGCCGCACTGTTCTGGTCGAGAACCGGGGCGGCCTCGATCTTCAGCGTCAAGGTCCGCCTCCCTTTGTCACCAGGTCGCTCGACAACATCGGTCACCATCTGCCTTAGCGAGTGATCGAACACGAGTTGAACCCGCCCCCCGTCGATATGGCTCAGGGTGTTCAGGTTAAGCTGCATCTGACCCCTATCGTTGGTCTTGCTGGTCTTGAGTTCCTCTGCCATGGTGCTCCTTTCGAGAGGTTGAAAAACGCGGGCCGGCCGGAACTCCTTGGTTGATGGCCGCTAAGCCGCCAAAGTGTCCCGGCCGCAAAGGTCGCTTCCAGCTCATTTTCAGAGAGCCCGCGACACCCGCTACCGGTTAAGTTATGACGCTGGCCGGCGGGGAAACCCCTAACTGGCGGCTCTGAAGCCTTGTCAGGGTGCCCCGCCGCGGCGGTCCTGTGGCGTGCCGTCGGTTAGCGAAGCCATTCAGACACCAGCGACCGACATACAGCCATTGTGCTATAGGTTGCCAAGGTTGTCAAGTTGACCCTTCTAACGCTTCTCAGGTTCGCCGTCGGTACCGTCGAAGATGTCGACTGGTTGGGCCCCGGCCTTGAGCGTTTCAAGTGCTCTTTCCACCATACGGACGTTTGGTGGCCCCATAACGACCGCGACCATGTAGAGCGGCTTGCCGTCCTGGTTTTCCCCACGGGCCCACGCGATGGGGATAACCGGCTCGAGCGCTACCATTGCACCAGCTACCTGCGCAGCAAGCTCTTTGATGGAGGGGGCGTCTGCCACGCCGGCATCTTATCACTAATTCGTCTCGGCGTAGGGGTCCGAGAAGTCAATCCCGAAGGGGTTGGGCAGGTTCCGGTTGTACCATTCCTGGAGCTTGGCGGGATCGTTCGCCAGCTCGGCCAGCTCGGCCGCTGACTTCCCAGACATATCACCCATCCCCTGGCCCTGAGTGAATGACTCGTGAGGGGTCCACGGCGATACGCCGGCCCCGGCTTCAGGTCCAACACCGTCGAGCTTCGACTGCACCGAGTCCCTGGATCGGTTCTGCAACACCCGCTGGATGTAGCTTGACCATTCATCGTCAGGTTGACCCTGAAGAATACTCCTGAGCTGCTCGGTGGTCATCATAGAAATCGTCTTCGCGGTCTTGCGGTTATCGTCCGCCGCCGTTCCAGCCTGCATCGCCTCATTTTGTGGGTCCATCGGGCCGAGATGGCTGAACTGCTGGGCTTCCCTGGTGGCGTAGGCGTCGTTCGGCAGGCCGCCGGCGTCGATCGACGGCGGGGGCTTGCCACCTGCCCGGTTGTACTTGCCGAGGTCGGCCTCTTCCCTGATGCGTTCGAGTGTCTGCTGGTGGACCTGTTCCGACAGGCTTTGCCGGCCCTGCTGCTGGACCTGCTCCCTGGCAAGCTGGGCCTGGCCGGAGATACCTGCCCGTTGGATGGTCGTCTGCATTTGCTGCTCGGCGAGCTGCTTCTGCTGGGCGAGCGCGTCGTACCGGTAGGACTGTTGGGCACCGCCCTGGCTCGCTCGAAGTGCACGATCGGCTTGGGATTCCTCCTGCTGTGCCTGGATGGCCTGGAGCTGCACAGCACCGGCGTTGCGACTGGTCTCGACCTGGCTAAGGTAGGCAAGATCGCCGGCGGCTCTCTGGGCCTGGCCCTGCACTTTACCGCCCTGGTAGGCAAGCCGCCCAAGCGCCTCAACGCCTGCGTAGTCGATCACAACTGGCATGTCACACACCTTTCTTCGGTCAGGCCCCAAAGCCTGGTAGCTTCATCCGCCGCTTGTTGGTCGCCTGCTGCATCCGGCCGACACTCCAGCCGTGATTTTTCGTCATCCTATCGGCTTCCTCTTGGCTCACCTGGCGGTTCCGAACTTCACCGAGGAGATTGGGCTTATTGACCCAAACATTGCCCCCGGTCTTGCCACCACTGATAGAACCGGTCCCTGGGCCTTGCTCAGGTGGCCCTACGTCTAACCTGGGCGTTGGGCCTGCCGCAAGCTGCGTGGTCGTAGGGGACGTCTGAGGCCGTTCTGAGGCCGGTCCTTCCCCTTGCCGGTTGATGATCCTCACACCACCCCCACCGCCGCCACCAGTGCCGCTACCGCCGCCGAGGCCGCTCTGAGCCCACTGGGTATAGGTACTTCCCCCACCGCCACCCCCGCCGGTCGCCGATCCGAACGTATTACCGAACACGTCGCGGCCTGCCCTGGCGTTCTGTGACAGGCCCGTGTTGATGGTCGTCTGGCCGCTGGCACCCTCACCCTGGCCGATCTGCTGCATCAGGCTCGCCATAAGGCCGGCGTCCGGCCCCCGCTCGGTCTTGGCTTCCATCATGGAGGCCAAGAAGTTGCCTTGACGTTCCTCGGCCTGGGCCTGCTGGCCGATAATGTCCATCTGCTGGCGTGACATCTGCTCGGTCAGTTCACGGTTCGCGCGTCCGACATCTTCCTGTATGCCGCGGCTAACGCCTTGGCTGATAGTCGTATTCGTCAGGCCCCTGTTGATTAAATCCTGACTTGCCGTCGCTTGCGCACGCTGCCCCGCTTGGCCGATCCGCTCACGTTCAGAGCCGCCGAGGCTGGCCCCAAGCTGCTTCATCTCGGCGAACCGGGCACCGATCGTCTCAGTGGTTCCGCCGATCACGCCGAGGATGTCCTGGAACCGCTTCTCATTGGCGACGTTGGCCGGTTCATCCTTGACGGCGGCGGTCAGGGTTCGGTATTGCTCAAGCACGCCTTTCCAATCGAAGTTTTCAGGCATCGGATTGCTCCTGTTCATCAATACCGTTAAAACAGCTCACGCCACAACATCCCACCCTTAATAGTAGCAGTACCAACACTCGAACCCGCAAGGGTGATCGTGTCACCGGGGTTCAGGATGATCCTTAAATCCACGAGATCACGAAGCTCCTTATCATTCTTCCCCGCCAGCGGCAGCGTGAAGATTTCCGTCCCCCCCGAGATCGTCCCTGTCGTGTCAACCTCGATTACCGAGTTGCTGGTGTTGATGTCAGAATACGATGGGCTAGTGATCACAGCGTTATGCACCAACCGGATCGAACCGAGGTTTTGTGCCGCTGATGCCTCGATCGACCCATAGGTATTCTGCATGAGCACGTCGATGAAGTTCGTTCTAGAAGCATACAGAGCCTTGCTGCGGATTGTGACGATGGCGGCCTCAGCAGTCACGCTGGCGGCGGTCTGCTCACCCGTGGAAAACTGCGGTTGATGCAACTCGATCAGCGAGGTCTTGCCCTCGACGAAGTACGAGTAAGAAGCACCTTTGAGGACGATATCGTTCGTTGTGGCCTTATTGTTCACCCACATGGTGTGATGGAAGTTGGGGTTATGAACCGACGGTGACGTGAACGCGTTGGCGTAATCCTCCGTGTGGACCAGGTGGACCCTTGAGCTATCGTCATCCGCCATGCAGATGTTGATCGGTCCGCCACCGAGGTACTCGAACTGAATGAAGAACACGTTGAGCTTAGTCTGGTCGAGCGTCATACCGCTGGGGCCGGTTCCATCGAGCGGGTCAGTCCAGTTTGCCAGTGCCGTCGTTGTCTTAACGTCGTTTTGGAAGCGGTGGAAGCCAAAGGTGGTCCCATCGTATCCAACCATGTACCCGTTCTTGAACGCCGCAGAGCTACCCGTCTCGTCGGCAAGTCCAATGTACTGTTCGGTCGCTGCCACTGGTGACGTGAACAACGCGGTGAATCGCTGCATCCCCCCCAGCCCGGGCCGATACTTAGAGTGCTGTTTCGACTGGAACATCGCGGTGCTGGCTGTCGTAGTAGACGACCCGACAACAGCCATAGCAGACCCTTGGGTTACAGTGCCGCCGGCCACCACAGTGTTGGTGTTCAGGTCCGTGTTGTCCACAGTGTATTCGAACGACCCCTGATAGATAGGCGACAGCTCCGCGACTCGGAGATCGCCAAACGCCGTTAACGGCAACGGTTCAGGAGGGACTAGGGGGTAGAGGGTCACTCCCATTACGTCTGCTCCGATCCGTAGGCACGGAACGTCAACGCCGACGCAGTGCCCGCGTAGACCCCCAAGACATCCGTGGTGGCGAGCACGATGAAAGCGTCGATCGTGAGAAGCCTGTTGGGGGGGATGGTGATGTCGTATGCAATGGCGTCGGCGGTCGTGTAGCTCGCACCACCAACACCGTGGAAGAGTCGAGCGGTCGCCGCCGCACCTGTTACGTTGGCGATGATGATCTGCTTGACGATGCCGGTAGTCGCCGCCGGCACGGTATACATCGCCGAGTTGGCGTTCGAGTTCAGCTCTGGCGTGCCGAGCAGTTTAAGTGTAGTCGCCACAGTTCAACTCCAAGTCTGATGTCGCCGGTACAATTCGTCCTCATCGACCACCAGGTTATCACTTCCGTCATTCTTCAACAGATCGCCGATATTCACCTTAACACCACTGGCGTCAAGCCCAACCACGCCTTGGGTGACCAGCTTAGTCCCTGTCGCAGATGTTATCAGACCCGACTCTGAGGGGGTCGATTCATCGAGCAGCAGGAACAAAGCCCCGTCATCGCCGACATCTATTCCGCCGTCAGGTTCGACCACTGTCCCGTCGGCCTGCCATTGGTCTTGGCTACGCCGCACCCTGACATCCTGGCCAGGCGTTCGATCTTGCCCGAATGCACCCATCACAGCCCCTTCCTGAGCCGCCCGACGCCCGTGACGATCGCCACGCCGTTCTCAAAGGCCCACGTCTCGCCGGCGGTCGCGTTCTGGAGCTTGAAGCGTAGCGAGTTGCCCCGGATGCGTTTGGGGATCGGCAGGTTACGTCCGGCGGCCAGCGTCTTGGTGTATACCGCCGATGTCTCGACTGCCGCCGCTCGAGGGGTGTCGCCTCTGAAGATCGACAGGACGGTATTGGCTCCACCGTTCGGGTCGGTGTGCACCTGCGTCTCTGAGAGCTGAATCTGGCCCATCGGCAGCTTGGGGTGGATGATCGGGAAACTCATGTAGCTGTCGATGGCGGTGGTGTCGTCGTTGTTGGTGGTCTTGTCCAGGAACCGGACATACCCGTCATACCCACCCAGCAGCGTCGCCCGGTCATTGGGATCGTCAGCGTCGTAGACCTTGAGGCACGTCGGGCCAAACTCAGTGGGGTACTTATCCGGCCAGAACGAATCCGTCCGCTTATCCCAAAACCAGTGGGTGGGGGCGGCGGCGGGCTCCGACACTGACGAGATGTAGATATCGAGGCCCTGGGCGTCTCGGTCGTAGGACATAATCACGTTGTTGGCGCTTATGTCGATGTCGCCGAACGTCTTATCCAGCCGGCCCTCGCTGAGCATTTCAGGCGAGGCCGAGCCAGCGGAGAATCGGTACAGCCCGTTCTGGCCCATGAAGTAGAGCGTCCCAATAGGGTCCCATGCCCATGCGCGTTGGCCGACAATCCCGATCTGCCTGCTGATGTTGTCGATTCGACCGCCGGCCGCCGGGTCGCCGCGCATCACCCAGAACGAATGATCGCCACCCATGAACAGCAGATCGTCCTGGAAGGGGATCAAGGCCGACACGATATCTTCGAGCTTGCCGGCGTTGGCGTTGTTGCCGGCGACCGGCTGCTGGGCATCGGTGGTCGCTGGCGAGTAGTCCCAATCGAACGGGTCGCCAGATCGGGACATATACCAGTTGTGCGGGTCCTCAGCGTTCCCGCTAAGTGCCATCCGCCCTCGATAGAGCCGAGCGATCCGACAGCCCTGGGTCGTGTTCACGCTCCCTTGTGGTAGTGTCCCAGCCGTTACGTCAGTTGCCCAGTCGTTCACATCGCCGGCTGCCAGGTCGAGGTACTGGTAATTGGCTGACAGGCCATCGACGAAGAATATCCTTTGGAACCCGTAGGCTGAGGACACCGGCCCAGCCGTCCGCATCGCACTATCGCCGCCTGGCGCTTCTGTCGGTTTCACCCCTTCATTGCCGATATGGATCGTCCCGCCGGCGACGACTGCTGTCTTTATCGTTCTGAAGCTGGCTGCTGGCAGTGCTGTTTCAACCCTGCACCTTCGCAGCACAGCCCTCGCGTTACCACTCTCCGCGTTTGTTGTAATGGCTGCCCTTGTCTGGCCTGAGTGTGTCACTGAGGTGTACGATCCGACTTGATTATCGTTCACACTGATGACAAAAGAATCTCCGCTGACTGAAAGGCTTAGCTTAAATGGGCCACCCCAATTAGTCGCTTGTGCCCCGATTGTCTCGTCGATCGTGAAATGTGCAGACGTGTAGACAGGGGTCCCACTGCTAAAATCCTCGGCAATACTAACGCTGTAGTCTCCATCAGTCTGTGGCGTCACGTCGGCAGAATGGCGTCTTAGGATGACACCTAAGTAATCTGTTCCTCCTGGGTCGGACCCATCAATCCTGAAGAGAATCGGCATATGATTAGGTCGAGCGGCAGTACAAAGGTATTGCCCCCAGATCGTAATAATATAGGTCTGGGCAAGGTCATGGTCGACATGTATCCACGAGGAGCCCCTGCGGTCAATACCGCCACCTTGTGCAGCTACTACTTTATCACTAGCGGGGCCTCCAGTCGGACTGATTTCTACAGCACTGCCTTCATCTGCATCATCTGCCAATGTCTGGTTCGCGTTGACTCCGTTGTCAAACCTCTCAGTGTCGAAGTTGGCTGAATCTACCACCGACAGCTTGCCCTCAGCCAAGGCGGTGAAGTCAGTATCGAACAGCACCGTATCGGGCACCACGGTCGCAGGGTCGAGGGCTTGAACACCGGTGTTGATCTCTTGGATCACGACTGAGCCGTTGATTTGGGTAGCGAAGTACTTACCTGAGCCACGCCGCTGGCCGCCTCTCATCCGGCCTTCGAGCACGTCGAACGGTCGCATGTTACGGACAAGATCGGGGCGGATGATCTCCGGGCCGGATTCAGCGGAATACGGGCCTTGCTCTTTGACGCCCTGAACGGGGAACACGAGCGGTAACGGAATGCCAGGCATACAACACTCCTGTTGTACAACGGAACTGTTGCCCAAACCCCGGAAGGGCCCCCCTTGGTGGCTGGGGAACCCTTAACCGGGCTTTAAGGTCGATCAGAAGTCCAGATACTTCCGGCTCAGGCCGATACCACGCATCGAGAAACTCGACGGGGTGGTGACAACAAGCTCCTGAAGCCCGAAGCTCGGGTAAAGCTCGATCCCGTTGGTCAGCACCAGGGGGCTGGTATAGACCTTCACGCCGTTGATGTAGAACCGAGCGATGCCGTTGGTGTTGGTCCTGATTCGCAGGTGGACAGACTCGCCGGCTGCACCGACTACCCCGCTGTCGGCCTCGACATCGGTTCCGCCGATCGACGTGCAGCACGTCCAGTTCGCCGTGCTCGTCGCACCTTCGTCGGAGAACTGGAAGAACGCCTGATCGTCGTCGGTGGTCAGGTCCAGGTTGGCCGTCAGCTTAAGACCGACCTGAATCAACGTGTCCGCCGCCGTTCCGATGTCCACGATGGCGTCGAGCTGAAGCTCGTGCTCCGCTTCCCATTCGACTGCCTGCCACGGCGTTTGGGCTGGGGCAAGCGACGTCGCGGGGAAGACGATCATTTGATCGTTGTCGGCCGTCTGTGTGGAGAGCGTCATGCCCCCATCGACTGCCAGAAGGCAACCGGCGTCCGCCGCGTTGGTGCCCGACAGCACCCAGTTGGGATTGACCGTCGGGAACTCGACATCGACCTGGAGGTAGCCGGTCGCCGCTGTCGGAGTGCCGGAAGCAAGCTCGAAAGCGATGTTCTGACCGGCCGTCAGAAGCGTATTGGCCGCTGTCCCGTGCAGCGAACCTGTTTGGGTCGTCTCGACGGTGCCCACCAAATCCATCGCTGCTGAGAGCAGGTCCGTTCCGCTTCCGGCCGTTGTCCCCGATGCAACCTTCGTCAGCATAAAGGTCGATGCACCGCCTGAGCCGGCGACCATGGGGGTGTAGCGAACCGCTCGCACCTTACAGACCGATGGTGCTGTCCAGAGATGCGCGTCGACGGGCACGACCTGTATCTGGACAGTGATGGTCTGGAACCGCGTTCTGGCGCTTGCCAGTAGCGCTACAGGTTGATCGAAGCCATCCCAGAGCTGGATACGTTCCCTGACAGTGCCGTAGGCGGCACGGTCGAGCAGACTTCTTCGGATCAGATTTTTTACTGGATCGGGTGCGGGCATGGGGGTTACCTTTCAATCTGTGGCCCCGAGGATTCGGGACTCTGGCCCTATTAAGGCGGTTGCCGGACGTTCCGGCGACCGTCACCTGTCTTCTACACACCTGGTGCGACTGAGGGGTCTGGTATCAGCCCCGTCGGATATCCGAACAGTGCTCGCGGCCGCATCTGAGCAGCTCCACCTTGCAACTGGCCAAAGCTACCGGTGGATAGCCCGTCGAATGAGATGCAGTCCACAATCATTTTGCTGAACTCGACTGTGTACGCACTCTGCGGATCGTCGTCGTAGTCGGTCTTGGCGAACGCTCTGCTTAGCAGCGATAGGGGTCGGTCCATGTACGCCGGCCACTGTGGCCGATCGGTGGTGTCAACCATCCGACGCAAGAAGCGAAGGTAAGCCATGCTGATGGCGTCCGTCACGCTCGACGTGGGCGTGGGGGCAAGGTTCAAGGTGGGCAACGACAGCCCGGCGTCCTCAGACCCGACCTCGACGTTGCCTGTGTTGATGACGTAGTAGTACCCACCGTCCGGGTCGTCTACAGGATGCTCCCTGAGCCGCAAGAGGATGTCCCAGGTGGTGGGCTCCATGAACGTCGACCAGCTATCGGCGTACTGAAGGGCGATGATCGAGCCGTAGTCAGCGGGCAGCTCGACGTAATCCTGATCGGCCACGATGCTGAGGTTGACGTGTCCGGTGGACTTCCATTGCCATTGGTGCATCGCCGAGATGTGCGTAAGCGCATCATTGACGATCGCACCGGCGGTGATGTCCATATCGGCTGTGGCGGGGTTACCGAGGGCATGGAGGACCTCAGCCTTGTACGACGCGAATGTTCTGCGGTCACCTTCTGCCATGACCAAACCCCTTTTTCACGATCGACCAAAGCGGCCAGACCCCGGTGGGGGACTGGTCGCCGAAGGAGTGACAGCGATGTATTAAACCGCCGTCTAGCAATTCACTACGTTCCGGCCCCGACAACACCGACCAGGTTGCCCCAACCGAGCAGGCACACGTTGGCCAAGGCCGCGGTGGACGATAGATCGGTTGCGATGTTGTCGTTGATGAAGCCGACCTTGGCGATGTTCACAAGGTCAGTGGCGGCAATGAGCTGTCGCACCTGGCTCCCGCCAACGTCAGCCATGACGACCACGCCATTGGAGGTGTTCGCGGACGCCCAGTTCGTCCCGTACACACTCGCCTGCACTTCACCGGAGATCGTGACTTCGACCTCGGTGTTGTCCGCTCCTGCCCCTGACAGAAGACTGGACACCACGCAAATAAACTGGTTCAGCGTGCCGGCAGTGCCAACATCGACGATGTTGTGCCATACGGCCTCTTTGGTGCTGGCGAGCACCACGCCGCCGACGCCCTTGAACGCCTTCGTCTCGGTCTGTGAGGCGTCAAGGTCGAACGCCATCACGTCGCCCAAAGCTAAGGCCGTGGTCCCGCCACGATTCACGACACGCACTTTCTTTGTGCCGAACGGCAGTTGACCAGGGCGGTTATTGGAAGTGTAAAAACCCATGATTCATCTCCTTGCGTCCCAGGCCCACTGGGAAGCCGGCAGTTACCGGCCAGCGTCCAGCGGGGGACCGAGAAGCGGTTAAGCAAGGCCGTCCGATGGCGGCCTTGCGGGTTGTCTGTGTTCAAGATCACGCCGGCGAGATAAGCCCCTGGCGCTTCCGGCTGATCATGAACATGTTGTACCACGTCTGAATCCAGACCACTGAGCTGAACGGCTGACGATCGGGAGTGATCGGGGCCTTCTCAGCGAAGTACTTGGTGGTGTGGAAGATCGGGAACAGGAACGCGAGATTGAGGAAGTAGAACCACGGTTGATTGGCCGTGATAATCGCCCCACCGTTGACCAGGGCCGTGTTCAACGTACTGATGTACGTTATCGGCAGTCCTGCATAGGTCACCTGCCCCGCGACATAGCCGAGGTTCGTCGCCGGCGTCAGCCGGTCGTTCGCACCGCGAGTTAGCCGCTGGAGCATGGCGATCCCGTCGAGGTTGGTCGCAATGACCATCTTCTGGAGCAGATCGCTGGAGAAGTACTCCTGGGGCCCGGCCATCGGGCCGATGAACCGGACTTCGTGGAACATCCGATCGAAGGCGTTCATCAGGCCATCGGTTTCGCTCTCTACGGCACTCGGGTCGTAGGTTTCTATCTGGTTCCGCCAGCCCGACTCGGTCGTCGGGTTGACCGTCATGATCGTGGTGAACCCGGTTGGGGCCAGCCCGTCCGTGGTCACCAACGCCGGGATGGAATACGGCTGCTTGCCCGAAGCCGCTTCCATATTGGCGTTCGACGCGGGGTCCCAGATCGCATCTTCCATCTTGTTGTAGGTGCTGGTCCGGCACGCTTGGCGCTTGCCCTTGATCAAGTTCTTGTAATACGTCTGAGGCGAACCTGAGTTGAGCGTGGCCTCCTGCTCGGTGTACGCGAAGTGGTCAGCGATGAACCGCCAGCGAATCTCGATGCTGACTGCCGAGTCAACATTCTGGTGGTCCATGTCTTCGTTGGGGTGGTAGAACTCGGCCGTGCCAACATCGTTCAGTTGGATCACGTCCTTGATCGTCGAACCCGCTTGGGTGGTTTGGGCAGGGTCGCGTCCCTTCAACATCCGTCGGATGAAGTAGGTATTCTTCACTGCGTCATTGTGAATGTCGTTCGGGCCAGATCGAATCTTGGCACCGGTCGATGTCACAAATGCGTTAAAACTTGCAAGGTCAGGCATGGGTCAACACTCCTGTATACCCATGCCGCCCAGGTGCTCTACGTGCCTTCCAGGTGGCGCTTAAACTCTTGGTCATACACGTCATCTTCAGTCAACGGTATGGTTTGGCCACGTCCTGATCCCGGCGTGGGCTGTTGCCCCAGCCGTTCGGTAGTCTGTTGCTTTAGTGCGACCTGTGCGGCGTTATCGGTTGTAGTACCGAGCACAGCCCTCGCAGCATCGTCAAGAGCCAGTCTGATCCGTTGCGGTAGCGGCCCCTCGGCTGTCCGATGGGGGCTTTCCTGCCACTTGGCCATAAACTGGGCCTCGACTTGCCGACGAACATCGGGCGTGCTCAACGTCGGATGTTGAACAGCCAGGTCGACCATGCCTCTATCAACCGCCATTTCGCCGAGCGCCTGAGTGCTGTTCTCTAGTGCTGTTCGCACTTCCGACAGCTCGGCCTGCACTGCGTCAATCGCGGCAAAGCTCGCGTCTGACATCTTTTGCAGGCCCTCCATCTCAGGCCCGAACGTCTCGGTAAGCTCGGTAACATGCTGCTTGACGGTAGCGCGTAATTCGGCGACAGGGGTTGCCTGTACGCCTGCGCTATTGTCCTGGGCCTCATTGCCTGCCGTTCCACCGCCCTTGAGCTGGTCCAGCTCATCTTTGACAGCTTTGTAAGCCGTGGTCTGGTCTGCCTCGCGCTTCTCCGCATTCGTTAAGAAAGCGGTCTGCTGCTCAGGCGGCCAGGAAGCGACTTGAGTCGGCTCGACGTGCAACCGGCTCATTAGCTGTATCTGGGTATCGGTGAAACTCGTAGGCGTGCCAGCGACCGGGGTTTCCGGGGTGCCTGGGGGTTGTGGTGCGGCCGGGGTTGCCGGCGTTACCGTGGGCTGCTGGGCTTGAGGCGTTGCCTGAGTTGCTGGGGCTGCCGGTGCTTCTGGTGTTGCTGGAGCCGCCGGCGGTGCTTGTGGCACAGCGACGGGCTCGGGCGTGTCGGACAGTAGTGCGTCTATAGCGGCGTCATACACCGCTTCGTTCTCGGCCTCCAGGCCCGGGGTGGGGTCCTGAAAGTCAGGTTGAACGACCATCGTAGCGCTGTCCGACCCAGGGGCGGGGGAACCTCCAGTATCAGGGCTCGCATTCGGGGCGACTGTTTCAGCCATAATTGACCTCGCTTGCCTTGGGGTCGCACCTTCCAGAAGCGGGGGCTGCCCGCTTCCTGGGGATGTTCCTCGGCACTAGCATTGTGATCGGCTGAATCCCGGATGTCAAGATAGGCAAGCTGGGTAAGCTGGGGGGAAGTGGGGTCCGCGAGAACTACCTACTTGGTTTTGGTCTTCTTCGCGGCCCGATTGGTGACCTTCTTAACCTTCCTGGCGGGCTTCTTCGCGGACTTGGGGCGGCCTGGGGCGAGTTCTGTCGGCCGAGGGGCATTCCAGTCGAACTTACTCGCGGGCTTGCTGGGGGCCCCTGGGGCGTTCAGGAGCTTGCATAAGGCGAGCCCAGGCAGGTGGCTCATCACCAGGGCACGCTCACGCTTCTTGGGTGCGGTTTCACCTCTTGGTGGGGTTGGTGCTGGGCCTAGCCAGTCCTCGAGGATCTGCCCCATCGTGCGGCCGTCCAGAATCTTCTCGATGGCCGCCTCACGCTGCACCCGCCGGCCGGGGGTGTAATAGGTGATATCCACCATCAGCAGTTTGTCTTTGCCTTCAGGATGAACCTTGATCACCGGCTTCTTCACGTCGGTCCGCATCGCCGCGGCACGTTGAAGCAGATTGGCGAGCTGTACGGGGCTGATGTCTGGCATAGCTATGGACCCCTTATGTCAATTCAGGAGGAAGTCGCCAATCATCCCACCGCCGGCGACTACTGCAACATACAGGATAAACGGCTCGTCAGCGTGGCCTGGGGGCTGAATCTCAACGCTAACGCCAGAAAACGGCCCTGGGGCAAGGGGAATGATGTCGTCAACGTGTACCAAGAACAGGTAGAGCGGGTCAGCCCATAGGGCGGGGGTGATGGCTTTCGATCCTTCTCCAGCGTCGTTGACCAGTGTGCCAAGCGGGTTGGTTGTGTACGCCGCGAACCCCTTGCCGTAGTTGGCTCTCGATCCTGGCGGCCCGTTGGCGTTCAGCGGCTCAATCAGACCTGTTCCCACTGATAGGTGAAGGTTGTTAACTGTTTCGCCCGCTTTTCGGGTGCAGAAGAACGTCGCACTGTCTATCTCCGGGACAGTGTCATCGAACTGTAGTGATTGCCGTTCGATGGTAAACGTCCCGAAGTTGCCGACGCCAGCAGCAACGGGGCTCTCCACGATCCCGCCAGCCGCCGACGTGCTTGCGTCCCCCCTGACGGTTAAGAAAACAGCACCGGTGTTCAACAGCTTGCCAAAGTCCCCCGCGTCGATATCCACTGAGCTCGGGTCAAGGTTGATGGTCGCTGCCACGTCGAGGGACACAGCGGCCTTGTGAGCGGTCAGATCCATCGTGATGTTGTCGCCATCACGCGAAGCGATCTTGTCAGCCCAGTCGGACAGGTCAAGGCCATAATGGCGGCCGTCGATGGTTGCCAGGATGTAGTTACCGTTTGCCGTCTTGCGAACGCCGGCGGAATATGTGACTGTCCAGCGAAGAGTCGAGGGGATGTCGAGGGCACGCACGATTGCACCAAACCGCCGGCCGAGCTGGTCGCTCACCTTGGCGGCGTGGAATACCGGCTCGTCGGCTGGATTTAGATGTAGCTCGATCCAACCGGGATATGCAGGGTCGGGAAAAGAGATTCGCCAGGCGTTACGAGCTGGCTGGGTGACCAGCAAGCCGGCATCTATAGCGAAACGCCAGGCCAAGCCGAAGAGTCGCAGCCATCTCGTGGACGCGAATATCTGACCGACATTCCCATCCTTCCGATGATTTCTCCCAACGACCTGCCAGGGCATCGGTTTACCCTACTTGTTTGTGGCGGCATCCCGCCGTGCTTCTGCCGCCGCTATACGCTGGCCCTCAGCCTGTGCCCGCAACTCGCGCTCGCGGCCCTTGCTGATGGTGCCTTCCCGGTCGATTCGGGCTTCAGTGATGACGTAGCCCAAGACGCTCAGGACTGCGATAAGCAGGCCCACGCCCTGGGCGATCAGGTCAGCGATAGCAGTCTCATACTCCGGGAACTGGGTCGTGAGAATCGCTGTGATCGCCGTTGCGATCGTGAGCAGGAACTTCCGGCTGGTGAACTTGGCCATGATCTGGCTCCTGTGTTTGTTGCTGTAGTACCAAGTCCTCGAAGGAGCGTCGAACAATGGTGGCCGCCTCTTCAAGGTGTGGGAGCGCGTCGGCTGTGTGCTCGTCGTGCTCAACGGCCTTCATTATACCCTGAATGCCTCCAAGGATAAGGGCGACCTGCGCTATCTGCTCGCCAGCGGACAGTATTTTCTCTGGGGCCTTCATCACAACATCTTCACTGGTAGGCGGTTGCTGCGCTTCTTCTCCCGGTTTGTGCTCAGCGAGATATGCAAGAGCGACCGGCTTGTCGACTTCCATCAGGTCGGAGGCATTATCGACCAAGCCTGAAACCAGTGCAGCCATAGCATGAAACCTGCCACGAGCGTCATCAATCACATACTGATAGACCTCTCCTGTCCTAAGTGTGCCAGTAGCGAACATCCAAATTGGCGGCCTGGTCGCCGTCTTTATGGCCTTGGCTTCTTCCCAGCCCGGCATCTTTTGAATGATGGACAGCAGAGCGGCGACAATACTAGGGAGCGTTCCCATACGTTACTTCCCCTTGGCTATAGCGGGAAGGTCCACACTAGCCTTAGCCGAATTGATAAGCCCGTCGACGACGTTACGCAGGATAACCGGCGTCTTGGTTCTGTCGATGATATCCTCGCTGAGGGGCTCCGTGGTCAGCCAGCCGTTGGCGATGGGGATGATAAACCTCCAAAATCCCGCCCCTAGCGCAGGGTTTTGTTGGTGGCCTTGGATCAATGTTCCAGGCGGTAGCTCTTTTATGAGCGATACGACAGACTTGGGGGTTTTTACATAGCCTTCGACCATCCATTATTTCTCCTTGCCCCGGATGATGTCGTGGGTACGGTGCTTTATGGCCTGAAACATCCGTCTGATCATTCCCCCCCTGGTATCCACTTGGACAGCTCCCCCCCTTAAAAGGGCCGCCAACGCCACCAGGAACACCTTGTTACTGGCTTCTTCAGCGAGCGTTAGAGCGAACTCCGGCGTTACTCGTCTGATCGTCCCATCGCTGTTCAGCGGTACGAATATCTGCCATGCGTCAAGGGATACCTGCTCAGCCCAGGCAGCCTGCCACCCTGCCGTCTTGCGGATCATCGTAAGCAGCCGTGACACCGACAGCGGGACAGGGTCGAGATGATGCCCATATCCGTCCATCCGTCATTTCCCCTTGGCCAGGATGGTGTCGATCGCACGGTGCATACTGTCACGCAGTTGCGAGATGGCCATCACTCGATCGACACAGTTGGGGGTGGTGTGAACGACGAGCTGGGCCAGGGCCTCGTAACCCTTGCGGAGCTGCTCTACCTGCTCGCCCTGCTCTGCATCGGGTTCGATGCGTTTGCCGAAGTGCAGCCTGACCGAGTTGTGGGTAACCGGCATGTTGGTTAGGACGGTATGGGTGGCGGGGTCGAACTGCTCGGCCTCCTCGACCAACGGTTGGGCCGGCTGTTCGAGCTGAGTCGCTGGCACAGGCCGGGCTTTAGTGGCGGGGGTGTAAGTCTTGTTGTCGTCGGTGGTAGTCTTGGCCATCTTTTCGGCTCCTTCGGGGTAAGTGGGTGAGTGGGCAGTATCGGCCGCACTGTTCACATTGTCAAGCTATCCATACGGGTCCTGTTCTTCGGGCTTTTCGTTCAGTGCGTCCTCCAGGCCCATCAGGTCGCCAAAGCTCCCCTTGCGATACGTCCGCTTCGGCTTGGTGTAGTGAATCTTCTCGCGTGCTCCGTGCATCATGTAGGCCGCCGACATCACCTGATCGTCGAACTCGCCCGAGGGGGCACCGGTTGTCAACTTAGCGCTATCCGTCACTTCGTCGATCATCTCGCTCTTGGTCTTGGCCTTGAACTGGTACCGCTTGTGCTGCCCGATGGCTTCCGTGCTCACCAGGATGATGTCGTGCCGCTTAATGGCCAGGCGGTGGTTTGGGATGATCGTGTCGCCAGCCGACCGGTGGTGGCCAAGCAGGTCGCTACGCCGGCGGATGTTCTTCGCTTCAGCCCGCTGGTAGTACAGGTAGATGTACTGCATCTCGTCATACAAGCGACGCAGGCATGGCAGGCCAAACTGTCGCTCGCCGATGATGAACGCCTCGAAGTACATCACACCCAGGGCGTAGAGCACTTCAGCGAAGAACACATCACCCCACTGGCCGACAGCCTCAGCGACCTGAAGCACCTGCCCGTCAGGTAGCACGCGGCCGACCATTGCGGTGTCGTAGTCCTTACCGACCAGACCAGCCGCGAAGTCCGCACCAATGACATAGTTCGAGTCTTCATCTTCAAGCGGCGGCTCGAAGATCGTTATGCGACCAGTCTCAAGCTCCAGACCCGGCCGCCACTCGAACAGCTCGCGGTCGAGTTGGCCTGTGAACCGATGGGCGATGTCACCGCCGGCGATCCGCTCGACCAATTCAGCCTTGGCGTCATCATCCTCATCGGGTAGGAAGACAATCGCACCGTCCTCACCCTCGAGTGCTCCTGCATCCATCACGTCGAGCGCAACAAGGTCAAACACCGGCTCACCGATGAAGTCGGCATACCCCCCCTTCAGCCTGACATGACGTTCCTTCTCGCTTAGCGTGGTCTGGCTATTGTAGTGGTCGAAGTCCTCTTGACCCATCGACGGGTTCGACTCGATCCCACCGACATTCCACACGAACGTCTTGGGGTCCGGCTGTTCCTCGAGCGCCTTCTTGTTGGTGAAGCCCAGCTTCCTGCACATCTTCTCCCACGGCTGGATGATGGCAATGACGAACCACGTTATGCCCAGCGTCATCGTCGCGGCGACCATGTACCTGGTCTTACGCTTGCCACGCCGGCGGTACATCATCTCATTCCAAAACTTCCGGTCAGGGTGCTCGTCGAAGTACACACCGTCAAGCTCGATCCCCTGGATTGATTCCCAGTTGGAATCTGAGGACAGGACGAACAGCTTGCTACCGTTGGGCCAGTCATAGAACTTCTTTTGATCGTGCCACTTCCAGCCCCGGGTAAAAAGTGCCTCGACGTTGCCCTGCATGATCGCCCATTGCTGGTACTTCTGGCAGAACCACACCGCCATCGTCGGCCGGTCCGGCTCGGGCATACACCCAGGCTTGTACGGGTCATCCCGCTGCATGAGCATATCGGCATCCCTGGCCATAATGGTCGTCTTACCCCAGCCGTTGCCGGGGATCAGGACGCGATATGTCGCTGATGAAGATAGTGCTTGGACCTGGCCCAGGTCGTGCGGCTGAACCATCCAACCCGGCCGCTTGTCATAGAGCTGTTCGATTATCCCCTCAGCCCGGAGCTGGTCGGCCATCTCCTTGCGGATGTCGGCACGATCTTCCGGCGTGAGGGATTCGACGGCGGTCATGCCATCATGCTACTACCCGACCCGGCCACCACCAAGCCCGATCCCGGTCGACAGCGCAATGTCCAGCTCAAGCAGTGCGTGGTACTCGAAGTCCACAACACCAGAAGCAGCCACGCCCCACGGGCATTCACAAGCCGAGCCACGCACTACGTACTCGTTGAACCGTTTGCTGTGGCCGGAGTTGACCGGGTAGGTGCCTCGCAGCTTCGTCCTGCCTAAGAACAGCGTCGGTGTCAGCATCACATAACCGTCGTCTGTGTTGTCGGAGAAGGCACCGCCTACAATACTCGTCAGCCCGGTCGCCGCGGCATAAGAGACGGCGGTTACAGTGAATGCTCCATCGTTGGCAGTTGAATCATAAAGCGCGTAGATGCGGCCAACCTTGAAGTACCGAGTAACGTCGCCGGTGATCGTGATCGTATTTGTGGCTGCGGTGGCGGTGTTGACAGCCCAGTACAACGCCGCGATATCCCCGTCATCCGTCCCGTCGGTCAGGTCAGCGGCGGTCAAACTGATGGTTGTGAGGTTGGTACCGTGGTCGTATGCGATCGTGACGATGGTGTATTCAGAGTCATTCGCGGTCGACCCGTACACGTAGAACGTATCGCCGGCGGACAGGCGGGGCGTCAGGTCGCCGAGGACGGTCAGGGTGTCAGCGGTGTCATCGGCCGCCACGATGTTGTACTTGATGTCAGATCGGTCCCAGAAAATGTACGTATCGCCGCTTACTACGGCTACCACAGAAGCATCGTGCATCCGCAGCAGATGCCGTTCGTCAAGATGCCGCTGGTCACCATCACCGTCGTACATCGGGATGATCACCTTCCCACTGGCGTCCGTGCTGTGAAGCGACCCGTTGATTTCCTGACCGCGACGATCTTGGCGTACTGGCATGATGGCGCTCCTGGTGCCCCGGCTCGTGTGATTATACCAACCGAGCATCACCCCCACATTGATTGGCCCAGTGGGTGCTCATACTGCTGTTCTTCTTCTCTACTAGGTAAGGAAGTTATCCTCCGTCGTAGTAAGAGGGGCTGTCGGTAATGTGGAAAAGGTCATAACATAGGTAGAGTGAAGGGTTTATAGGTGGTTTTGTTTGGGGATAAACTGTCGGCATCCTGTCGGTAACTGTCGGTAACTGTCGGCTGTTTGGCCCCGGCGGCTGATTCCCGCCATTTTGGCATGGAGTTGCCGACAGTTACCGACAGGTTCCGACAGCTTCTCCACCGGTTGTTAACAGGGTTACCGACACCCCTGGAATAAAAGTCTACATTGTGTCACTATTCTTCCTTAACGCTGGAACTGTGGGCAGGCCGGGGTTAAGCTGAGCCTGATATTTAACCACCCTCTTTTATTCGCATACGCCTTCTGGTAGTTCGTGCAACTGAGCCCTGGATTGGCACAGTGGCCGCAGGTTGATAGCGATTCGGGCAGCGATTCGGGCTTCGGTGGTGCGACCTTGGGCTCTCTCGCTGCCCTGACAACCGCGACAGAAGCCTTACCACCTGTGTCGTCTACATACACGTCGCTACGGCGATAGCGACCGCACGGGGAAACGTCTTTTGGGGTGAGCCGGGGGTTGTTGTCTCGTCGAGCTTCAAAAAGCCTTTGATAACAAACTGTATCTCTAACCCTGTCACAGTTTGCACAACTTGCGGTAGCAGAAGGGGGAGATGGCGTGAACTGGCCCATGGCCTGGCGGTGCCATTCCTCCCACTTAGCTGTGTAATGCCGGTGCCATTCATCGACGTTCTCCTGGTGGTCGTACTCACTGTGCGAGTAGAGGGGTGCCACGGCGGCCGAACCGCTAAACGCTAATGAATCGAACACGATGGTTCTGGCGGCGACTGGCGGGCCAGCGATGGGGCAATCTAGATAAACGGTGGGCATATCACTCCTTCGATGTGAGCTCGACCGTCAGGCCGAGGATACGACCGACCTGGACGTTCAGGTAGTCGATCGGGTGTTGTGGTGGCTTGTGCATTACTGCGAGCATCCGAAGCCTCTCGGCGGCGTCCAGCACACCGCCGGCGACGAGCAGCCGGTGCGCGTTAATGATCACATGGATGCACGCCTTTGGGAACACTGTCGTTTCAGGCGTGAATAAGTGCTGCCTGATGACCTTCGCATTCAGCTCGGTGAACACCGGTTGAGTGTCGTCGGTGGTGCTCTTCTTCTTCGCTCGATGCCGACGCATGGTTACCGTCGAATGCTTCAGCGGCTTGGCCATGAGGGAAGAGATGCAGAAGCAACGATTCTTAATCACGATCGCCTTACTGTCGACCCCGGCCCTGAGCATCAGTTGGAAGTCAGCCGTTGAGCATCCCAGCCGGATTACCCACCTGGTTGGGTTGCACAGCTTCACCACGCCGGCGGGCCGGCCGTGGCTTCGGACGTATCGGTAGAACATCACCCACGCCCACAAGACTGACGGTGGCGTGTTGTCTATCCCGCCGACATCCCAGAGTGTGTAATCCAAGAAGTGATCGAGGGGGTTCTGGGTCATTTCTTTTCCTTCTTCTTCAGACATCGCGCTTCCCCCTCACGACGATGAAGGTGCTCGTCGGTTGCTTGGTATGTTTCTCCAGAGCAGCGTTCCACATCCTCACAAACGTCTCGTGGCCTTCCTCAAGAGCCTGGACAGGCCGGAAGCTCTTCAACCCGGCCGCTCGTATGCGGCGGTCGATCTCATCATCATTCCAGTGGTATTGTTCAACGTGCAGAGTCAGCTTATCAGGGTCATCGTCCTCGATAATGCCGATGCCGCCCTGGCGGCTGTCTGGCTTGTGTGCTCGCATCGCGTCAATCAACGGTTTGACGGAGCCCGTGAGGTTGTCCTGGTCCATCAGCTTCCCACGATAGCCGACGACGCGGTATAGCCACACACAGACAGGGCCGACAAACTTCGGCACGCCGCCGGCCGCCATCGCATGAACGTGAAGCAGGTCCATCGCCCGTTTCTTGATCTTGCGCAGCTTAGACCAGTGCGATCGTTGGGTCTTGTTGAGCGACGGCGGCCAGTAGTCAGGGATCAACAGCGACCAGATCGCAAACGACCCAGGTAGAGGGCTATCTGCGTATGGGTGCATCCAATAGGCTTGATCTATGAATTTCTGGAACGATGAAAGCTCTGGTGCCATGCCCCAAAGATATGGCACATTGGCAACCTTGTCAACGTCTCGCGGAGCTGTCGCTGATGGCCTTGATAAGTTCGTCCAGCTTGGCCTCGATGCGGTCCACGCGGGCGACCAGCCACGCCGGTGGTGGTTGGTTGGGAATGGCGGCGATGGACTTCTGAAGCTCGGCGATCTTCATCCAGACTTCAAGGCCGTCGTCGTTGTTGAAGCGGTTGGCCTCGATCTTCGCTATCCGCTCGCGGTTGGCGACCGTCTCTTTGGCGGCATACGACGTTATCGACAAACATGCAACCACGATCACGCCACACAGGGCGTTGAAAACGATGTTGAACCTGGACCGGCTGCCGCTGGTGGGGGTGGTATCTGCCATGATTTTACTCCCGGTCATAGCCGAACTCGGCCATGATGTTCCGCTCTTGTGCTCGTGAACTGACGATAGGCTTGCCGTTGGGCGTGCATGGCACGCCCTTGAGATGGCGGGGAAGCCGGCTGCTGGCGTATGGCTTCCAGTCGTCAACCCGCACGCTGGCGGGGTTGGAGAAGATGCGAGTTGCAAAGATGGTCCCGTCGGGGGTTGGCACCATGACAATCGTGCCGATGTCTGGCACCGAGCTCATTGGATACTCGGCTTCGATGACCTCGCCGCTGTTTGTCATAAACTCGTACCGCATAGGAGAGCCTTCGTTGCGGACAAATTAGTTTGTCCGGTTTGTCCGCTTAACCTCATAACCAATGGTGACGCCTGACTTTACCTTGCGGACAAACTGTACGCCGGAGTTTGTCCGTCCACTTGGGTTATGCCGCTCCGATCAGTGACGTGCTTTGTGAGTTGGGCCGTGGGCCGGTTGTACTGCCTCCTACGCCGATCGTCGGCCGACCCCCTGGCTGGCCCTGGCCTGGGACAGTGGGTTGGCCAGTGGGCTGTCCGCCGGGTGTATGGGGCGATCTGATGGCTCCTTGCGTGCCCCGCCCGCGTGGAGGGGTCTGGTATGGGCCAAGGACGGCACTGGGCGGTATGTGGTCAGGCTGTGAGACCATACCCAGCATCTCGGGGATCACCCAATCGTCGGCCTTGTCTTCCATGCCGTAAGGTGCTCCAAGGTCGCGCAGTACGTTCATCCAGCGGACCCAAGGCATTTGAGGCATGACCGGGAAGATGCCGGCACATATCTGATAGTACTCGAACATATCCCTCTTGGTCTGTGCCTGCCGCTGAAGCGTGTTCAGCTCGACGACAATACCGAAGTCCGACCACGTCGCACCTTGGTCGGTTGGCATCGGGCCACCGAAGAACAGCCCCTCGGTCATCTGGCCGGTCATATTATCCCGCCGGCTGACGGCGATAACGATGCCCTCAGTGTTGAACAGGAACCAACCGACCTTATCCAGGCTGCCCTCAGACGCCTCTTTGATCTGCTTCTTGAGGTAGCCGACCCGGCCGCTATGGGCCTGAGCGGCAATCTCGGCCTCGGTGGCGGTGTCCGCCTTGCCGACCATCCCCTGCACGGTGGCGGTCAGTCCACTCACGCGATCGAGCCGGTTGCGGATGTACTCGGTGTACTGGTACTGCTCTATCGATGCCCCACCTACTTCTATCATCACATGCTGACCGGTGATGCCCTTGACGGCCAGTATCTCACCATCCTTGGCGTTGACGAGCTTCTGGCCCAGGTCAGGGTTGGACGACTCGACCAGCCCGATGCTCTTGCGGCGGGCAGCAGCTCTACCCATCGCAGCCGCGTGGATGTTCAAGTCGCGGGACTGGTCCTCGACGGCGATCAACGGCGAGAGCGGCCAAACTTCATTGGGCACGGGGTAGGCGTCGTAGAACTGGTAAGGGCCTGACGGCGGGCCATAGTACTTCTGCTGAGGGAAGATGTCCCTGGTCTTGTCGCAGTCGCACAGCCACCGGAGCGTGTTGGTCGCTCGCATCCACACGGAATACATCACCACCCGCTTGCGATAGACCTTAGTGTCACCCTCCTTGTCGTAAGCCTGGAGGTTCACGTTGTCGTTCTGGGCACTCGGGACGATCTTGGCCTTCATCGCGTCATCAATGCGTGGGTCGTTGAGCAGATCGTCTTGATCGGCATAGTACCAATGGCCGATAAACGCTACCTGCTCCAGGTCATCCTCCATTGTGTCCAGGAATACATGGGAGGGGTTGATTCTCTTGACCTGTGGCGTCACTGCACCGCGGGAGAACCGTGTCTCTTCGTCGAGGTAATGGAGGGTGACGCCCCTGATACGCAGGAAGTCCATGTATACCGCTCGGTGGCGTTTGACCCATCCGATATCTTTGACCACGGAGTTGATCCCGTCCTTCATCGCCTCACCGATGATCCTGTGGCCAATAACGCGGTCCGGCTTCACCCGCACTTCCGGGTCATCCATACCGAGCTGTGGCAGGATGTTCGAGACGAACGAATAGCCGAAGTTTTCAGGGTCGGCCGGGTCAGTCTCATGGCTCTTTTTGTACCACCGGCCCGTCAACCTGCGAAGGATCGCGTCGGACGGCTCAACATGCTCGTCAGTCTCGCGCATGGCCGCCTCGATTTCAGACCAGAGCTCGGCAGTTGTTGGATTGAATGCCATAGCGCTCGCTCCTGTTGACGGTCAAAAGTGGGGCCTGCGGATGCACGGAGGGGGGGGGGAAATGTGACCGCAGGCCCCAATCGGTTGGCAGCTTTACGACAGCGGGCCACGCCCTAAGTCCCTTTCGGGGTCTATCCCCCCGCGAGGAGTGGGCTCGGCGGGCGGCTCGTCATCCGGGGTATCCATGCGTGGATAATCCCATTCCGGTTGCTCGTCGTCGGGGTCGTCGTCCGTCTCGTCGTCCGGTACCGGGTCCGGCGGTGTCTCGTGCGGCAAGGTGCCCGCCGGCGGTGCTCCTGGTAGCCCGGGTGCCAGTGCTGCCCACCGGGCTTCAGCATCAGTCCGCTCGCTGTCGACCCGGGCCATCTCAGCAACTAGGTCATCTTTGTTGGCATTCGCGTACCGCTGGGCAAGTCTCAACGCTTCCATGCCGATTGTCAGCATCGCTGTAACGGCTTCGAGTTGGCTGGCCATGATCTGGCTCCTTGTCATTAGCCCATAGTACAAGTCCCAATCGTTCGGGTCACCGTCTTTTGACCAGTAGACACTGCGTGGTTCTATGAACGGTGCCATGTGGCAGTGGGGACCGAATCTGGTCTTGAACTTCATCCTGTCGAACGGCATCGCTGTTCTCCGAGCAACATCGAGAAGTTTATCCTTCAATTCTTTCGGAAGGTTAAACTCGCAGTTTCGCCATGCCATTGCGTTACTCCCGTTGCCAGACCAGGATGTCGCGCATCGCGGCCATGTAGAGCGAGTAGTAGGTATCGAAGCCTGCATCGTTCCCCGCGTCGGCGGCGATGCGCATTCGGTCAAGTGTGTCAGCGGCGACTGCTCGAGCCTTGTCGAACACCACATACGATTCATCGCTCATCAGTCCGGCTTGCCGGTAGATGATCGCTCCGTTCAGGGCGGCGGTGTATGTATCGCTCGCGTCCACATACTGGCCTTGAAGGGTGGTAGCGCATGCTGGCATCAGCAACAGCAGCACAATTGACGCGATGAATAGCAGCGGCCATTTGGTTTTTCGCATTACGAATCTCCTGGGGTTGGGGGGTCCACTCAATCACGATCTTCTCGCCTCCTTCTGATCTTGTGGGCCTTCTGGGCCTCACTGATGATCTGAGAATACAGCTTATCGCTCTTCTGCTCCAGTTGGGTCTTGCTGTAGCGGTCTTTCAGGCGGTAGAGCGTCCTGAGCTGCTTGAACTTGGCCGACATGCGGCGTTGGGTCCTCGAGTAGTCCTCATACAGCGACAGCTCAGCACGGTGGGCCCGGCGATACGGCCCTGCCTCACCTGGTCGGTCCTCTCTGGCCTTCAGGCCGGCGTTGATACGGCGTAGCTTCTGGAGCTGCTCATAGAACCGGCTGACCGCCTCATGGCCTGACCTGGTGTGACCTGCTAGGAATCGGCGGACGATCAACCAATCGGTGTAATCCATCGGCTCGCCCTGCTTGGCCTTCGGGTCGATCGCCCTGATGATCGGATCGACCCCCACCTGCACCGCGTCTCTGCCTAAGCCGCCGGTCCACCCTTGAATCAGGTAGTCGATCTTCGCCGGCGGGTAGTTGAGGAACTCGCCAAGGAACCGAGCCAGCTCGCTCGACCTGCTTGCCCCCTGCTCACCCAATGGCAGGTCCTTATCGGCCATCGAGACGATTTCCCGATCGCGGTAGAACGACCAGCCCCGATCACCGCTCATAACCTCCAACAGCGGTTGAAGCCCGGCGATATTGAACGTCGGTCGCAGCTCATTGAGGAACGCCTTGGCGATACCCGTCATCGCTTCGGGGTCGCCCCGCTTGCCAGTCTCAGGGTCGATCCCGAACAGTCGTGCAAAGCTCCGCTCAGTGGCGATCGAGAAGATGCCCAGGCCATAAGGCTTGGGCAGTCTGAGGTACGTCGGGCGGCCCAGGTCATCGTGGCCGGTGGGGAAATACCAGTAGCGGTCTCGCATCCCTTTGGGCTTGGCCCAGTAGTCATCATCGTCGTAGTTCAGCAATAACTGAACTATGCTCGGGACAATGAGGAACGCCCCGATCCTGTAAGCGGCCTTCAGGGGGTTGCGTTTGATGAACCGTGCCAGCTTGTCCGCACCGAGCATGGCGGCGTTGAAGAACACGACGACCTCATTGACTTGCTTGCTCCACGTTCCGCCCCGTTGGAAGTCCAGCGTCACGTCGGCCCCTGCCTGGCCGGCGAGTGCCATAGCTTCCGCCTCACCCTTGCCGCTCTCCTTGGCCTGGGTGTAGGACACCGCGAACTCAGCCATGCGGTTGGCCATCTCAAACGCACGATTCAGCCGGTCGATCGGTCCCAGCCTCGATAGGTCCTTCGCTATCTGCTTGGCGTTGTCGCCCTTGATGATGCTGAGCATCTTGGGCCGCTCGAACATCTTGTTGAAGTCCAGCTTCGCGGTCAGCGGGTCGTAGTACTCACCGAAGATACCCGACATATCCGCACCACTGGCCTTGAACAGCTCCAACCAATCGCCACCGGTGAAGGCTTGCTTCATGGCCACCGATCGCAGCCTTACCTGTGTTGGCAGCTTCCGCAGGTTAGTCTCGGTCATCGTCAACGCCTGCGTCAGGTCGCGCATGAAGTTGGGGATGAAGAACGAGGGGTTGTACTGAGTCGCCCCAGCTCGCAGCACCCTACCCGGGAACCTGATCGCCCGCATGAGCATAGTCGCCGGCCCTGGCCCGGCCATGCCGGTGATGATGTCGAAGATGCGTGAGTCTTTGGCTTCGTAGAAGGTCGGCTTGCCCTTATTCATCACCCAGAACTCACGATTATCCCGATCGGTGCGGTTGCCCGGGTTCCAGAACGTGGCCCCTTGAAGGCCGACGAGCGACATGATCAGTTCGCCAACCTCGGCCTCGTTAAGCCCCTCAAGGTATGGCGGCAGGCTCAAGACGCCCGTTTTACTGATGCCGATACCAAGCTGCTTGAGGATTTCATCGCTGATCTGGCCGGGTGCGATCTTGGTGGGATCCATTGGCCGGTCGATCCGATCGAACCACCGACCACCACCGGGCATAGTGGACATCCCCACGATCTTCTGGGCCACGTTATTGAGCTGTGCCCGCGAGATGATCCCCTGCATGGACACCATGAAGCTCTCAAGCGGCGGGAAGAGCTGTTCACCAAAGCCACCCCTGAACCGCCGGATACCGCTGGTCATCCCACCGAACCCCTTACCACCGGTCTTGAGGCCGTACTTACGGGACAGGGCGTCCTCGGTTTTCTTGTGCCTGAAGGTGATGTACTCCAGGTTCTTGTCAACGATCATCTTGGCCGCTTCGGGTGTGATCAGCCCATAATGCACAGCGTAGGTCTGGACCAGCCAGCGGTTGAACTCTTGGAACTGTGCCGCGACCGTGCTCGGGTCTTCCTTACCGAACATGCCACGCTTCTTGAAGTAATCCCCCCATGTCGGATGCAGCTCTTCCACGCGGGTGATGAAGTTTTTAAGCTCTTTGTCACCCGCCTGGGTGGTCCGCTCAGGGTCTTCGGGCAGGACATCGAAGCCTTGCCCACGCTTCTCGATCGCTCGCCGTGCGACCATGTAATTCTGCCATAGGCGTAGGTCATGGTGTGCCGGCTTGAGTATCTCCACCAGACTCGGGCCGGTGGGTGCTCGTGTCGGGTCGCCTGGGTCGAACGTGCCACGCTCCATCACCAGCTTCAGCTCACCGCTGATATGCCCATTCGCCCGTAGAGCGGCGATATGTGGGTCTTGGTCGGCCGGCATGTCCTCGAAGCCAAGGTCCTGCTTGTAGGTCGTAAGCCGCTGGAAGCGGTCGAACAGCCGGGTGCGGATGTCGTCATACACGTTCTGCCACGAGAACCCCCCTGGTCCACCTTCATGGGCTACGAACTGGTCGACCGGATCGACCGTGCCGAGCTGAATCGCGTTCAGCATCCGAGCACGGCCATCCTCGAGTGCCGCCCAGACCATCGGGTGGTGCTTCTGCAATCTATCCACAAGCTGTGGATAAACTGTGGGGGAAACTTTTGCCAGGTGGTCGGGGTTGGTCATCAGCAGCCGAACAGCCTCAGCCCATCCTTCCGCTGTGTAGCCACCACCACCCGGCGGCGTCCGGTCGCCATACAGTTCCTTGCCCAGTGCTTGCAGCTCACTCTTCCACTCCGGCGGGAAGTCTTCAGCCTTCAGGATGCCGCGTGTCGGCCTGCCAACGCGGGGGAACATGACATTATGCAGGTGATGGCCCAGCTCGTGGACGAACGTATCGAGGTAGCTACCACGTCGAAGCCTGATGGCCTGTGGCTTGACGCGATAGAACCCAGCAGCTTGGCGGCGTAGCATCCGAGCCCGCCCGACGCCCGGCATCCCCAGGTTAAACCGCCGGGCCAAGTCGCTGACGATCCGATACACGTTGTCAACTGCTGGGTCTTCCTGCTTGGCCTCACGCCTGGCCGCCGCACGAGCAGCACCCTGGCTCACCTTCTTGAGCTTGTCCTGCGGTCCACGCTTAAACGCCCCCTCTTCAGCCGTCAGTGGGTCGTATGGCGTGGTCCAGTTGGACGGATCGCGTGGCTGGGCCCCCGGGTCTGACACCGTTGCGTCAGCGTCCGCCGGCGGTGTCATACTCCCGTCATCGACATCGAAGCCCCCACCCCCCTTCATCGGCGATGGCATCACTTCACCGTCAGCTTCAGCTTTGGGTTCGGCCAGTTGTTTGCGGGTCGCTTCAGCCTTCGCGGCCTCCAACTCCCGTTTACCTTTGGTGGCTTGCTCTGCCTT